>Ga0209491_10009677_pt1 | contig 11756 bp, 6 predicted proteins | sample BON02_FD_187213 | JGI IMG/M metagenome (GOLD analysis project Ga0209491, IMG submission 187213) | Freshwater microbial communities from Lake Bonney liftoff mats and glacier meltwater in Antarctica - BON-02 (SPAdes) (version 2) | ecosystem: Environmental > Aquatic > Freshwater > Ice > Glacier... | reverse complement strand
ATATATTTATATATATATATATATATATATAGAGAGAATTAATCTAACCCCACCTCTCCATTCCCTGCTGCAGGCTGTGGCAATGGGCTCGACGTCAGTGCGCGTGGGATCTTCCATCTTTGGGGCCAGGGACTACTCGGCCAAGGCCTAGGAGCGTGATTGATGAAGATTGTTTACCCCCGGGAGACACCTCCCCACACCAGGACAGCACGGGCACAGCCCCCAGCGGCACACCGCCGCCAGCACAGCCGCCCCCACTACCGCAGACACGGGGAACACAGTCCCACAGCGCGCCAACCCCACTCAAACGGCCTATGCCCACACCCGAAGGAGGGCCCCGGGGCCAGGGTCAGCGCTTAGGCACGTGGACGCCGGTCCGTCCACAAAAGGAGCGTTGAATACGCGGAGCAACAAGACAAATACGGCATTCTATTCTTGTCTGTTCGTTTTGTGGAGATCCTTGCGCGTGGAATCGTCCGTCTTTGGGGCGAGGGACTACTCGGCCAAGGCGTAGGGGTCCAACGTGTTGGCCTTTCCACAATATTTTGGCCTTTACAAGATACTGGTATTGCCATTAGTGTATGGTATATAGCATACAAACGGTAGCTCCGAAGGGGAGTCGTATACTGTCCAATAATCGTGCAATCGTATTGCACCGGGGTGGGCAATGCAGGTAGGCGGGGGGAGTGCAAGAGGGGGTGATTTGTGCGCAACAGCCTCAGAGTGAACGAATATCTTGTAAAGGTCAAACAATATTGTCATTACCAATATTGTATGGTGTACAGCATACAAAAGGGGGGTCGGGGGTGGATCATGTATTGCGCGGGAATCGTGCAATGGTATTGCAATAGTAATAGTGTGGGCAATGCAGGTGGGGGGGGGGACGGGTAAGGATGATTGATTCGTGCACGAAAGCCTTGAACTGAAAGCTGTTTGTATGTATGCATGTAAAGATTCGGCAGCACCAGCACACACACGCACACAGGCCCGCGGCGGCTTACGCCAGAGCTCCGGCGTGTCGACCACGGCTTGTCCAGGCATTCCACACAGACCACCATAGGTAGCCCTAGTCTGTGTGGGCGACCAAAGGGCCAAGGCGTAGGGGTCCAACCTGCCTGTTGTGAATACTGTTACGCGGAGCAACAAGCAAGGCAACAAGACAAGAGACGGCATTCTATAAGACAATCTATTCGCTATTCGGGTTAACCCGTATCCCGATTTGGCCTTCACAAGATATTGTTTCACTTCGAGGCTTTATTGCACAATAATATTTTTTGCAAACACCCCCTTTATTGTGCAATATATTGTGCAATATTACCAGTTATTGCATCCCCCGCACAATCTTGAGGTGTTTTTGAGGAGTTTGGGAGGTGTTTTTTAAGTTGCTTATTTATTCACAATGCAATCACAATAATATTTTTTAGGGGTCGGATTTTGGATGGGTCGAGGTGTTTGAAAAAAAATTCGTTCTCGACACGGAAAAGGGGGCATTATTGCACATTATTGTGCAATACCCCCCTCCCAGCCCCCCTTTATTGCCTACAATATTGCGCAATATATTTTCCCCACGACCCCCTTTATTGCAATAAAATATTGGCAATATGCAATATCTTGTAAGGGCCAAAACCCAATTAAACCCAAGGGGGGGCTGGGAAAGTACGCGCTGTGCTGCTGCGCGATGTCGCTGTTAAAGGCTGAAACCGATGCTGATATTCTTAGGGCCCTACACACCGCCGAATCTTTACATACATACATACACCGACACTAAGGGGGGTAGCTAATGGGGTAATAAGAATACAGTACCCCCCCAGTATTCCCCGGTGAACAAACCCTCGAAAATATCGAGGGGGAAATTAATTGAGACCCAGTTCGCACTGCGCACCGTGGCCACGGCCTGCCAGGCGGCCGCGTGGGATTTTGACGACGAGCAGGCTGCACAGGGCCTCGCCATCGCCGACGTTCTGCGCGCGCTCTTCCAGCCGCCTCCGGCCGCGGCCACACCGGCCGTGCAACCGCGGTTCCTTCGATGGCTGCAGCTCCTGCCGCAGGAGATCCTGTCCGACATCCTGGCCCGGCTAGACATGCGCGATCTGGCATGTTTCACCGCAACCTGCCGCCCGCTTTGTCGCGACCCACCCGCTCCTCCGCCGCGGCCGATGCCGCTGCTGCGGCCCATGGGGCTGGTGGAGACGGAGCTGCGGCGGCGCGCCACGGCACGCGGCCTGCACATCGGCGCCTCACTGCCCGAAGGTGCCCTGTCGTGGGTGCCGTACCTCCTGAAACGCGTACTGCGCGAAGCGATGAGGCGGGAGGCTCCGCTCGCGGTGGCAGCCAATGTCAGCCTCTTCTTGGACGCAGAAGACCGACTGCTCACGTGCGGTACCGAGAACATCCGGCCGAGTGCGGGTGAGCTCCCCGGGCTTCTCCCGGGTGCGCACACCGGGCCTCTTCTGGGCCACGACTGCGGGCCCGATATCGACTTCGTCGGGCCTCGCCGGATCGGCCCGCCCACGCTGGTGCCGTCAATGCAGGGGGTGCGCATCGCGAGTGTCGCCGCCGGTTCCTGGCACTGCTTGGCGCTGAGCCGCGAGGGCGAGGTCTACTCGTGGGGCGGGGCCGGCTTGCTTGGCCACGTTGACGGGGGTGCGAGGGCCGTGCCGACCCGGATCGAGTCGCTGAGTCAGATTGAGAGTATCGCGGCTGGGCCCACCTCAGTGAGCGCGGCGGTCGATGCAGTTGGCAGACTCTTCACGTGGGGTCGGGCGGTGATAATCGTCCCTTACACTGGTGCAGCGAATATCTACCGGCCTGGGCTACGCTCTTGACTCGTATGTTTAGTATCAGCTGACTCCGAAGCGTGTCGACACGCTCTTGGAGGTGCGCGTGGTGGGCGTCGGCTTCGGCATGTGTTTTCACCTGGCGGTGAGCGACGCCGGCGCCGTCTTTTCTTGTGGGTACAATCAGCATGGCGCGCTCGGCCACGGCTCGTCGGTGACCGAGGTGCTGCCTCGGCATATCGAAGCCCTGGCGCAAACGGGGAAGCGGTTCGTCGCCGTGACCGCCGGATCCCGTCACGCACTCGCTCTAACCGAAAATGGCGAGGTCTACGCGTGGGGCCATCAGAGGGTCAGCGGCCACGGGCGGGGCCTTGCCTCTCAGTTTGACCCCTCTCCGTATCAGCTAACCGCGTTTATCGGGCAACGCGTCCGGCACGTGGACGCAGGCTTCCGCTCGTCTTGCGCCGTGACAGAGAAGGGCGAGCTCTTCACCTGGGGCTCCCGCGAATTTGGAAACCTCGGTCACGACTCGGACACGGATGTGTTGACGCCGAAGCGGGTGGAGGGGCTAAGCGGGGGTAGGGTTCCGACGGTGGCTACCTTTAGTGGTAGTCATACACTCGTGGCCGGTGTGGACGGCGTGGTGTGGCGTTTCGGCTACCGCATGCCAACTGGCAACGGCGATCCGGACGCCGAGGATGACCCGGTGCCCACTCGCAGGCCTATCCCCACTCTGCGCGTGCGCGTCTGCAAGAGTCCAGACGTGCTGCCGTTCAGCTGGCATCGATAGATGTTGTGACGGCGTGTGAAGACGCGGCGGCTACTGCACCTGGCGTTTCTGCGGAGTGCGAGGGCGAGGTGGGTGCGTGAGTGTGAGAGCGGGAGGGTGCGTCTGGTATATTTCTTGCAGTAGTTAATAACACGGTTGTGTGATAGTGGTAGTGGCGCGCGTGTCGCGTGTATCAGTCATGCACGCTTAATTATAATTAAATATAAGCTTGGCGTGTTTATAGTTATAGTGTTCAATATAGTAGCGCGCCCGCTCCTGCCCCTGCCCGCGACTCTTATTACTGTCTTTGTATTGTGCTGCACAGCTCCAGCTGCAGCTGCGCTGATCGCATGTGATCATGTGAGCAAACCAAACAAAGCCTGGACTTGCTTGGATGGGGATGGCTATATTCTACACGTAACCTATCGCCGCCTTTTGTCACCCCCCAGCCCAGGTATAGGTATAAGTTGCAGGCCATATTATATATATATTTTAAATAATTTAATTGTATTATGCCCGCCATATACCACCACAACCAGCCTTGACCCCTATTTATTATTATTCATTACCGGTGTGTTGTAGTTGTAGCATGTTACATACATACATAATATTATTAATAATAATTGATATTTTAATATTACCTTACCTGTTACCCCAAAGGCATCTCCTTACCTGTTACCGCCTGCACCTGCACTTGCACTTGCGCTTGCACTAACTACTTGCTACGCGGCTGCTGCAAACACAACTTGTAATAAGGGGATCTCCAATGACATCCCCTTACTTGTAACAACGAACAAACAAATCTGTTCAATACTGCTTATATTTATATATAATATATATACATATCTCTTATTTATCTCTATCTCTATCTCTATCTATATACTATATATAATCTATATACGTATTCCTACTTATATTCTGAAAAAATGTCTCTCTCTCTATCTCTGCTATGAGCTATGAGCCAGCGAACTCTGACGCAGACACAGACGCGGGCACGCTTTCACTCTCACGCAGCAGAAGATACATTCACAGCAGAACTGTTCTCATTCGCCATTCACGGACGGTTTATAATACCAAAGACATCCCCTTAATAATACAAAGGGGACACGAGCACACATTCACACTACGATAAGACATCCCCTTAAAAACTACGAGTAGCTCCAGACGGTTCGCATTCACAGACGGTTTATAATACAAAGGGGACACATCGTCAAGCCGCTCAAGTTAGCCGATCTGACGCGATGGCTGATGCCCCGGAGGGTTATTACGACGCCGGCATGCCTGACCCCCCGTCCGACGAGATGGACGAGAGCGGGGACGGCGAGGAGGGTGAAATGCACCTCTCTGGGCCTGGCAGCCGCCACGGGCGCACAGTGGAGGGTAAGTGGGACCAGGCCAACATCAAGACGCTGGGCCTACGCTCGACCCTGGCACCGCCGAACGAACGGAAGCGGCGCGCGCCGCGGCGCGAAGGTCTATCGGGCTTCAAGCGCGCTGGCTGGGCGCAGCAGGACTCGTTGCCTGAGCGGGTGCAGCGCGGTGACCGCGGTGGCCGCAACCGCGGTCGGATCCGAGCCAGCGCTGGCAGGGGCGCTGGCCGGACGTCGGACTTCTCCTCTCTGCCCTCGTTGGCGAGCACCGCTCTCCCGTCGATGGAGCTGTCCGTCCAGGCCGTGAGCTCGGTGCCGCTGCAGCCCGGGACCGCCCAGCGGCCGCGAGAGCTCTTTGGAGGCGGGGCGTTTGCCCCCGCCTCGCCCGCCGGCGGCTACCCGGCCGGCGGCGACTCGGGCAAGAGGGTGGCAGGCAAGCGGGCGCGCATGTCGGGCGACAAGGTGGCCGTCTCCGCCTCTGCCGCGCTGGCCGCCGCGTCGGGAGGCTTCTTGGAACAACCCGGCAGCTGTGGCGGATACAGCTACGTTGACGACGAGGGGTTTCTTCCCGGCGGCGAGGGCGAAGACCAGCTGGTGCGTTACCCTTGCCTGCGCGTTCCGTCAACCCACAGGCTCCCACCCTCCGCAGCTACGAATATGAGTGCCCCCATTTGGCCCATCTGCGATTCAATGAACGAAGCGCGTTTAAGCCACTTGCCGTTTTGGGGTCCCAGTGAGGGCTTTTTTCTTGATAATTCAACGGCCGTCGGGTTAACCCGAATGAAACGTTCGAGTTTTGGGTTAAGGGTTCGGGTAAACCCCTGAGTTAACCTCGGCGAACGTTTCAGTCGGGTTAACCCGACGGACGTTTGATTAAGAACAAAACCGCCTCACTGGGACCCCAAAAGGCAAGTGGCTTAAACGCGCTTCGTTCATTGCCCGGCCTGCGCGTCCCGTTCTCCATCTGCGAATATGCAGACCCCCCCTGGCAATATGAACACGGCAACGATTCGTTTCTTTACAGAGCCGTTGAGACCGATTCCACAGTCGCAGTTCTCTGGCACTTCTCACGCTTCGCCAATTTATTTTTACTCGCCGGATAATTCAGCCTGGAACAGTGGAGGAGAATTCGCCCGTTGAAGGCAATCGAATGCCAAAAAGTGCCAAAGTGCCAGAGAACTGCGATGATGGAATCGGGCTCAACGGCTCTGTATACAAGTGAATCGTTGTTGTGTTCACAGGAGCCACACATACACGCACACACCTGTGCATATGGGAATACAGGAGTCCACAAACACACGTTGATGACATATGCACCACTTGCTCTCTCCTCCAGGAGCCAGAAATAGAGATTCAGCAGCCAAACAAACGACGCACTTGTGGTACGAAGCTCACCGAGGGCGACTTACATATTTGCGTGTGTCGTCTGCTAACGATATATAAACCGTCTGTGAATATGGGAATATAGGAGGCGACAAACACACGTGACTGATCTAAACGCCATTTGCTCTCTCTCCTTCGAAGCCAGAAATTGAGTTACAACAGCCACGAAAACGATGCTTCCGCGGCAAGAAGCTCGGCGACGGCGACTTACACACCTGCGTGTGTGCTCGTGTGCCAATGATATATGAACCGTCTGTGAATATGGGAATATAGGAGGCGACAAACACACGTTGATGACGTATACTTGCTCTCTCTTCTCCAAGAGCCAGAAATGGAAATGCAACTACCACGGAAACGACGCTCCCGTGGTAAGAAGCTCGGTGACGGCGACTTACACACCTGCGTGTGTGCTCGTGTGCTGATGATATATAAACCGTCTGTGAATATGGGAATATAGGAGGCGACAAACACACGTTGATGACCTATACACCACCTGCTCTCCCCCCCCTAGGAGACCGAAATGGAGTTACTTACAACAGCCAAAGAGACTGCTTTCGTAGTAAGAAGCTCAACGAGGGCGACTTGCACACCTGTGACTATGGGATCCCACGGGGGTTAACTTTGGGCTGACCTCTGCCCAAATTGCTCTCTCTCCTTCGGAGCCCGAAATTAAGTTACAACAGCCACGAAAACGATGCTTCCGCGGCAAGAAGCTTGACGAGGGCGACCTACACACCTGCGTGTCTGCTCGTGTGCCAATGATATATAAACCGTTTGTGAATATGGGAATATATGAGTCCACAAACACACACACCTATTTTCCACGTGCTCCCCCCCCCAGGAGCCCGAATCGGAGTTGCAACAACCACGTAAACGCCGCTCCCGTGGTAAAAAGCTTGACGAGGCCGACTTACACACCTGCGTGTGTGCTCGTGTGCTAATGATGTATAAACCGTCTGTGAATATGGGAATATAGGAGCCCACAAACACACACCTATTTTCTACCTGCTCTCTCTTTAGGAGCCTGCAATGGAATTCCAACAGCCACGGAAACGACGCTCCCGTGGCAAGAAGTTAGACGAGGGCGACTGACACATCTGTGAATATTGGACTATGAGAGCCCACACACACATGTGGCTGATCTATACGCCACTTGCTCTCTCCTCCAGGAGCCCGAAATGGGAAAGCAGCCACGTAAACGCCGCTCCCGCGGTAAAAAGTTAGACGAGGGCGACGTACACACCTACACACCTGTGAATATGGGAGCCAACGGGAGGTTATCTGTTGGCTGGCCTATGCCCCACCTGCTCTCTATTTAGGAACCAGAAATGGAGTTGCAGCAGCCAAGAAAACGACGTGGTAAAAATAAAAAGCTAGACGAGGGCGACTGACACATCTGTGAATATGGGACTATGAGAGCCCACACACACATATCTATTCTCTACGTGCTCTCTCTCTCTCTCCTCCAGGAGCCCGAAATGGAAATGCAGCAGCCAAGAAAACGCCGCTCCCGCGGCAAGAAGTTAGACGAGGGCGACTGACACATCTGTGAATATGGGACTATGAGAGCCCACACACACATGTGGCTGACCTATGCACCACTTGTTCTCTCTCCTTAGGAGCCCGAAATTGAGTTGCAGCAGCCAAGGAAACGCCGCTCCCGCGGTAAAAAGCTTGACGAGGGCGACTTACACACCTGCGTGTGTGCTCGTGTGCTGATGATATATAAACCGTCTGTGAATATGGGAATATAGGAGGCGACAAACACACGTTGATGACCTATACACCACCTGCTCTCTCCCCCCTAGGAGACCGAAATGGAGTTACTTACAACAGCCAAAGAGACTGCTTTCGTAGTAAGAAGCTCAACGAGGGCGACTTGCACACCTGTGACTATGGGATCCCACGGGGGTTAACTTTGGGCTGACCTCTGCCCAAATTGCTCTCTCTCCTTCGGAGCCCGAAATTAAGTTACAACAGCCACGAAAACGATGCTTCCGCGGCAAGAAGCTTGACGAGGGCGACCTACACACCTGCGTGTCTGCTCGTGTGCCAATGATATATAAACCGTTTGTGAATATGGGAATATATGAGTCCACAAACACACACACCTATTTTCCACGTGCTCCCCCCCCCAGGAGCCCGAATCGGAGTTGCAACAACCACGTAAACGCCGCTCCCGTGGTAAAAAGCTTGACGAGGCCGACTTACACACCTGCGTGTGTGCTCGTGTGCTAATGATGTATAAACCGTCTGTGAATATGGGAATATAGGAGCCCACAAACACACACCTATTCCCCACCTGCTCTCTCTCTCTCTCTCCTTGAGAGCCATACGTGGAAGTTGCAACAACCACGCAAACGATGCTCCCGTGGTAAAAAGCTAGACGAGGGCGACTTACACACTTGCATGCGTGCTCGTGTGCTAATGATATATAAACCGTCTGTGAATATGGGAATATACGAGCCCACAAACACACACACCTATTTTCCACGTGCTCCTTCCCCCCAGGAGCCCGAATCGGAGTTGCAACAGCCACGGAAACGACGCTCCCGTGGTGAAAAGCTAGACGAGGGCGACGTACACACCTACACACCTGTGGATATGGGAGCCCACGGGGGTTAACTTTGGGCTGACCTCTGCCCAAATTGCTCTCTTCTCCTTAGGAGCCCGAAATGGAAATGCAGCAGCCACGGAAACGCCGCTCCCGCGGCAAAAAGCTTGACGAGGGCGACTGGCCCGAGCTCAAGCCGCGCCACCTGCGCGGCAAGCGGCGCGACGAAGCGGCGCAACGTGTGGCGAGCAATGCTGCGCTCGGCGAGAATAGGCGCGCGGCGTTGGCGTTGGTGCCGTTGCCCGATGATAAGGACGACCCGGCAGAGATGGTGCTATATATATATATATATATATATATATATGTGTATATATATATATATATATATATATATATATATATATATATATATATATATATACACACATATATATATATATATATTATATATATATATATATATATATATATATATATATATATATATATATATATATATACATATATATATATATACACACACATACACATATGCATATACATTATTAATAAATGAATATATACATATGTATACCTATGCACACACATATATAGATGTATATGCATATATGTACATACATCTATACGAATAGATATGATAGATATATTAACGTGTGGCGACCAACACAGCGCTGGGCGAGACGAGGCGCGGCGCTGGCTTTGGTGCCGCTGCCCGATGATGACGAACCGTCAGAGATGGTGCTTGCTATATATATGCAAGCATATATGTACATACATATATAATCATAGCTACTATGTGTGTATGTATATACACACACACATACATATGCATGTACATTAATACATGAATATATATACGTATAACCCATACACACATATATAGATATATGCATACATGTACATAGCTAAATAAGAATAGACACACTAGATATATTAACGTGTGGCGACCAACACAGCGCTGGGCGAGAATAGGCGTGCGGCGGCGGCTTTGGTGCCCCTGCCCGATGACAAGGACGAGCCAGCAGAGATGGTGAACTATATATATATATATATATATATATATATATATATATATATATATATATATATATATATATATATATATTTACATATATATATACAAGCATATCGGGTTAACCCGAATCATAGACATGCATATAGTCATAGATATACTAGATATATAAGGGCGTAGCGATCAAACACGACGCTGGGCGAGAGTGGACGATGGCGATGGTGGCCCTTCCCGATGATGAGGACGCCCTGGAAGAGATGGTGCGATACACATGCAGATCTGCATATATGTACATCCTACATGTTGAATCTGCGGAACCAGGAATAGAATACGGTATTCTATTCATATTTAGCCTGTTTTGTGAATATGCTCACCATGAATATGCACGCATCCATGTCATATACAGGGTCTAGTAGGCGGAATACGTTATTCATTTTCTTTATGCTAACCCTGAACCCTTAACCCGTAGGTGCGGCACACCCTCGATCGGATGATGCGACCAAAGTTACGGCCCTGGTGCGTCTACGAGTTTTATCATTACCATTACTCTTCTTCAGTTTATTTCGTTTTGACTTGTTGTTGACAGTTTGTGCTTCTCTTTGACTGTGATTTGCTTCTCGTATTGTATACTTAGGTGCGGCACACCAAAGTTGCGGCGCTTGAGCGTATACGAGTTTAAATATATATACACATTTTTTTTGTCAAATCATTATCATTACAACACTGTTTTGACCCGTTCTTGCTTCTCGTATTGTAAACGTAGGTGCGGCATACCCTCGACAGGATAATGAGAGCAAAGTTACGTCTACGCGTTTTATTATTAGCGTTACTGTTCTTCATTTTATTTTAAACAAACTGGTTTATAGAAGCAGTTTTTATTTTCATTTAGTTTTGTTCTTGCTTCTCGTTTTGTACACGTAGGTGCGGCAAACCCTCGATCGGATGATGCGACCAAAGCTACGGCGCTGGTGCGTCTACGAGTGGTTCTACTCGCCCGTCGACGCGGGATGGTTCCGAGAAAACGATTTTGCGCGCTTGCTAGGCGAATGCGGCCTGGGCCAGGTAATATACATTTATGCATATTGCATGTATTCGTAGATATGTATACGTATATATGTTTCTCATCCATCCATATATACCTCCAGTCGACGCGGGATGGTTCCGAGAGAATGATTTTGCGCGCTTTCTGGGCGAATGCGGCCTGGGCCAGGTAGAATATACAAATATAGAGACATACATATTACATGCATGCGTGTGAAAATATCAACAGGTCACACACACACACACACCGAAAGAGAACAACACCCCCGACACCGACACACACACATACGACAAGAACAACACCCCAAACCCCCAAAGGAACACCCCCCACAAACACCTAACAACGCTCGAAGGTGAATGTGTATACGTATATATGTTTCTCATCCATCCATAAATATCTCCAGTGGGTCCAAGATAGTTCAGAGAAACCGAATTAGCGCGATTGCTGGGCGAATGCGGCTTGGGCCAGGTAATATACATACATGCACATTACATGCATGCGTACATGTATATATGTATATATGTTTCCATGTATATATATATCTCCATTCGACGCGGGATGGTTCAGAGAAACCGACTTAGCGCGCTTGCTAGGCGAATGCGGCCTGGGCGAGGTAATATACATTTATGCATATTGCATGTATGCGTAGATATGTATACGTATATATGTTTCTCATCCATCCATATATGTCTCCAGTCGACGCGGGATGGTTCTGAGTAAACGACTTTGCGCGATTGCTGGGCGAATGCGGCCTGGGCCAGGTAATATGTATACATAAATTACATGCATGTGTGAATGTGTATACGTATAAATAAATAAATAATTATATATATGAATAAATATACACAC
>Ga0209491_10009674_pt1 | contig 11759 bp, 17 predicted proteins | sample BON02_FD_187213 | JGI IMG/M metagenome (GOLD analysis project Ga0209491, IMG submission 187213) | Freshwater microbial communities from Lake Bonney liftoff mats and glacier meltwater in Antarctica - BON-02 (SPAdes) (version 2) | ecosystem: Environmental > Aquatic > Freshwater > Ice > Glacier... | reverse complement strand
TGCGGCTCTTAAGCCGTTGCCTTGTGGTGGAGGTTGGGGTGGCCTGGTGCCTTCCTGCACCGCAGCGGCAGCGGCAGAGGTGGCAGCGTGTGACGACATGGAAGGAGGAGGGAGAGGAGGTCGAGCGGATGATGGTGGTGGGAATTGCGGTTGTCGCGGCTGTGGTTGTGGCGGCGGCGCCAGCGGCTGCGGGTCCCCGTTGCTCATGCCTAGGACCCTGTGGTGTGTGTGTACGGACTGTCAGTGGTGTGCATGGTTGTGAAACTGGCTGAGGCCTTCATCATCATCATCATGTGCATTCAGCGAAGGGCAACCACGCGCCCAACACGACAAGGAAGGAAATTGACTGCCCTTGCACAATGCACACACACCAGCTTGACCTAAAGACGCTCTCAATATAATGCCTTATCTTCTGACCCCTCCGCTCTATTGACCCGTCGTCCTTCCCGCCCTCCATTCCCCACCACACAGCCCAACCCCTCACCATCATCACCATGCTTCGCCAGTCGTCTTCCTTCTTCCTTCTGGTCCTGGCCTTATTGGCGTGCACTGCTACGGCCTTCTTCCATATCGCTGCGCCCGTGGCTCCCCGCCATGTCCTGTTCGCCACCAAGGCCGAGACGGTACGTCAGGGGTTGTGGGAGGCGAGGTGCGGAGGGAGGGAGGGGGTGGTTGCTCAAGCGGAAGGGGGGGAGATGAGTGTTAAAAGGAAACTTCGACCTCGCTTTTGAGACATGCGCTGGCTTTGAAAGGCTCACTTTACACACACATCTATCATATTATTAACAGTCCCTGAAGAAGACCGAGCTGTTGGACCAGGTGGTGAAGAAGACGGGCGTGACCAAGGTCATGGCGGACAAGGTCCTCTCGGCCGTCACTGACTCAATCGCCGAGTCTTTGGCGGATGGGAAGAAGGGTAAGTGTGAGGAGGGATGGAAGCGGGAAGAGCGTAGCGAATTCTGAAGGGAAAGGAGGGATAGGAGGAAGCATTCGTATTTGCTGGAGCTCAACTTCCCTTTGCCCGGCCAGCCCGCCGGCGTGAAAGCGACAAATTGTCAGCACATTCAGCTTCTTTTTCTCCTCTCACATCAAGCATACACTAATTTTCTTTCTCTTTATCCCATCCATCCACCTACCCACACAGTGTCGCTGGTGGGCTTTGGGGCTTTCGGGACCTCGGTGCGATCAGCCCGTACGGCCCGCAACCCCCGAACAGGCGAGCCCATCCAAGTGCCCGAGACCACCGTCGCCACCTTTGCCCCCTCCAAGGTGCTCAAGGACAAGGTAAATACCAAACCGAATCCCCACCCATCCCTCCCTCCTCTCTCCCTCCTTCCCTCTCTCCCTGAAATCGACACTCTGTATACACAATTATTTGCATGCATGCGTGTGTTAGCGTTTCCCTCCCCCTTCCTGCTTTCTGTCGCGGTGCGCCTCTTGTTTCAATCATCTAATTTCTGACCACTTTCTTCTCCTTCTTCCCTTTCTTCTTTTTTCACAACCAGATCAACCACCGCACGCCCGAAAAGTAAAAGAAACACCAGCACAAGTAAGAAGACGGCGGGGCAGGGGGAAAGGGAAGGAGGGAAGGTGGGAGGGAGGGAGGGAAGGAGGGTAGCAGCGAACGGCATAACCGCGTTTAATGTCTTTTTTTCCAGGCTTTTATTTCGTTCATTGACGACCACGATGTAATTACGTAGGCTACGGCGACAACGACGACGACGAGGAGGAGGAGGATAATAAACACTCGCCGACAACAACAACAACAACAAAACGATAAAAATGGACTTTTGTGGGAGGAGTCGTAACATGAGCTGCTGCTGCTGCGCTGGGGCAGACTGATCATCTGAGACGTTGTGTACTGCCTCTCGGGGTATGCAAGAGAGCAAGAGAGAGAGGAGAAAGCAACGCACAACTTGGAGGAAAACCAACTTTGCACTCCCGCCCAGCAAAGCGCTCTAAGAATCAAGAAACCAAAGAGAGGACCCACCCCACACACACATGCAGTTGAAAAATTCGCCTTTATTTTCATGTACAGATCGTGCTATTTCGAATCCGGACTCTCCTCCCTCCCTCCCTCCTCCTCCCCTACGAAAACTCATGCACCCGTCCATCCTGAAAACTCAACGTCCCCAAGCCCCTCAAATTCACATGATCCTTCTCCCACACCCCATCATAAATCTCCCCATTCGCAAACACACACTTCCCCTGCCCCTCCCTCCCTCCCTCCCTCCACTCCCCCGAATACACGGCCCCATTCGCGTACTTACAGATCCCAAACCCCTCCGGCCGCCCTTCCCTACATTTCCCCACAAACATGTCTCCATTACTATACGTAATCTTCCACTCCCCATCCTTCGGTTCATCCATATGCCACTCCCCCTCGATCACATCCCCCGTCGGCGACGTCCACACACCCCACCCCTGCCTCCTCCCCCCACTCCACAACCCCTCATGCTTCTCCCCTTCCGCACTCACCAGCACCCCCTCCCCATTCCACCTATCCCTCCCCCACTCCCCAGAATAACATGCCCCATCCGGATACTGACACTGACCCAACCCCTCCCTCCCTCCCTCCCTCCACTCCCCCACATACACCTCGCCGTCCGTCCTCATCAATGTCCCCGCGCCCTCCCTCCTTCCTTTCAGATACTCTCCTTCATATGTATTCCCAGCAGCATCCACACTCTTGCCTTTGCCATGATAAGAGTCGTCCAACCACTCACCAGTATAACTCTCTTTCCCCTTCACCACACACGTCCCCTTACCCGTCCTCCTATCACACACCCACTCCCCATCATACAAAAAGTCCCTCGTTCCAGACGTCAGAACCCCATACCCCTCCCTCCTATCCTCCTTGAAACTCCCCTCATATTTATTTCCGGAGCTCTTCTCAATATACACACCCAAACCATGCCTCCTCCCCCCTCTCATCGACCCTGCATAAGTGTCACCTGAGGTAGGATAAACAACCACACATTCCTCCCCACTCATCCGCGCAATTTCCGCCAACGGCGTCGCTGGCACTAAATCAAGCACCTTCCGTGGCGAAGCAGGTGGACCCGCCCCCACAGCCATTAAGAACCGCCGACGCGGACGCGGAGGCCGAATTCCCTCCTTCCCTTCCTCCCCCCCTTCCTCTTCCTCATCATAGGTAGGTGGGATACTCTCAAAATTATCCACCACTGGCCGGTCCCCTGCCCAGCGCCCCTCAAACTTCTCCTTACCCGAGGCCCGGGCAAACACACACACACCCTCCCCTACCCTTAGCCCGTCCTTCCACCCTCCTGTGTAAACATCCCCATTTGAATATTTACAAGTCCCCAGCCCGTGAGGCTTCCCACCCTTGCAGTGCCCCACAAATAGATCACCTAACGCATAACTGATCTTCCACTCCCCATCTTTAGGCTTATCCTGGCACCATTCCCCCTCTTTTATATCACCGTTGACGCACGTATGCACCCCCCACCCATGCCGTTGATCCGCCAACCACTGCCCTTCATACTGCTCTGCAGCAGCAGCAGCAGCAGCAGTAGCAGCAGCAGCAGTAGCAGCAGCAGCAGCAGCAGCAGCAGTAGAAACATTATCCACTCCTCCTGCTGCTGTTGCTGCTGCTTCTGCTCCTGCAGCAGAAGCAGCAACGAAACTCCCTTCCCCCCACCTCTCTCCTCCCCTCCACTCCCCCGTATATCTCGACCCATCCGCATACTGACAAGTCCCCACCCCCTCCCTCCCTCCCTCCCTCCACTCCCCCACATACACCTCCCCATCCGCCTTCCTCCACGTCCCGACCCCCTCCCTCCGTCCCTCCCTCCATTTCCCCTCATAAACACCCCCCTCCGAGTCAACCAATTTCCCAGTCCCATTAAATTTATTCTCTACAAACCCACCAGTATAGGTCTCCCTCCCCCTTACCGTACAACAACCCTGCCCCTCCCTCTTATCCTTCACCCACCCCCCATCATACAAAAAATCTCTCGCCCCCGTCGTTAATATCCCCTGGCCATGCCTCATATCTTGAACCCAATCGCCTTCATACGAATTACCAGTCGCATGCTCCACATATGTCCCCACTCCCTGCCTCTTCCCTCCTTGCATCTCCCCTTGGTAAGTATCACCGTTCGGGTACGTAAAACACTCCACTATTCCATCTGGCCCTGCTACTGCTGCTGCTGCTGCTCCTCCCGAAAATAAACACGAGGCCGACGCCAGCAGCATCGGCAAGGTTTTTGTTTCCTTCTTCCCAACACTATCACTACTGCTGCTGCTGCTGCCGCTGCTGCTGCTGCTGCTGCTGCTGCTGCTGCTGCTGCTGCTCGAAGAAGAGTCAGGTGGCAAGCAAGGATGAGGATAATAATCATGCCATATCCTAAAATTAAGAGTCGTCGTCCACTGACCCACCCACGCCCTATTATAATCCATTAATTTAACATCAAAACCACACCTTGTTCTCGGCGTTGCGGCAAGCAGACCCGTCACTGCCTTCCTCAACCAGGAGGAAGATAAAGAAGCAACAGCAGCAGCAGCACCATCACGGATAGTACCATGCAGAGCCAAGGCAGCCTGTGCCAGAAACGTCTCAAAATAATACTGAAATAACGCCCGAATCCAGCTATCACTCCCATCCCACCCTGCCTGCTGCTGCTGCTGCTGCTGCTGTTGCCCGTGCTGCTGCTGTTGCTGCTGCTGCTGCTCCTCCTCCGGAGCAGGTAAGCCATCGAGCACTTCCTCCAAAAAATCCGCATCGGCCGGCCCGTATTCAAACGCCATCCGCGCCAGATCCACCATCAACAACGTCGGGGACAAACAACCCCTCCCTCCCTCCCCCCCTCCCCCTCCCTCCCCACCACCTCCCGCCTGCTCCTGCTGCTGCTGCTGCTGCTGCTGCTGCTGCTGCTCCGCCACGCTCACAGTGGTGGTAGGAGAGACCTCATAAGCCATAGATGAGGGGAGGCAGGGCGGGAGGGAGGAGGAGGAGAAGCGTTGCGAGTCAATTTGACAGGTGTCTAGATCAACAACGGCATCGAGCTGCGCGCTGGGCAACTTGCTAATGAGGGGATTAGAAGTCCCTACTAGAAAACCAGGGTATTTTTGAAAACAACTTTCGGCTTCGCTGAAGACGAGGAGGGGTTGGAGGACGTAGGTGTCTTCGTGGAATATACGGAGGGGCATGCCGTATTTTCGCCAGCGGTAGGAGTGGAGGGCGGTTAGAGGTTCTTCTTCATGGGAGAGAGCTTGGTTGTACAGACCGGGAATGAGGGTGAGAAGGGCGAGGACTGCACTGGACGATTTGTAGGGTTTGGAGGAGTAGAAGAGGAGGCGGCCTTCGAGGAGGAGGAGTTTTATGAGGCCGAGGATGTGTTCGATTCCTAAGAGGTTGATTAGCCAGATGACTGGGACGTCACGGGATTGGGAGGAGGCGACTTCGCGGTGGAGGATGCCTGTGGTGGGGTTCGAGATGGCGAGGAGGAAGGCACGCATGTCCCCTTGGTCGTCTTGGCAGTTTTTGTGGAAGTAGGTGGAGGTGAGGGAGAGGAATTGGTGTCGAAGGAGCTCGAAGCAGGGGGTGGCGGAGAGAAGTAAGACGCTGTACAACTGGGGGAAAGGCGCTCGACGACAGATGCCGAACACACGTCGACGTCGCGCGCGTAAACTCATGTAGTTTGGTCTTGAAGGACTACAAGAAGCAGTGGTGGGAGGTGTGCTATTACTGCTGTTGCTGCTGGTGCCAAAGACGGGGGAGGCTGACAAGGCTGCAGAGGCGGGTGGGTAGAGTTCGGGGTCGTCATCAAAGGGGTTGGTGGAAGGCGGCGGGGTGTCATCTAAATAAAGAATGAAATAGCAACAATCCGTCAATGTCCCCAATAACTGTGGCGCCAAGCAGACAATGTCGGCAGAGGTGGAGGAAGTGCTCGTTCCCAACGTCGCGTCGTGTCGATGAGGAGCGCCGTCCCTGGGCGTGGCCGAGGCCGAGATGGAGCAGAAGCTCTCCGGCACGCATTCGTCCAGCCTGCCCGACGCTTCCCGCAGCATCTCCTCCAAAAATGGGTTGGGCAGGTCTTCTTTGCGGTAGTCGGGCACGAGCTTGTAGGGCACAGGCCGCCCTCCTGGGTCTACGTGCTTGACGACTAGGAGGGCTACGGCGGAGCGTTCGAGTGCTGCCTCCTTGAGCTTACGGTCAAACGTGCTAATCCGGGGCCGTGGAGAAGGCATGCTCCGCGTCGAGGCGCCCCTGGCGAGTAGGGGTGAGGGCGTGGTGCCGGAGCTGGAGCTGGATGCGGACGAGGAGGAGGCGTGAGTTTACGGTGGGTGTGAATGGGCGTCTTCGATACATTCGAAAGTCATGGCTCGGCAGTTCATGCCCGTTAAAGAAGACGGAGAGCCGTTTTTCCGCAACTCAGCCCACGCCAAGGGAGCCTTTGCCACAGACCCAAACGGCACACATAGACGAGGCCCTTTGTGCATGGGATCACTTAAGCTGTGTACAGTCTGATCTTGCTGTTGTTTAGCGTTGCGCAGCGACCGGACAAGCTAAAAGCAAAACACGCGACTAGGCATGTGGCCCATGGCAAGCCTCAACATTCACCACTCAAACACCACGACCCCAAACACCACCACGCACACACACAGGAGGACAAGCAGCATAAGCTTGCAGCCGTTCCCAACCACTTTTACGACCTGCCCAGGATGGCATCTCCTGCCTCGTCCTCCCTCGCCTCCCTCCCCTTGCCGCCCCTGCCCGCCGAATGGGTCGAGTACTGGTCCGATGACGCCGAGGCCAACTACTACTACAATGCGGAGTCGGGCGAGACTACGTGGGAACGTCCCGTGGCAACAGCAGCAGCACCCCCGCCCCCTCCCCCGCCTCCGCCCATGCCGGTGTCCCTGCCTTCCCCCCTGCCGCCCGTGGTGACCCACCAGAATCAGCATCAGACCCAACCCAAGAAGGTGCCCGTGGCCTTCTCCCCCCTTACTGTCGGTAGCTATGGAACCCCCAGCCCCACCATCCTGGCGGCGCCCAAGGCCATGGCTCCCAGGGGCATCGCTCCCATGTCGCCCGCCCTCTCGTCGTCGGCCTCCTCCGCGTTTCGCCTGGCCACCCCTCCCTCCTCCATCAGCAACGTCATTAAGAGTGCGCACGACAACGCTGGCGTCCAGCAGCAACAGCAACAACAACAACACCAGCAACACAGCCTCTATCGTTTGTCCAGTCACGAGCTACACCCGCACCAAGAACAGCAGCAGCAGCAGCAGCAGATGCGTCTGACCCCCTCCTCGGCTCAATCTCCATTCCCCAAGCTCCCTCCCGTCTCCCTCTCCCCCCGCAGCCAAAGCTCAGCCTCAGGCCGTAACAGCCACACCAGCCAAATAAGCCACACCAGTCAGAACAACAGCAGCCAGGCGCCCGCCAACAACCACATATTTTTCAACATGTCAGCAGGCGTCCCTCCTTTGTCCCCGTCTGCAAGCAACAACACCGCTGCTACTGCTGCGGCTGCTCCTATCGCGATGCCTTCTTGTCTCTCCCCCGACGTCGGACATCTCGTCCACGCGCAGGACCAAGAGGTGGCCGAGGCGACAGCGCACGGCGACCACCAGTACCACCACCACGAGGAGGAGCAGGAGCAGCAGCAGCAGCAGCAGCAGCAGCAATACGAACACCAGCTGCAGCAGTATGAGCAGCAGCAGCAGCAGTTGCAGTTGCAACAGCAGCAGCAGCAGCAGCAGCAGCAGAAGGAGAAGGAGCAACAGCAGCAACACGAACTGCAGCAGCAGCACCAGCAGCAGTATTACGAGCAGCAGCAGCAAGCGCAACTTCAGCAGCAGCAGCAGCAGCAAGAGCAGGAGCAGCAGCATCAGGAGCAGCAACAGCAAAAGCAGCAGCAAGAGCAGCAACAGCAGGAGCCCCACCACCACCATCACGCCAAATCTCTGTCTGTGAACCTGCAGCACGTCCCGTTGACCTTGTTGCCTTCTCCTCCGACGGGCAGCGGGCAGGTGATTACTCCTACCACTGCTGCTGCTGCTGCTGCTGCTGCTGCTGCGACTGCTGCTGTAGCGACGCTCAAGGAGGAGGCCGCTGCTATTGGTAGCAGCGCGATGACCCCGCCCGGCACATTGACAGTGGAAGCTCGTCTGGAGCGTATCGAGGCCCAGCTCGAGCGTTTGCTTAACCATTTCCAGCTGATAGAGTAAATTTGAAAGGGGAGGACGTACGTGTGGTGGTTAGGGGTGGAGGGAGGGAGGGAGGGAGGGGTTGGGAGGCTGCGAGGTCATCGTGAGAGATGGAGAAAGGAAGAAAGGAAGGAAGGGTGGTAGTTGGTTTAAAGAGATGATACTTATTTATTTGTGGGTGGGAAATTGTTGTTCTATAGGGTATATACGTATGACGCTTGGACGAGAGAGATGAGATAATCTGAATGGGAAGGAAGGGGGAGGAAGAGATGGAAGAAGAAGAAAGCATGCTGGAGGCAAGGAAGGGTGTGTGTGTGTGTGTTGAGACGGCGGGATGCCCGATGAAGACTGACAAGGAGCTAGCCAGTATACACACACAAGTTTATCACGAAAGTAGAGAAAAAGGAAGAGAAAAGAAAATACAAGAATACAAAATCGATATATACGAGACATAAAGTTTCATTTAATTACATTCTTTTCACATATTTGCAACCTTCGCCAGCGTCAGTTTTTCTAACTCTATCAACGCCGCGGCCTCCTCCTCTCTTCCCCCTTCACGCATCGCTTTAAACAATTTACCTACTAGCACGCCTCTCACCTCGGCCTGCTTTCCATCCGAGGTTTGCGCAAGCGAAAGCATGCTGCCCTCCCCCACATCTCTCATGACCACAGCCTTGGCAGCACTAAAACGAGGTCCAAGCCCAAAGGAATGTTCAATCACCACCCTCCCTCCAGCCCTCGCCAGCTGCATTGCCGTGCCAATGATTTTACGCAGCGTTAGCTCTGTGGCATGCAGCACGCTTCCGCGCGTCCGTTCTCGGTCTTCTTCCTTGGCGGCCTCTTCCTCTGCGGAGGGCATCTGGACGATGGCTGGAGTCGCCCACCCACGTTCAATCACAGCCCAAATTTTACGTAGCATTTCTGCTTCATCGTCTTGTGTTTCTGATGTTGTCGCCTCCCCGATTGTGACTGTATTGGCCTCCCAGCTACGTGTGGTGAGGTCGGGGACTTGCAGCTTGGTGTGCATCCGCCTAATGACCTCCTCCGTGACGGCTTGCCCTGGCGGCCGTGCCTTATTTTGAGCCAACGCCACGTCCAAGGGCGTCGCAACGTGCACACACCCATAGCCCACCCTATGCCGGGCTGCTAGTTGGTAGGATTCCCGACGCATGCTTACGTAGTACATGTTGTCGTCCAGCACCAGGACGAGACGACGGCGTCTCTCCGCAGCCTCCTCCCGCAAAATGGCCTCGGCCTGCTCCAAGGCCATGACGCGGGCACGGTGCCAGGTGTCAAGGGGATTGTCGTCGTCGTCATTATCGCTTGCTTCTCGAAGAAGGCCAGACTCCACGGCGTCAAACTCGACATGCCGCACCTCGTCGTCGCAGCCCGAGCCGGTCTCTTCTTCCTTCCGCGATGATGATGCCGAGGCTTGGAGCCGGCGTGCCCAATGGCTTTTGCCCGCGCCCGGAAGGCCGCACAGGATCAGGATCATCTTGGGCGACATGTTCTGCCCGTCATGCTGGTGGGTGGCTGGCCTGTGGGTGTGTTTGTGGAAGTCGAAGCGTGTGGTTAATGGCGGAAAGAGGCAAGGCCCCCCCCCCCGCAGGATTTACGTCCCACTCGATCCCACTCAATCCCACTCGCAACGGCCCCGACAACGGCTAGGCCGGCTTGGACCATCACACCCCACCCCGGCTTGCATCCAAACCCAAGACGCATCAAGGCACCGCACGAAAAAGCAAGCCGTCACCCGTGTTGGTCTGTTAGCGACTGGGCGATGCTTCTCCTCCATTCGATCCCGTGCTCATCTAGGTCCTCATACAAACACACACACGACACAGCCACAGGCAGGTCCTAAGAAGACGCCGACAGCTCAGCCCTTGCATTGGATTGGTCTTGCTGCGACACCCCACCCGCACGCTCACGGCACGCCATTGCACGCCGGCTACCTGACGATAGCCGGGGGGACACCATCCCAAATGACGGGCCTGGTTCCGCGACAAAGCTGGACGAGCTGCTTGCTTCGGGCACCGCCCTCGAGGTGAAAGCTTATTTTTCGAGTATTGAGGATGAGACGGCAAGATGTGGTACCCCTGTATTCAAGACATTCCCTCGCATCGCAGCCCTGGAGGCGGCAATGTATGGCAATATGGCTGTGGTGAGGTATTTTTGCGAGGAACGGGGCGTGCCCGTGAATTTTGTGCCGCCAGACGACGAAACTGCGGACGGCCCCGACACAGAGAGGCTGACTCCCCTCCTGGCGGCTCTTCATATAGGTTATGAGGAAGTGGCGGTGTGCTTACTATCACTGCCGCGGGCGGAAGACAGTCCGCCCCTGAATTTGGAAGGGCGGTCACTTGGCGAGGATACAATGCTCGCGCTGGCTGCCAGAGAAGGCATGGTGCGGGTGGTTGAGGCTCTCTTGGTCCTTGGCGTCGATTTGTTGGCGAGGGATGCGGACGGCCACCTGGCAGTGTGCCGGGCAATGGAATGTTGCCATGTCGAGGTGGTGAAGGTGTTGTTGGGGGCGCATGCCACGCAAGGTGGCGCTGAGGGCGTGAAGGTGGCGCTGGATGTCCCTGCACGCACTGCGAAGAAACATATCCCCTCCTCTTCCACGCGATTTTCTACGATTCGAACGCCACACCCGACGCGAGACTGGCCATGTCGCGGTGCTTAGTCCAACGATGGGGGGCAAATGCACAGGCGTTGTTCATCTCAGCCGATGGTCAATGTGAGTTTTTTCCTATTCAACTCGCCGCTATGCGAGTGGCTCACAATTTCGTTGCTTCTTTCCTGGATTAATGCGGCATAGACGTCAACATAACGACGTCTCATATGTAAGAAACAGGGATGCGTTCTTGGTTAGGAGCAGACTGCCAAGCAAAAGAGGGGCTGTTTGTCTGCTGAAGTATCTGGTGGAAGAAAGGGCGCTGATTACACTCTCAAAAATGCTTATGGAGAGAATGCCTTGGACCTGGCCGTGAAATGCAGCAATGGTATTTACCTTAATTATCTGAGCAGCTTCCAGGCCGGAACCCCCAAGACCGTGGCTGAGTTGGCCACATCAGATGACTAGGGATCGGAGTAAGAGGAGGCAAAAGAATTTAGGGAGGCCTACATGGCGGCCAGACTGGAGGCAATGTTCAACCGCATGCAGGAGGTGGAGGCGCAGGTGAACAAGGCGAGAGAAGACACAGCCCAAGCTATGTTAGAAGAGCAGGAAATCAAGGCCAAGGAGGCGACCGCCGCATTTCTCGCTGAGCTGGACGCGGAGGACCGACAGGCAGCAGCGACGGCGGCAAAAAAGAAGTCCAAAAAGAAAGGCAACAAGAAGAAGGGGACAGGAAGTCAGCAGTAGCGCCTGTCAATGCGGCTGCCGGAAGCAGTAGCGCCTGTCAGCAGCGGCAACCCCCGAGCAGAATGTGGTTGCCTTTTTCCTGGATGAATGCGGCATGGATATTAATATGGCAACGCCCTGAACAAAAGAGACAGTGCTGCAGCTGCACACTTTGATGAGGAGCAGACCGCCAAGCAAAAGAGAGGCTGTCCTCCTGCTCAAGTATCTGGTGGAGGAAAAG
>Ga0209491_10009672_pt1 | contig 11759 bp, 8 predicted proteins | sample BON02_FD_187213 | JGI IMG/M metagenome (GOLD analysis project Ga0209491, IMG submission 187213) | Freshwater microbial communities from Lake Bonney liftoff mats and glacier meltwater in Antarctica - BON-02 (SPAdes) (version 2) | ecosystem: Environmental > Aquatic > Freshwater > Ice > Glacier... | reverse complement strand
CCCCGCCGATATCTCAGGCAACTCTTCGACCTCCAGTGGCTCGCCCCGCCGCGGCTACACAACTTCACCTGTATCTCACTGTGTTCGTGTGAGTGGTTTGTTCTGCTGTCGTGTGCGTGTGCGTGTGACTTTTTTTTTTACTTTTTTTAATCTTTTGACGTGCATCTCACTCCTCCTCCCCCTCCGGTATCGTATCTCAGGCAACTCTTCGACCTCTAATGGCTCCCGCCGTCGCGGCTACGCGACTCGCTGGTGCGGCGACGACGTGCGGTGCGAGCTCCGGCCTGGGACGATGGCCGACGGCTGGGCGATCGCCGGCTTCGACGCTAAGCTTAGCTCCGGCCAAAAGATCGGAGAGGCAAAGGAGCTTCACCCCAACTGCGCGACGTAGTCTTTCAATAATATATATATATATACATATATGTATGTATAAATATATATGTATGCATGTGTATATAGATATATATATATATTTATATATATGTGTATATATATATGTAGCACACACACACAAACATCTCTCTCTCTCTCTCTCTCTCTCTCTCTCTCTCTCTCTCTCTCTGGTTAACCCGAGAGCGCGCTCAAAGTAGAAGTGGACGCTCTTGATAGTTTATGGTCTATGGCACTGTACGTGTACGTGTAAGGAAAATTCGACGCTAGACTTAGCTCCGGCCAAAAGATCGGAGAGGCCAAGGAGCTACACCCCAACTGCGCGGCGTAGCTTGAAAAATTGTTTCACGCTGAAGCTTTTATGTGGGAGTCAATCATCCTTGTATTGCCCCCTCCCATCTGCATTGCCCGCACTATTGCAATACTATTGCACGTCTCTTGCGCAAGATACGACGCTTCCCCGACCGACCCCGCCTTTGTATGCTATACACCATACAATATCGGCAATGGAAATATCGTGTCAAGGCCACTATATACGTGTACTTGTAAGGAAAATCTTTGCGCCGGCTGTGACGCTGGGCTTAGCTCCGGCCAAAAGATCGGAGAGGCAGAGTGTGCAAGGGTAGTCGCAGGGCGGCACTATAAAGGGCAACATCTAAGTGTTAAGTAGCTACACCCAACAGGTTCCGACCCCTTTTTAGTGTGTACTTACGACAACTGAGCCAACTGTCCAGGAACCTGTTGAGTGTAGCGTACCTAGCTGCTGAGATGTTGCCTTTTATAGTGCCGCCCTGCGACTACCCTTGCACATCTATAGATAGCCGGGGTCCGGTCCGGGGTTGTTCTGATTGTGCGCGGGGGTCGGGTGTTTCCGTCGCATGTCGATGGCGCATGCTCATGCTGTCTGTTCGACTGTGTCTGTTTGTGTTTGCCAGTCCCTGATCCCTGATCCTGATATCCTGATCCTGATGGTTTATTTTTGTGGTATATAATAATCTTGGATGTTCCATAACCTCATAATCATAACCTCCCGGGTAGGCCGGGTAGGTTATATATATATATATATATATAACATATAACAGGTTATATATATATATATATAACCTGTTATAGTTACGGTAAGTTATACTATAAGTAAAAGTAATAGTAAAATAAAATATAACCTCCACCACTAAAAACTGAGATATGTTCTCTCTACGGCTAGTGCACTCAGCACTCAGAAACGAACGCGGAAGCGCAGACAATACATTCACTCACTCTCTCTCACAAAACACCCCCCCCCCGCCCGCCCACACGCCACACCGCCCCTACCCCGCCCGCCCGCGAACAACACAAAGTCACACGAGCCGAACACACGTACATACGAGTACTACGTACTACCTAGACCTAGACCTAGTACTAAGATTAGTATTAGGTAAATGAGGCATGAGGCTATTTAAAGTTTATTTGTTTTAGAGTTAGTGTCTAAGTGTATCTTCCAATATTATTGCCAATATATATTGCCAATATAACACAGGCGGTTAAAGGTGCCCTGCCTGTGCGCCTAAGTGAAACGACTTCGAGTTTCCTATAATCAAAACGACGAAACTCTTAGTCGAAGCTCGCTCAGGCTCAGGTACCTGAGCAAAGCGAATTTAACCATAGCGGTTGCATTAGTAGCTGCAGAGCACCTTTAAGTTAAAGTCTTTAAGGTTATAGAGAATATAACCCCTGGTGGAGGTTCTATAACCTTATTTATAATAGGTTACAGGTTATATAACAGGTTATGGAACATCCAAATCCAAGATAATAATTATGTGTCCTATGACCTATGATATATCCTGTGTTATTAATTAGCCTATGTCCCATATGTGACAATATCAATATCAATAATATATATTATATGTGTGTGTGTATGTATGTGTGTGCCCCGCGTTGGACGGAGCAGTTGCACATGGGCATGGGCCACTACCCCTACTAAGTACTACTACGTATACGACGTACGTAGCACGTAGCTCTTCAGACCTGACCTGGGCTCAGTCAGCAGTCAGTCAGTCAGTGGAGGAAAGGGAGGGACGGCTACCCCTACAGGCCGACACATCAGCTCAAGTGCCTCTATGCTTTACAACTGAACAGAGACCTCAAACTCAGCACCCACCGGCCATATTGAGAATTGAGTGCTTTCGGGCTAACCCTAAGAGCTCTAGAGCTAGTATGATATGATGATGATGATGATGATATGACTATGATGACTTAAGGGGATGACTCGTCTGTGAACAACGCGCTGTGAACAAGATTTATTTTCAACGCTGGCGAAGAGATTAGTTGTTTTACCGGGAGCCAGCACCAGCGCAAAATGACCGGCGTCACAGCCCTGACCGCCCTGCGCGCCGCGGCCCGTGAGTGCCAGCTCGCCGCGCCGAGCTTCACCGACGAGCAGGCTGCCCAGGGCCTCGCCATCACCGACGAGCTGCGCGCCGTCTTCCTGCCGCCAGCCTCCTCGACACATGCGGCTTCCCGGCTGCTGCAGCTGCCCGCCGAGCTGCTCTCCGCCATCCTGTCCCGCCTCGACACTTGCGATCTCGCCCGCCTCGCCGCAACTTGCCGATCGCTTTGTCGCGACGCGCCCACTCCTACTCCGCCAACACGCCAAATCGGGCCGGTGGAGACGGAGTTGCGACGGCGGGCCGAGGCACGGGGCCTCGACGTCGGCTCCTCCCTGCCTGAAGGGGCTACTTCGTGCGTGGCATGCCTGCTGAAGCGCGACCGTCGCGACGCTCAGATGCGGCAAGCTCCGCTCGCGGTGGGACATGAGCACAGCATCTTCGTAGACAAGGAGGGCCGGCTTCTCACTTGCGGCCGTGACGGGGTTGGCACGCCCCTTTTGGGGCACGCCGAGGACCCCGATGCTGACCCCGATGCCCCCCGCGAGATCGGCCCGCCCACGCTCGTACCGTCGATGCAGGCCAAGCGCATCGTCAGCATTTCCTCCAGCAACGATCACTGCCTCGCTCTCAGTGCCGAAGGCGAGGTCTACTCGTGGGGTAGCGGCTACTTCGGCGCGCTCGGCCACGGCGACGAGGGTGCGAGAGCGGTGCCAAGCAGGATTGCGACACTGAGCCACATTAAATGCATCGCGGCCGGGCCGAATCGGACGAGCGCGGCGGTCGACGAGATAGGCCGCCTCTTTACGTGGGGTACGGCGAGATTCTATGAATTGCAGGGCGACGATGGAGAGCTAGACACAGTTGGAGGACCGGTTGTTCTGGGCTACGAGCTTGATGCAGAGACCGAGTATCAGGCGACTCCGAAGAGGGTCGATGCCCTCTCGCAAGATCGCGTGGTGGGCGTCGCCTTCGGTCTAACCTTCACCCTGGCGGTGACCGACGCCGGCGCGGTCTTTTCCTTTGGGTTCACCGGGCTCGGCCATGGCTCGTTGGAGAGCGAGATCCTGCCGCGGCGGATTGAAGCCCTGACGCAGACGAGGCGGCGGTTCGTCGCCGTGGCTGCCGGCGACCACCACGCCCTCGCGCTGACCGAGGAGGGCGAGCTCTACGGGTGGGGCGATGCGTGCGCCAACGGCCACGGGGGTGAGGAGCGCACGCCGCGTCGGGTGGCCGCGCTCCTCGGAGAGCGTGTCAGGATTATAGACGCACGGCTCGACGCTTCGTGCGCCGTGACGGAGAAAGGCGAGCTCTTCACCTGGAGCTCCTCCGGTACTTGTTACAATCTTAGCCACGGGGTCGATACGCCACAGGATACGCCGAAGCGGGTGGAAGGACTGGGCGGGGCCAGGGTTACGGCGGTGGCCATCGGTGGATATCACACACTCGCCGCCGATGAGGACGGCGTGGTATGGGGCTTCGGCGAGTTCACGGCCCGACTTGTCGATCCGAGCCACGGATATGGTGTTAACATTTCCGTGGAGGCGCCCACTCCGATCCCCACGCTGCGAGTGCTCGCTCTCAAGTTGCCCTGAGTCTGAGTGGTGCCGCGTGTGTGCCATACGGCCACGACAGCCGGCCTGGGACTGGGACGCGACAGTGTATGCGACAGTGTATGTGCAGCCGTGGGCGGAGGAGCCGGCAGCAGTGAAGAGCGAAGCGCGCGTCAATCTATGTCTGGCCCTCGACTGCGACAGCACAGCTTTCACTGGTGGTCGCCTCGATTGACTTATCAGTCGTCTGTCGTCTGATGGACTTATATGACGTTTGGTTTATTGTGTATTGCTACAGGAAGACTGTGTATATACGGTGTGTTTGTATCGTGTATCGTGTGTGTGTATGTGTGTGCGATTGCACTGAACAGATGGCAGATATATGGTAAACGACTATGTTAGATCCGCGATCGTCGTTTAGAGTAGTTTGCGCGTACGCGAGTGTCACAGTGTCCAGTGTTAGGCTTGTGTTTGTGTTCCCACACATACCAGATACCCCCACACCCCCGCCGCGGGTTAACCCGCCGGGCTGCTGTCTGCTGTGTGTTTTTTTTTTTTTTTTTTTTTTAATTCTAAGTCTCCAGAACACACACACACCCCGCAAACACCTTTATTTCCATCTATGATTTATTAAGCACAAGTGTGTTCTCAACAAGAGCATTCCGTGATAGGCAGTAACAGCCGCGTCTAGTGGCACCCAGGCACAGGTGTGAAGGGCAGGCGTCTAGCCTGGCGCGGTCCAGCGGTCCAGCACGGCCGCGCATATGCGAAGGCTACCGGAGGGGGGAGCTTCAGAGAATTACCGGCGGGGGAGCCGGGTTCGAAACCTATTTTTAAACACGAATTCTAGCGGAATTCAGACGGAAACGCCATGCCTTCCTTCCCGGGCGTACTGACGCTTGCGATCCTGCTGCTCGCGCCCGGCGCGGACGCCCTCGCCGGTCGCACACCGCCACCAAAGCAGCAGCAGGTGCGCCGTGGCTGGTTCTCGCCGCCGCCGCCGCCGCCTCAGCAAAGCCGCAGTGGGCCCAAGTTCCGGCTGGCTCCGTCGCGTCAGCCGACGTCGTTGCCAGCGTCCGTGCCGGCACGTTCGCCGTCAGCGCTGCGGGACCGCGTCACGGCGGCGCCGTCCGACCTCCGCCAGGCCGTGGTCGACGCGCCGGCCAACGCACGCCGTGCGGTCGAGGAGGCGCCCGAGAAGCTGCGCGCCGGTGTGGCCGACGCCCTAGCCGCCTTCAACCCGGGCGTCTTCGCTGCGGGCTTTGCGTCAGCCACAATTCTGGTGTCTGGTGCGACGAACCTGGCCTTCAATCAGGTGTGAGAGGGGGATTTTTTTGTATATATCGGACACGCGGACGCCACAGCACACCTGCCACAGCGGGCGCAAACCCCGCACACAAGAAACCAGCCCCGCCGTTTGGGCCGCCTCGGCCTCCCGAGGTCGGCGCGCAGCCTCACGCAACTCCCGCCGAGTCTCCTCGGCACCAGGTGCAAGGCGGCCGAAATCCGCTGGACGTACGTTGTTCTTTAACACTGAATCCTCAACGGAACATCTGTCTCCAACCGATGCGAGGGGGTAACCCGCGCGCCGCCTGCCTGTACGTGTGCGTTTTATCACCGGATGCCCAACGGAACATCCGGCATCGACCTACAGCGAGCGCTCGCCTGTCTTTTCATAAGAATAATACAACACCCGGGCAGCTACGATATATATATATATGTATATATATATGTATATATATATATATATATATATACATATATATCCATATATATCCATATATATATGTATATATGTATACATACATGTTCATATATATTTATATATATATATACATATATATATATAAATATGTACATAAATAAATAAATATATGTATATAAATATATATGTATATATAAATATAGGAGAGTCTACTCTCGGACGACCCCCCGGGTTAACCCGATATAAAGATAGGAGAGTCTACTCTCGGACGACCGACATAGCTACTGAGGAGCCAGCTCGGACGACCGGCTACCTAGGCTGCCCACGCTGCCCCCGCGAACCGACTCCGCCCACCCGGCCTGCCATTCCACCTGTATGTACAAATCGACCACACACTGCTAGGCCGAAACAAGCAGAGTTAGGAGCGCACACCAACGGCGGTCCTCCGAACGATTGTCATGAACGAAGCGCGTTTAAGCCACTTGCCGTTTTGGGGTCCCAGTGAGGGCTTTTTTCGTATTAATTTAACGGCCGCCGGGTTAACCCGAATGAAACAGTTTGAAACGTTCGAGTTTTGGGTTAAGGGTTCGGGTAAACCCCTGAGTTAACCTCGGCGAACGTTCCATTCGGGTTAACCCGACGGCCGTTTAATTAAGAAAAAAATCGCCTCACTGGGACCCCAAAACGGCAAGTGGCTTAAATGCGCTTTGTTCATTCGACTTGCGTGTGCCCCCTGGCATGTCTGGAGCTGGATGGCTCCGAAGCCTACACGTTGAATAGATATTCACGTATTCCTGTGGCGCAACCACAAGAATCTGAATACCGTATTCCGCCTGGTTAATCCTGTATATGACATGGATACGTACATATTCAAGGTGCCTATATTCACAAAACAGGCTGAATATGAATAGAATACCGTATTCTTTTCCTCGTTCCGCGTATTCAACATGTTGGCTCCAAAGTCAATCCTAAGTCTTTCACCCGTGGCCGAAGGCTGCTTGTTGGCTGGCGACGAAGGATCGCGGCCAACAAACACAGAGTTCTGGGGAAGGAATACCGGAGGGAGGACCACTATCTCAGCATCGAGATACAACCATATGCGTTCTGGGTTTCATCGTCACTGTGTCCGCTGCCGAGTACGTGTCCGCGAGGAGCAAACTCACCGGAGGGGAGCTGGTCACAGATATACATGCACACATGTATATTTACACATATACACACACATGCGCGCACACACACACATATATAAACACATATGCATGTATGTATATCTATATATATACATATATATATACATATATATACATGTACATTACATATATATATATATATACACACACACACACACACACACACATATATATATATATATATATATATATATATATATATATATATATATATAGCGCGAGGTGTTTGCGTCTTAACCAATTTTCGTCTATGCGAAATTTGTTTGCAACCTGTACTTTGTAGCGGCTTCTCTGAGCTCTTAGGCAGCTCATGTTCACCCCAGGGCGGGCGGGGAGAGGTCGGGCTACGGTCGGGCTACTCCTTAACCCGAATATGTCCATCTTCGGATTAAAGGTGCCCTGCAGCTACTAATTAAGCGCTCTGGGTAAATTTGCTTTGCCCAGGTACCTGAGCGAGTTTCGACTAAGAGTTTCGTCGTTTTATTATAAGAAACCAGAAGCCGAATCACATAGGCGCACAGGGCACCTTTAACCCTGAACCCGAATATGTCAATCTTCACGGACAACGACGACTGAGGGCGGCGACGACGACTTCGACTATTAAGCGTCGTTGTGCCGTTGCTCGCTCTGTGTTCGTGTGAGTGGTTTGTTCTGCTGTCGTGTGTTCTGCTGTCGTTGGCGTGTGCGCGTGACATGTTGATCTTTTGACTTTTTAGGCTGCGGACTACCTCTCCGAGGGAGGGCGGGGAGACGTGCTCGAGCGGGCGCTACTCTTCGGAACAATCCTGGGAGACGTGAAGGAGGCCTACGTCGACCGCCATGTGCCTATACGATATATCTGATTTAAAATGTTTTTATATAGTATAGATATATGAATTAGATAATTATGTTAAAAAGGTCTTCGGCACAATTATTGGAGACGTGAAGGAGGCCTACGTCGACCGCCAGGTGCCTATACGATATATGTGATTTCAATTGTATTTATATAGTATACATATATGAATATATATAACTATGTTAAGGTCTTCGGCACAATCCTGGAAGACGTGAAGGAGGCCTACGTCGACCGCCAGGTGCCTATACGATATATGCTATTTAAAATGTATTTATTTAGTCTACATATATGCATTAGATCACTATGCTAAGGTCTTCGGCACAATCCAGAGACGTGAACGGACATACGTCGACCGCCAGGTGCCTATACGATATATGTTATTTAAATATATTTACATAAATAATATATACCGATATGAATATAGATAACTGCGTATAGCTCGTTGTCGCAATCCTCGGAGAAAATAAATATGCCATTTGTTATGCGTATTTATATAGTATACATATATGAATATATATAACTATGTATGGGTCTTCGGCACAATCCTTGGCGACGTGAAGGAAGCGTGTTATACGATATATATGATTTAACATGGATTGATTTTATATACATAAATGAATTAGAGAACTATGTTAAAAAGGTCTTTGGCACAATCCACGGAGACGTGAAGGAGGCATACGTCGACCGCCAGGTGCCTATACGATATATGTGATTTAAAATGTTTTTTATATAGTATAGATATATGAATTAGATAACTATGTTAAGGTCTTCGGCACAATCCTTGGAGACGTGAAGGAGGCCTACGTTGACGGCCAGGTGCCTAGACGATATATGCTGTTTAAACTGTATTGATATAGTCTACATATATGAATTAGATAACTATGTTAAGGTCTTCGGCACAATCCTTGGAGACGTGAAGGAGGCCTACGTCGACCGCCAGGTGCCTATACGTTAGATGGGATTTAAATTGTATTTATATAGTATAGATATATGAATTAGATAACTATGTTAAGGTCTTCGACCCAATCCTTGGAGACGTGAAGGAGGCCTACGTCGACCGCCAGGTGCCTAGACGATATATCTGATTTAAAATGTTTTTATATAGTATAGATATATGAATTAGATAACTATGTTAAAAAGGTCTTCGGCACAATTATTGGAGACGTGAAGGAGGCGTACGTCGACCGCCAGGTGCCTATACGATATATGTGATTTAAACTGTATTTATTTAGTATACATATATGAATATATATAACTATGTTAAGGTCTTCGGCACATTCAACGGAGAAAAGAGATGTACGTCGACCGCCAGGTGCCTATACGGTATATCTGATTTAAACTGTATTTATATATAAATAATTTACAGATACCGATGTGAATATGAATAACTGTATATAGCGCTTTGTCGCAATCCTCGGAGAAAATAAATATGAGATTTGTTATGAATATGTATATAGTCTACATATATGAATATAGATAACTACGTGAAGGTCTTCGGCACAATCCTTGGCGACGTGAAGGAAGCGTGTTATACGATATATGTGATTTAACATGGATTGATTCAGTATACATATATGAATGAGATAACTATGTGAAAAAGGTCTTTGGCACAATTATTGGAGACGTGAACGATGCTTACGTCGACCGCCAGGTGCCTATACGATATATCTGATTTAAAATGGATTTATATAGTCTACATATATGAATTAGATAACTATGTTAAGGCCTTCGGCACAATCCACGGAGACGTGAACGAAGCCTACCTCGACCGCCAGGTACGATATATCTTATTTAAATTGTATTTATATAAGTAATATATACCGATATGCATATGGAGAATTGTGTATAGCTCTTCAGCACAACACTCGAAGACGTCAATGTCGGGTGAACCCGACATCGACTTAACCCGACATTGACGTCTGGGTTAACCCGAAATGTTATAGATTCTACCTATATATATGACATACAGATGCAGATATGCTTATGGATAACTATGTATAGCTCTTCTACACAACACTCGAAGACGTCAATGTGGCCCATATCGCGAAGTTTGTATATGAATACAGATGTGTATCTAGATCAGAAAAGAGGCGTGCACTTCGACCGCCAGGTGCGGGTTAACCCAGTCGGGCGAACGGTGAACCCTAACGCTAACCCCATATTACATGTAATATAGAATCTCGGGTCAACCCGAGGTGCTTGTATTCTCGGGCTAACCCGAGAATCTCGGGTTAACCCGAGGTGCGTGTATTCTATATTCCGGGGGGTTAACCCCCCGAACATGCACACATGAGATACGGATGCGAATCTAGGGTTAACCCAAGAGGCGTACACTTCGACCGCCAGGTGCTTGGATTTTATTTGAGATGGCCCTAGTTTGCCTTCATAATAAGTAAAAATCGACGCGAGCAGACGTTGACCATTTCTTCGCAAAATGGCGAATAACTGTTTTTTTCGCTAATTGTGTTGGCCTAATTTATTTAGCCACTTAGCCGCCTTCAATTATAACGGGCATTGGTCAACATGCCTCCGCGTCAATGATTTTTTTTTGTTTTTAGTGAAACTAGGGCCTGCTCATTAAATGTAACATTCACACATAAGATACAGATATGAATCTATATAACTCGCCATACCTCTTCCGGTGCCATCCTGGGTGCGACCGACAGGTGCCCCCCCCACCGGTATTATTCGTTTTCTCAGTCGTATTATATCGGGTTAACCCGACTGCCTGATTCACAGAGAGAGAGAGATAGAGAACACGCCTACAGACTTTTCCGTCGGTCTCTTCTCAACGATGCCGCTGTGTGAGTGTGAAATGTGTTGAGCGAGTGCTGTCAGTGCTGGGCCGTTGGCCGTTGGCGTGGAGAAAGATTTGGGCGGTATCGATGTTTGACCTTGCGGTATAGTTTGATGCTCTCTGTGTGGGTTGACCCACCTGCCGAGCATAGGGTTGTGGCTGGTCTAATTCCATCGCCCAATTTTTATAGGAAGAACGACCAAACTCACAGTGAGAACGGGCATAGAAGGTTTCGCGTTGGGTTAGGGCTAAGAGTGAACCCGAACCCGTAAAGGTGCTCTGTGCGCCTAAGTAATTCACGAGCAGTTTCGCTCATTCAACGTGTACTAATGACTTTGGTGCTGTGACGCTGTGACTCATAATGAACGACGGTTTCAGTTTTGACTCTTCAATCACCTGTTCCGAATTGTTCCGGGTTTCATGGGTAAATCTAGGATAAATCGCTGGTGATCGCCGTCAGAACTTGAAACCGAAATTTGCTCAGGTACCTGAGCAAAGCGATTTTACTTATGGCGTTATTTTACTTATGGCGTTTACTGGGTAGCTGCAGAGCACCTTTAACCCGTAACCCGAGGTTAGCCCGATTCGGGGTAACCTGGCAACGCGAAGCCAGCTCAACGCGAAGCCGGCTTTACACATTCCCGCTTTGAGTGTGGTTTTTTTTTTTATTGGGCGATAGGTTTTGACGAAGTCACAACTTTAAAGGTGCCCTGCAGCTAGCATTGAACCGCCATGGGTAAATTCGCTTTGCGCATGTACATGAGCGAGTACGACTAAGAGTTTCGTCGTTTTGATTATAGGAAATTCGAAGTCGAATCACTTAGGCGCATAGGGCACCTTTTATATATATATATATATATATATATATATGTATATATATATATATATATATATATATATATATATATATATATATATATATATAT
>Ga0209491_10009671_pt1 | contig 11760 bp, 11 predicted proteins | sample BON02_FD_187213 | JGI IMG/M metagenome (GOLD analysis project Ga0209491, IMG submission 187213) | Freshwater microbial communities from Lake Bonney liftoff mats and glacier meltwater in Antarctica - BON-02 (SPAdes) (version 2) | ecosystem: Environmental > Aquatic > Freshwater > Ice > Glacier... | reverse complement strand
CTCTGGCGTCGCGCAATTGAAGCGGGGAACATCCATTCTTCTTAGCCTCGCGCTCCAACATTGCCGCGTATTGCAGACTCAACGCAGTATTCAAGCCTTGCCAGATTTGACTGATGCTCTTTGTTCGTCGAGCGATACCCGGCTAGCTGCCGAAAGTACGAAGTGTAGAAGATTATGTGCGGCCAGGTTAATCGGGTGCCACACAATTCTCCGGACTCAGAGTTTTGTCTTTCTCGTTGCCCTTCGAAGGGGCGGCGAAGTAAGCGCAGCGTTTTGGACGTCACGGCGATGCGCTGGATGCCGACGTCGGGGACGAGTTCCTGGGGTCCCTCTTTTCGAGCACCTGACTGGCATTGACAAGGACCTTGCCTTTGCGAATTATGGCCATTTTGGGTATAGTTCCACTACCTCTTACAAGATAGGTCCCCATGATGACTGTTCACCTGCTCAAACAACCGACTGCCAGGGCTACTGACTTTAAAAAATCCGGCTGGCGTGGCGTCTACGAGCGTCTCGCGCAATCCTCATCTGGCGTACTGACTGTGATGAACCATCAGCGGCCCGAGGCGGTCCTGCTCACCATTGCTGAGTACGAGCGCCTGTTGGACCTGGCCAGCATTGGTGAAAACAAGACGGAGGATCTGCTATCCAACCTTAGGCAGGACTTTGACGTACGACTTGAAAGCCTTAAAGCGGGTGACCTAGGGGATCGCGCGCGCAAAGCCATGGATGCGCCGATTAAGCTGGGTGGCGAATGGCGAGAAGGAGAGTCGCACTGAGTACGCGCCCTACCCTCATCGTTCTTGGCGGTGTTAATGGCGCCGGCAAAAGCTCAGTCATTGGACGATACCTTCAGACCGCATACGCAATTGACTGGTTCAACCCGGATTCGTTCGCCCGAGAGCTTGTGGCCCAGGGACTGGAGCAGGGCGAGGCCAACGGGTTAGCCTGGAAAGAAAACGTACGGCGACTGGGCGAAGCGCTCGAGAACGGCGGTGATTACGCCTTTGAGACCACACTGGGCGGGAACAGTATTCCTGGTCTCATACACAAGGCGACCAACACCCATAATGTTTTCCTCTGGTACTGCGGGCTGGATTCGCCAGAAAGGCATCTGACTCGGGTGGCGGCTCGCGTAGCGAATGGTGGCCACGACATTCCTGAAGCAAAAATAAGAGAGCGCTACGGGCGCGCTCCCGTAAATCTGATCAATCTGATGCCGCAACTTGCAGGTCTGGAAGTGTACGACAACAGCACTGGTGCCGATGCTGACGGGATCATTCCCGACCCCATCCGGATACTGAGCATACGTGAGAATAAAATTCTTTATCCCGACCCACGGGATTTGGAAGCGCTTGTTCTCACCCCTGACTGGGCTCGGGCGATTGTCGAGGCGGCGCTCAGAGAACAGGCGAAGGAAGGCTAAGTCTTGCCCTTCCTGCCTGGGTAGACATCATCTGCGGCCAGCCCTGGAGTGTGCACTCCTGCGAGGGCAGACACTGCCATTCTCCTGGCCCGCAAATGCAAGATAGAGATATCGAACATCGACTCAGCATAAACTTGTCCATATCCATTATCGGAATGTAGCGCAACCTTGTCTTGGGACAGTTTTTAATCGAGTAATGTGTTGTTGATGTCAAAGAGTGTTGATGCATTGATCCTCACGCCAACTGCCGCCACTGTTTGAAATCCAGAATTGTCTTCAGTTCAGATTCTTCCCACAATTGAGGTAGAACATCTCATAGACTCAGCCTATACTGTATTTAATTACAGTACTAATTAGACGATATAACCCATGTTTTTGAATTCTATAGAAATATGTGCGGGCGCAGGTGGTCAGGCGCTCGGGCTTGAGCAAGCTGGATTTGAACACGTCAGTTTGGTGGAACTAGAACGACCTGCGTGTGAAACTCTGCGAATTAATAGAAACCATTGGAATGTCACTGAAGGAGATTTGAGACATTATTCAGCTGACAAATGGAAAGGGATAGAGCTGCTTGCTGGAGGGGTTCCGTGTCCACCCTTCTCTAAGGCCGGTAAGCAATTAGGAATTGATGACAAGCGTGATTTGTTTCCTGAGGCCATAAGATTGGTCTCAGAGTGTAAACCCCAGGCGGTAATGCTTGAGAATGTGCGGGGACTGTTAGATAAAGTGTTCGATGGCTATCGAGAGAAGATTGTATGCGATCTTAAAAAGCTCGGTTATATTGCAGAATGGAAGTTACTGAATGCTAGTGATTTTGGCGTCCCTCAACTTCGTCCTCGAGTAGTATTCGTAGCGCTCAGATCAGACGCAGCAGAATATTTCACATGGCCAATAAATTCAAAGATCGCTCCTCCAACTGTTGGTAACGTTCTGTGTGATTTAATGGCTGTTAATGGCTGGCGTGAAGTGCAGAACTGGAAAGAAACAGCCAATGCAATTGCCCCAACTTTGGTAGGCGGCAGCAAGAAACATGGTGGACCTGACCTGGGTCCTACCAGAGCAAAGAAGGCTTGGGCAGTGCTTGGTGTGGATGGAATGGGTATTGCAGATGATGCACCAGCCAAAAATTTTACCGGAATGCCTAGATTAACAGTGCGTATGGCTGCACGTATTCAGGGCTTCCCGGATAGCTGGCAATTTAGTGGAAGAAAGACAGCGGCCTATCGCCAAATAGGCAATGCATTCCCACCACCGGTAGCGTGTGCGGTTAGAATTCAAATTCAGTCAGCTCTCAACGCCGCAGCCAAACCCAAATTGAAACGGGCTTAGCAATGACCAAAGGGAAAAAACCAAGGGGCGGCGCACGCGGCAAACTTCGAGCTCATTTTCTCTCAAATATCGGGCGCGTTATGGATTCAACCGAATTGCGAGAAGTCGCTGATAACCAATCTGAATGGGGACGTCGAGTGCGAGAACTACGATCACATGAGGGCTATTTAATTCTCACACACAATGACCGCAGCGAACCGCCTTCGGCATCTTCGAAGTAGATTACCTCGTGGCCCTGGTCGATCATGCGGCCGCCATCTTGCGGCCGTGGCCGGGGTGTACGCGGTCGTCTTTGGGGTTGGTCCAGAGAAAGACTTCTGGATACGTTGCGTCGGGGGAGGCGCGCTGGCAGTTTTCGAGACGCGCGAATTGATGCCATTGCGGGCCGTATTCGCCGCCGCCGCGAATGTTGGCGAGCACGAAGCTGCCGCCGCGGACCAGCCAGACCTGGTCGAGTGCGGACATATACGAGGAGGTGCGGGACAACCCGGACAAACTGCTCAGTCTTGGGTCGGAAGAAGGATTGCACTTCTGAGGACAGTGCGTTTATGCTTCTTATACCCGACCCCACTAAGTGAAGAGGGAGCACTGGTTGCGGCGCTAGCGGAATTCAAACCGGAGCCCAGCGTAGAAAGTTCGCTCCAATGCCGGCTCGATACCGTCGTTCCTCACTCGGCTGTAGTAGTCTTTATCCAACAGGTTGTTGATGCCACCGTGCAAGGTCCACTGGTCGCTGTGGCGATATTCGACACTGACGTCGAGCACTTCATACTCCGGTATTTCAGCGCCGATTTCGCTCAAGCCGGCACCCCTTGGAAGGTTAGAGTCCTGCCAGTACTGATCTCCAACCAGGGTAGCGGTAAGGGCCGCGTTCCATTTCTCATTTTCGAACAGCAAGCCTGTACGCAGAAGATGATTGGGCGAGAATGCGGTGTCGTTATTGACAAGACCGGGGGTAAGGCTACTGGTTATCTGCGCATCGAGTAGAGAGCCATTGGCGAAAAGCTTGAGTGAGCGCGACACGCTCGGCAGCACGTCGTACTCCACACTAAACTCGATACCTTGATGGCGAGAATCGCCGCTGTTGACCCGCTCCACGTTTGCAATGTTCACCTGAATCTGCTCGACCTTGTCCTCGAAATCGATGCGGAACACGCTAACATCGAAGACTAAATTGTCGATCGGCTGGCTGCGAAAACCCAGCTCATAGTTGAATGCACGCGACACACCAGGGCCATTGACGCTGGCTAATTCTGATGCTGGGTTAATCAGATCATCGAAGCGCTGAGGGCGATACGACTCCGAGGCATTGGCATATAATTCCGACCCCTCGCCAGTCTGATACGTCAGGCCTAAGCCGAACAAAGTTTCATTGAACGAGCGATCCAAGTCGATGGCATCACGATTGAGGCTGGCGTTTTTCACCACCTCCTCCAGGTTGTAGTTGATCCGCTCGAAGCGCACGGTAGGCACCACGCTTAGATTGCCAAAACTGAATAGATTCTCGATGAATACCGCACTGTAGTTCATGACTCGGTCTTGCTCGTAGGCCAAGTCTGCTCGGTTCTGGCGACTAGAGCGAATGTCATCGGTGACATGACGGGTACGCGGGCTGTCGCCCATATAGGCGGTAGAGCCAACCGTCAGCACGTTGTTATCTCCCCAAGACAGCGCATAGCGCAGATCGAAGCCGTAGTTTGCGAACTCCTGCCGATCGATGGCGCTTGTTGCGGGCTCGTTGCTGGGGTCCGTGAACATTGCAGAACGGCGGCTTAAGCGGTCCATGTAGGAATAGTAGATGCTGCCATCTAGCGTGGATGATTCGTTTATCTGCTGCTCGTATTTAAAGGTGGTGATCAGTTGATCTATTGCTATTCGGTTGAACGGCGACCTCACTTGATCGCGGTCGGTTGTAAACTCCCGCGACGTGAGCTGCCCCGCTTCACCAGAGTCAGACTGATAAAGGTCCACATCTACCCCCAAGCGGATATCATCGAAGCCCTCGTAGGAGACACCGACATAGCCAGAGTTCACCTCGTAGTCCTCATTCCGGCGCGGACCGTCGGCGCTGCGATGATCGAACGACGCAAGGACACCGAAATTGTTCTGAGCAAAATTCACCTCGTTATAGGTGCTGTACAACCCGTTAGTACCCATTGTCTGGTCGCTCCTGAAGGAGTTTTCTGCCTCGGCATCTGCACGACGGGTAACAAAATTCAGCACGGGGCCGATCTGCGGTCCATAGAGCAATCCCGCCCCGCCGCGGACGAACTCGATTCGCTCGACCCGCTGCGCAGCCTGCATGTAATAGATCGTGGGGTAGCCAAACAGGTCTGCCGCGAGGGGGACATTGTTCTGAAAGAACGCGACGAACTCCGACTCATGGGGATCGCCCAGCCCGCGATAGTTAACGTTGTAGATGCTAGGGACCTTCTGGTCCGAAACGAACAAACCAGGCAGACGGGAAAACATCTGCCTCAAGTTAGGCTCCACGAACACCGGCTGTTCGTCCATGCTCACCCGTGTGGTTTTCTTACCTTCAAAGATTCTGCCACCCTGCGGGGAAGGCAGGAATCCCAGGGACGAGCCCTGAACTTCGATAATTTGAATATCTTCTACGCCATTGGCGGCCGCTGAGAAAAACACTACGGAGAGCCAGACAGTTCCTAATAATCGAGTAATGTGCGCCACAAATAATTCCTAAATGTTAATGAGAATGAGAATGATTCGCATTGTATTTAAGATAGTTGTCGGGCACAACATCAAATCGCTACCAATCTGAAATAAGTGTTAACCGGGTGCCACTATTTCAGCAACAATTGCGTCGCTAGAAGGGGACGTGACATATTCACACGACACGCGGCGCTCAAAAACGACAAAGTCGGAATACGAAGGGCATTCGGGTTGACGGGGTGTTTGAGATGATTGAGAGCAGTGCGTCTCGGAATCTCCAGGGCTGTTTCATATTCGGCGGTAGTGATTACCACTCTGGCGGCCAACCGTTCCCAGCCCTTGCGTTATCAAGATCATAGAAGTGCCCGTAAACGGAAAACTTAGTTTTGAGTTCTTCTGCGTAGATAAATTCCATTTACACTCCGATTCCTATGGAAACATAACGCCCATATTCACGCACCAGCTCTGCTGGCCGCGTGTAATTGTTTGTTAGCGCTGCGATGCCAAGCCTTCCTTGACGATCTCAGGATGCCGGAACGCAATTTGGATTAAGGCTTTCGCTGCGCCAGAGGGTGATCTTCTGCCCTGCTCCCATTCCTGAAGAGTGCGAGCGGATATCTGCAAAACCTACGCAAATTCTGCTTGCGACAACCCAGTTTTCAGATAACAAACAACCAGATTTCCTCATTAGAAATTCTGGTGAAATGAATCACTCTTACACCACCCCGTTTACCCTAGTCCCCTGAGGCGGAGAAACCGCTGGGCCGCAGCTGTCAATGTCAAAACCGCAGCGGCGGTACCCAGGTTTTGGTAGCAGCGAATGTTAATACATCAATTCCCGCTCGGCTTTGTACTAACGCTGGCAAAAGGCGGCAGCGGCAGTTGGATCTGGTCTGTATCCACGGTTCCGTTACTCAGAAAATGGGAGATCCGCCTGATCACTTCAGGTTCGTGCATGAATGAATCATGGCCAGCACCCTGGATCATTATGCTGTGTGATTGACTGAACTGGCTGGCATTTTGTTGCTGTTCAGCAGCAAAGGTGCGGCCATCCTGCTCTGCGATCAGGAATAATGCCGGCAGATCTGAACGGAAAGGTGCCCGGAATTCATCTGGCAGCTCGCTTACGCCAAGCCACTGGCTGATATCAGGGAATGGCAGATTGGTGCTGCGACCTAATGTAGCGTCTTTTGCCTGCTGTTGAACCTGTTGCAGCCGTTGCGCCGAAACGCCTGATTTAGCGTCCATTGCCAGTGCCATTGGGTTAAGCATGCTATGGCTACCTTTCAGCTGCATGGTAATTTGGGCGGCCTGCTGAAAATCGCCCTCTGCCATGGTTTGATAAAACGCTGGCAGGTTCGCCTGATCGTCCGGGTTTCTCAGCAGCACCGAGCTACTGATCAATTGCAGATCCAGCTCGCTGATAATCACCGGAACAGGTTGTCTGGACTGGGGGTGAGGTACCATAACAGTGACCGGTGTTTTAGCTACTTGCTGGTGAACGGTACGCATCAGGGTAATTAATGACTGCTGGTGTTGTTGTTCTGCCTGCCAGCGCTGCTCGATCTGTTGCAGCAGCCGTTCGCTTTCTGCTGGCAGCTTAATCGTTTGATCCAGCCCTTCGCTTGAAGCCAGCACCAGCTTGCCGACAATGTGCGGATGGTATTTTGCGATTACCATACCAAGGTGAGTTCCATAACTGATAGCCAGAAAATCCAGTTTGCTGACACCGAGTGCACCGGCCAGCGCTACCAGGTCGGCAGCGCTTTGTACGGTGCTGTAGCCGTCCAGATCGTAAGCACTCCATTGTTGCTGACATTGCGGCAGAACATCGGCATAAAACTGACTCAGCCCTTGTTCGGTCAGCGGCGCCATAAATAAGGGGCGTGGATCAACCTGGCAGTCTTCAACCTGATCAGATAACCCTGTACCTCTTTGATCAAACAATATGACATCAGCGGTTTGGCGTAACTGCTGAAACAAGGCAAAACGGGGCAACTGAGCGGCGCCGGTTGCAGACCCTCCAGGGCCGCCCGACAGATAAACAATGGGCTGACCAGGTTTATCGGTAAGTGCCGGTAAGCGGACATAGGATAAGGTTAACAGGCGTGATGCCGGATTAAGCCGGTTTTCCGGCACCTGAAAACGGCCGAGTTCTGCCGGTATTGTTTCATTGTTATAGACGCTCAGCTCATAAGGCTCAGTATCCGAGCTGAGTCTGGTGTTGTCAGCAGCCTGCGCAGGCTGGTTGCAGAAGATAACAGCCAGGGACACCAGCCCGGCAAAAAGCAAGCCTGGCTTATTCAAGCCGGGGACTACGGTTGAGGCCGTAACAGTGAAGATGGATTTCATAATGGATCCTGTTGGTTGAAGTAGTCTGGTGATATTGCAAAAGGCATTGCAAACAACCAAGGTAAATTGCACCAACGGCATTGGTGCTGCACCAGTAACACTCAGCCATCAGCGTAAATAAGGTAAAGTGGTTCAGATGAGAATGTCGCTATATTTCTGCCTGTTATGTTGTTGTCTTCCTGGTTGGTCTTTTGCCGAGGCTTCCGAGGCGCTTACTCACATACCTGAGCCTGCATCTGGAACGGCACCCGTATTGGGGCCGTGGTATCTGCTGTCTGATAGTTTTACCGATTGTGCCCTCAGTACGAGAAAGCGGCAGCCTTTGCAGCCCTCACAAATCCGGGCCGGGCAAAGCTATTGTCTGGAAGCGGAACTGGCAAGCGCTAAGGTGATACCGCAACCGCTGGCGTTGTGGCTTTTGGTGCAAGGGGCCAGCAGCTTGTATATGAACGGTCAGTTAATTGGTCAGAATGGGGTGCCGGGTCAGGACCCGGCCAGCGAACAACCAGGCCAGATCGAATATCTGTTTGTGCTGCCCTCGGTATTACAGCCAGGGACGCAGCTATTACGGTTGCAACTATCTACCCAGCATGCTCCGCCTGGTTTTTTTCAGTATTTTTATGCTGCCGAACTGGTTGAGCCGCAACAATTCTGGCAAAAGCGTCAGTTGCAGCATTTGTGGCTATTTTTGCTGACTGGTGCCTTGTTGCTGGCCGGGGGGTTGGTGGCCATATTGAGTTTGACCCTGGGATGGCGTCGGCACTGGCTGGTGTTCAGCCTGTTGGCACTGGTCAGTGCATTGCTGCTGCTGGCTGAATTCTGGCGTGCTACTGTTGGGTATCTGTACCCGTACCACCAGTGGCGGTTACAACTGATCTGGCTGCTGGCATTAGCATTCAGCCTGTTGTTACCCGCTTATTTCGCGTTGCAGTATCGTCTGCCCTGGCGCTGGCGACACTGGATATTTGTGATGTCGCTGGCGTTGGGGGTTGGTTTCTTGCCACAGGGGTACGACGGCAAAGTAGTGGCAATGATGGCACTGGCCCTGTTACTGAGTCTGCTGATTAACCTATGGGCTTGCAGGCACCGAGTTGCAGGCAGTTGGGTCGGGCTGGGTATTGTACAGATCGCACTGGTTTTCTTTGGTTTTCGCTACCTGTACTTTGCCGAGCAGGGTTTTGTCTGGGTGGTGCTGGTGTTATTGCTGCTGCTGTTCTATCAGTTGCTCAGTCAGTGGAGTCAGGATCAGCGCAAAGCACAGTTAGCATTACAACTGGAAAATCAGCTGTTGCACAAAAGCCTGCAACCACATTTTCTGATGAATTCATTAACGTTACTCAGTGAACTGCAGCAACAGAACCCTGTGCAAGCCGAGCAGTTTATTCAGGCCTTATCTGAAGAGTTTCGTCTGCTGAACCAGTTTGCGAACCAAAGACTGATTACCCTGTCGCAGGAGTTACACCTGTGCCGCAATTATATGCAACTGATGTCAATCAGATTACAGCAGCCGCACCAATTACATACAGAGGCAGACAGTGATGAATTGCTGTTACCGCCTGCGACCCTGCTGGTACTGCTTGAAAATGCTTTTAGCCACAACAGGTATAACAGCAGCCAGACTTTTTCGTTACAGGTACGGTCACAAGGAAAGCATGCGCTATTGGCGTTTCGTTTACCACTGGGTGACAAACGACAGCACCAGGGGACCGGTACAGGTACAGCCTGGTTGCAGCAAAGACTTCAGATGTGTTTTGCAGGTAAGGCCCGCTTCAGCAGTATCATCGAAAGCCAGCACTGGCTGATCCGCATAGAGCTACCCAAATGAAAGTGTTGATTGTTGAAGATGAGCCGGTTATTGCCCGGCGGTTACAGCGGCTGGTGCAAACGCACTTTGCCGACAGGTTGCAGTTGCTGCTGCATAGTGACGATCTGGATGAAGCATTTTTATACCTTCAACAACAGCCGGTAGATTTAGTCACGCTGGATCTGAATTTATATGGCGAAGATGGCTTTGAGCTGTTACGAAGAACCAGTGCAGAGAGCTGCCACTGTATTATTGTTTCTGCTTACGCCGACCAAGCTATTCAGGCATTTGAATTCGGCGTACTGGATTTTGTTGCCAAGCCTTTTACCGAAGAGCGTTTCTTTAAAGCGTTGCAGCGTTATGAGCAACAGCATGCCATGCCCGGGATGGCACAGACGCTGGTGGTGAAAAAACCAGGGCAATGGCAGTTGCTCAAAGTATCTGAACTGGATTATATCGCCGCAGATGGCCACTACAGCATGTTGCATATGACGGATGGCAGCGTGCATTTGCACGATAAACCTTTTGAACGCCTGCTTACGCTGTTACCTTCGCATTTCAGGCGGATCCATCGTTCTTTTGCTATTAATACCCAACACATATTACGCATTAATGTAGGCAGCGGTGGCCGTTACAGTATAGACAGCCGCTATAGCTTGAATATTCCGTTATCACGCCGCTATTACAGCCAGATAAACCGATTGTGGCATGACCGATAAAAACAACATATAGATCCCACGGCATCGAAGGTAGTGAGTGTCCGGTAGAGCGCAGTGTACTTGAGACTGTTACATGCGTGGTTGATGAAGCTTGCTGGAAATAAGGCGGTTCAAACTGACGCCCGACTCGGCTGCTTCAATCGTTAACTGACGATGCGTTTCCGGTGGTACGCGCACCATGAATTTTCCGCTGAACTGTTTTGACGATAGTGGCTCAGGAACCTGCTCATTGTTCTGGAGCATATCTGCAACGCTATCTTGTACAAGCTGGCGAATACCTTTTAGCGCCAACTCGGGGTCTTCCGCCAGCCAGCTAAGGCTGGGGAATTCAACACACAGCCCAACATGCTCCTGATCCTCTTCAGACCAGGTCACTCTGTACGTGTAACGATCAATATTTTTTGCCACCATTTTGAACCTCCAACCGCTCAACTGCCTGAAGCACCTGCTTCACTTGATAGGCTTTAGACATACCCTTGGCATTCTGGATATTGACCCGCGGATCTCGTTTCCATGGGGTCCGATAGACCCTGTGGCTCGAACCAGACTGTCGAGACTCCCCAAAGCAGGCATCGCAGACCTTGCACAAGTCATTGAATTTGATGCCTTTGGGGCTCTCTCGCATCTGACTGAGAATATCTTGAATCTTCGCCACGTGATAAATGGTATCACTATTGATACTTATGTCAATCAGCTACTTTGGAGGTGGATGGCTGCGCTTGGCATGTAACGCCGCAAACAACGGCGCGACCGAAGGGAGTGTCCGGCGCCGCAAGGCGCGAATTGGTTTGCTTTGTCAGAAGTCATATTACGATATCTCCAACATGTAGGTGGAGCAATAGATGGACATTTTGTTCATGCTTGTCCAACTTTTCTCTTCCCACATGTTAATACTATTTGAAAATTTGACCTTGTCGCTCATTTCGTCGTAAACAGATTTAGTAATCCAAATGGATTTACCAGGGAGCCTCTGAATAACTCTATGACTACTCTGCGGGTGACTGCGCCCGCTGCTGCAAGGCGTCGTGCGCCGACAATGGCCGTAGCCCTTGGCAAGTTCGCCTTGCCAGCGAAATCGGCTGAAGGCCAGAGTGACCATAGAGTTATTCAGAGGCTCCCTGGCTCTGTGTGTTGTTTTTAAGACTTAAAAGTACTGCGGTTATTACCAGGCCCGCACCCGACACGCGCTCTACCCATTTCTTGGAGTGTGTGCTGATCTTCTCGGAAATCCAACTAGCTCCTTTCCCATAGGTTGCTAAAAACAGCCCGCCCACGCACTGCTGAAGTGGTTTGCCTTCACAATACCCGGCTTCGCCACTTGGCTCGGCATACAAGGATTACCCATAGCATTCGCCTGGCCTGTGTTCATTTTGGAATTGGTCGGTGGACTAATTGGTGATGGTGCATTCGCCATGAAGTCACGAAGTGAATTAATTCCACGAAAATCCTAAGGGGAG
>Ga0209491_10009668_pt1 | contig 11763 bp, 15 predicted proteins | sample BON02_FD_187213 | JGI IMG/M metagenome (GOLD analysis project Ga0209491, IMG submission 187213) | Freshwater microbial communities from Lake Bonney liftoff mats and glacier meltwater in Antarctica - BON-02 (SPAdes) (version 2) | ecosystem: Environmental > Aquatic > Freshwater > Ice > Glacier... | reverse complement strand
CCGAGATGCGCGTGCGGCTGTCGCCCGGCCAGGCTGTAGCGATCGGCAAGCTGGTGAGCAAATCGTACCAGAGTACCTACGGCAGTGTGCCGAGCAAGCACAACCAGTATGTGGACGGGGCTGTCCGCAGCGTGAACAGTTACACTGAAGAGCACCGCGGACTCATCATGGCGGCCATCCGTTCATCCGTGCATTGAATTTAATAAAAAGCTCTGCTCTGTAGATTCGTGTGTCCCTGCGTCAGCGCTGCAAACTGTGAGTGTGCCAGCGCACACCGCCGGACGCGGGTGTAGCACTATCCCGCGCCGCGGCATTTAAGGCCGCGGCCTGCCGTGGCGATGGAGAAGGATTTGCTGATTTGCAGTCCGCACGACTACTACTCGGTGTGCAACCAGGACAGCATCGCGAGGTTGTGTGCGCGGGACAACAGACAGTGGATCTACGCGCTGATCTCCGCGGGCATGTCGGCGCACGACGAGGTGGTCATGACGGAGACGGCGCAGTGGCTGCTGTGCCTGGACAAGCACCCCGGCGAGGACACGCGGTACCTGGTGGTGTTTCGCGACCTGGCGCTGAAGACGATCCGGGACCTGCGCGGGCGGGACGTGCCGATGCTGCTGGAGATGCTGGCGAGCGTGCGCGCGCAGATGCTGGCGCGGCACCCCGAGTGGGCGCGCTGCCAGGTGTACTTTCACTACTACCCGAGCGTGTACCAGCTGCACGCGCACGTGTGCGAGGACTCGGCGCACGCCTCGGCGCGCAAGGCGTCGTGCCGCTGCCACGAGGTCGGGCACGTGGTGCGCAACCTGCGGACGGACCCGCAGTGGTACGCCAAGGCTCTGATTCTGACGAACCGGCCGCGGCACGCGTTCCGGTCCGCCGTGCGCGCGTGTCGGGCGGTGTTGGAGTGCGAGACGGACCGCTGGGAGATTGTTTTGCGCCGCTGCGCCGGCGCGGGTCCGCTGAGATAATCGATTCGGCCTGGGGGCGTCTATATAAGAACGGGAGGGGGTCGGCAAATGTCGTATCCCGGACTGGCAGCAGCGACAGGCACCAGAGTGGACTCGGCCGCCAAGCACACGATGGCGTGCCGCGTGAGCGAGGCGCTCATGATGTGCTGGTGCCACGACCCGCGCGACCCGCGCAGCTACATCCACAACCACAAGATGAAGTTCTGCATGCACAAGAACGACCTGGTGCTCAACTGCGGGCAGGCGCTCAACGACTGCGCGACGCTGATGTTCGCGTGCAAGGCGTACCCCTCGGTGGTGAGCAACCTCGCCGAGATGACGTCGGCCGGGCGCCTGGTGCTCAAGTGGCTGTACCACTCGTCGTGCTCCGGGCACGACTTCCTGCGGAACAAGACGTACATCCGCAGCACGCTCGTGCCGATGGTGGACCAGAACAGGGCGGGCGCGGCGCTGGGGATGTCGGACGACTGCGACAAGCCGCGGCTTGTGAGCGAGCTGACGAACCTGCCGTACTTCACGGCGCAGGGGTACTCGCTGGGGCTGGCGTACGCGAGCAACCTCTCGGGCGACACCGTCGGGAGCGTGCTGATAGGCGGGATGCAGACGGTGATGAACGGGCACTTCGACTGCCGCGCCGGGCAGCTGATCCAGTGGTACTTTGACTTCGAGCACGAGATGTTCTACGGGGAGGACCGGGCGGCGCAGCAGGACCGCGTCATTTCGCAGGGCATGCGCAAAAAGCAGCACAAGGCGGTCTCGGGGATCCACGACAGCGTCGACGCGGCGGCGAAGGAGCACGAGCACCAGATTTCGGAGCAAGAGCTGCAGCGCCAGAAGTACAACGCGCGGGAGCTCGGCGCGCTGGACGGGATCCCGCGCGGCGGCATGGACGAGCGCAAGTCCAACATCGCGCTGCCGAAGCCGTACGTGCTGGGCAGCGACGGGTCGGACCACTACGGGGACCGCATCCGCATATTTGCCAAGTGCATCTCTGGCGGGCGCAAGCACGAGATGATTGACATCATGATGATGACGCAGAGCCTGTGAGCGCTGCTGCCACGCTTTTGAGCACGAATTCATTTTGAGCATCAATTAAAGTCCAGATAATCGTTCTCGAATTCGGACACCATTTTTGCGTGCTTGAACCTGCCGTGGAGTTTGACGGTGGTAGCGCTGGCCACACTCTCGCGGATGCGCTGGAGGACGGCAGCAGTGTCCTGCCCAGGGGTGGGCGTTTCCTTTGTGCGGAGGAGGAACTGCGCGCATAATTCTGGGTTCGCTGCCCGCACGGCGTAGATGCCGCCCTGCAAGCCGTGATGCGGCTCTACTTCCCCCCAGTACCACACAAAGAATATCTTCATGTGGCGCCTGGTTTTGGCCTGCGGTCTGCGCGACAGGAACATCGTCACGCGCGGCGCGGCCTGTTAAGTACCGTCTTTTTGCGTACCGTCTTTTTATTCAAAGCAAAGTGCCCGTTGATTGTGTTTCACGGCAAACTGCCTTTTTTCTTTCAGAGCAAACTGCTGTGTGCCAGGGACAGGCGCTGAGCGTGCCCCAAGAATGCGGCGCGACGGCAGGCCCGGCGCCAGTCGCAAGCGCAAGGCGGCCGGGGACGCCAACCCCGCCGACGGCAAGAGCCTGCGCGTGGAGGCGGAGAGCGTGGTCACCGAGCTGGCGGGGGCGCTGAGTGCGACCGAGAGCACGCTGACGCGCATCGAGCGCGTGGTGAACTGGCACGCGCGGCACGACTGCCTGTCGGTCGTGCCGCGGACGGCGACGTTCGACACGAGCACGCTGCTGGCCAGCATTCCGTTCTGCAAGATGCTCGCGAGCATCCGGCCGTCGGTCAGGGGCGTCGAGATTCCGCTGGTGACGCGCGTGTACGAGGAGCAGTTCATGCGGCAGTGCGTGGGCGCGCACGAGAAGGCGTGCTGCATGAACGAGGAGTGCGAGTGCATGCTGATCAGCAAGGAGCACCCGTTTGTGGGGGTGCAGTTTGAGATCCCCAACACCGAGCACGGGAGCAACGGCATGTGCGTGCTGTGCCTGCGCAAAATGACGACGCTGCTCTTCTACCGCACCATCCAGAAGGGCATCACGGTGCACTCGCAGATCCAGCGCCACGGCAACATCTGCAACCAGGTCGGAGAGTACCATCCGAGCGTGATGCTCATCTGTCCGCCGAACGGGCCGGTGTCGAGCATGCCGCTGCCGATCGTGGCGCACCAGCGCAACCGCTACGAGGTGGCCCTGGTGCACGGCGTGTGCTACCTGAAGCAGAAGCGCGTCGGCATGCAGGATTTTCCGTGAGCCTCACCACACAAGCCCCGCCTCGCGTGAACAAGCTGTTTCCCAGCGGCGAGTTCGACGCGCAGCGTGTGGTGAGGCACAGCACAGCGGACGTCCTGGCAACCCTGCGCAACGAGGAGGTGCGCGCCATCGTGATCGACCTGCATCAGCGCATGAACCTCGGCGAGGACACGCAGGTGGAGATCGACCGCTACATGCTATACATGCACCTCGAGGTCAGCGGGAGCCCGCTGCTCGCGAGGCTGCCGTGGCAGAACTTTGTGCTGCGCGCCGAGCACGTGCCGGGCCTGGCGCACATGCCCGACATCGGCCGGGAGATCCGCGAGATGCTGCTCTTCCAGCCGACCAAGTCCTCGATGCACCGCGTGCTGCAGTACAGCATGCCGTACATCAAGCACAACCGGCTGAACTTCCCCGCGTTCGCCGACATTTGCGCGCAGGACCTCACACACATGATCCGCGTCGTGATGGCGTGCTGCCTGGGCGTGCTGCGCGCGAACACCAAGCGCCCCGTCTTCGAGCTGCGCGTGCGGCTGTACGCCTTCTTTCACGAGCTGCTCGCGCGGGGCAGCAGCGCGGACCACTACAGCTTCTGCGTCGCGAACCTGTGCCTGCTGCGGGTGGCGATGATTGAGTTCTTCATCATCTTCATGCACAAGTTCATGCCCGCGGAGAAGCTCGTCCTCTGCGAGCGGTTCGAGCTCAGCAACACGACCGACGCGCTCTTCAACAGCTTCTGCCTCATTTTCGACACGTTCCGGCAGACGGCCATGCAGGTCCCGGAGCTCGACTTTGCGAGCATCAACAACCGCGCGCACATTGCCATCGAAAAGTGCAACCGCGTCACCAAGGGCAAGAACCGGCCGAACCACACGAGCCAGACGCACAAGGTCGTCGCGTCGTGCGCCGCCACGCTGGAGCTGGCCATGAACTCGGCGCGCTTCGCGCACCCCAGCTACGCCGCGCTGCAGCCGCGCATGCGCCTGCAGAGCTGGCCGGACATCCTCGCCGTGCAGCGCATCCACGAGGTGGTGCGCGTCACGTTCCTGCCGGCCAACCTCATGCGCATGCAGGCGCGGCATCTGGCGGAGGTGTGCCGCGTCAACAGCAACTGCATCTCGCAGGGCACGCTGCTCTTTGTGTGTCTGCGCTGCGCGTGCGGCCCCAGCAAGTTTGTGCTCAACAAGAAGATGCGCGTCATGTCCGACGGGCAGTGCTACTGCACCGAATGCGACAGCAGCACATGGGTGCTGCGCATCTGCACGCTCGGCCGCATCGTGCAGGTGCGCACGCAGTGTTTCTATTTTTGCCGGTTCTGCTGCGGCACGCACGAGTGGGGCGCCAACGGCCACGAGTTCACGCACTGCGCGCGCGCGGCGTCAGGCCAGCACGCCCCCGCCCCGCCCCGCTGCTGCATCTGCGCGCGCAGCAACTCGCTGGCGACGTGGCCCGTCCTCGACGACAAGATGGGCATGCTGCGCCAGCTGCCCCTCTGCCCCAAGCACAAGCCGCTCGCGCACCAGCAGCACGCTGTGTACAACATCCAGACCCTGCGGCAGGCGGTGCTGCACAAGCTGAACCGCTACAGCGTCTCCGCACTCGAGATCACGCAACTGTGACTGTCCCCATTAAACAAATATATAACCGTGGTCGTCTCTCGCGAAATGGTGCTGTTGCTGTGCGTCTATGTAATCGCCAGCCTGGTCCTGCTGCTGCCGGCGACGAGTGTGTACACGCTGGTGCAGCCCGCCCTGATCAGCCTTTTTTTCATCGCGTCGCATCTGCTGACGGACGAGCGGCCTTTTTTGCAAGTTTTTTGAAGCAATCATGTCTGCATCTCTCGCAAAAGCCGCTTGGGGCATCTTTTGCCATGGCACTGCCCTTCGACATCGGCGTGTTCTTCGACAGGGTCGACGCCGACATAGAGAGCGTGGTGAGCGCTGCGATTGCGCACGTGACGCCACCCGCGGTTGCGCCTGCCTCGCCGCCGCCGGCATCGCCGCCGCCTGCTTCGCCGCCGGCATCGCCGCCGGCGCGGCTGGAGCGTCCCGCTCGCGTGCAGCGCTCCTGCCACGCGCAGACCCGCCGGCGCATGCGGGCAACGCTCGAGTGGGAGGCGGCCGACGAAACGTCCAGCCACTGTGTTGCTGTCGCGCAGCAGTTCGACGAGGCGTTTGAGCAAGAGGATCTCGAGGACGAGGATCTCGAGGACGGGGAGCAGTCGGGCTCGGACGAGGGCGGCACGGAGTCCGACGACGACGACGACTCGTACGAGTCGTCCTTTGTGACAGACAGCAGCGGGTCCGAGGACTTCGGCAGCGACGAGGAGTGGACCCCGCAAAAAAAGATGTGTGTGCAGCCGGACCCGCGTCCTTTTTTGCAAATGGAGGAATTCGCCGCGTCCGCCGGAGAGGCAGCCGCGCGCGGCGCGGGAGAGCACAGCCCGTCTCCGCTCGCCACGCCGGCCGCTGCCATCCCGGCGCCTGGCGCTGCGGTCTTGGCGCCTGACGCCGCGGCCCCGGCGCCGGGGCTCCTGCACGCGGAGGAGCTCAATTCGCCGCCCGGATTCCTGCACGCGGAGGAGCTCAATTCGCCGCCCGGATTCCTGCACGCGGAGGAGCTCAATTCGCCGCCCGGGTTCTACAATTTGTGGGTGCTCTGAGCCGGCGCCTACAGCAGCGCGTAGCCGGCCGCGGCAGGACGCCGCTGGTGCGCAAAGTCGATCGATATGCCGTGCAGCAGGTTGCTGCGGACGCCTGTCCGGGGCGGCGCCGACGGGGCCGCGGACGAGACTGCGAGCTGCTGTTCGACAGCGCTGTGCTCGACTGCGCTCTTCTCGAGGGCAAGCAGACTCTGCATGACGAGCGCAAAGATAAGGAGCACGATGCTGACAAAGAGCAGAAGCACCAAGAAAGAGCGCTGGTACTCGCACCTCGGCATGTGCGGCGTGAGGATCTGCGACGCGGGGTCGTACTCAAAGAACACCTGCCCCAATTGGAACTTGTGTGTGTAGTGCCGGCCCACCAGGGCGAGCGCCAGGATCTGCGCGAGGTGCTGATCGTGGTCCGTCAACGTGACGTTGACGCTCGAGGGCGGCGCGGTCTGTATCGGCAGTAGCGCGCTGGTCTCGCGCAGGAACATTTGCACCATGCTCGACGTCAGGCAGGTGTCTTCGGAGAACTGCATGTCGATGTCCGTGCGGATGCCGATGTAGGTGCGCAGGTGCCTCGTGAGCTCGAGACAGCTCAGCTGCACCGTCATCCGCGCCGGGGTGCGGGCGGGCGGGTCGTCTGCGAGCACGCCGGGCTGGCCCGCGAGCACGCTCGCGATGGTCGCAAGCACAACCGGCACGGCCGTCAGGAGTCGCATTGTCAAGGGGACCAACAGTCTTTTATAATTTCAAAACGAACAAATAAAACAATCTAAGTTGTGTCTTGCGACCGTTCTGACGCGCCGCACATGTCAACGCCCACTTTGCGCGACCACGTCGCGCGCATTGCATCCGCGCTGTTCGCGGGCAAGAGGGCCTCGATCGACCTGTTCCGCCGCAGTCTGGCCCGCAGCATCGACGTGACGCCTGAGCAGCGCGAGCTTCTGGCGAGTCTGGAGGTCTTGGAGCGGCTGCGCGCCAGGCTTGCGAGCACGCTCGACGAGTGCGAGCGCAGTGGCGCCGTGTCGGTGGCCACGCTGTGCCGCGACCTGATCCGCGACCCGCTGAGCACCTTCCTGCCGGTGCAGCGGTGGGGAGTGTGCGCCCTGACCGGGCGCACGGTGAATGCCCAGCTCAAGGTGTGTGCCAACGACAGCGAGACCGCGGTGAACGCGCTTTTCGGCCCGTTCCTGCGGAGCGTCTGGTGCCTGAGCCACTGTGAGCTCATCGAGTCGAGCAGGCACGACTGCGCAGACGGCGAGGACTCGCCGGACGTGGGCCTCGACGAGCTGACGGCCTCGTATCTGCAGGCGTTTGAGCACATCACGGCGACGCTGGATCAGACGGCGGCCGCTCTCGCCAAGCGCAGATGCGCAGCAGAATGACGAAGCTGGCGGTGTTCATGACGATGAAGAGCAGGAAAATGACGTACTCGAGCAGGATCGCGTGGTACACGTGGTTCATGAGGGCGGTCACGCAGAAGACCACGCAGGTCGCGACGTACAGCGCGTCTGCCGCCACGTAGGAGTAGCGGCGCACCTCCGCGAAGTACGGCACCATCGCGCGCGCTGCCGCATACGATGATCAGGCCCCAGCCGAACGTGCTGGCGACAATCAGCGCGACGAAGACGCTCTTCTGCCACGGGAGCGCCTGCGGGGACGGCAGCGCGTTGAAGGTGGCAAAGTGCTGCAGCATCACGACGGAAAACGAGAGGCCCAGCACGCGCGGCATGACGTGCCACGCGGACACGCTGTAGTGGCACGCCATGAGCTTCTCGCTGATGTACTCCATGCCGAACCAGCTGGTGTCGGGGTTCTGCAGCATCCTGGGCGAGCCTTCGCAGCGGTCGGTCACCAGGAACACCGACAAGACCACAAAAGTCACGTGCGCGCAGGCGTAGACGCGGACGTCGGCGTCGCTCATTGTGGAGGGGCGTGCCGCGTCGCATATACTGCAGAAATTCTAGAATCGCTGTGTGTGTGCGTGGATGCCGCAGCGGCGAAAATGCGCAAGCGGACGTACACGCCGCTGTCGGGGCGCTCGGGGCCGAGCGACGTGCTGGTCGAGGACATCGACGCCTTTTACAACTGGCACGGAGCGGCCGCCGGGGCAGCTTCGGTGGTCGACGGGTCGGTGCCGGTGTCGTCGGTGCACAACCTCGTCGGCACAGCTATGATCGAGAAGTGCTTCCGCATCCTGGACCTGCGCACCATCAGCCGCCTGCTGCCGAACTGCGTGTACGACCAGCAGAAGTTTGCCGCGATCACCATCCGCATCTACCGCCCGAGCTGCACCGTGCTGCTCTTCACGAGCGGCAAGATGGTGCTCACAGGGTGCCGCAGCTTCATGCAGTGCGTGCTCGCGGCGCACGAAGTCGTGCGGCTGCTGCGCTCGACGTCGCCGGGCTATTCATTCCGGCTGCGCAACGTCAAGATTCAAAACATCGTCGGCAACGTCGACCTGCGCCTGGGCTCGCAGCGGCTCGACCTCGGGCGCTTCCACGAGGACCACAGCATCTTCTCCACGTACCAGCGCAACATGTTCCCGGGCCTCATCTTCCGGCCCGACAACAGCCCGGTCGTGCTGCTCATCTTCTCGTCGGGCAAGATTGTCATCACCGGCGGCAAGTCGGTGTGCGACGTCGCGGACGGCTGGAACGTGCTCTGGCCGGTCGTCAAGCGCTACATCTGCGACGGCGCGTGACCCTGCTGCCAGCGCCTCGGCGCTAATGCCGCGGGACCCGGAAGTCCAGCGCCACGGTGCGGCGGGCAGGCGAGGGTGGGGCACGAGTCTCGTCGGCGGCGGGCCGCCCTGAGAGCGACACGTTCCCCGCCTGCGCGCCCGCGAGCAGCAGCCGGTGCAGCGCGCTCGGCGACGTCCGGTGCGCGTCGATGCTCGGCTGCAGCAGGCCGGCCTGCTGCAGGATCTCCGTCACGAGCTTGCTGCAGAAGGTGTGCTTCGTGCTCGGCACGGCGTGCGCCCACAGCAAGCAAGAAGTCATTTGCAGCGAGCTGAAGAGCACGCCCTTGCTGTGCATGTGCTCGGCGTGGCCTGCCGCGAGCGTGTGCTGCAGGTCGCTGCACGGCACGTGCAGACACACATAGTTGGGCGACTCGAAGGTGCGAGTGCGCAGCATGACCTTGCTGCCCATGTAGATGGAACAGGCTCGGTCGTCCGCAAACTGCAGCTCTACGTGGCAAAAGGGCCGGTCGATGCTCGCGACAAGTTTGTTGATGATGCCTTCGCTGTCCAGGGACGGATCATAGAACCACACGCGCAGGCTCTTCATTGACGTTGCGCTTTTGCCATTTTTATATAATAAAATCAGCACATCCCACTTTTTGCAAGGGCCGCCCGCTCAGCGCACCGGCCTGCGCTCCAGAAACGCCGACAGGTCAGTGCGGTGCAGGCTGGGCGTCGCGCGCGTCTGCGGCGCATGCGACATCTGCGGCGGCGTTGCCTGCATGGCGCTCTGCATCGCGTCGAGGCGCGTCTGCATGGCCAGGAGCTGCGCGGTGACGGGCTCGCCCGCCGTCTGCAGCGAGCCCAGTTGCTGCTCGTTGTGCGCCAGCGTCGAGCGCATCGACCGGATTTCGGACTTGTGGTTCTGCAGGCCGGCGCTGAGCGCGGCCACGTTCGCTTCGCACGGACCGCGACCCATCGCGGCCTTGAGCGAGCGGATCTCCGTCTTGTGCTGCTCAAGGTTGGTGTCGAGCAACTGCAGGTGCGTCAGCACCGAATTGCTGCTGCTGTGCGCCTCCGAAGACATGCTGGCGCGCATGGCGCGCAGCTCTCCCCGGTGCTCTTCCAGACCATCATCCAGGCGCTCGAGCTTTGCGAGCATCATGGGGCCGGAGGCGGCGGAGCTTGCGTCCGATTTGAGCATGCGGATGGCCTGTCGGTGGTTGTCCAGTCCGGAGGACAGGTCTGCGATGCGCCGCTCTGTCGCTGCATGCATGGCCTCGCTGCTCGAGTTCATGCTGCGCATCGAGAGGATCTCCTCCTTGTGGTTTTGCAGTCCTGCGCTCATTTTCGCGTACTTGGATTGCATCTTACTCGTCGCGCTGGAGGTGGCGTCGAAGTCGGTGCGCAGCGACGCCACGGTGGCCTTGCAGCGCGCCTCAAAGTGCAGGCGGTCGGCCTGGCGCTGATCCACGTCCGAAGAGAGCAACATCATCTGCTCGTCGCTGACGTCCAAGCGCCCAGCGTGATCGCGGATGCACTCGTGCGCGTTTTCAATCTCTGACTTCTGGTTGCGGAGGCCGACGTCCATGTCCAGCAGACTGTCGGCGTGCTCCGCGGCAGTCGCCATCAGCTGCGACATGTCGGCCTCGAGCGCGTCCAGCTTGTCCTGCGTCGCGCGCAGCACAGACGCATGGTGCCGCAGCCCGGCCTCGATGCTCGGCGTTGCCGGCCCCGCAGCGCTGGCGGTGCCTTGCACCAGCGCGGGTGGCGCCTGCGCTGTCGCGAGCACGATCGGGTCGTCGAACTTGAGCGCGTTCTGCAGATGGTCGATGCGTTGTTGCATCGCTTTGAGCTGCTGCGCGAGAACCGGGGACAAGTCCTCCGCTGGCAGCGCCGCGGCGGGCCGCGCCGCGGCTGGCTCGCTGACGCTTTTGCTGCACATTTCGCTGGCGATGCGCGAGGCCACGCGAGGAGACCGGATCGAACGCGGTGAGCAGCCGATTGTTCGCGAAGTCCATGCTGTCGTGGCAAACCTGCACAGCGCTGTCCGCCCGGGCCTCCTGTTGCTGCAGCATCCACACCCGCCAGTGGCTCGGCGTCAGCTCCTGCAAGCACTGCTCCGCGATGACGTCGGTGCGGACCTGCTCTGCGACCTGCACACACACGCAGTTCATGACGCCGTAGTCGGCAAACAGCACCGTCAGCAGCGTCAGCATGGCCTTGAGCAGGTCCGGGAAGAGCTGGCACGAGTGCTTCACCGACAGGCCGAACGCGGTGTCCCGCCCCGCAATTTGCGCCGCGCCGTCGCACATGACGCGCACGTTCTGCAGGAATGAGCGGTCAATCTCGTCGACATTTTCCGCCAGGGTGCTGACAAACACGTCTCCGAGCGAGACTAGAGCCCCCAGCGTCGCCACCTTGGCACTGTTGGTCACCACGGTCCTCGAGGTGCGCTTGGCCGCTAGTTTGGCCGCGGACTTGAAGCCCTGGGCCTGGGCCGCGGCCTTCCTGGCCTGCAGAATGGCCTGCGCCTTGGCTTTGGCGGCGGCCTGTTTGGCCGCCTTTTTCGTGTACTCCCACATCTGCTTGATGGCCACGGTTTTGAGCAGCTTGAGGCTGATCTTCATGCCCGAGACCTGCGCCATGATGCTTGTCGCAGCGCTGTTGACAAAGCCAAACGCCTTGCCCTTGATCGGCCCCGAGGTGACCTCGCTCACGCGGCTGGTCTGCTGCTGGAACTGCTTGGACAGCGCATCGAACTGGCGGGCCAGCGGCCCCGAGATGGGCACAAATCCCGCCGAGTGCTGCAGGATCTTCGCAGTGCCCGCGAGCATTGGCTCGATGCTGGTGTAGCCCGGGCTGCCCGCAAACACCTTGCCGGAGCGCACAATCGCGTCGCTCGCGTACAGGGCGGCCTTGTCGAGCGAGCGCACCACGTTGTCAAAGTCCAGCAGCGTCACGCCGCTCGAGTCCAACATGCTGTGGAAGGTCGGCTTCTCGAGGCGCAGCGCCCACAGCTCGGACACGTCCGCCATGGCGTCCAAGCGTGCAAACAGCGTGAGCAGGGTCGTGAACGCTTCCAGCATCACGTGGATGGAGTGTGTGGCGATCAAAACACTCTCGGCCAAAAAACTCCCCACCAGCGG
>Ga0209491_10009667_pt1 | contig 11764 bp, 9 predicted proteins | sample BON02_FD_187213 | JGI IMG/M metagenome (GOLD analysis project Ga0209491, IMG submission 187213) | Freshwater microbial communities from Lake Bonney liftoff mats and glacier meltwater in Antarctica - BON-02 (SPAdes) (version 2) | ecosystem: Environmental > Aquatic > Freshwater > Ice > Glacier... | reverse complement strand
TCTTCCCAGAGTAGCGACTCTGCTAGGATTCTGACATACCCTCCTTTCGGTATCTCTTGATCTAAAAACCAATTTATGCCGATTTCTGCATGCACTTCTCGTTCCGGCAGAAGTATCAAGAGACTACATGGATGGGGATTCATTATACTAACGTAGTTACTCTCTGTCGTGTAATTATACAATGTTCGTTTTGCATGTACGTAGTTCATGTTGTATTTCGTGTGCCTACATGGCCTGATGGCTAAAAAGTGAAAGAAACATTGTGTGCTCTGCGCATTGAGTTGTTAGCAATTATATTCCATGTGGATTTTAATCTGAGACACTGAAGTTGTGTTGCGCAAATTGAACGAAGGAGGCCCAAGCCAAGCAAAGGGTGGCATACGGGTTCTCAAGTCTCATAGTGGTACTGGAAATATGTCTTTCGCTAAGAGCATTGGAACTTCATAAATCGTGGACTGCAACCATTATGCATACCCACAATGGAGAAGACTGCTACACAATATACTGCCCAACAGAATATTGATTTTGTAACTGGGTCAGTGATTATGATGTGAAGTTTCTGTGCAGACTTCCATTTCTATGGCAAGGATACTTATCTTTCATGGCAATCGCTTCAAGGGGGTTGACTTTGAGATTCGATTCTCAAAATGACTCAGAAATACTCACGCACTTTAAACGTATCCAGCATAATTTGAGGGATGCAACAAGAGTTAAGGGCTTGTGCATTGACTACACAAGCCAGAGAAATGAAAGTGTGAGCAATGCCAAATTTGCCTGAATACGTGAGCAGCAACCTGCACCGAACGCATCCATCATATGCAAACGTAGTTCATGTTGTATATTACGAAGCAAGATATCAAGAATGGATTACGAAGCAAGATATCAAGAATGGATCAGGCACCAGCCCATTGCTTGTAATTCCTTGCTTGTCTATGTGAGTCCGCGATTAAATCTTCACTGGCAATAGCACATATTTTCTCGCACATTACTACATGCTCTTGTTCTTACTATCAAGTTAATTTATGTAATGTGACTCGAAAGCCATTCACCATCTGCTCTCTTGGATTTCTTTGCTGCTAATTTCGTGTTACGCATCTCACAGTCTCGTGCGGTGCAGCTCCTGTTTCGCTTACCTGGTCTTTGCTATCTTTTTAGCTAGAGCTTATATTCGAGAATTATGGGTGACATGACATTTATATTTTAATCGTGTCACATTGCCGCGAGCTTGTGCTCTCCCGTGTAGCTTTGCGGATGCTCTAGTCATGCCTGATTGCTCAGTTTGTTTTGCTTTTATTACAAGCTTCGGTGCACAAGGCCATGAGACGTGTTTGAATGCAGATCTGCTCAGCAACAGTAAATCTCTCAACGCGCAGATAATGCCGTTGGAAATGCATTCTGGAGCAATCTCTTTCGTGACACTGTTTCGTTCACATCAGTTATTCAAGTACTTCCTGTGTAGTCTCTACTGTGACGTCAGCTGCATGTCAAGCTACCAAACGCATTTTTTGTTAGAACGATTGCGAGACAGTTGCACATGAAGCCTAAGTGTGTGCACTGGCCACTACTTCATTAATTAAGAGGGTCCTGAAGGATCTTCAGTGATGCATCCGTCACCATAGCTCAGTGAAGGAAAGCGCGGGACATAAAAATTCTGGGTTATCCGCAGGTCCCCGGTTCGATTCCGGCCGAACCCCCGTCAACTCAAATCAATATGGATTTGAGCAAGGCCCTCAAGCAAGGGTTCTAAACTACTCTTTCCAGTAATAAAAGCCAATAAAATCAAATCAAGCTAGTGATGCTGAATTGCCTATTGGTACTTGGAAACATGGCTGATTCACTCTCAGGTCCTTGGACTTGCAGTATCGTTAACAGCGCCACCTTTTGAGATCCTGACAGTGCATCTGCTTATTTCTCTTCTCTACATTTCTTCGGGCTCATCATCAGGATTGTACTGTGACGACATGCCATGTGCTCTATATCGCATTCTCTTTGAAGTCGTCAAGGGGGGCAAGACCCCATCTGGTGATGTTCAAATGTGCTCGAGGGGGGAGCGTGCTTTTATTTCTAAGCATTCATTCAGACAAGATCAAGGGTATGCTGCTTGCAGCACGTAGCTTTGATTCGACAACTTATCTGTTTAGAGCACTGGCTATAGGACGATAACATGAGAGCAGGTCAATCTCAAGAAGAATAGCAAGGCTCACACTTCTATCATGGACGATAACGTCAGAGCAGGTCAATCTCAAGAAGAATAGCAAGGCTCACACGTCTATCATGCCGTGAGGGGCGTTCTCGATTTCAATGGATCAAGCAAATACTATCCACGAGATCCATCAGATGGCTGCAATGGCATTATGATTGTGTTGTGATTCAGGCTACCTAAGTGGAGTCGCATATGTTATATTCGAGGTCGAAGAAGATGATTTCTTCTTGATGCCATACCCCATCTTCATTTTTTGACACTGATTGTGTTGTGATTCAAGCTGCCTAATTTGAGTCGCACATTTCATATTCGAGGTCGAAGAAGATGATGTCCTCTCGATGCCATACCCCATCTTGTGACACCAAGGATCTTGGGTGTTTTGTCTCCCAAGAATTATGCTGGAGTCTTTTTTCTTCGGTTCGTTACCTTAAGAAAGACGCCTACGGATCTGAATCCTTCTGATCGGCTGCAGGTTCACAATCGTGGCAGAGGCACGCTCCGCTGGCCATCTTTGAATCGCGTGGCTGCATCTCTGTTTACAACGCAACATTCAGAGATCGAAGAATAATTCATTGACCGGAGATTTTGAGGACGTGCAAGGTAAAAAAATTGCTGCGCTGGATCCTTCGCAAGAAGCTGACAGACGCGGTGTTGACCAGATCATCAAAGCCTTTTGCATGGCAGTTCTGCGGACTCAAAAGATTCGGATCCGATGGATTTTGACAATGCGATTTTGGAGGCCTTTTATCATCTTGACCACGCTCCTACTCCTCCTACCATCGTCAAGATTTCAATCATACTGATTCTATCTAAATCTTCACCCCCCGCATGCTCGTGGCGGTTCGAATGATTCATCTGATAAACATATGTCTCTGTCGATCGTAGCCAAGAGGCTTGCATCGACCGTCTCCTGGTCAAGTACAGCATAGAAAATGCTAATGCTTACAAGCTGCCGATGGACCCAGGTGCAGATGATGTGAGATCCTGGGTCAGCTGCACAGGCCTTGCACTGCCCAACAAGCAGGAGGGGACTCCCAGCTCTTGCCCCGCCTGCTAGTCTTCAAAATTAGGTGGCTGGATCGAGGAATCAATTATTTGTGGCTGAAAACGTGACCGTTTTGAATGCTTTAGATAGAATCATGAAGTTTTCAAATGGTATGCATTCAAAACGGTCACGTTTTCAGCCACAAATAATTGATCCCTCAGTCCAACCACCTAAATTTGAAGACTAGCAGGCGGGGCAAGAGCTGGGGGTCCCCTCCTGCTTGTTGGGCAGTGCAAGGCCTGTGCAGCTGACCCAGGATCTCACATCATCTGCACCTGGGTCCATTGGCAGCTTTATGCATCAGCTTCTCGACGACATGTACGTTGGAGACAAATGATTCATCATTCTTCCCTTCCTAAGCCACGTGTGTCTGCTTTCAAGTTTCGTTTTGTTTGCCCGGGTAGGCTGCTTTTTATATTTTCCTGTTCTTATCTTGCTATGCGTCTGCATGGTTGCTCATTGTCGGCTGTTTAGCTTTTGAGCAAAAGGGCAAATGCGCATTGCTTTAGAAATTCTGATTATCTGTTATTTCTGAGTTTATTTTCTACACATGCTTTTCGCTTATACATCTCACATGCTTGATTATGATGATGATATGAGTGGAGGGTGGTGCCACGGTCAGAGTCAGACCGTGTCAATGGCATGTGGACTGCTCTAGCCTCAAGAGCATCATGCAGACGCTAGATCTCATCTAGTGCTTCCAATTTGTAATTTACACTTTGAGAGGTATATGGGGTTTCCTGTACGGTCACGTATGTGAGACTAGAGGCACAAGAGAAGTGCTTCCCCCTCGTCTTTTTAAACGTTTCACATTTAAGGAATTGCTTGAATCTTAAGATCGACTTCGTGAACAGCAGTCAAACTCTATGCTTGAACAACTGCAACAAAAAATATCGAAGGAGGCCGACAAAGCGCAAGATTGTGCTGCAGAGAGACCAGTGAATAAATCAACTTCTCAAAATCGTTGGCCCCGAATTAATTCGTTAATTAAAACCACGCGAAGCGCAGTTTTAAAAAACCGCACTCTGCGCGGTTTTTATTTTGCGGCGTCAGCCGCGAAATTTTGAAAACTTCACATTATTAGCTAGACAGCATTTCCGGGTTTTTGGGGCGATATTTTTGGTTGCTCAACTCCCTCCAAAAAGAGGTGTTTTAGTACACAAGAATTCATTCGCTTCTTGTCAACGGTGACGTCACAGCCTGCGGCGTCGAGCCACGCGCTCTGACGTGTCCTTTCAAACAAAGTAATCTGAGTGCTGGGTCGTGTCAAAATCTGTAGGCTTTGGGTGAAGCATTCCCCCTGCTGTACGTTGTTTCTTATAAATTGTTTTGGAATTGAAATGGTGTTGTGCGATTTATATCTCATGGGTTTGATTTGACAAAGGGTTTGTTATTTGACACTTTCTCAATTACTGTTTGGTACAAATTATGTCATTTTGATCACTCAGTATTAAGAGAACGAATCATTTTCACCATCAATGAATTGGTAGACCGAACAAGAAACTTCAAATCAAATGCATCCCGTTTTAAGCAAAAAAATTATGAAAAAAATGCGCCGCAGGCCAGATTTTTTATAAAACAAAATGCGCCGCAGGCAAGACTTATCAAACAAAATGCGCCGCAGGCCAAATTTTTTGACCAAGTCCTAATGGGTACTCTGTCCTATTGATATAGTATGTAATTTATTTTTCACAAATCACAGCTCAGAATCTTCTTCTTTCAATTAATCAATTGATCAATTAATTAATGAATTAATCAACCTTTGGCCGGCCTACAGTACGGTTGTTTTACCCACTGAGAGAGACCTACGCAGCGCTAGATTGTGCTGCGGGCTGGCGCTATTATACATGGGTGTCTAGCGACATACATCATTGATTCAAGTAAAGACTAAGAGCTCACTGCTGCGAGGGCCAGTGGATTGTCTTTGTCTCTTCTTTCTGTCCTAGCTCCTTCGAGCAACTCCCTCCTGTCTGCCAACCCTGGCCAGGCTGTAGAGAACACTTGACTCTATTTGGTTGGGTATTTCTCGAACGAACGCGGATTCTCAGTGGAATCCAGTTTACAAGGCATTTCATCGAATTCATCGTTGCGGAAACGAAACGATTCGTCGGTAGTAATGTAATCGTGATCTTGACGCGGCAAACATGCGGCCAGCGCTCGAGCATGTCTGCGAAAAGCAAACACCGAGCGCTAGAAAATTATGCTTCTGAGCGGATTTGCTAATATTTTCGTAATGTAAAAATGTAGCGGAACTAAGAATTTAGGTCTGTGCACTTTTTGGGTTCTTGCAAAAAGAGAACTGCTGCGCAGTGGCAACTTCCAACGAAAAAAGGGTTTGCCCGCAGAAAAAAGCGGGGTTTGGCATTGCGCAGCGGCTTCCTTTTCGCAAGTACCCACAAAGTGCCCAGACCTAGATCTCAGTCTCCTCTATATTTTGATATGGGGAACATATAGCAAATTCGCTAAGAAGAATAATTTTCTAACTCTCAATGTTTGCTTGCCGCAGACATGCCCGAGCGCTAGCCGCATGTTTGCCGCGTCAAGATCACGCCATGATTACATTATTGCTGACGAATCGTTTTGTTTCCACAACAACGAATTCGATGAAATGCCTTGTAATCTGGATTCCACTGAGAATCCGCGTTCATTCGAGAAACAGCCAACCCGTCTTGACGCAGTGGCAGGATCAAATTTGCTCGAAGAAAAAGTCTCTCGATTTTGCGAACTCTTCTCAGAATTCCAACTCTGAGGATCTTTTTCAAGTAATTTCAAATTAAACCCAGTAATCTCGTAAAATGGACCCAACTCATTTGAGCAGATTCTTCCTTTCAAATTTTCGGTATTTTACTACACTTCAACCTCGGAGGCTGCTCCTTCCAGATCTCTTTTTCGAAAAGAGCCGTTCAAAAGGTCATGAGAAATGTTGGTTGACTAAAGATTGCAGTAGGGAATTTATAAATCTGCTCCACAGCCCCAGGAATGAACACAGAATTCGGGAAGAAGAATTCTGAGAAAACCTTCGGAGAATCAGAGCCTGACCCTGGGACAGGCACAGGCCTCCAGCGTGGGTATTTGACCTGTCCCTGGGACAGGGGACAGGTCTCTTTTGACCTTCCCATGTCCTAGTGGGACAGATTTGGTACAGGTAGCATGCCTGTACCATGTGCCTGTACCACATGGTACAGGCACTCTGCATGTACCAAGTGGTATGTTTGTTTGTTTGTTTGTTTGTTGTTATAAAACCAGAAAATCCGAGTCCTTATTTCGACTCCGCCCAGGCTTTCTAGCAACCCGTGTACTGCCCGGGGCGATTGGGCACTCCATCCGGAGGACCTCAGTCAATCCACGGTACATCCCATTGAGTAACAGTCAAGACCCTGAGCTTGTCTTGTTGAGCTCACATTTTTGTTACCCGAGCGGAATCGATCCTTGGTCCTTCGTCATTTCAACTTTGAAAAATCAAATTCCCTAGATTCTGGCAAAGAGTGGTCTGCCCTATACCAACCCCAGGGGGGGTGGTGTAGGCAACCCACCCTTCGACCAAAATCCGTCAAATTGACCGAAATTTGATCTCTGTTTTTGATGGATGAGGGGGGTAAGGTCCTGGATAGGGCACTGCCCTATCGAGAGATAGGGCAGTTTTAGTATTATTCAGATAGAATTTATCTTAATTTCTTTTTTAATGACCCTACCACCTCTCGGGACGCGTGACTGTTTTTGGGACAACGATTTTTCGAACTACAACTCTGTTCCACAGATTTTGGAAAGAGGATTCCGCCCAGGCGACGCCCAGGCTCGGCGTGGATGCTGTGCAACAATAAGGTGTCTCACACAAATACACTCCCTTTTTAAGCATGTTCCACTGGCAGGTTTCTGCTTTGTGTTTGTCAATCATGTTTTAGTAACACGCCAGCATGAATCAGGCGATGTTTTCACCCTTTATGCTGGTTCTGAACCTTTCTCTCTTTATTACGTTGGACACAGGGGGCCCCCTGCAACCCACCATCCTAGCGAAGAATTTGGACTGAGCATGATCATGCGATATTAATATTATTGGTACAATTTGCGAATTTGTGTGCGGATTTGTGCGTGTGTGTGCGTGTGCATGCGTGCGTGTGTGCGTGCGTAACATGCAAGAAAAGTAAATCCTGGTAATCCAGATCCAATATTTTCAAAACACAGTATTTTTATACTCGATACAGGCGAAACCGAAGACATCATTTCTTTTGACGGACGGGCGGGGTTGCTGACTGGGAATTCACCTATTGTGTCTTGCGAGAAGGAGTGTTTAGGTGCGAGCGACGAGGGTATTTATGAGTGAGTTCGAGTAAGGAGATTGTTTGTTGCCAATTCCAGAAACCTTGTTTTAGCGAGAATAAAAACACCAAAAAACTCATACAAAATACCCGAAAGTGCTGTCTCCGGCACGCTACTAATGTCAGGTTTTCAAATTTTCCCGGCTAACGCCGCATTTCAAAATCGCGCTCCGTGCGATGTTTTTACGCACCAAACCAAAAAGTGCCCTATTAGACCCAGATTTTTGCCAGAAAGCCTGCTCCCGCCCTGGGCTCGAAGTAAACCCCCTGGGAGTATATCCACTCGGGCCACGGCGTTCGCACTCAACTTTTCGTCCAAAACTAGAGTTCAGCCGGCTGAACTCTAGTTTTTGTTAAAATTTGAGTTCAGCCGAATGAACTCAATTTTTTTTTTGCAAAAGCTGAGTTCAGCCGGCTGAAATCAAATTTTTTCCGGCACCATTTCTTGCACCAAAATCGGATTCGGGCTTTTTATGCCATTTTGAGTTCAGCCGGTTGAACTCGCATTTTTGACTTCAGCCTGTGTAGGCCTGTGTGTGTAGGCTGAAGAAAAAATATGAAAAAAAAAGTGTGTTGTTGGAGAAATTCCGTATAAACTCTGGCGTATTGCAAGTGGCGCGCGGCGGCTCCGGGGCTAAAGCCCCTCCGCTTGCCGCGCGCCCGCTCTTCCTGCGGTCCTACCGCAGGTACTTCACTGCCCAGAATCACTTTACGTGCCAACTGAGGTTAACACTCTACAAGGTACAGGCACTCTACCTGTACCACCCTGTGAAAGTGGGTACTTTCAACCAGGTTTAAAGGGGTTTCCTCATCCAAAAACCCAAGAAGTCCTAATCGAATTTCAGAAATTCCGAAGGGGTCCTAATCAAATTTCGGGGAAACAACCAAACGGGTCCTAATCGAATTTGGGAAATTTGGGAAAGGACAGGTGGTACAACCAGATGGGACAGGTTGGGACAGGTTGGAGTATGTTGGACATTTCTTTTTTCGGACAGGTAGGACTGGGACAGGGGGGTTTCCATATTAGGTGGGACAAGATGGGACTGGGACACGGGGGTCTTCAGATTAGGTGGGACAGGGTGGGACAGTGGACATTTGGTTTTTGGTTTGTTATGCTGCCGCACAGCTAGCACTATAATTACAGCAGGAACGCATACAGGTGGTGCGCATTACGAGGGTAGTCTGTGAACAAGTCTCTGTCCAGCTGACCCAGCTTATTTGTCCCAAAATAGGATTACAAGGCCGTGGAAATGTAAAAATATAAGGTCAAATCAACCAATTTTCCTTGTCTTGATGTGATGAATTTGCCACCCAAAAATCTAGGATCCATCGACCACATCCAGATGAAGTCGATGGAAATTGAGGTACAACCAGTACAAAAGGTTTATCAAATTTCTTTTACTCTACCAATGTCGAATTGTAAACAAAGAGTCCGAGTGCTTGCCAGCGTACCCAATGTGCAAAGACTCCACAGAAACACCCAATTTCTTATGCAGGAGTACCTAAATCTAGTTTATTGGAAAGGCCTCGAGATATCATCAGCAGGGAGAAGGTGCAAAGCGAGTGTCAAGAGATTCGAATGCTCCCCAATGGTGACAGTGACACACGTCACCTGCGACACTTCTCCAGGAACAAGGAACTGCCACTTCTCGATCCTCGCAATATGCCAGACCTCAACTGTATTCCTCCTAATCAACATGATCAAGCATAGGCGCTCCTGCGCTGTCTCGTCATTTCCGTGATTGGTGAGGTCAAGAATGCTACAAATGCGGATGCGTTATTTGACGTCAATGACTCAATCGAAGATGTCCACGATTTCTTGTTCACAGCCTCCGCCGCTGCTGCGGTGAATTCTCTCGACCTTTCAAGCGCAGAGATCGCTGACAGGGACATCAAGATATGGAAGACTCGCACTGCGACCATCCCCTTTCCCAAAGACAAGAATCCTCTCGACAAGTGGCGTCGCTGTCGGTGAAGAAAACAACTTCTCAGAATCTTTGGCCCCGAATTAATTCGTATGAATTCATTAATTAAAACCGCGCGAAGCGCGGCGGTTTCAAAAAACTGCACGGCGTGCAGTTCTTTTTTTGCAGCGTCAGCCACGAAATTTTGGAAACGTGACATCAGTAGCGCGTCTGAGAAAGCTTTTGAGGGGTTTTTGGCGATTTTTTTGGTTGTTGAACTCCCTCCAAAAGAGGTATTTTGTACACAAGAATTCACTTGCTTCTTGTCAACAATATCGCCACAGCGTCGAGTCACGCGCTCTGACGTGTCCTTTCAAAAAAAATAATCTGAGTGCTTGGTCACTGTGAGTTGACACCCCACACATAAATATCTTTGAGGCAGACTCTCTTTTGTTCAAGTTGCTTGCTCCCCACTGTCATGGTCACGCCGAGTGATTCAAACTATGTCGACAGAAGCGCTTCTCTTAAACGCTTCTTTTGAATCATTTTCACCATCAATGAATTGGTAGATCGAATAAGAAACTACAAATCATGATGATGATTGCTTTTATTATTATAAAAAGTAGTTTAGTACCCTTGATTGAGGGTCTATGCGAAATGCATCCCAGAATGATTGAGATGCAGATTTTTGATGTTTAACAGCGCTGCAGGCTAGATTTTGAATCAAACAAAATGCGCCGCAGGCCAGATTTTTTGAAGAAGTCCTGATGGGTCCTATTGATATAGTACGTTATTTCTTTTCACAAATCACAGCTCAGAATCTTCTTCTTTCAATTAATGAATGAATTAATGAATTTATGAATTAACGAATTAAGCAAATAATTGATCAATGAATTGACCTTTGGCCGGCCTGTAGTACGTTTGTTTTCCCCACTGGTCTCGGTGCTCTCTATCTTTTCCCTTGGTTGGGTGTCATGGCGAGGCGTGTAATTGCTATTCCTGCAACTTCAGCAGCTCCCGAACAATTGTTTTGCACAGCAGGTAGCGGGATGACTAAGAAACGTTCACGTCTCACGTGTGACAACATGGAGGAGTTAGTTTATCTTGTCGAGGTGTGACCGCAGGTGCGGGAATGGCAGGCGGTCAAGAAGATGCGCTTGGAGCAATTTTTTGTGAATCGATGAAATACATTATTTTCAATGTCTTGTTTTGATTGTGGAGGGATGACCAGTGATTGTTACTTTGACTGTCGCACGCTGTTTCTCGTCTCTCCTTTTGTCTCTCCATACATGCACATACACATATATTTAACAAGTAACTATCAAGGAGAGGTCGTTTGTGTACCGTGACAATGACCGTGACAAACGTCACGGCACAGTGTCGGGTCACGCGAAGACACTATAGGCAAGAAGGGACCAAGGATGAATATCTGAGAGACGTAGTGTCATCAACCAACGCGCTGGGTAGTAAACTGGGAGGCCAGGAGCAAACAGCGGGTCGTAGGAAGCTGTTGAGCATGTAGTCATATTGAGATTCATTTAAGAAACCAACGCCCTGGTGTCGCGTTTGTTTTCCTTCAGCCCATTCGTTGACTCGTGTTCAATTGGTATGTGTGAGGGAACACTGCGTCAGCCTACGAGAGGGACGCAGACATCAGTAACATGCCCTACCAGAGGGACGTGCGCTGTCACCCACAACCCGTGCTTCGCGTCAGTCTCGTCACCCCAATCATACTACATGGTAGCGAAGGTACAATACATATTCTGACTGTTAGTGTATACTATGTTTACTGTACTGACAAAACCGGCACCGGCCCGAGTTCCGGGTAAAGCATTTTTTGCTACCAGTGGACACTTTTTTTGGACACAACAGTTTTTTTTTTTGTCGTGACACTTTACTGACGCCGGTCCACTACGACAATTTTTTGGTTTTTGTTTTTCACGCCACACAGATAGCCCTCCAATTACACAGGAGGTGTGCAGTAACAAGGTACACCCGGAAGTACCTGGCTTGAAGGCACTCCCGCAATGGACACGAAACAGTTTGTACCACTACATTGGACAGGTTTTGAAGAAGGAAGGCTAGTGGCCGACCAAATTGGTGATTTGACAAAATTGGAGATTCTGGTGTAAAACGAGTCATTTTGAAGTATTGTCGGTGCACGACCTACTACAGCACCTCACATTGGCGGGAGAGAAAACGGAGAAGGGAGAATGCATATATAAGGACCCTCCTTGCATTCTACACATTTACCCAGTTGACCAAATTCGCGCAGTGGAATAATTATTGCCCTTTT
>Ga0209491_10009666_pt1 | contig 11768 bp, 10 predicted proteins | sample BON02_FD_187213 | JGI IMG/M metagenome (GOLD analysis project Ga0209491, IMG submission 187213) | Freshwater microbial communities from Lake Bonney liftoff mats and glacier meltwater in Antarctica - BON-02 (SPAdes) (version 2) | ecosystem: Environmental > Aquatic > Freshwater > Ice > Glacier... | reverse complement strand
AAGCCAGCAAGTCATACCCATACGCGCGCACCGTCGCCAAAGAATAATTCCGATCCACGAGATGCGAAAGATACTCATTCACCAAAACAAACCCAGCCGACTCCTCACCAGCTAGACACCAACCACCATCGAACCTTTCCAACCGCAAAGAAATCAGATCAGGCATGCGACACATGGTGCACTAAAACCCAGCCACCGCAAGCAAAATACGGAAAAATAATTCAACTTGCGACCAAAGAAACACGCGAATAGCCGGTTAATGGGGAAACACCGGTACGTCCCATGCTCCGGCGGACACCTATTTTCTTGCAATACTTAGCAAAGTCCTTGCACGCATATTGCGTTCCTCGGTCGCTGTGAAAAATAACTTTGCGTTTGACCTGTCCGTGTAGCCTTGCCATTGTCAGTGCTTCAATGACCAAGCTGGCGCGCATCTAATCAGCCATTTGCCACCCTACGACCATGCGTGTTGCCAAGTCAATGACAGTCGCGAGATAGAGCCATCCTTCCGCCGTTTTCAGATACGTGATATCGCCAACGAGTCGGGTGCCTGGTTCAATGGATGTGAAGTCACGATTAATGAGATCAGCGGGATACTCATCATCTTCCCCATGGACCGTGGTAACGCGGAAAGCTCGTGGTTGCACGGCTTCTAGGCCCTGGATGCGCATTATTTTTGCGACTAAACCAACACTGCATGGATAGTTCAGTTTGTTAAGTTCACGTGCTATCCGCCGACATCCATAGACTTCCCGGAAGGCGAAAAACAGGTCAATCACCACGGAGGTGAGTTCCTCCCGGCGCAGAGTTGTCATCGATTCCACGCGTTCTCGCCACGCGTAATAACTCGACCGTGACACCTTCAATAGCGAACACATAAACACAATCGGATAGTTCGCCTTCTCCGCCTCAATCAGGACGCAACGCTAATTTACGGTTGCGTTTTGGCGAAGAAGGCCGCGGTGAACTCAAGGGGTTAATGCAACACTTCGGTCACGTTTATTCACTTGGAGGTGTTGGGTGGCGAAAATTGGTCGGCCTGGGTTACCAAAAGAGCAGCGGCAGTTGGTGTGGGATCTATGGAAATCTGGTTCATCCATTAGTGCGATCTCTCGGGAAGTAGGTGCACCACCAGGATCAGTGTTCACGATCCTTGAGCAAAATGGTGGGTTTTATTCTCTAGCTCAGAAAAGACGGGCCTCCCATTTAACAGAAGGCGAACGTGAGGAGATTTCCCGTCGTTTAGGTCGGGATGCGTCGGTGATCAGTCGAGAAATTTCCCGCAATAAAGGCGCCAGCAAGTATCTGGCCGGGGATGCTGATGATCGGGCGTATCGTCTGGCCCGCCGCCCCAAACCCTGCAAACTCGCGCTCAATTCTGACCTGCGTGACTACGTTGATCAGCAGTTGCGTGAGGACTGGTCACCGGAACAAATCGCTGCGACATTGAAGAAATGCTCACCAGTAGGTAAAGGCGTGCACGTCTCGCATGAAACGATCTATAAGTCGTTGTTTATCCAATCCAGAGGCGTATTAGGTAAGGATTTGCAACAACATTTACGCTCAGGGCGTCCGATCCGCCGTAACGTGCATAACACCACCACTAAGCAGTGGCGCTCCCAAATCCCGGACGCGGTTTCTATCCACGACCGACCCAAGAGTGTGGATCAGCGTCGCCGTGCAGGTAACTGGGAGGGAGATTTTTTACTGGGTCGGGGGCTCACTCAGATCGCTACGATTGTGGACCGAAAAACACGCATGACTCTTTTGGTTCAGCTCGATGGCCGGGACATGCATACGGTCACTGAAGGGATCTCACGGGAAATGAACAAACTCCCCAATCACCTACGCGCGTCGCTGACCTGGGACCGGGGCATGGAACTCGCCGATCATAAAAACATCACCACAAACACTGGATTGAAAATCTATTTCGCTGACCCGCGGTCACCATGGCAACGGGGAACCAATGAAAACACCAACCGGTTACTACGCCAATACATGCCCAAAGGAGTCAGCATGAAACACCTCACCCAAGACGATCTCGATGCGATAGCGGACAAACTCAACAACCGGCCACGAAAAGTACTTGACTACGACACCCCAGCCAATAAACTTCGAGCACTGTTGCATTAAACCCTTGAATTCACCGCCGCTTTTTTTAGGAATTCATTCTCCATTCGGAGCCTGCGCATCTCATCTTCCATCTCAGCCACCCGCACCCTTTCCATAGGAGTCAGAGCCGTTTCGCAGCTATCGGATTCTCGTCTTTCCATTGCTTGACCCAATGACCCAACGTGCCCTCGTGAATCTCCAGCTCTTTAGCAATTTCATTGATCGGACGACCGGTTTCGATCACAAATTGAACTGCCTCGGCCTTGAACTGTGGTGAAAACTTCCGTCTCTTTTGGACATAACCCCATCCTCTCGCTAAGAGACAACATGTCCAAGAACCTTGATACACCCCATCGATTGCAGCCGGTCCAGTCTCCGATGCTGGCGCGGTGCTAGGCGGCGGCGACGCTGATGTGAATTCCGGGCAGTCGGCCGAGTAGTGCGGCGGGAAGTTCGGTAGCGAGGTGGAAAAGCGCGGTCGAGCGGGCTTGCCCGGGGCTCATCACCTCGATCGAGGGGACGTACACCCCACCCGTCCCGCACGTCAGCTATTGCCTTCCCCCAACCGCACCTGCACAAAGGCCCAACACTGGGCACCAGATAACCTAGCGATCCCTATAGAAACGGGGTCCTCCCACTTCCAACACAACTTGCCAACGAGTTACAGTTCAACAAGAAAGGGGCATAAGCCGCGTAAACCCGTGTCTACAAAACGGGGAACCTCAGCGACCTCCTCGCTGACCATGAAATGAATCACAACCAGCCTGGCAAAGAGGGAACCCCCGCGTAATTCTGCGCACGATGCGGCGGCTCAAAGATTCGGCCTAGCCCAGTATCGGTTCGGCCTTTGATCGACGCGTTCCCAGACTCGATATTTTAACCGCAATGAACGCTAATAGCATTCCTAATACCAAGGCCCACGTCATCACAAACCCCTCTGCTGGTACCAGTAAATCTAAGAGCAATGCACCAACTAGTTGCCCCGCAATCAGGAGTAACGTGAAAGCGAGAACACCGATTCGAGTCACAACGAGAACAGCTCCCGCAATCGACACTAAGCCCAATATCCCTCCTGCGTAAATCCACACAGGACCGAGAGGCCAAATATCAACCCTCTGATCAAAAAAGATTACAGAGACTCCGAACGCGGTACATAAAACTAAAGTTCCAAGCGCTGAGTTCAATGTGGTAGCCGAAGAAACACTCCCAGATACCTCTCCAACCTTCGCATTGAACGCCTGCTGGAAAGCAATCAAGAATCCTGCAGCGAATGCTAGAAGAATTACGATGACACTCACATGCCCGTGCACAGTAAGCCGATGAAAGCTCGTTAAAGCCACTGCAACCAGGGCAACAAAAGCGGCGAGCAAACGCCGAGATGTGACTGCCTGCTTCCCCGCCGGTCCCAGTCCAACTTTGTCGACAAAAAGCGAACTCGCAATTTGTCCTGTAATTACTGCTACCGCGAAAGTTGTGACACCGGCCACTGGCACAGCCATGCTTTGTGCTGCGACGAAGAAACCTCCAATGGCACCACCGCTCATCTGCCACCAGGAAAGATCTCCATTTCGCAATGCCCCCGGTAGAAGTGACAAGCCATGACGGAGACGTGGTAGAAAGATGACTAAGACAAGCATAAAAACCAAGCCGACGCAGTAACTGACCATTGCAGCGTGCACTCCGTTACTCAAATTTACTGACAACAGTCCATTGACTCGTGACTGTAATGACGTCACAACACCAATACCGACCGCAGCGACACTAAATAACCAAGGGCGCTCATCAGTAATGACGGGTAACGCTTTCAATTTTTTGCTAACTACAGATTCTTCTACTGGAGTTCGATCCAAGTAGTTTTTAATTGAGTGTACTTATCAATGGCATGGAGCGACTTGTCACGCCCAAATCCGGATTCCTTAAATCCACCAAATGGCACAGTAATATCACTAGAGTCAAAACAATTGACCCAAACCGTTCCCGCTTTTAATTTTCGGCTGACAGAGTGAGCCACATTGATATTAGATGTCCAAACTGATGCCGCAAGACCAAACCTAGAATCGTTGGCAATCTGTATGGCTTGGGTAACATCTGAAAATGGAATCACCCCAAGAACCGGCCCAAAGATCTCCTCTTGGGCGATCGCCATTTTCGGATCAACGTCATCAAAAATTGTAGGTTCGACGTAGTAACCTCCGGAGTCAACGTGAACTTGGCTGCCGCCTTTGCGAAGCCGCGCTCCTTCATCCGATCCAGTTTTTATAAATCCTAAAATTCTCTCCATTTGCTTTTCGTCTACCACAGCTCCCATCGTCGAATCTATTTCAAGAGGGTCACTTGGTTGAAAATCTTCACTGTAGTCCATCACAAGCGAGACAAAATCGTCCTTGATCGATCCCTCGACCAACAACCTCGAACCAGCATTGCAGACCTCGCCTTGATTGAAAAAGATACCTCCGGCTACGCTGCGGGCCGCCTGCTCAAGATCGTGCGCATCAGCCATCACAATCTGGGGCGACTTTCCTCCGCATTCAACAGAGACTGACTTCATATTAGATTGAGACGAATACTGCAAAAAAAGCTTCCCCACCTCCACTGATCCTGTAAATGCGACTGCATCTATGTCCATATGCAGACCGATGGCGGCTCCTACCTGATCACCGAGACCCGTTACTACATTGAATACTCCATCTGGGAAGCCCGCCTCTGCTGACAATTCTGCCAGCTTTAGCAAACTCAGCGATGACTGCTCCGCGGGTTTTATTACGATACTATTTCCAGTGACTAATACTGGACCTAACTTCCAGGCAGCCATGAGTAACGGGTAATTCCACGGCACGACTGCCCCTACTACACCGACTGGCTCGCGCGCAATCATTGCGACAATATTTGGACTGGTTGGGGCGATTTCGCCGTAAATTTTGTCAGCCGCTTCTGCGTAAAACTGCATGCAGGTAGCCGTTGACTGCACATCAACATTATATGCATCGGAAATTGGTTTGCCCATATCTAAAGTCTCTAGCAGGGCTAGCTCCAAGCGGTTTTTGCGAATCAAGTCGACAAAACGAAGCATTACAGCCTTGCGTTGTGCAGGTCGCAATCCAGACCATCTCCCATCTTCAAACGCTCGTCGAGCTGCAGCTACTGCGAGATCAACATCAGCGACTTGACAGGACGCGACTTCGGCAAGGATCGATCCGTTTCGCGGAGAAATAGCTGGAAAAGTCTCTCCGGACTTCGAATCAACGAAATTCCCATCTACGTAGGATTGAGTCCTTAGACTCAATTCCTTTTGAGCCTTGGTCAAATTTTCTATATTAAGATCAATCATTATTTTTGGTTCCCTTCTTAGTTTTGTTTAGGAATTTCGTCATTCGATACTCTCTCTCTTCGCTTGAATAAACGGCAGCCGAAGCGAGACGTTCCAAAAGCATTCCTGCCTCAGAATTTGATCTACCAACTTTTAACACTTGCCTTGCTACGCTCACGGCTACTCGACCCTGTTTGCCCACTACGTCGACGAATTGCCGGGCTTCTTGCAGAAGTGAGGTCTGTGGCGTTACCCGATTCACTAAACCGATCCGCAGAGCCTCTTCGCCCGAAACAGGCTGACCTGTGATGATAAGTTCGAGAGCCTTTGCATAACCAACGATGACCGGCAATCGTTGCGTTCCTCCTGCCCCCGGAATAATCCCGAGACCGACTTCTGGTAACCCAATTTCCGCCTCAGGCACCGCAATTCGCATGTCGCAAGCAAGTGCAATTTCGCACCCTCCCCCCAAAGCGTGTCCATTTATCGCAGCTACGGAAACGAAAGGTAGGTCCTCAAGACTCCGCAAAGTACTCTGGGCGAGGCTTTTTAACGCATCAAGGGGTTTTCGTTCGACCAGTTGCTGAATGTCTGCCCCTGCAGCGAATACGTCTTGAGTGCCCGTAATAATCATGCCAGAGATATCCTCCTGAGCGAGATTTTCAAATATCGCACGTAATTCCATCCAGTGGGCAGCATCCAGAGCGTTCCGTCGTTCTGGTCGCAGGATCGTGACTAAGGCGACACCATCTGATACGTGTAAGTTAATCACCGGACATCAGCGCTCCCTGGTAGGCGTTTGCCGGAAGCGTCGTAACTATAAACGCCTTTTCCTACTTTTCGTCCGAGTCTCCCAGCGTCGACGTACTGTGCGAGCAAGGGGCAAGGACGGAATTTTTCACCGAAGCGGCTATAAAGGTTTTCCAGAACCCCCAGCCGTACATCTAGCCCGACGAGATCCCCCAATGCAAGTGGTCCTATGGGCCAAGACATGCCAAGGCGAAGCGCTGTATCGATATCTTCAGCATTAGCCACTCCTTCTTGCAGCATGAAGAATGCTTCATTACCGACCATCGCGCTAATTCGGCTTGTGGCAAATCCTGGCGAATCACGCACCACGATGGGTTCCTTTCTTATCATCTGGGTGAATTGAATAGCCCGCGCGATGCTCTCATCAGATGTATTTATTCCCCGAACAATTTCGACTAGAGGCATCCGCAATGGAGGATTGAAGAAGTGCATACCTAACACACGGTCAGGACATTTTGTCGATGCTGCAATGGCTGCCACGCTCAAAGCCGAAGTGTTGCTTGCTAACAAAGCAGTGTCCAGCGCAGCCGAATCAATTTGCTCGAAGAGTCTTCGCTTCAGAAGCATGTCCTCAGGAGCTGCCTCAATAATCAATTGAGCGTTCTCACATGCTTCTTCAATTGAGTCAGTCACATTGACTAGTGCACACACCGTTTTGGCGTCCACAGCTGTAATGGACTGTCTATTAACGGCCCAAACGACATCAGATTCCAACTGTTCCGCGAATTTTCCCCTAGTAGATTCTGACGGGTCCACGACAATCACCGTAAATCCAGCGGCAGCGAAACACCCTGCGATGCCTCTACCCATTGTTCCGCCGCCTATAACACTCATCCTCATAGAGTTCTCCTTATCCGATTTCTTTAGTTGCCGCTTGACCCGCCATAACGCCAGCCACTGCCTTACGCGAGTTTTGGCTCGATTTCATAACAACCCATGCAACCAACATCGCCAAGATCGTCACCAGTACCAGGATGGTTGACAGAGCGCTGACCGTCGGATCAATTCGATCTCGTAGTTGACTAAACATCAGTTTCGGTACCGTTGGCTGACTGCCAGCTACAAAAATGGTTACGATCACTTCATCAAAACTCACAACTATGGCGATGAGCCAAGCGGCGAGTAAGCTTGGAATTAGCATGGGAAGAACCACGATGCGGAACGAAGTGAACCAAGTGGCGCCTAGGCTCCGGGCCATTAGTTCTAATTTACCGTCGAACGATTGAAACGCTACTACCAGTAGTAAAACTACATAGGGAGTAATTATGACCACGTGGCCGATAGTTATTCCCAAGATGCTATTCCGCAGTCCGTAGCGTGTGAAAATAAGGAAAAGCGCTACGGCTGTCACAATCGGGGGAATGATAAGTGGCGCGAGAAAAAAAGCGAAAATTGCGCCCCGCCCCTTGAAGGTGGCGCGAGCCAGCCCATAGGCAGCTAACCCACCTAGCACTAGCGCGACCACACTTGAGACTCCTCCTACTAATAAGGAATTCTTAACTGCGGAACTCCATTGGGCGCTAGCGAAGAGTTGCTCGTACCATTGCATGGACCAACCAGGCGGTGGGAACTCCAAACCCGACCCGGCCGAAAATGACATAATCCCAACCACGATCAGGGGACCCGATAGAAATAACAGAGTCAAGCCTCCAAAACAATTGAGAGCCAGGGAACCCGGTGAAAATTTGCCTCTGTAAGCCTTCACTTAAAAACTCCGTCCAAACGGCGATAAAGTGCGAAGAGGATCAACGAGCATCCCAAGAGAATGATGGAGAGAGCGGAAGCGATTTCCCATCTTGGCATCCTATTAATTAGAGTATCTAGAACCGTAGCGATCATCGGTACTCTTCCACCACCCAGCAATGCTGGGGTCACGTAGAATCCTAAACTTAGAATTAGTACTAAAATCGCGCCTGCCGCTAAAGCTGGAAATGTGAGTGGGAAATACACTCTCCAAAACGCAGCCCAAGGACGAGCGCCAAGCGATTTTGCGACCAGGACTAATCGTTGATCCACACCGATCATTACCGCTAAAAGTGGTAAGACAAGGAACGGCATAAGCACGTGAATCATTCCAATGGCCACACCCGTTTCATTAAAAACCAAACTCATCGGCTCGTCAATCAGGCCTGACTTTAGAAGCGTCTCATTTACCAAACCCCTATTACCTAAAATAATTATCCACGCGTACGTTCGCACTAAAACGCTTGTCCAAAAAGGCAAAATCACCAAAGTAACCGCAATGATTTGAGCAGTCCGATTCAATCTACTAATCCAGTAAGCCAACGGGTACCCAATGAGACAAGTCATGAGTGTAACGAGAGCGCTCACTCGGAATGTGTTTAACATAATCTTCCAGTAAGCCTGCGTCTGGATTACTTCATTAAAGTATTTTAAGCTAATACCTTCGCTGGATCCGAGGCTGCGCATTACAACTCCGACAAGCGGGACACCGAAGGTCACTGCTAAGAAAACCAACAAAGGCACAATGAAAATGAACCCCCGTGGCAGGCGCAATCGGCGCCAGCCACGGGGACCTTTCGAGAGACTTAATGGCCCGTCAAGAAATGAACTCCTGTCGGTCACAGTATTACCTCTCACAAAGTTGTCCATTCACTAAATTGATGTGTCAGCGATTAAGCTTGAACTCTTCCCAACGCTTCTGCACTTCAGTTCCGTTCTCGAACCACCACTTCGGATCCTGAAGCACCTGTTTTGCGAGGTTTGCTTCAGATGTTGGGAAAATATCCAAATTGTCGGCTGGAAGGAACTGGTCAATCCCTTCAGCGCCACCTGTGTAAGGCAACAATGTCGCAGCTGCAGCCTGATTCTCAGGCTGAGATACAACGGCTAAAAATGCTAGCGCCTCGCAATAGTTCGGTGCACCCTTTGGAATTCCAATTACAGCTAAATCCAAAAGACCCTGGTCAAATGAATATCGCAGTCCTTGATCCTCAGGAACCAAGACGATTCTGCCTGACCAAACCATGGAGTAGTCCAGTTCGCCGCTGGCTAGCAGTTCCGGTGGTTGAGCACCGGCTTCCCACCAGATAGCAACATTGTCTTTGTTCTTATCTAAGAAATTAAAAGCCCGGTCAACATCGAGTGGATAGAGATCCGCGGGAGCTACTCCGTCAGCAAGCAGCGCTATCGGGATTGTGAATGCGGGATAATCAGCGAGTCCACGTCGCCCCGGGAACTTCTCGGTGTCGAAGAATTCTGCCCAAGTAGCTGGCCCCGCTCCGCCTTGAACAGCTTCATCTCGCCATGACATTATTGTGGAGTAGTACTGGAAACCATATGTAAATTCACTAATCGCCCCCGGAATGGCCGGGGCAAAATTTGCTTTGGTTGTGTCGAGCGGCTCAAACAAACCTTCTCCAATGGCTTGTTCCGCTGTTGTGCTCTCCGTCGAAAAAAGGTCCACCGTCACGTTCCCTGATTCGACTTCTGCCTGAAGGCGACCAAGATCATTCGGCGGATTCAAGGTGACAGAAATTCCCGTACTTGCGGTGAACGGGTCGATATAGCCGAGTTGGATGGCGTCGGACTCTGTACCCCCAGCATTAATAAAGTTCAATTGCACGCTTGGGTCAATTGGGCAACTTTCGGCTTCTGTCTCTGATGACGCATCGGCCGCTTCTGTCTCAGCGGTGGTCCCTGCATCAGTGGTCCCTGCATCAGTGGTGCCTGCATCGCCACATCCCGTGAGGATCAATCCAGCTATCGCCGCGGAAGCACCGAGCATCCAAATTGAATTATTTTTCCTTTTCATTTCTTTATCTCCCTTTTTCTTATCATTCCTTTATCTCCCTTTTACTTGGTTCGCGTGATGCGGAATGCGTCGCGCGATTTCTCGGATACTGGTAGTCATTTGTCAGGAAAAACCCAAACGTTAACGGGATCCCAGAAAATTCGGACTCTCTCACCAATTGCTACATCTCGATCGTTCGGGCCCAACACTTCTAAAATTCGACCTCCTTCTATCTCTATCCGATATCTCACCGCCGGTCCGATACATATTGAAGTCAGTACACAACCTCCGATCCCCTGCTCATCGGTGGTCGGAAGGAATCTGATGTGTTCGGGCCTTACCATGATGGTTTGGAGTCCGTCTGGAGACTCGCGTGATACTGGTATTCGGCCTGGAATTCCCTCACACTGCATTGACCGGGCGTCACCTTCTACATTCACATTTCCTTCAAAGGTATTCGCCGTCCCAAGAAAATTGGCCACGAATTGTGTTTGTGGCCGATTGTAAACATCACGAGGAGCACCATGTTGATGCACATGACCTTCGTGAAGAACAACAATTCGATCGCTTAAAGTAAGGGCCTCTTCCTGATCGTGAGTAACTGCAATGGTGGTGATACCGAGTGATTTCTGCAGTTCTTTTAATTCGACTTGTACTGTCTGCCTTAGTTTTCTGTCTAGTGCAGCGAGCGGTTCATCTAGGAGAAGCGTGTCTGGCTTGAAAACAAATGCGCGTGCCAGAGCTACGCGCTGCTGTTGGCCACCGGATAGTTGAGAGGGACGTCGATCCCCATGATTCTCTAATTGCACTTTCCGAAGTGCTTCGTCTACGAGGGCTCTCGCATCCGTTTTCGGCATGCTCCGGACACGAAGGGGAAATTCAATGTTCTTGTAAACTGACATATGGGGGAAAAGCGCATAACTCTGGAACATCAAACCAACTTTGCGCTTGTGTGCGGGAAGATCCGTCACGTCACGGTCATCAAAAGATATGGAACCTGAAGTAGGTGGCTCAAAGCCTGCGATCGCCAACAACAACGTGGTTTTGCCCGACCCACTTGGCCCAAGTATGGTCAGAAACTCTCCGTCTTCCACGGTCAGGGAGACGTTACCTAGGGCCGTCACGTGGCCGTATCGTTTCGTGAGTGATTTGATTTCGATCTTGCTCATACGGCCTCCGCTCCTATCGATCGATCGGTATAGTTTAACACGCGATCGATCGATCGGGTGAGATAATTATTTTGTTATTCAATTGTTACAGGAAGTAGAAGGACCTATGGCAGTGTCCTTTTAACTGCCCCGGAGGTGAGGCGCCACCCAGACACACAATCGGAAACCGGGTCTCCAATCCATTGTCCGGGGCAGAGTTCCGCACCATGAAATACCCGGCCGAGCTATCCCGGTACGTTTATGGCGAACGAGGAGGCGAAGGGAATCGTGGGCTGGTACTCGCATTGGTACAAATAACACCACCGTTCTACAAGCCCCCAATTGCGTGATGATCCGTTGGCGTTGAGCGGCACGCAGGGTTTCTTGGTGCAACGCATCTTTAGGGGTGGAACGCACGTGTGAGGTTCACCCCTAAAAGTAGACACCTGTCGTGCAAGGTTTAGTCCTTGCCGGAAGGATGTTGTTATGTCTAGTCGTCGGAAGTTTTCGGCAGAGTTTAAGGTTGAGGCTGCTCATCGGGTGATTGATTCTGGTCGTCCAGTTGCGCAGGTTGCGCGTGAGCTTTCCGTTAGTGAGCTCTCGTTAGGTCGCTGGGTTCGTGATGAACGGGTCCGGA
>Ga0209491_10009663_pt1 | contig 11769 bp, 6 predicted proteins | sample BON02_FD_187213 | JGI IMG/M metagenome (GOLD analysis project Ga0209491, IMG submission 187213) | Freshwater microbial communities from Lake Bonney liftoff mats and glacier meltwater in Antarctica - BON-02 (SPAdes) (version 2) | ecosystem: Environmental > Aquatic > Freshwater > Ice > Glacier... | reverse complement strand
GGCCGGGGTTCTGCCGGGGGCGGGGGCGTCGCTGGGGTCGTTCATTGCCTATTCGGTCGAGAAAAAGGTCGTCGACAAAGACGGCAAGACCTTTGGCAAGGGCGACCCCCGGGGCGTGGCCGCGCCCGAGGCGGGCAACAACGCTGCTGCCGGTGGCGCGCTTGTGCCGATGCTGGCGCTGGGCGTGCCGGGGTCGGGCACCACCGCCGTGTTGCTGGCGGTGCTGCTGAGCCTGAACATCACCCCGGGGCCATTGCTGTTTTCGCAGAACCCCGATGTCGTCTGGGGCCTGATCGCGGCTCTGTTCATCGGCAATTTCATGTTGCTGGCGATGAATATTCCCATGGTCGGGCTGTTCACCCGGGTGTTGTTGGTGCCGCCGCGCCTGTTGATGCCGGTGGTGGCGATGATTTCGTTCGTCGGGATCTATGGCATCTCGGGGTCCACTTTTGATCTGCTGGTGATGATCGGTTTCGGGCTGATGGGCTGGGCGCTGCGCAAGCTGGACGTGCCACTGGTGCCGGTGATCCTCGGCACGCTTCTGGGCAACCAGATGGAGGTGAACCTGCGCCGCGCCGTCACCATCGACGATGGCAACTATGGCATTCTGATCGGCTCGCCCCTGGCCATCGGTCTTTGGATCGTTGCCATCGTCGGGTTCATCCTGCCGATCTTTGTCGGTGGCATGCTCAAGCGGCGGATGAAAACGGCGCATGACGAAAGCTCGCTGACCGATTGAACCGGACTGGCGGGAACGGCCCGCACCATGGCTGTTGCGGTCCGACACCAGAGCCACTCAAGGTCATAAGCCAAGCGTTGCGCGCGGGCCGGTTCTCATCGGGGTTCCAAAAAACAAAAGGACCGCCTGAGCGATCCCATGTTCGCAACCAGCGGGGTATGCTGGTTTATCTGGAGCGGGCGAAGAGATTCGAACTCTCGACCCTAACCTTGGCAAGGTTATGCTCTACCCCTGAGCTACGCCCGCCTCCTGTCACCGGGGATACTTAGTCTGGCGTGGGGCTGCAAGTGGAAAATGTGCGGGCTGCGCTGCCAAGGCGTTTTGCGTTTGATCTGATCGAAAGGCGCTGCCTCTCGCCTTTGGCTGGAACACGCCTTTCGATCAGACGTGCCTCATGCAAAACGCAAAACGCTGCTAAAATCCGAATGGGTTGCGCCTGCCTCCTTGGCCGGGGCAGGCAAGCTTCATTCAAATTCGACCAAAAGATCCTTGGCGTCGATCTGGGCGCCTGCGGTGACATGCACCGCCTTGATCTTGGCGGCGCGTTCGGCGTGGATGCCGGTTTCCATCTTCATCGCCTCGATGGTCAGCAGCAGATCGCCCACCTTCACCGTCTTGCCTACCTGGGCCGCCACCGTGGCCACGACGCCGGGCATGGGGGCGCCGATGTGGCTGGCATTGCCCACCTCGGCCTTGGGGCGCTTGGCGCTGGCGGCTGTCACCTTGCGGTTGGGCACGCGGATCAGGCGGGGCTGGCCGTTCAGCTCGAAAAACACCTTGGCCTCGCCCTCGTCGTTGGTTTCGCCGATGGCCTGACAGCGGATTTCCAGGGTCTTGCCAGGGTCGATCTCGGCGGTGATCTGTTCACCGTCCTGCATGCCATAAAAGAACGTGTGGGTGGGCAGGGTGCGCACGGGGCCGTATTCCAGATTGCGCTTGCGGTAATCGACGTAAACCTTGGGATACATCAAATAACCGTTCAGATCTTCGTCGTCGATCGCCACATCCTCGCCCACGGCCTTTGCCACCTCGGCGCGCGCGGCCTCAAGATCGACGGGTTTCAGATGCTTGCCGGGGCGGTCGGTGAACGCCTTTTCGCCTTTGAGGATCTTCTTGGCGATGGCTTTGGGCCACCCACCCGGGGGTTGGCCCAAAGCGCCGCGCATCATGTCGATCACGCTGTCCGGGAATGCCACGTCGATTTCGGGGTCTTCAACCTGCGCGCGGGTCAGCCCCTGCGCCACCATCATCAACGCCATGTCGCCCACTACCTTTGAACTGGGGGTGACCTTGACGATATCGCCGAACATGGCGTTCACATCGGCGTAGGTTTGCGCCACCTGGTGCCAGCGATCCTCAAGGCCAAGGCTGCGGGCCTGCGTCTTGAGGTTGGTGAACTGGCCGCCGGGCATTTCGTGCAGATACACCTCGGACGTGGGGGCCTGCATGCCCGATTCAAACGCGGTGTAGTGGGCGCGCACCGCCTCGAAATAGTTGGAAATCTCGCGCACTGCGCCGATATCAAGCCCAGTTTCACGCGGCGTATGGGCCAGCGCCTCAACGATGGTGCCAAGGGTGGCCTGTGACGTGTTGCCCGACAAGGAATCCATGGCGCAGTCCACGGCGTCGACCCCGGCATCGGACGCGGCCAGAATCGTGGCGCAGGCGATGCCTGCGGTGTCGTGGGTGTGGAAGTGGATCGGCAGGCCCACCTCGTCTTTCAGCGCCCTGATCAACATGGTGGCCGACACGGGTTTCATCAGCCCGGCCATGTCTTTCAGGCCCAGAACATGGGCGCCCGCAGCCTTCAATTCCTTGCCCATGCCGACATAGTATTTCAGGTCGTATTTGCTGCGCGCGGGGTTCAACAGATCGCCGGTGTAACAGATCGTGCCTTCGCAGACCTTGTTCGCCGCGACCACCGCATCCATGGCGACGCGCATGTTTTCAACCCAGTTCAGCGAATCGAACACGCGGAACACATCGACGCCTGAAATGGCGGACTGGGCGATGAAGCTTTGCACCACGTTGTCGGGGTAATTGGTGTACCCAACACCGTTGGAGGCGCGCAAAAGCATCTGGGTCATCAGGTTGGGCATGGCGGCGCGGATGTCGCGCAGGCGCTGCCAGGGGCATTCCTGCAGGAAGCGGTAGGCCACATCGAAGGTCGCGCCGCCCCAGCATTCGACGCTGAACAGTTGTGGCAGGTTGGCGGCATAGGCGGGCGCGGCCTTGATCATGTCGATGCTGCGCATCCGCGTGGCCAACAAAGATTGGTGGCCGTCGCGCATGGTGGTGTCGGTGATCAGCAGTTGTTTCTGCTCGGCCATCCAGTCGGCGACGGCCTGTGGGCCGAATTCGTCAAGAATTTGGCGTGTGCCCGGGGTGGGCATGTCGGTGTGTGGTTTGGGGGCCTTGGGGTTTTTCACATCGGCGGGCGGGCGCGGGCGGCCTTCGGTTTCGGGGTGCCCGTTGATGGTGATGTCGGCGATATAGGTAAGGATTTTCGTCGCCCGGTCGCGGCGCTTCTTGAAATCGAACAGTTCTGGGGTCTGGTCGATGAATTTCGTGTGGTATTCATTGTTCAGGAAAGTGGGGTGTTTCAGCAGGTTTTCGACGAATGCGATATTGGTTGAAACGCCGCGGATGCGGAATTCGCGCAGCGCGCGGTCCATCCGGGCAATCGCCGCCTCGGGTGTCGGCGCCCATGCAGTGACCTTTTCCAGCAGGGAATCGTAATAGCGGGTGATCACTGCGCCGGAATAGGCCGTGCCACCGTCAAGGCGAATACCCATTCCCGTGGCGCCGCGATAGGCGGTGATGCGGCCATAATCGGGGATGAAATTGTTGGTCGGGTCCTCTGTCGTGATGCGGCACTGAATGGCGTGACCGCGCAAGACAACGTCATATTGCGACGCGGTGCCCGTTGCCTCGACCAGTGATTTGCCCTCGGCGATCAGGATCTGGGCGCGCACGATGTCGATGCCGGTGACTTCTTCGGTGACGGTGTGTTCCACCTGAATGCGGGGGTTCACCTCGATGAAATAGAATTCGCCGTCGTCCATATCCATCAGGAATTCGACGGTGCCGGCACATTCATAATTCACATGCTCGCAGATTTTCTTTCCCAGACCGCACAGCTTTTCGCGTTGCGCGGCCGACAGGTAAGGTGCGGGCGCGCGCTCAACCACCTTCTGGTTGCGCCGCTGCACCGAACAATCCCGCTCCCACAGATGGTAAATCGCGCCGTGCTGATCGCCCAATATCTGCACCTCGACGTGGCGCGCGCGCAGGATCATCTTTTCAAGGTATCCCTCGCCGTTGCCAAAGGCGGCCTCGGCCTCGCGGCGCCCCTCGCGCACCTTTTCCTCAAGCTCTTTCGCCGAATTGATCGCCCGCATCCCCCGCCCGCCGCCACCCCATGACGCCTTGAGCATCAGGGGATAGCCGACTTCGCCAGCCTGTTTGGCGATCAGCGCCATATCGTCGCCCAAAACTTCGGTCGCCGGGATCACCGGCACACCTGCGGCCATGGCCACATGGCGCGCGCTGGCCTTGTCGCCCAACTCGCGCATGGTTTTCGCCTTGGGGCCGATAAAGGTGATGCCGTTGGCAACGCAGGCATCGACGAAATCGGGGTTTTCCGACAAAAGGCCATATCCGGGGTGGATGGCATCGGCGCCCGACATCCTGGCGACGCGGATGATTTCGTCGATGGCCAAATAGGCGGCGACAGGCCCCATGCCTTCGCCGATGCGATACGCCTCATCCGCCTTGAACCGGTGCAGCGACAGTTTGTCTTCCTCGGCATAGACGGCAACCGTGCGCTTGCCCAGTTCATTGGCGGCGCGCATCACGCGAATGGCGATTTCACCGCGATTGGCGATCAGGATTTTCTTGAAGTCGGCCATGTCTTTCAGTCCCCCGGTTTGCAGGTGCAGCATAACCGGATGATAAAACTCCGAAAGCGGAAAAAGCGCGGCTCAGGCCGCGCTGGCCCAACCCGCCTTGATCGCCGCGATGCCCAGTTGCCCCATATCCGCGATCAACCCCGCGCGCAGCACATGCACCACATGATCAACCCCTGCCGCACCGAACGCCGCCAGCCCCCAGTGCGGCGCGCGGCCCAGCATGACAAAATCGGCGCCCTCTGCGACCAGCCGCAGGATGTCGGTGCCCGAGCGCACCGCGCCATCGGCGATGACCGGATAGTCCGGCCCCACCGCTGCGCGTATCGCAGGCAAGACGGTGACGGGGGCAGGTGCCGCGTCGAACTGGCGCCCGCCGTGGGCAGAGACCCAGACCGCGTCGGCCACCTGCGCGATTCGCGCGGCATCACCCGGGTGCAGCACGCCCTTGACGACCAGCGGGCCATCCCATTCATCGCGCAGGATGTTCAGATAGTCCCAGTCGGGGGCGGTGCGCAGTTGGTACCCGATATGTTCGGTGCCGCTGCGCGCGGTTTTAGTGTCGCCGTATTTCTCAAGGGTTTTCAGGCTGGGCACACCGTGGCGCGCCGTGGCCAGGGCCCAGTGCGGTGCCATCGCCACTTGCGCCAACACCGATGGCGTCAGGCGCATGGGGTTGGTCACGCCCGCACGGTGCAGTCTTTCGCGGCGGCTGGGCACCGGCACATCGGCGGTCAGGATCAGGGTGTGGAACCCCGCATCCCGCGCGCGTTTCAGCATGTCGCGGCGGATTTCAGGCTGGCCGGGGGCATAGAGTTGAAACCAACCCTGGGTCCCGATGTGCGGCGCCAGCATTTCGGGGGTTTGGGCCGCCACGGTGGACAGGCCGAACGGAATGCCGTGGGCGACCGCCGCGCGCGCCAGTATTCCCTCGGCATCGGGCCAGACCAGCCCCGACATGCCCACCGGCGCAAACCCGAAGGGCAGGGGGTAGGTGCGCCCCATCATCGTGACCGACAGATCGGGTTTGGGGGCACCCGACAGGGCGCGGGGAGTCAGGTTGACCACATCGAGGGCGGTTATGGCGCGGGCGACGGCGCCCTCATCGCCGGTGCCACTGTCCAGATATTCCCACACAAACCGGGGCAGGCGACGGCGTGCGCGGTCGCGCAGATCATGCAGTGAAGGAAAGTGATGGTCGAGGTCCATGGTGCGCGTCCTTTGTTGCACGCTTTCTAGCTGGGCCGGGGTGACACCGGCAAGGGGCGGCGTGATGCCGGAACATTAGGCGAACAGTCCTTTTCCTTGTGGCCCGGCTATACTATAGTGGTGCCCATGAGCGATTATGATGAAACCGACGCCTTTGAGGCCGCCGTTCCCCTGAGCCAACAGGCCATGGCCGCGCGGCCCGTGCCATACCTTGACGATCTGAACCCGGCGCAACGGCTGGCGGTGGAAACGCTGGATGGCCCGGTTCTGATGCTGGCGGGGGCGGGCACCGGCAAGACCAAGGCCCTTACCGCGCGCATCGCCCATCTGATGATGACCGGGCGGGCAAGGCCGAACGAGGTGTTGGCGGTGACCTTCACCAACAAGGCCGCGCGTGAGATGAAGGACCGGGTGGGCCGTTTGCTTGGCCAGACGGTTGAGGGGATGCCGTGGCTTGGCACGTTTCATGCGATTTGTGTGAAATTGCTGCGCCGCCATGCCGAATTGGTGGGGTTGAAGTCGAATTTTACCATTCTGGATACCGACGATCAGATCCGCCTGTTGAAACAGCTGATTGTCGCCGAAAACATCGACGAAAAACGCTGGCCCGCGCGGCAACTGGCCGGGATCATCGACAACTGGAAGAACCGCGCCTGGACCCCCGAAAAGGTGCCCCTGGCTGAGGCGGCAGCGTTCAACAATCGCGGCACCGAGCTGTATGACCATTATCAGCAGCGCCTGAAAACGTTGAACGCCACGGACTTCGGCGATCTGCTGCTGCATGTCGTGACGATCTTTCAGGACCATCCCGATGTGTTGCAGCAATACCAGCGCTGGTTCAAATTCATCCTTGTGGATGAGTATCAGGATACCAACGTCGCCCAATATCTGTGGCTGCGGCTGTTGGCGCAAAGCCACAAGAACATTTGTTGCGTGGGCGACGACGATCAGTCGATCTATGGCTGGCGTGGTGCCGAGGTGGGCAATATCCTGCGGTTCGAAAAGGATTTTCCGGGCGCCCATGTGGTACGGCTGGAACAGAATTACCGCTCGACCCCGCATATCCTTGCCGCCGCCAGTGGCGTGATCGGCGCCAATCAGGGGCGGCTGGGCAAGACGCTTTGGACGGCCGAGGAAACCGGCGAAAAGGTGCGCCTGATCGGCCATTGGGACGGCGAGGAAGAGGCGCGCTGGATCGGCGAAAAGATCGAGGCGTTGCAGAGGGGCACCCGGGGGCTGGCGGCTGTGGGCCTTGATGACATGGCGATACTGGTGCGCGCGTCGCACCAGATGCGCGCGTTCGAGGACCGGTTTCTGACCATCGGCCTGCCCTATCGCGTGATCGGCGGGCCAAGGTTCTATGAACGGCTGGAAATCCGCGATGCCATGGCCTATTTCCGGCTGGCCACCTCGCCCGATGACGATCTGGCGTTCGAGCGTATCGTGAACACCCCCAAACGCGGCCTTGGCGACAAGGCGCAGCAAAGCATTCAGGTGACCGCGCGCGCCCATGGCGTGTCACTGGTCGATGGCGCGCGGATTTTGCTGGCCGACAAGGGGATCGGCGGCAAGGGGGCGGGCGAATTGCGCCATCTGGTCGATGGGATCGCAAGCTGGCATCGCCAGACCGTGCCGGTGCGCACGGTCGATAATGATGCTGTGATCGAGGTGGAAAGCCCCGCCCGCCCGCCGATTTCACACATCGAACTGGCCGAGCAGATCCTTGAGGAATCGGGGTACGTGGCCCATTGGCAGAACGACAAGACGCCCGAGGCGCCGGGGCGGTTGGAAAACCTCAAGGAACTGGTCAAGGCGTTGGAGCAGTTCGACAATCTGCAGGGGTTTCTGGAACACGTCAGCCTGATCATGGACAACAGCAGCGAACAGGCGGGCGAAAAGGTGTCGATCATGACGCTGCACGCCGCCAAGGGGCTGGAATTTCCCGCCGTGTTTTTGCCCGGCTGGGAGGATGGTCTGTTTCCATCCCAGCGCAGCATGGACGAATCGGGGCTCAAGGGGTTGGAGGAGGAACGCCGCCTTGCCTATGTCGGCATCACAAGGGCCGAACGCCTGGCGACCATCAGCTTTGCCGCCAACCGACGGGTTTATGGCCAGTGGCAATCGGCGCTGCCGTCGCGGTTCATCGACGAATTGCCTGCCGATCATGTGGAGGTGCTGACGCCCCCAGGCCTTTATGGCGGGGGGTATGGTGCGGCGGGTATGGCGGCGCAGGCGTCGCCCAGCATCGCCATGGGATCGCAATCGGGCCTGCACCAGAGGGTTGCCGAGGCGAATGTGTACAACTCGCCCGGTTGGAAAAGGCTTCAGGCCCGCAGCGCTCAACGCCCCATGGGCCAACCGCGCGAAAGCCGCAACATGGTGATCGACGCCACGGCGCTGTCGGCCCATACGGCGGGCGACCGGGTGTTTCATACCAAGTTCGGCTATGGCACCGTCATGGGGATCGAGGGCGACAAGCTTGACATCGAATTCGACAAGGCGGGCGCGAAAAAGGTCGTCGCGCGGTTTGTCGTCGATGCCGCCAGCGCGGGCGATGTGCCATTCTGAACGACATCGCGTCGTTCTGAACGACATCGCGTCGTTCTGAACAATCCAACCGGTGTTCTTGCCGGTTGCTTTACCCGAATCGCGTATCGCTGAGCCGGTCCCAGAACGGTACGAAAGAGTTTCAGAATGAATGTGTTGATCGTCGAACCCGACGGTGCGCTGCGCGCGCGCCGCGTCGCCGCCTTTGTCGAAGCGGGCCATGCCGTCACCGCCGCGCTTCACGCCGAAAAGGCGCTGTCGCTCCTGCGCCGGGCGCCCTTCGATCTGCTGCTGGTCGATCCGTTCTGCGAACGCGAGGACAATTTTTCCATCCTTGCCGCCACAAGGATGACCGCACCGAAATGCCGGATCGTGCTGCTGACCGCCACATCCATGTTCGCGGCAGGCGAGTTGTTCACTATCCTGCCCCGCTCGATCGAGATTCTGCGCGCCCCGATGCCCGACCGCGATCTCATCATCTATTGCGAAGAGCCCCGTCAGCGGCTGACCGCATGAAAACGGCGGCACCCAGGGAGGAGGATGCCGCCGTCTGTTCACGCACGCCCTGAAGGGAGGAGGGGGCGCACCATGCCGGTGGGGCGATGCCCCGAAAAGGTGCGGTGACACTCGGGAGGAGGTGAGTGCCACCGCGTTCATCACTCAGGCCCAATGGGAGGAGAGAGCCTGGCGATTTCTGGAGTGGGGGCGATGCGCCCGAACCCCGGTTGTAAAAATGCGGCGACATTCGGGAGGAGGTGAATGCCGCCGCAAGAAACAGATGACCTCGGGAGGAGGTGAGGCCCTCTGATTGGTTCGACTCAGGCCTTGCCGTAGGCGGCTTCCTGTGCGATCTCGCGGATCATGGTGCGGTTGATGCCCAGATCGGCCAGTTCGCGGTCGGTCAATGCGTTCAGTTCGTCACGGGTGCGGCGGAATGTGCTGTACTGCGCCATCCGTGACCGGGTGTTTGCAACGAAGGCCGTCAGTCGGCCGGTGATGTCGGAGCGGACAGCGCCGCGGGTGTTCGTCATATAAGCCATTTCTCTACCTCATCGGTTTCTGGCGTTGGCTCGCCGTGTGGTGTTGAGTTGAAGATAGGTGAATGCTGCAAGTGCGCAATCCCGGATTTCTTCAATGCTGCCATGCAGCAAATGCATATGTAGTGTTGACCCAAAGTGAGGCGGCTCGCCCGTTTTTCAGGCGTTTCGGAAAGCCGCCTTGCTGCTGCGGCCCAGACATGCATGCTGGCCCCGGTTCAGAACGGAGGCATCCATGGCCGTCACCCGCGAAGCGATTCTCGACACCCTGTCAGGCCTTGCCCTGCCCGATGGCGGCAGCCTTGTCTCGGCCGACATGGTGCGCGCTGTGGTGATTGACGGCGGCACGGTGCGCTTTGTCATCGAGGCGCCCAGCCCCGACGTGGCCCAGAAGATGGGCACGATCCGCCAGGCGGCAGAACGGCTGGTGGGCGAGATGCCGGGCGTCACCGCCGTTTCGGCGGTGCTGACCGCGCATCAGGCCCCGAAGGCCGCGCCGAACCTCAAACTGGGCCGTCACCCGACCCCGTCCCAGGGGGCGGTGGAAAAGGTGCCGGGGGTGAAGCACATCCTGGCCATCGGGTCGGGCAAGGGCGGCGTGGGCAAATCCACCGTATCCTCGAACCTGGCGGTGGCGCTGGCCCGGCAGGGGCGCAGGGTGGGCCTGCTCGATGCCGATATATACGGCCCGTCGCAGCCGCGGATGATGGGCGTGAACGCGCGCCCCGCCTCGCCCGATGGCAAGACGATCATTCCGCTGAAGGCGCACGGCGTGACGATGATGTCCATCGGGCTGATGCTGGACCCGGCCAAGGCGGTGGTCTGGCGCGGACCCATGCTGATGGGGGCGCTGCAACAGATGCTGGGGCAGGTGGAATGGGGCGATCTGGACGTGCTGATCATCGACCTGCCGCCGGGCACGGGCGATGTGCAACTGACGCTGTGCACGCGCTATGACGTGACGGGCGCGATCGTGGTGTCGACGCCCCAGGATGTGGCCCTGCTGGATGCGAGGAAGGCGATCGACATGTTCCGCACGTTGAAAACCCCGATCCTGGGCCTGATCGAGAACATGTCGGTGTTCATCTGCCCCCATTGCGGGGGGGAATCCCACATCTTCGGGCAGGGCGGCGTGCGGGCCGAGGCGCTGGCGCTGGGTCTGCCGTTCCTGTGCGAGTTGCCGCTGGCGCTGGATGTGCGGCTGGCGGGGGATGCGGGCACGCCGATTGCGCTCGGCGATGGGCCGGCAGCCGACGCCTATGGGCGGTTGGCCTCGGTTCTGGTGACCCAGGGGGTCGCCTGAGCGCCTGGTTTGGGAAATTGTGGGTAAGACTGCGGTTCTGATCCGGCATTTGGGAAATCATGGGATCAGGAAGGGGCCAGGCCGATTTTTCGTGCACTGGCCGGGCGCAGGGTCTGTCGATCTGTGAATCGGTCCCCACAATTCAGCCAAATCGCGAATCACAGCACCGTGATTGGTGAGATTCTTGAGGGGATTCGACGTATATCTCACCTGAACCGCTGTTTTCCAGGCATCGACGGTCGGATTTTACCGCATCGACCGCAAAAAGTTCAATCCATGCCAGATCTACATGTTGTGTGGGGTAGGCAAGTGTTCACCTATATTGTGTAAAGCGAATGACAAATTCATTGAAATTTGTGTTGTTCGTGCCACAGGTGAACAGGCCTTGTCAGGCGCCATAGGACATTTCCCATTGCTTCCCAAGAGTTCCCAAGCTATCCCTTTTCACATCGGAGAGCAGACGGGGCGGAGCGGAAAGACTTCAAAACCGTGAATGATAACAGAGGCATAGGCTTCATACAGGCACACTTACTTCTTCGACATATCGTCCGGCAACGGACACACCAGATCCGGCGCGCGGGCGAGCAGACATCCCCCCAGGTGGCGCGCGCAGTCGGACCAACCCCGGAAACGGGTGACAGGCGGCGGACCGTACAGTGGCAGCAGTACGGTTCGCCGTTTTCCGTTTCGAGGCTCATTTTACACCAAAACCGGGCGGGATCAAAGAAGGAAACGGCACGTGTTTGCAGTGTTCATCGGAGAACACGAAAACAAGATCGACAGCAAGTTCCGCTTGTCGATCCCTGCCGAATTCCGCCGCGAGCTTGAACAGGGCGATCCCAAGTGGGAGTCCGGCAAGAACGCCAGCATGTACATCGTTTATGGCGACCATCGGCGCAATTATCTGGAAGTGCTTACCATTCAGAACCTGATGGAGAATCTTCGCACGATCTCCAAGAAGCCCCGGTCGGCAAAGCGCGAGGAGTTGCAGACGCTGTTCGCCTCTCAGACGACGCAGGCAACGCT
>Ga0209491_10009662_pt1 | contig 11770 bp, 8 predicted proteins | sample BON02_FD_187213 | JGI IMG/M metagenome (GOLD analysis project Ga0209491, IMG submission 187213) | Freshwater microbial communities from Lake Bonney liftoff mats and glacier meltwater in Antarctica - BON-02 (SPAdes) (version 2) | ecosystem: Environmental > Aquatic > Freshwater > Ice > Glacier... | reverse complement strand
TGGGGTTTTGCCTCATGAACAATCATTTCCACCTGCTGCTATGGCCACATAAGGACGGTGACCTGAGCCGATGGATGCAATGGTTGATGACAGCTCACGTGCGCCGTTATCACAGCCATTATCACAGCCGTTATCACAGTAGCGGTCACGTCTGGCAGGGGCGGTTTAAGGCGTTTCCCATGCAAGCGGATGATCACTACTGCACTGTTCTGCGGTACGTCGAACGCAATCCGCTTCGAGCCAACATGGTGAAGCGCAGCCAAGACGGGGAGTGGTCCAGTTTGCTGCCAAACGCTCGCAGTGGCCCCGACGGTCTGTTGTGCGAAGGCCCATTGCCGAAGCATTCGCAGTGGACACGGTTCGTCAACGGAGCCGAAACGCAAGCGGAACTCAAAGCATTGCGTCACAGTCTTTCGCGGGGGACACCCTTCGGCGATTCGACATGGCAGCCGTCAACGGCCATCCAACTCGGACCGGACTCCTCGCTCCGACCACGCGGACGCCCCAGAAAGCCGAAAAAGTAGAATGTCCCCTTTTTGCGTTCCCCCTGCCACGCTGCAGGCGGCGAACGACATCACCGAACAGGGTCCGCAAGTCGTCGGGATTGACCGGATCAAGGAGGGTCCGCATCTGGGTGTCGCAGGGGACGTGGTCGATGCGGTAGACGGTGCGGAAGTTGTCGTTGGGATCTCGACGGCGCTCGTCGAAGGCCAGCAGGAAAGGATCCTTGAGCGAGAACATGGCAAACGCCGCCATCAAGGCGTCGCCAAGCGGGATCTCGACCGCCGCCGCACGCGGATCGGGCAAGCGGTCGAAGCGGGCGCGAACCAGTCGGAAGGGGGAATCAGCGGAGAGATCCTTGCGTACCTTGCTGACAGACAGGCCCCTGATTGGCAATTTCTTTTGCCTGGGGAGTAAACTGAGGGATCTGCGCAGAGATCTTGCCCGCTGCGTTTACGAAAACGAAGATCAAGTTGCCCTACTTTTTCAGGCCATAAAGCGAAGGCCGGGAATTGCTGCTGATGCACTATCACATTCGGAAGCAATAGGAACGAAACGTTCATCCCGCAAAGCAACGAGACGTGCACCAACCATTGAACACCCAATAAAAAAAGACACGATCAAAAGATCGTGTCTTCAGTGCTCTGGAGAGGACTCGAACCTCCACGGGGTTACCCCCACATGCCCCTCAAGCATGCGTGTCTACCAATTCCACCACCAGAGCGTTTTTTAATTTTTGCTGAAGTGCGTTTTGAGGAGTGCACTTCAATCCGGAGCTGACACCCCGCTTTGCTAGTCCAAGTCGACACAAATAAATTGAGGCCGATTCGGGCGAGTGGCGGGAAGATTACAGGTGAATGGCGGGTTCTTCAACCTTCAAGCCCCCGATAGTGCCCTTAGACCGTTATTTTACGTTCAGAACACTAATTATTCCGTCAACCGCCCACATTTGCTGAGACGCTTCAGATCTGCCCGCCGCGTGAAACTGCACCACCAGAAAATCGGGAACAGTCTGCGAAATCGCCGCCGAAACCGCGTCGAATCTGGCAACGCTTAACCTTCCGGCTGACCTTTCCAGTCGTGAAGCTGTAACTCCACTCGCTCAAAGCCTCGAAACGAATTAATTTGAGGCGCGTAACTGATTGAAAGAGGGCCTTTTACCGCGGCAATTTCTTCCGCCCATTCGCCTCGGCCAAATGCAACGGCTCGCATATTAGTTTGGTTCTGCCGAACCTTGATGGCCAAATGCCGGTCGCCTTCGCCCATGGTTTTCGGCGGTTCTGCAAGTTCGACGCGATTGGACGCAAACCGGGGCTTGGGATTTGCCGCACCGAAAGGTCCCAGATGCTGAAGTTCCACAATAGCGCGGCGAGTCACTTCAGACAGGTGAACTTCTGCATCAACACGCAGAGCCGTGGCTTCTTCCGTTGGCATAAAATGAATGGCTGCCCAGTTGGCCAATGCTGTTCGCAATTCATCAATTTTGTTCGCTTCAATCCGCAGTCCCGCCGCTGCCTGGTGACCGCCATAGCCGAGCATAAATTCTTTGCCCGCTTCCAGACCTTCGTACATGTCAAAGCCGGCATACGACCGCGCGCTGCCTGATCCCGTTCCGTCGTCTTTAAGAGCAATCATCACGGTTGGTTTTTCAAAGGTTTCAGCAATGCGACTGGCGACGATTCCAATCACGCCGGGATGCCAATCGTGATTGGCCAGGACCAAAGTCTTATGCTGCTCCCAGTCGGGATTCTGTTCCACCATTTCTTTGGCCTGCTTTGTGATTCGCCGCTCAACCGTTTTTCGATTCTTGTTGAGCTCATCCACATAAGCAGCCAGAGCAATCGCGCGTTCCTTATTGTCAGTGGTTAACATTTCAACTGCCAGACGCGCTTGCCCGAGTCGACCGGCCGCGTTTATCCGGGGGGCGATTCCAAACGCGATGTCTTCCGCCGACAGTTGTGGTTTTTCGCTGAGTTCCGAAATCTTCAACAAAGCCTGCAGACCGGGCGACGGATTTTCTCGCAGACTGTGAAGTCCATAACGCACGATGACTCGGTTCTCATCCACCAGTGGTACAACGTCGGCCACAGTACCTATTGCCGTCAGCCCCACAGCAGACTTTAGAAATTCACGCATTCGCGGGGTTGCTTTTTTACCGTCACCCAGAATCTGACAAACAGCCCATGCAATCTTGAACGCAACACCCACGCCGCACAGTTCTCCAAACGGATAGGTGCTACCGGGAAGTCGTGGATGCACCAGCACGGCAGCGTCCGGAAGTTCTCCACCGATATGGTGGTGGTCGCTGATGATCAATTCCAGCCCCAGTTCTTTTGCCAGCGCCGCTTCTTTGACGCTGGCAATACCGCAGTCCACAGACACCACAAGGCGGCCTGGATCTTCTTCATGCAACTGGCGAAGAGCCGCCTCATTCAGACCATAGCCTTCTTCCATACGACACGGAATGTAGTAATCAACGTTGGCACCGGTAAGTTTAAGGCAGTGCCACAACAGTGCCGTGGCCGTTACGCCATCGACGTCGTAGTCGCCGTAAATGGTAACGCGACGTTTGGTTTTCATCGCCTCCACAAGCCGTTTGGCCGCTTCGTTAACTCCGGGCAGCAGACCCGGGTCATGCAGATCAGAAAGCTTCGGTTCCAGAAAATGTTTGGCCGCTTCGACGGTGGTGAAACCGCGAGCAATCAAAACCTGAGCTACCAGCGGAGTCACCTTCAGTTGTGCGCTAAGCCGAGTAATTGCAGACTCATCGTGAGGATGATAGGTCCATTTCCGTGACACGAATGACTTCCGTTTTAAAAACTGACGATACAAAAGCCGGCAACGAAACTTCGTTCTGGGGGAAGAACCGGTGCGTGAAAACGTCCATTCTAGGCTTGCCCACTACCGAAGTGTAGTCAGTTTCAGCCGCATACGCGGCTTTCACAGCGTCACGGGTCAACGACGGGTAAAGTCTGGTAGAATACCATCCAACACTCTGCGGCATTCAGCCATGTGACGCGACACACTTCCACGCCGAAGATTACCAGCAGCCATGCCGAGAAATCGTCGCAGCCTGCAAATAGTAAAATACATGATCAAAAACGGTATTAAGTCTCAGTCAGAGTTGTCTTTCAAAAGCAAGGCTTATTGCGAATTCTGAGTGCAATCTGAGGATCCGTCATCGCGGCGGTTGCGATGCCAACAGACGTAGCTCCTGCCAGCAGATATTCTTGTACGTCCATTGCGCTGCTGATACCTCCCACGCCGATCAGGTCCAGCGTCAGCTTCGCGGCATTGACTGCCGAGCGAAACATACGGGTCTGAGCAACGCTTGCTGCCAGAGTTGCCTGACCACAGACTCCTCGAGCATGCCCATCAAACATCAGAGTTCCGTCTTCGCTGGCCACTTTCGCTGCAATTGAATTTGTCATGGCCAGCCCATTAATGAATGGCCCCACTGCTGTCAGCAACTGTGCGGCCTGATCCACGGTGGCAACTTTGCCGATCTTTAGTACCAACGGAGCGTCTTTGATGCGACTGCGAATGCGTTCCGCCACAATACCAGCGGCTTCCGGTTGCTGATATAACTGCCCGTCTGCCGTGGCCACGTTCGGGCACGAAAAATTTGCTTCCACGCCGTGTGCTCCGCTGTCCATAGCCCACTTCGCGCACGTGGCAAAATCTTCCGCCAGTTGGTCCAGAGATTTCGCCGGATCCGATATGGCCAACTCCTGAGTGCCAACCACAGAAACAACAAGAACTTTGCCTTCGGCAAGGCCCTGCCGAGCGACAGTGATATCATTGCGCCAGATGTCAGGATGTTGCGATGGCATTCCGAACGACACTGCCCAGCTGCCTTGCATCTTGGCGGTTGCGCAAACCGTTGTGCCTGCATCACTGAGAGGCGAGCACCCAACGGGCACAAGATTCGGCAGCGGATAGCAGTCTCGAGCAACACTGCGAACCGTTTTGTAGACAAGAACGTCAAAACCAAGTACCGCATAGTGCAGCAGCCAGCGACTATCGAGCAACGGCCCCGCGGGAATTCCCAACGGAGATGAAATCGGAAAACCACACCACGACCACGTCGTGTCCTGCACACCGGTCGCACCAGAACCAACGGTCACAGAAGCAGCAACATCAGGCGCGTGTTGCAGATTCCAAAGCCAGGTTTGCGACACATCGTAGACTTGAGGCTTCATGGCATGCTTTTGGGGTGAATATTTCCGAATACAACCGGTCGCTTGAAGTTCAACCAGAACTGCTTCAACTTGGCCAGCCTACTTTGCCGGATCCTTCACAACCCATGACAGCATGTCGCTAACCTTGGGGGTCTTGCCCTGGTACAAAATCGCAACTCGGTAAATCCGACTCGCCGCAGTAATGCCCACAAAGGTGCCAGCCAGCAGAACAACAATGCTGGCAGCGATCTGCCACACTGGAATGATAGCTCCGGTGGCAAGCCTCAGGGTCATCATCAAAGGGGTTGACGGTGGAAAAAACGACAGCGTCGTGGCCAGTGTTCCGTTTGGTTCGCGAACGACCATAATCCAAACCATGAGTGGAAACATCATTGTCATCCACACCGGCAACAGCAGGCTTTGAGCTTCTCGCAGTTGACTTACCGACGCTCCGATGGCCATAAACACAGAACTGAACATCATCACAGCCAGTACCTGATAGACAACAAAATACGGAATCACACGCAGAGGAATGATGTCAAGATATCCCTGATACCATGCCGCAATCAAAGCTCCGCCAGCGTACAGTCCAAACACAGTTAACGAACCGCCGACATTGCCGATCAGCTTCCCCAGCATCAGTTGTCGAGCATTCGCGGATCCCAGAAGTACTTCGGAAATCCTTAGACTCTTTTCTTCCAGAACGCTTTCCAGCATTGGCTGAGCAGACATCATTACGATCATGAACATCAGCATCATGATTCCCATGGGCAAAAAAATGCTGGTCAATTCATCAGGCTTGCGTTCGGGAATCACCGCCCCATCCGCCGACCGTTCGTACAAACCAGTGGCTTCAATTCGAGCATGCTTTTCCAGTTCCAGCATCATGGTCTGGTCCACTCCAGCGGCCTTTAGTCTTTCGGCTCGCACAAGTTGCGTCAGCGAATTCTGCAACCACGACTTCACGTCGGAAATGGCAGAATCCTGACTGCAGTAAATCACCTCGGGTGTGTCAAACAGCTTTTTTAGACTTGTTTCCTTCATGTCAATCGGTGTCAGATCAAGTAGGTCGCGTGGAATTTCCACAAAGCCGTGCAGGTCGCCGTTACGAATTCGCTCAGAAAGTTCCAGTCGTTTTTCGTCGTTGAAGTCCTTCGGCAGAACAAGTTCCAGCACATAGGTATTGATGTCGTCCAGGCCGAACGACTGCTTGGTTCTGCGTTTTTCTTCGTCTTCCGATTCGCCTTGCAGTATTTCTCCATTGGCATCACGTTCGATCGCCTCCTGAGTCATCGCGTTCTTTAGTCCGGTGGCGGCACTTAACGGCGTGAACAGTTGACCAGTGAAGTCGACAACTGCAATTTTGCGTTCTTCGCTTTTCTGCATGCCTTTAAGCAACCCCGGAGCGTACATCCCGCCGAGCATCAGCACGGGCATCATCGCCAGCCCGATCAGAAATGCTTTGGTGGCGACCATGGCCTGGTATTCGCGGCGAGCAATTGTCAGGATCTTTTTCATAACACGTTCCAGCGAAACCAATTTGCTTCGGTAATTACAAATACAATTCTGTGTGAACAACAGTGCTTCACAGCGGAAGAATTCTTCGGACCGCAGATCTTGCGGAAACTCACTGACACCGTTAGCGGCTGATTTATGAAACAATAATCGCCGTCACGCTGAAACATACAATCGAACACGAAACCATTGTGGCGACGCTAAAACTGGCCGGACAGGCAGCCTCGCGGATCGCCGCTGAAATTCAGCTAACATCAGCCAGCACAGGTTGCTTATCTGCAATCGCATCTTCACCAACTATGCGAACGAAGATATTATGCAAAGACGGTCTCAGCAGCTCAAAATGTTCGACTCGACATGATTTCACAAGCTGTTGCAAGACAGATTCGGCAGATTCGGCAGATTCAAGTTTAACGTGAATGTACTGACCGCGATTTTCGGTTTCGATGGCCCCGGAAAGATTTCCGGGCAGCATTTGTCCTTCTGCCAGACGGATTTTTAATTCGTCCGCTGGATATTGATTCTGAATAGAACGTAGAGTGCCATCCAGCACTTTACTTCCGTTAAGGATCATGAACACGGTGTCGCACATGCGTTCAGCGACGTCCATGTCGTGCGTCGAAAAGATGATCGTCGTGCCGTCTTCACGAAGCTTCAGAATTGCAGAACGAAGAACTTCCAGGTTCACCGGATCCAGTCCACTGAAAGGTTCGTCCAGAATTAACAACTTTGGTTTGGCAATCACGGCAGAAATAAACTGCACCTTCTGAGCCATACCTTTCGACAGCGATTCAATCTTCTTATTCTGCCAGCCATCGCCACCCAGCCGCGACAGCCAGACGTCGATGTCCGCATTGCAGTTGTAGTGGCCCTTTAGCCGAGCGTAATACTGCAGCACAGATTTGACCGTCATTTTGGGATACAGCCCGCGTTCTTCGGGAAGGTAGCCAATTCGATCGTCAGCACAGTCTCCATGATCGCTGCCCATCACGACAATCCGCCCGGTATCAGGCCGGAAGATTCGCAGGATCATGCGAATGGACGTTGTTTTCCCGGAACCATTAGGCCCGATAAAACCATAGATCGCTCCTTCCGGAATCGCCAGATCCAGATCCGATACAGCGACCTTATCACCAAAAGTCTTGGTTACGTTGCTCAGTTCAATTGCGTTGTTGGACATAAAACAGCTTGCGATTGGTAACTCAAAGAAAATGCCAGATCGACTAGATACGTCGCCCCGCAGAATGCAGCAGAACAGAGGTCCTGCACCAGCGCCGAAGCAAAGGCAAGAGTCTGCCAACGACGGACAAGATTCGCTACTTCGACTCACAAATTAGCTGTTTATTCACAGAATCCCGCCTTTCCGCCCCTACTTGACAGGCAACTGTATACAGGTGGCTTCCAGATCACTGCGAACCAGCAGAGTGTCTCCGTACAGGCACAGCGTATTCCAGCAGACGCCGCTAATAGTGGATAGAGTGCCCCGTTCTTTGTAGCCGTCTGCGCTGGCAGCGATCAAAAACAGAGTTCCGGTTTCGCTGTGCAGCAACAGCATGTCGTTTATCAGCAGCAGTTGCCCATGCCCGAAGCGACCGCGACGTTTCCAGATGCGCTGGCCTTTATCGAGGCTCAAACATTCCAGAAAGCCGTTCGACAGCGCATACGAATGTCCGTCGTAAATGACAGGACTCGTCAGCTTTGTTTTGATTGCCACTTCGTTCTTCCAAATCGATGCTGGAACCAATCGTCCATCGATATTGGAAAGTTCGATCAGTTCACCGCCGCCATCGCTGTAACCCTTTGTGGTAAGTACCCGAGTTGCTGAAACGACGGTCAGCTGAGAAGTATTCGCCCCCCCGTTGGTTTCTCCAGGACGCGCCCATGTCCATAACACGTTACCGTTGGCCGGATCGAAACCCATCGCCTGAGTTTCCGCCACCATTAAAATCTGTTCTGTGCCAGCCACGGTTGCCCGAGTTGGCGAACCGTACGCAATCATCTGGTCACCGCCGGACCAGCGTAGTTCGCCGGTCAGCAGGTCGAATGCAAGCAGAGTTTTCTTCTCGCCGCTAATCGGTCCACCACCGGGAATCACAACAACATCACCGACAATCAGTGGCGAACCGGACCGCCCCCACGCAACTGACGAATCACCCTCGTACTGAAATAACAAGCCATCGTCGTCTTTTTCACTGACGACCGGTACCCCCAGAAGTTCATTCAGGTTGACCTGCCAGACAACCGCCCCATCAGTGCCATCCAGACAAACAAAATTCCCGACAGCTCCCAGGGCGTAAACTCGACCATCGTGAATGCAGGGCGTTGAACGCGGACCGACTCCGCCAAGGTTCATTTTGTCGCGGTGTCGAGCATGACAACCATACAGCCACTGCAGTTCGCCCGTTTCGATGGCGTAGCACGTCACACATTCCTGTTCCTGACGCTGTTCCATGGTGACTGCAAAGCCGTTTCTGGCGACAAAGCCCGACCAGCCCTGACCGATCGGCTGCTTCCACAGAATCTTTGCGTCACCGAATTTTGCTGCATCAATCTCACCGTCCATGACAACGGTTGAATTCTGCTGGCTTCCCAAAAACTGAGCGAAATCCTGAGGTGTTTCTGTCTTCAGATCCACACGGCCCGCCGCGACCGAAGCTTCGGCTGCCGGCCTTTCCGGATCGGCTTCCCAGATCGGACGAAACCCCAAAAAATTCACATCACCGCCGAGTACCGGACGAAACACGGCTAGAAACGTCAACGGTAGACTGATCAACACAGCTGTCGAAAATATCCTCATCAGCCAGGGCCAGTCACTGAGAACCATAAACCAACCGGCCCACAGCGCAATCAGCAAAATGGTAAAAAACATCGATCCCACCATGATGTAGTCCATGCCGATGCCAAAGGCATCGTCAATTTCGCTGACGAAGCCAAAGGCGGCTGTCATTAGACCAATCAGAATTACAGTGAAAATTAACATCTTTTTCGGAAACCGAGGTGTCCGATCCAATGATGAAACCGACTCAGCGGAAGATTCAACTGGTTGTGTGTGACTCATGACAATAACTCTTAATGTCTAAGCAGGTGCTTTTAGCTTCTGGCCATCATGATGGAATACATGTGGGCCGATTCCTGAAATACGGCCCTGTGATACACTGTATAACAATGTGAAATTGTGACAATCCGATATTGAACGTTGCCACCGCAACTCGCATTTTGAATGTAAGTAAGAACTGTTCAGCTGTAAACAGGCAGCGCCAGCAAGTGAATTCCAACAATTGAGTAATTCACTTGCTGGCGCTGCGTGCCTGGAATCAATCTCATTGAAAAAACTGAACGCCATGCGAACATTGCCAAGTGGGTTTCTCACAACAAAACAGGACGTCAGGAAAAGATTCGCATGATGAATTCGCCATCCACTTTCGTATCTTTGATTCCGGCCTGGAAAACGCTGCGCGATGCCGCCCGAGCGGTACGCAAAAATGCGTATGCCCCGTATTCCAAATATGCCGTAGGAGCCGCACTGCTGACTGCGTCCGGAAACATCTACTCAGGCTGCAACGTAGAAAACGCTTCCTACGGACTGACAATCTGTGCAGAACGATCCGCCGTGTGTTCTGCAGTATCAGCTGGCGAAACGCAGCTGATAGCGATCTGCATTTCCTTAACCGGCATACCGGTTCCCTGCGGAACATGCCGCCAGTTTCTATACGAATTCAACTCCGACATGCAGGTGCTGCTGGACAACCTGGAACCTGGCGAACAACCACCGGAATGCGTGCTGCTGTCTGACCTTTTGCCTCGAGCATTCCACCTACTGAAAACATAGATATCACAACCCCGCCTGGTAAGCGTTCACGGGTCGGTGCAATGAATCTACGAATTGCTCTGGACTCGGAGGCGGGTTTTCTGTCCCAACACCTGCCTGAGCAAGATCCCACCAGAACACGAAGCCGAACAGACGCCCGCTGTCAAAGCGTTTGTCCTGGCGTTGCTTGACCAGGTGGATCGATTGACCAGGCAGGTGGATACTCTGACCGATCAAGTTCAGAAACTGACTCCTCGCAATTCTTCGCTGCCGCCGAGGACCGAGCATCTGCACTCAAAGCCGAAACGAAAACCAACGCCGGGAATGAAACGAAAACAGGGCGGACAAAAAGGTCACAAGCGGAACTCGCGAGAACTCATCCCCGTCGAACGATGTACCACCGTCGAACAATGCTCCACCGTCGAACAATGCTCCACCGTCACGTCTTGTCATCCCAATGACTGCCGTCGCTGTGGGGCGACCTGCAGCCTGACGGGGCTGATCCGCAGCGGCACTTGGTCTGGGACTTGCCGCCAATCAAACGCCTCGTCGATGAATACCAACTGCTCCGTGGCCATTGCGTCTGCTGCGGCAGCACCACTCAGGCCAGCCTTCCTGCTGGCGTCCCCACGGCACAGTGCGGGCCTCAACTGGCGGCCTTCACCGGTCTGCTGATGGGGCACTTTCGCCAAAGCAAACGTCGGGCTTCGATGTTCCTGGAAGATCTGCTGAACATCCCGTGCAGTCCCGCCTGGAAGGTGAAAACACGAGCGACAAAAGTCGATTGTTTTGAGGTTGGGATTTGCCGCAATTCCTGATTTGAATCCGTCAGGCGACTGTGAAGCGCGGGAAGCCGTTCAGAAGCAATGTGAGACCGTGCAACAGCTCGGAAATTGCGCGAGACATAGGCGCAGAATTCCCAGCCTTTCCACTTTTCGCCAGTTTGGCGATCAGTGAGCGCACGCTGGCCGCTCGTGAGAGCATCAAAGGGTCCGGCCCAAAGTGTTCGGCACGGTGGTTGCAGTGTGAGGTGTCGGTTGTTCTCGGTGAGATCTTTGAGCGTGGTTATGGGCGAGCAAACGTGAGGTGTGTGCGACCGTAAGTACGGTGCAACGTGAAGCTCGGCAGGCAGGACGGTAAAACGCCCCGCGATTCAGGCGGCTTGTTTTTTTAGCTTTTCGCTGTGAGCCATCAGCTCATCTTCGCTAGCCAAGCCGCAAAAGTAGAAGCCGATCATTTCGTACGTTCGCTTCGTCGGTTTGCGGCCCGTCCACAGTGCGATCATTATGCAGTGCGATCATCGCGCAGTACGTCTGAATTTCAATTCCGTTCTGATTGTGACTCAGCAGGTGCCAGCCTGGGCAGTAGGAAAGTTGGCGTTGACCGTTTGATCTGTGACATGTGAAGATTCGATTTTGGGGAGTGATTTATTGCGCAAGATCTGACAGGGAGGTTGGAGATGGAAGCAGGATTGGGCGACAAGGTGTATCGGCTATTGGAGACACGTCCTCGGGTGCTGGTAAATTCTTTGCTTGCGAGTCGGGACAAGTGGAAGGCAAAAAGTGGCGTGGCAAAAGTTGAGTTGCAGGCGTTTCGCGGCAAGGTGCGGGATTTGGAAGTGAGTCGTGAGAAGTGGCGAGCCCAGGCAGAGGAAGGCGAGAGCTTCCGACAGGATCTCGCGCAGCAACTGGAGTCAGCGAAAGCGCAGAACAAGCAGCTTGAAGAACGACTTGCCGCCCTTGAGGCGGAGCAAAAAAAGTCACCG
>Ga0209491_10009659_pt1 | contig 11771 bp, 13 predicted proteins | sample BON02_FD_187213 | JGI IMG/M metagenome (GOLD analysis project Ga0209491, IMG submission 187213) | Freshwater microbial communities from Lake Bonney liftoff mats and glacier meltwater in Antarctica - BON-02 (SPAdes) (version 2) | ecosystem: Environmental > Aquatic > Freshwater > Ice > Glacier... | reverse complement strand
TGTTGCCTAAGTCGGTGTCGCTTCTTCTATTAACCATTTATATAGTCGGTGTCGCTTCTTCTATTAACCAAAAAAAAAAAAAAGGTGTAATCGTAATCAGCATTGTGATTATGATTACAAGCTGTATTGTAGTCAAGCCTTGGCACATGCACAGGAACAGGAAGCAGGTCATTAACATTAACATTAACACATATCATATACATAAAAAAAAAAAAAAAAAAAAAAAAGCGGCAAGGATGCCCAACAGAATATCGCCTGGATTTTGGACTATTGGATCCTCACTCGCTGTCATACCTACATGTACAGAACATATTAAGGACATATTTTCCCACGCTTGGATCAGCAATTCCTCGGCAGAGCATCATGCATCGAGCATCGAGTAACGAGTAACGAAGATTCGTCTCGTAGTCTTCCCATCAGGTCCACCACCAGGTTCGGCAACTGAACTGTTCGGCGAAGAACATCAAGTCCTTGAGGCTCTCACCCAGCGCCAGCGCTTCTCTTGATGGCCCCAAAATCGCCAACATCAGGGTTGGGGTTGGCCATTAACCCTTCATTCAATATTTAATAATGCTGATCATGACAATGATAATGTATGCTGTATGTATCATGTGCATGGTTGAACAATGGTTGCCGTGGTGTGGTGTGTTGTAGCTTGTATAGCGTATAATAGCACAGTGTCTCGTGTGTATACATTGTATAGCAACAGTGGTACTCGCTGTGTACGCTGCTGTGTAGCTGCTAGCTGTGTGCTGTGTAGGTGTAGGTGTAGAGCAGTTAAGAGGGATAGCAAACCCGCCAGCAAAGGGCCTAGGGGGGCATGCGGCATGGGCTGAAATGGTGCCGCAGGAAAAAACAAAGGTAAATGTAAATGTAATAAATATGATTTGGGGGCACTTATTGTTAATAATAATAATATAGGACATAGGATATAAATAGTTATTAACAGGTAAAACTAGTTTTAATAAAACTGTTATTGCTTGACAGTTAGTAATTAGTACATATTTGTTTATCCTCAGGGATTATCCTGCCCCTATTAGCCTATTACTATTATAATACTTATAATACTAATACCTGAAACATATATTTTTAATTAACAGGTTCAACTTGTCCCTAGTCCCTAGCCTTGGTCTTAGTAGCTTTAGCGCAGACAAAAGCTACTCTAGAGCTCTAGAGGAGGGGAGCTTGCCAGGCACTATTATAGTAATACTAGACAGAGTACAGAGTGGCCGTGCGTGCGAGACGCGCCATCCGTTTACATTAGGCGTGTTCATGTTCATGTCATGAATCATGTCAACAATCAACAAAAGGAAAATAGCAACAAAAACACATCTCTATCTCAACAGCTCTACTACTGCCGTCCTGGTCCTGGTGCACTGGCTGGGATTGATTGCCGTCTGATACAACAACAACACCCCAATCACACAGCCGCAACCCTACCCGTCAGCCGCGCAACAGCAACACTGGCCGTGGGAGCTACGGACGGAATACTGGCAAAGCGCAAAGTCAACACCTCCGGACCCGTCCACGTCGGGAAGTGCGAAGTGCGGCTGCTGCTGCTGCGCCACGGGCCGCGGGTCTCCACAGCCACCCTGGAACGATATGACTATGATATTGATATGCGCAGAGCGCAGATCTTTTTTATAAGTTAAAAATAAAAATTAATCAGAGCGAGTCGTAGCCGTACCCGTTTGGACGGGTGAACCAGCGTTCACGGAAACAACAAAGCAATAAGGAACGTTCACGTGCCTCTGCGCCGAACCTGGGTCTGGGCCCTCTCCGTACGAAACGAAAGGGGTGAGCATGTGAGCATACTCCGGGTGGTGTAACGGTGATGTGTACCTGTTTTGCAATGACACGAGCTTACACCGTTTCCTTCTAACGCCAGGTTGCTCTGGGCCTATGACTTCTTAGGCTCATATGAAAGCTTATGACGAGAGGGAGCTTAACCCCGAAGGTATAAGCTGAGATGCCAAGATTTCCATGATAAAAATTGGAGCGTTGCTGTCGGGTTGCTCTTCCGGGGCCTCCGGACAGGCTCCTCCGGGGCCATACCATCCAGTAGTTTCGCATCAAGAACAAGAACTCAGAGATACGAGATACAACTTATATATATATATATATACCAGCGGCTATGGCTTCCTTATTGTGAGCATTGCTAGGGACCCTCCAAAGCTCAAAGTCTGGCTATGAGCCAGTTGTTAGAAGGAAAAGGTGTATTGATCCCGCCCTGCGTCCGGCCGCTGGTTGATTGAAAAAATGGCTGTGAACAGCCATTCACAGCTAGTTTCCCTTAATCAAACCGCCGACGCGGAGCCAACCACCTGCGTTGGGCCGCCGGGTATGCGGGTACCCCGTGGGAACCAAGCCTTGACTTCCGCAGAAGACCTGAGCCCCAAGAGGCATAGTTTATAATGGTTGAGCTTGTTTCAAGCCTAGGTGGTGACTATATCTATATGGCCCCTGGTCTCAGATTTGCAAGTTTTGCTCTCAGCGTACCCATCACCGTTACAACGGCCGTCCGTTTGAGTGGGGTCGGCGCGTCTGCAGGGGTTTGTCTTCTTCTGCCCTGGGGGTAGCGCGGTATGGCCGCAGCGCGGAGTGCTGGCTGTGTGCTGTGTGTGCTGTGGGCCATGTCGGCTGCTGTGTGTGTGTTGGTGTTGGGGGGGGGTATACCCTGTGGCTGTGGGGGTAAGCATATCATCATCTTAACCCCTAACACACACCATACACCACCTTCTGCTCGAGGAGCTCTTCTTCGACGACATGACGCGAGCACAAGGAGGAGGAGGAAGAATAAGGAGAAGGAGACCGTGTCGCCCTGGGGCACTGGACACTGGAGATGGCCAGATGAAGATGATGGTGGACGAGAGCGAGCTTTACGAGTCCAACATGGACACGAGTCCGACGTCTGACGCTCCCGAGTCCGACGAGTCGGATTCCGAGACGAGTACGAGTATGTAGAACAGCGAATAGCGAATAGCGGGGGGGCGCTCCACGGTGTCGCGAGCGACAGGGCGAGGGTGTGCGGTGTCGTGTGTTGTATATGCGTTGTGCATGGGGGGTGCAGTCTGTGGGGGGTGAGTGGGGTGAGCGCGAGTGTTGTGCGCGCGTGCCCGTGTGTCGTGCGCCGCGCACGCGCGCATGTGCGCCCCTCTGGTGTGTGTAGGGCCTAAGTTAAAGTTAGTAACTAGTGCAGGGCGGTCACACTGCGGGCGCCGCGAGCCGCGAGCGCCGGCGCCAGGTGCCGGGGTGCCAGGCGCCATGGCCATAAGGGATGGCTTCGCGCGGCAGGGTGGCAGGTGGCAGGGTGGCAGGCTGCAGGCTGGTTGTGGGTGTTGTGTGTGACGTCATTTCATTAATGACAATGACTCATTATATGTATGTGTTCTCTATCTCCAATCTCCATGCACCTCTGGCCTCTGGCTGCTGTCGGGGAGGTAGTACTGGGGCCCCCGCCCCGGCCGGCCCAAGGCTCGACTACAATACCAATACAGTCTTGTAATGCAATACTGATTGGGTTTACTCAATACCCCCTTCGCCGCCGTCCTCGCCGTTGCCTCCGTGCTGCAGTCGCCGCCCGCGCCGCTCCTTCGTCGCTGCAGAAGCAGACGCGTGGTGAGAAGCCGCCCGTAGCACTCCACCAAGCCGTACCCGTGCTTCTTGGAGTCGGCTTCGTCCGCGCCCACGGTGAAGGGGGCGAACGCTTTGAGGACTTCCTCCGCCTGGTACTGGTACTCCTCGAAGCCCAACTCGGCGTTGTACAGCCGCATGAAGTGCTTGAGAAGCGCGCGGCCGCTGGAGACGAGCCCCGCATCTTGACCGAACTCGCTGATTAAGTTCTGGACGTGCGTCGAGCTACGCTCGAAGGAGCCCAGGATCGCGTTGGCGAGCATGGCGTCGGTCGCCACGAGCCACTCCGCATAGGCGCCCCCTAGACGGCGCTCCTCGGCGAAAGTTGGGTCATCCATCTTCAGGAAGCCATCCATGCGGGTGTCGTGCGCGATGATGAAGCTGGTGATGGCTAACGCCTGCGTATTCATGCCGGCGGGAACGAGGTCGATCTTGAAGCACTTGACCATGCTCAGGGTGGCGCTCTTGACGGGCACCAGACGGTCGGTCAAAAGCGAGTGCACGTAGGAAAGCGCGGGCGGCGGCGGCGGCGGAGGCGGCGGCGGAGCCGGCACCTGAAAACCTGCCGGTGCCCGTGGCGCCGCTGCGGACGAGTAGCTGGCCACACGCAGCGGTGGCGATGCCGCCGCGTTGCGCGCCGCGATGACCTGCTCGACGGCCGCCGCGACGGCCGCGTCGAAGGTGGCCTCCTCGTCGAAGCACTGCTTGGCGTGCGCGATCTGCTGCTGGTGCAGCGTCGGCGTCGCCGCTGCAGTCGGCGTCGCCGCTGGTGCCGCCGGTGGCGCTGCCTCCGGGAGCTTGGAGTTGAAGAGCACAATCATGGAGCGCATGTCGTCGCGCATCCGGTCGAGCTGCGTGAACGTGGTGGCCTGCGAGGCGTCCGACTCGGCTTTCGCGAAGGCGAAAGCCGGGTTAACCCGGCAGCGTCTGCCCTGGTGCTGTTGCGCGCCTTGCTGCGCGAGGCACGACCCTGCATGACAAAGTCGTCTGATGCACTGCCGCCAGAAGGCGCAGCGTGAGATATATCCATGGAAAGTAGCAACTACGCGCAACAAAGGAACCGGAGGGGCAACAGCCCCCAAACACCGCGGGGGGAAACACCACAAGGGGGGAAACAGCCCGCGGGGGAACCCCACCCGCCAACACCCAGAGACATCCAGTGACGTTGAAGTTGGCACCATGGGCGTCGGCGAGGCGGCGGGCGTCGCCACGGTTCATCTCGCGGAAGGAGCCGTTTGCCGTATGATTTTGGAGTTCAGCGAGTTCGGCCGCTTGCTACTCCGCGGCCTCGGGGGCCTTCATGGCCTGGCGGTGGCCGCGGGGGTCTATGGTGGCGGCGAGGGCGGGTATGGGTACATGGCGAGGAGCGCCGGCGCGTGATGGTAAGCGTCGGGAGATGGGGAAGAAGTGGGGCGGAGCGTATGCTGGGTCGTCTTCCTCTCCGTCGGTGTCGGCGCCGGGGGCTTCGTCCCATGGAATGGAGATTTGTCGCGGCTGTCGTTGACGAAGGATGGTGGCGTGGAGCATGGTGATGCGCGTTCCACCTCGACGTCAACCTCGAGGTCGTCGTTGATATCGAGAAGGGCGGAAGGTAAGAAAGCGTGGTCTGCTGGCGGTCCCGTGGTGTTGTTTCCGCCGTTGTACGGGCCGGGGGCCGTTTCGATATGTCGTGCCTCGGAGATGGCCAACGGGGATGTGAGATTGAGCTCAGCGATGGCGAGGGCGAGGACGGCGCAAAGACGGGGAGGCCACCATTGGGGTGGCGAGAGAGCAGCGGCGTCGGGTGGGGGAATCCAACGCTGTTCGGCCTCGTGTGTGCAGCGCAGGTTGCCGAGCTGCCACAACGACTCCGATAGAGATGAAGAGAAGATGAGGCTAGTGTACCGTTGCATAGTCGAGCCGAGCTCGCACTGAGCAAAAACCACCTCTACCTCTGAGACGAGGTCGCCGGCGTGGCGCATGAAGTTGATGAGAGCGGAGGTGGTCCAGAGGGAGCCGTGCGCGGCTGAGCGACCGAGGGGGTCGACAAGGGCTCCGTCCATAAAGGAAGGGTCGTGGCGTGGCGCGGGTCCGCTAAGGATGTACGGGACTCCGGCCTTGTGGCATACATCGAGGATGGTTACGACGCTCTGAAGGACCTGTTGGGATTTGGTAAGCGTGAGCGCATCCGCCGGGGAGAGCGTGTCCGTAGGTACGCCATCGGGATAGGCGGTAGTGTAGAGGGCCGCCGAGCAGCCCGGCCCGGTGTCGAGATGGCGGACGATGCTGTAGAGCTCGCTGGGCGGGTTCAACACGACCGCGCTGAAGCTGTGGTCGGTGATGTCGCGGACGAGCGAGGAGAGGACCTGGTCGTCGGTGATGTCGAGGCCTTGATCGGTGGCTTGGTCGAGGTCGAGGCCGAGGCAACGGAACCCGTGGAGTTTGAGGTGGGATGCGAGGTCCTCGGGGTGGCGGTGCCCCGAAAAGAGGTGCAGCACCGGAGGGCGGCCGGAGGGCAGCGTAGGCGCCGCGTTGGATGAGCTTGCCCATTGCGGCGCCTGCGGGGTCGGTAATGGTTCACCGCGGAGTGCGTGTGCTGCGGCGAGGCGGAGGCGGTTAGCGGCGAGAATGGAGGGCGGGTGACGGTTGCTCCCGGAGCCCACGGGAAGGACTCGTCGTCAAATCGCACGTCGGCGGTGGCGACAATTTTGCCGTGTGCCGGGACCCGGATCAAGTAGCTTCCGATGACGTCCGGTGAGCGGCCGACGAAGGTCCCAGCCACTCCGCGAGCGACAAGCTTGTTGTCTCGCTCGCGCACCTGTTTGGTGACGACAGCGGCGCAGCCAAAGGGGAGATGGTTCATAACACGCTGGCGGCAGCCGGTGATGACCTCGAGAGGAGGTATCTTGGATTTGCCGTGAGTGACGAGATTGAGGGCGGTGGAAGCGTGAGTGACTGCGTAGGGCCAGAATGATGGTGGGGCGCCCGAGAGCAACATGTAGTATCGCGCAATGTCGGTGACCATGCCGATGCGCCGCTCGGCCACGCCGTTGATGGCCTTTGCGTAGGCTGGACTGGTTGTGCGCGAAATATTCTTACTCTGTAGGACGGCTTCGAACTCAGCTGACATGTAGTTGGAGCCTTGGTCCGAGTGAATAGTCTTTACCGATATGTCGCAGAGGGCGGCGTGGAGAGCATCCGCGTCGATGTCAGTGTGCGTGACTGTTGCAGCGAGGCCCCGGAATGAATCGACGAATGCAAGCGTGGCGCTCTTGAGTTCGTCGGTCGATGTATCGCGGATAGGGTAGCTGAACGTGTATTCGGAGTGGTTGTCGACAAAGACGGCAAAGTACTTAGCGTTGCCGCGCCCAACAACATGGTTGAACGGTCCGCAGACGTCCGAGTGGATGAGGTCGCCAGTGCGCTCGCTGCGCCGCTGGAGATGGCCGCCGTGCGATGTGAACTTAGCATTGGCAATGGCCCACTCGGGCTCAAGGCGGGGGGTGCCACGGGCGATGCCGCGGGGCACATCAGACGCAGTGTCGGCGAGACGGTGAAGTTTCTCGGCGCCGAAGGGCAGGCGACGGAATATGGCAGTGGCAAGTTCATCCTCAGGGAGCGCCGCGAGATGTTGAAAGGTGTGCGGATCACGGAAGGCACCCAGGACGTGGATGCCAGATTTGCGGACATTGGACTCGTCGGCGATTGCAGCGTCGACGAGGTAAAGCCCGTCCGCCGCTTTGCGGAGAGGGATAGTGCGCGCGACGGTAAACTGGTTTGCAGCGGGGAGGACAATGCACTCTCAGTCCGGGTTGATCTGGACGGAGGCGCCGTTGCTGACTAGGTTGGCGACAGAGAGGAGCGTATACTCGAAGGAAGGGACGGCGTGGACCTCGTGTAGGATGTAGAAGCTCTGGCATCCGGAGGTGTCGGTGAGGATGAGGGGGAGCTTACTGACGCACGTAGCCGGGACCCGGGTGCCGTCGGCAGTGATGAACACCTTGTCGGATGGCGCGGTGTCGAAGAGGTTGGCGGCATTGTTGTGGATGTTCTCTGGAGATCCTGTGTCGATGATGAGCCAGAAGTCGGCGGAAACGGCGGCGGGAACGTGGAGCAGGGGTATGGCGCCACACGCGCCGGGGTGGAGAAGAGCGAAGGCGAGGCACTGGCGAAGCCGTGAGCGGTGCGGGCGGAAGCTGGTCGGCGCGCGGCATGCTTGTGTCAAAGGTACGCTTTGAGGGTGCACATGTTTGGTCTGCGCGGGTGGTGTAGCGCTCTGTGGCGACGTCGGTATATCTTCGGGGAAGCTGAGCGCTGAGCTTAGGCGGGAACATAGGGGCGGCGTCGGGCGGGTCACTATCGGCGTGGAGAACATAGGAGGGGGCGCGAGGCGACGGGGAGGATGTTCCATGGCCCGGTCGTGGAGGGCGATGACCGGCAGGCTTGTCGCGGCCGTGGTGGTCCGTGACGGTCTCCTGGGGAGGTGGGGGGGTGTTGTAGGTGAGGGCGGTCCGTGTGGTGGACGGTGGCGGCACAAGGCGCGTGATTGCGTCAATGATGCTGTACGTGGTGGCGGCGGTCACGGCGGGGCGGATGAAGACGTCAGCGGTGCGTTGGCAGGCGGTAAGCAGGTGGACGCCGATGACAGCAAGGCGGTAGCCGAGGGCAGCGATAATAACTAGCAGAAATACGTTGCTGGTGTTGAAACCATTGCCGTGGAGGGCGTGCATTGCCTTGTTCCATGCTTTGTGCGAAATGTGCCAAATTGAGCAGTAGAGCCGGTTGAGAGGGGACCACGCGGGTGGAAGCGGAGAGGGCGTATCGTGGAAGAGATCGCAGTCAACTTCGAGATCGTTATTGATGTCGAGAGAAAAGGAATGCGCGGGGTCGTGGAATGAGCATTGAGGGCTGGCAGGCGGCGAAGCGGGAGGAGATGGTGCCCAGCAGGTGTTGTCGCGGGCGTCACGCATAGCGATAAATTCCTTTTGTTTCGCGACCGCGCGTAGCAGATCCTGGTAGTGGGCGCGAGCGAGGCGCGAGGCGCAGCCGAGACTCGAGGGCGTCGATTTGGAAGAGTACAGTGCTGCGTTCTTTCCCAGCTGCGGTGAACCATTCTTTGTCGGCGGCGGTGTGAGTGATGTGCTGCCTGGGGCGGAGAGCGTTGTTGCTTCCGCCCGAGGCCGTGGCACTGGAGGCCTGCGCAATATGCGCGTCGCGATGCTCGATGGCATTGTCGGCCGGAGGTAGAACGTCGGGCGCGACGTCGCCCCCCGGGAGCCATGGATAGTCGCGGGGCGACAGGGCAGGAGGGTGGAATGGCTGCGCCGCGGTGACGGCATCGGGGTCGTTGTCGAGGAGACGCAGGCCAGGGGGTGGCGCCACTGCGGTGGCGGCACCAGGGGTAGCGCCAGGGGGGAGCGTTGGAGCCGTGGCGGGAGGGCCAGGGGGTGGCGCCACTGCGGCGGCGGCACCAGGGGTAGCGCCAGGGGGAAGCGTTGGAGCCGCGACGGGAGGGGGGGGAGGTCGGCGTGGGCAGTCGCGGGTGGGGTGGCATTGATCGCATATGGGGCAGGGCTGAATGGTCGGGCAGTCGCTGTCGAGGTGGCGTTGATCGCAGATGGCACAGGCCCGCATTGTCGGAGTGAGCACGAAGTTTTTGTAGTTGCTCCTGGAGGGAGGCTTCGTAGAGCGGGCGGAGGGCGAGGGGTCGACAGCGTGGGAGGCGGACTCGCGTGACGTGCGCGCGTGGTGTCGGTTACAGTGTAGTTGTTGCGTTGCCGGGGATTGGCGATGTCGAAGGGCATTGGTTTGTTGCAGCCGGGCAGGGCGCAGCGTTGTGTCCTGCCGTGTTCCGTGAGGAGGCGTGCCATTGCCGCCAACTGCTGGAGGAAGGTGTCAGCGTGATTGGGGCGTGGAGCGGTCACGACAGACGTGGGCCGCGAGGCGGGCGTAGGGCGTGGTGGGTCGCCGGTCTGCTGCGTCGGCCGGGGGGCCCCATTGCCGTGCAGGGCGTGTTGCAGCTTGTTCCAGGCAGCGTGGGACATGTGCCAGACGTCCGAGAAGAAGCGGGCGGGGGCTGTAACTGGCCGGGGGTAGGCGGAGCGTGAGACCACGCGGTGGGCTGCCGGCGGGCGTGGGGATTGCGGAGGCGGCGGAGGGGGGGTCGGCGGATGAGCGTCACGGGCGGCCCGCGCGTGAGCGTAGGCGTGCGTGTGGCCGCAAAAAAATGCTGAAGTCGACAGGCTTACGGATGCATCCGGGGTGGACGCACGCGTTGGTGCCAGCGGGGGCAATGGGGCGGTCCTGCGAGAAGCAGACTTCGCCGCGGTCCCTGGCAAGCAGCGCGTGATCGTAGCAACAGTAATCGTGGACGGTGCAGGTGTCAGCGACGATGAGCACCGGCGAGGAGCAGTCGGCGGTCGGCCAGGCCGCACAGCGGTGTATTTGAAAGGGCGGCGTATATAGGAGTTGGTGGCGGTTGCTGCAGCAGAGCGCCAGGTGGCCAGGCAGAGTGTTGATGAAGGCAGGATTCTGGCACGACGGTATGGCGCATACGAGAACAGCTGGCGTAGAGGTTGGCCGGCAGGCGGCAGCCGGCGTTGTTGGCTGCGTCGGGTCCGGTGGGGAACGCGTCGTGTGGAACAGAGCGAGATGAAATTGCTGATGGGCGTCGCTGCAGTAGGTAGCCGTGTAGCCCGGGCGATTGTCGGCGTAAACGAGACGGTTGCACGAGGGGAGAGCGCATCTGAGTGTAGCGGAGCCGGCGGCATGTCCGGTGGAGCAGTCGCCGGCTGTGCCGGTGGCGTTGGGGCGGTGTGGGCGTAAGCGTGAGCGCGGCCACAGAACAGGCTGCTCTGGGCTCTGGATTGGCTCGCAGTCACATCCGGCGTAGGCGCACACCTCGGCGCCCGCGACAGCAGCGGGGCGGCCCTGCGAGAACCATGACTCTCCTCGTGCGGCCGCGAGGCGCGCGTGCGTGATGTCACAGTACTCGTGGACTATGGCGGCTTGCTCGTCAATGTGGACCGGTCGCGTGCATTCGGCAATGGCGCAAACGGGCGTTTGTTGGAGCACGGTGTGCAGTAGCTGGTGACGCTGGCTGCAGCAGACAGCCAGGGCGTCGGGGCGCTCGTCGACGTAGGCGGGCTTGTTGCACGATTGGATTGCGCAGAAGAGGCGCCGGGGGGGAGGTGGTGACGGGGGCGGCGACGGTGGCGCAGAGGGTGGGCAAATGGGCGATGGCGAGGAGGGCGGGGGCGCGCAGAGGCGCCGGGGGACGGCGGTGATGGGGGCGTTGACGGTGGCGCAGAGCATAGGCGGACGGGAGATGGCGAGGCGGATGGGGTTGGGGATGGAAGGGCGGGTGGCGTGGGCGCCGGGCTGCCGTGAGGGGCTGGAGCGTCGTTGTCGGGCGGAACGGGAACAGCCGTGACGATTTCCGGCGCTGGCGCGGGCTCCGTTGAGGTGGGACAAGCGCGGCTGGTGGGGGACAGCGAAGACGATGGGCAGTGGACAGGGCCCAGCGTGGAACAGGCGGGCACGCCGTCGCAGAGCGGTGGTGTCGAGTCCGCACTTGGCCGAGGCTCCATGGGGGGCGTGGCAGGAATGAACAGGCAGAGGAGACGCATGGCGAGGGACGCCAGAGAGCCGCCGAGCGCGCAGACGGGAGAGATAGGGGTGGCCGGCGCAACGTGTGGGGGTTGGGCGAGGTTTCTTTCGGCGAACATGGAGTAGGTTGGGCCGGATAGAGTGGTGGACGCCCGTCTCGCGGAGAGCGCGGGCCTGGAGTAGCTCGCCCGCGGGGCCCAGAAGTCGCTCGCAGCGTCGGCGCCGCCCATCTCGTGAGGCGACGTCCATCCGTTCTCGGTGGGCTCGATGCCAAAGCGGAGGGCGGAGAGCGCTAGCGCGGGGGCGCGTGCGGGAGCGAAGCGTCGAGTGGTGAGCGCCGGGGCGGGCGTATCATTTGCCGGCACCGGGACGGGTGGCGGTTGGGCCGCCGCGGCGGTAGGTAGATGGGGAGCCGTTGCCCGCGGGACGACGGCGGCGGGTCGCGGCGCGCGCACCTTGGGAGGGTCCGCGGTGCCGGCGCCGGCCGCGGTGGCCGGGGCGCGTAGTGGCTCGGGCGGTGGCCGGTTGGGGCAGTCGCGGTCTAGATGGCG
>Ga0209491_10009658_pt1 | contig 11772 bp, 7 predicted proteins | sample BON02_FD_187213 | JGI IMG/M metagenome (GOLD analysis project Ga0209491, IMG submission 187213) | Freshwater microbial communities from Lake Bonney liftoff mats and glacier meltwater in Antarctica - BON-02 (SPAdes) (version 2) | ecosystem: Environmental > Aquatic > Freshwater > Ice > Glacier... | reverse complement strand
ATTGGTACTCTGAGTCATGGGTGGCGTCCCTTTCAAAATGAATCTGGTCTATTGTTTGCAAACCAATTCATCCCGAAATACGCCGCCTCTTTCAACCTCGCTCAAACACAACTTTCTACAGTAACCCCTGGTTAACGCCGCTTAGTCGATTGTAACTTTAGAGCCCCACCAGGTTGGATTCGGCTTGAAGCTCTCGGAAAGAAATCCCGCGTGTTGCTTTTCCAGCGCTGGCTTTCGCGAATTACGAATTTCAGTTTGATTTTTCTCGAACTTCTTCTGATCAAACCGAGGATCCATTTCTGGAATTGTAGCTTCGGTTTCCACCAGCCACGCATCCAGTTGTTTCCGCAGCCCTGCAACACGATCTACATTGGACGCTGCCAAATCTGTTTGTTCACCGATGTCGCGAACAATGTTGTAGAGTTCGTCGTGGCCATCTTCCCAATAGTGAATCAGTTTCCAATCGCCATCGCGAACAAACGAAGACGGTTCGCCTCCCTGATTACCGTAGTGCGGATAGTGCCAAAACAGTGAGCGAGGCTTAATACTTCCGCCCGTCAACAAGGGCACCAAACTGACCCCATCCATGTGCTGATCGCCTCTGGCCGACAATCCCGCAAGTTCAAGAATCGTGGGATAAAAGTCAGTTCCCGTCACCGGAGTCTCGTTCGTCCCGGACTTCATACCCGGCGCCTTGATGTAATATGGTTCTCGTACGCCGCCTTCCCACTGTCGCCCTTTTCCGCCGCGGAAAGGTAGATTCGCCGTTGCAAATGCATCACCGCTGGAAACTCCTCCGTTGTCCGACGTAAAGATCACAACGGTATTGTCGTCCAGCTTAAGGCGGTCCAGGCTTTCAAGCACAAGACCAACTGCACTATCCATCGATTCAACCATACCTGCATAGATCGGGCAGTCCTGAACCTGCCGGACCGGCAATGTTCGATCAATCAGGAAACGTTCGGCAGGAGCGTCCTTAGCAACGGCCTTATCCCGATACTTAGCCCATAGTTCTGGCGTCGTTTGAATCGGCGCATGCACTGAGTAGAACGACAGGTACGCAAAAAACGGCTTACCGCTGGTCGTTTCAATAAACTTTACAGTTTCCTGTGCCAACCGCTGCGGCAACGACTCACCAGCGGGGCCATCCAACATTTCCGAATTCTGAAACGGGGCAAAGAAGCCTCCTGGTGGACTTCCTCGGAAATGTCCGCCGATGTTAATGTCGAACCCGTGATGATTCGGATGAGACCCCTTGCCTCCGAGGTGCCATTTTCCCGCAAAGAACGTTCGATAGCCACCTTCTCGCATGGCTTCGGCCAGAGTTGTTTCTTCATGAGGAAGATCGTGTAGATATTCGGCAGGCAGGATCTTTCCGTTACGAGTCCATTTGTAACCCGACGGTGCACCGATGTAGTCCGTAATATGCAGACGAGCAGGATACTTACCCGTCATGATGCTGGCCCTGGAAGGGCTGCACACCTGGCAAGTGGCATAACCGTTGACGAACTTCATGCCATCTCTGGCAATTCGATCGAGATTTGGCGTTTCATAAAAAGCACTGCCTTCGCCACTGAGATCTCGACAGCCAAAATCATCAGCCAGAATAAATACAAAGTTCGGTCTTTTGGCTTCAGCAGCACACAGGTTCGATGCTGTGATTGCAAAACACACAAGCGACATGAAGATTTTCATATAAGTCTACACCTTCAGCAACAAAGTCTGCATTTCCGTTTTACGTCTCGGGTCGGGTCGGGTCGGGTCGGGCTCAAGAGACGCGGGCAGATATTTTAAACCGAGTAAATCAGCTGGGTGAGCTTAGCGACATTTGAAACAGTTTCCCAATGATTGCATCTGGACGTCACCGAGCCTTTTTTATTCTGATAACCGTGAATAACCAGCACTCCCCAACACCGAATCATGGACTGTGCCAAATCAGACGCGGCCGATTTTCCGACAATATTCATATTCTGCGGTCATTGTATTTATGGAGCGCGCCGGCATACTGCTAAACGACTCCGGAACCACCACTAAATGCCCGAAGGCTGTTGCTCACCATGATTGCTGCTCGCTCTATGACCTGGATCGCCTGTCTTGTTATTTTAGCTTTGACCAGTTTTGTGTTTTCTGCACGCAGTTCTGCTCAGCTGATTGACGCCAATCAACCGCTGCGCATTGCGACATTTAATGTCAGCCTGAATCGTCGCGTAAAAGGAAAACTGGCGAACGATCTACAGTCAGATAATGCTCAGGCTCAAAAAGTCGCCAGGATTCTGCGTACTGTGCGTGCGGACATCGTTCTGCTGAATGAATTTGATTTTGACTCAGATGGCAAATCGATTCAACTGTTTAAAGAACGATTCCTCCAGGCCGCAGAAGACGGGGCCAGCCACCCGATTACTTACTCTTATTCTTTTTCGACGACCGTTAACACGGGGCTTCCCACCGGGATTGACTTCGATCACGATGGAAAAACCGATAGCCCGGGCGACGCATTTGGATTTGGACTGTTTCCAGGGCAGTATGGCATGCTCATTCTTTCGAAGTTCCCCATCGACGTTAAAAACGTCCGCACGTTTCAAAAGCTGCTGTGGCGGGACATGCCTGCGGCAGCTGTCCCGATTGATCCATCAACCAACGCTGCGTGGTATTCGCAGCGGGAATGGAATGCGTTTCGCCTGTCCTCCAAGAGTCACTGGGACGTTCCGATAAACGTAAACGGAAAAGTGCTGCATGTGCTGGCGTCGCACCCCACTCCTCCCGCGTTTGATGGTCCGGAAAACCGCAACGGTAAACGCAACCACGACGAAATTCGCCTATGGGCCGAATACCTGACTCACGCAGACTGCAATTGGTTGATGGACGACAATGGTCGCGCCGGCGGGCTTCCGGCAGACGAATCGTTTGTGATTCTTGGAGACCAAAACGCTGACCCGTTTGATGGAGGCAGTTTTAACAACGCCATCCAACAGCTGTTGAATCATAATAGAGTTAATTCAACGTTCGTGCCCGGCAGCGATGGGGCCGTTCAGGCCACCGAGGCACAGAATGGGGCCAACATGCGTCACACGGGAATTTCCAGAAACGACACGGCAGATTTTTCGGATGGTGAAGTTGGCAATCTTCGAGTCGACTACGTCTTGCCGAGCCATGACTGGATCGTAAAAAATGGTGGAGTCTTCTGGCCTGCCAAAGGCCAATCGCAGTCGGACGCTATCGATTGTTCGGATCACCGTTTAGTGTGGCTGGACCTCGAAACCGAATGAAGTCCATGCAGCACACCGCAAGGTATCCTTCTGCATAACCGATACAGCTTCACACGCTGATCCAAACTCCGCTGATTTTTGCACCTGCAAATCACGGCTTCGGCAATCTCTGCCGATAAACCCAATCAAGGCAGAATTGCGAGTTGCAAAAGTCGGTTTGCTTCTGATGCAGCATACATGCCGCGGCAACTCACGTCGCCCCATCGCAAATTCCTTTGTGTAGTTACGCGCCGAATCAACCCCATCCCTGCGGAACGGATTCTGAAACTGCATTTTGCTGCCGGTATTAGCCTGACTGCCAAAGAATCGTTCCTCAAGAAAGTTTGGGTGTGCTATGCCACAATTGCTCACAAGAGTTCGCCCTGTTCGAACTCAATCAGTTCCCGTTCACCACGCAGAACAGGTGAACTCACCTGTCCAGCAAAAACGGTTCATGGGCGAATCCCTCAGCACTTCCATTGCCGCCGGTCCAGATTCTGCGAAGGCGAAAAACTCATATCACAGCCCGCAGCGAATTGACCAGGCGCATGTCGGCCAGCCCGATGCCGAAGAACTGCTGTTGCTGTCAACGGCCCGCCACTGTCTTGAAACAGTGCGTTCGGGAAAATCGGCCGCTCGTACAATGACTGCATTGGAAACAGCGGAGTTATTCAACGAACTGACTCGGGGAATCCCCAAACGCGGGTGCGAATCGAAATCCGTTCCGCCCGCTTCGAAAACTCGGCCTGCAGACGGATTTGTAAAACAGAACCTTTCTCGAGCGGTTGAAAAGAAGTCTGTACAGTCGGCGACGCCACCATCTGCGGGACCAGTTCGAGTGCAATTGAAGCTGTCAAAATCGCTGGTACGAATTCTGTCAGCCTTCCACAAAGCGGGACAGCGACCAAGCAACGTAATTGAGAAAACAATGTGGCGAGACTCCCGCATTCAGGATGCCGCCGCCATCCTGGGCGTAAAGCTGCCTGCTCAAACGCCTGAACCCAAAGCACATCGTTAAACCCCGGAACCACTGCTGCGTTTTCTTCAATCCGTTCTGGTTTGGCACGACGGGCCAAAATAAAGTGCCCGCTCAATGGCTGTCGTTGCAGTCCGGGCGAAGGAGCCACTGCCGCCCGACCAGACGTAGGCCACCTAAATTGCTGTAGTTTCGCCTAAAAGACGCCGTGACAGCCTTATATTCGTGTCTCGGAATGTTCTTTTCAGTTCGCCTAACCCGACATACCGATATAATTTGTCATGGCGGTCGAATTTCGAGACAATTACTCAACCACGCGAAGTCACAGATCACTCAAGTGTTGTGCGGTCGAATCAGAAGACACGGACGTCGCCGCGGTTAAATCGTTATACGAATATGGCTCGTCCGTAATGGGCTCGCAGTGTTCGAGACAATGTCACGCAGCAAAAAACATAAAACGGCTAACGTGTTGCAGATCAGGAACACGAACAGGGTTCTCCCTGAGGATAAAACATGTCAACCGCAATTGAGCCTTCCAGCCCGTACGCAAATTGCGACGAATATATCGAGCACCGCATTAAGGTGGCTCGCAATCGCATTAAATTCACGGACCTACTGACGGCTTCGTTGCTGGCGAGTGTGCTGTTGATTGGCTACGTGCTGACCTTCACCATTTTTGACCACTGGATTATCAGCGGCGGCTTTCGCCCGGTCACTCGCGCCACCATGCTGAGTCTTGCGCTGGCAGCCTGCGCGTACATTGTTTATCGGTACGTCATTCGCCCGTGGACGAAAGAAGTCAGTTCGCTGTACGCAGCCAAAATGCTGGATGACGCCAGCGGTGGGATGGATGGTTCACTTCTTAGTTTGATCGACCTGAATGCGTCTGGCAGCAGCGCATCTGAATCTATTCGAAAGACGATCGAAAAACGCGCAGCCGTGGGGCTCGCAAAAGTCAATATGGACGAAGCCATTGATCGGCACTGGTTAATGCAATTGGGGTTCTTGCTGTTTGGCCTTGTGCTAACGACATGCCTGTATGCGGTTTTCAGCCCCAAGGCCATTAACCTGTTAAGACCACTGAGCCTGTCCAGTACGGCTGTCGCAACGCAAACTCGTATTCTAAAAGTTCAACCAGGTCACGCCACTATTCAAGCGGGAGCTGAAATGGAGGTCATCGTTGATATCGGTGGCAACGTTCCGGATGAAGTTCTGGTTATGTATTCGACAGCCGACAAAACATACGTCGATGAGAAGCTGACGATGCAGGCGTCCGAAGGCGAAGGACGTTTCCGAGTTCTACTGGCTGGTTCTGCAGATCGAGGTCTGCGGCAAAACTTCACCTACCGCGTCACAGCTGGCGACGCTGAATCCGAACAGTTTTCCGTAACGGTCGATCAGCCTCCATCAGCCAATGTGACGCAGATTACCTACCGCTATCCCGACTACATGGCACTTCCCATCGCTTCCACCCAAAATGGAAACATCGACGTTTGGGAAGGTTCGGATATTATTCTCTCTGCCGAATCCAATGTGCCGTTGCGGTCAGCATCAGTAGCTTTCAGCGACGACACAACCTTCGCGGTTCCTGCCGAAGAATTTGTGATGGACGTTAGTGGAACAAAGCTGACCGGACGCTTTCAGCTTAATCTTCGAGAAGACGGTACGTCTGCTAAGTATTACCGCATTGAAGTGTCTGACGAAAACGACCGCACCGATCCTCAACCGACTGTTTACGGCGTAACGGTTCGCCCGGACAAGTCTCCGATCGTGAAGTTGCTCGATCCTATTCGCGATCTGGTCGTGCCGTCGAATGCGATTGTGCCGCTACTTGTCGAAGCAGAAGACCCCGACTTTCTGCTGCGATCCGTTAAGCTGAATTACGAAGTTAATGGCGAACTACGAACGCCGGAACCACTTTTCGATGCAACCCGCCAAAGCCTGCAAAAGTCATGGACGGGCACGTGGGAGTTTGCGTTGGAACCGCTGAAACTTAAGCAGGGCGATGTGGTGCGATATTACATTACGGCTCGCGATAACAAGCCTCCATTGGGTAGCCAGTCGCGTTCCGGCACTCTGCAGTTCGAAATTCAAGCGCCAACGACGGCCGAAGAAGCTCAGAAGCAACTTCAGCGTGACAAAGAACTGCAGGAACAACAGCAGCGCGACCGCAACTCGGAGCGTCAAAACGACGAAACCGTCAACCCGGACGAATCGAATCCACAACCCGCTGAAGCAGACAACCAACCTTCCCCAAACGATACCAACCCTGAAGAAAAATCCGATTCCCATGCCGCCGATAAACAAAGCGCCGGCGATGAAAACGGCAACCAAACGGCCCCAAATGGTCAACAACCAGGTGATAAAAGTTCGCCTGGACCGGAAGCTGCTGCCACTGAATCCGACAAGTCAGAAGGCGGTACTAAACCTTCCGACAAGGATGCAGGCAAGACGGGCGAAAACTCGCCGCCGCAGTCTGGTAACGAAGCAGACAAAGGACAGCCATCGAGTAACGGTAACAAGCCGTCCGACAAGTCCAGGCCGTCTGCATCGGACAGCGACGCGATGCAACGATTGTTGGAAAGCTATAAGGAAACAGAAACTCGGCAAAATAATGGTGAATCGCCAGAGGATGCGTCCCCCGATCAAAAACAACGCAATGGCGAACCTTCGCTGAAGCCGGATGGAGCGAGGCTGAATCAAACTCGTGAAAATGAGTCGAACGCAAACGATTCAGCGACCGAAGCAAAGCCACCAAAGAATGGGACGACACCAGAGTCTGATACATCCGAGGAGATGACTAAATCATCAACCGATGAAAGTCCATCAACGGACGGGGGCCAGCCAAATGCAGATGCAGCAACTGACAAAGTCGATAAGACTGCTGGCGACGAAAGAACCAACGACCAGGAATCAAAACAAACAGACGTTCCCCCAACAAACGAAATGCCACAGGACAATCAAAAGCAGTCCGAAACAGGTTCCAATGGGAAAGAACCAGACAGCAAGCCCCAACCTGATCCAAGCAAGATGAACGAAGGTGAATCGTCGAGCACCGAGAAGCCCAACGAATCACCGGATAACAACTCGGAACAGCAGGGACAGGACGCCGGAAAACAGGAAAACAAGGCCGGACAGCAGCGACAGGACGCCGGAAAACAGGAAAACAAGGCCGGACAGCAGGGACAGGACGCCGGAAAACAGGAAGACAAGGCCGGACAGCAGCGACAGGACGCCGGAAAACAGGAAGACAAGGCCGGACAGCAGCGACAGGACGCCGGAAAACAGGAAGACAAGGCCGGACAGCAGGGACAGGACGCCGGAAAACAGGAAGACAAGGCCGGACAGCAGGGACAGGACGCCGGAAAACAGGAAAACAAGGCCGGACAGCAGGGACAGGACGCCGGAAAACAGGAAAATAAGTCCGGACAGCAGGGACAGGACGCCGGAAAACAGGAAGACAAGTCCGGACAGCAGCGACAGGACGCCGGAAAACAGGAAAACAAGGCCGGACAGCAGGGACAGGACGCCGGAAAACAGGAAAATAAGGCCGGACAGCAGGGACAGGACGCCGGAAAACAGGAAGACAAGTCCGGACAGCAGGGACAGGACGCCGGAAAACAGGAAAACAAGGCCGGACAGCAGGGACAGGACGCCGGAAAACAGGAAGACAAATCCGGACAGCAGGGACAGGACGCCGGAAAACAGGAAGACAAGGCCGGACAGCAGGGACAGGAAGGCGGAATGCAGGGCGCTGAGGAAGGTGGAGAACTAGGCGGTGAAGGTGCGTCCGGAGCTAAAGCTGAGCAAAGCCAGCAAGGGAACGGGGGTCGCGGCGGCAAGAATCCTGCAGGTGGCGGCGGGTCAAATACATCTGGAAAAGATCAGCCGCAGGGCAATGCCGAGCAGGGTCCAGCTGGTTCAAGTGGAGCCGGTGAAGAAGCATCCAATCCATTCAAAACGGATGATCCCAATGTTCAGGATGCCGCAAAAGCTGCAAATCTTGTCCTTAAGCGTCTTCAAAAAGATCTCGAACGTGGCAAAGTCGACCAGAAACTACTCGATGAACTTGGCTGGACAGAAGATCAACTGGAAGCCTTCAGTGAACGCATGCAGAAGCAACTTGAAACGCTTAAGGACGAGGCCGCTGCAGATTCAAAATCGCAGCAATTACAACGACGGCGAGTAGAAGAACTGCTTAAGAGTCTCGATTTAGAAGCTTCACCGCAAGAACGCGTCGGCAGGACAAATCGAGACATAGAAAAACAGGACACCACGTCACAGCGTTCTCGGCCTCCGGCGCAGTACAAGGATCTTCTGGAACTTTATCAGCGATCTTTGTCCGAAGGACGTCGTCGCTAAGCCTCAGGTGGATTTGTGCCAATGCGATGCCGCAAGTTGGCAGAAGTGTACTTCGCGTTTGAGTCAGCGTTGTGCTTCTGCGGCGGCGACGGCAAGCACATCGCAACGTTCGTTTTCGGCGTGGCCGGAATGCCCTTTCACAACAGTGAATTTCACGTCGTGCTGACTCAGCAATTCGTCTAGTTTTTTCCAGTACTCGACATTAAGTACAGGCTTTAGCTTCCGGCCCTCTTTTCGTTGCCAGCCGTTTCTCTTCCAGCCAGCCATCCAGGACTTACAGCCCTGAGCGACATAGGTGCTGTCGGTTATAACTTCGACCTGCGTTCTGCGGGTGAGATGACTCAAGCCACCGATAACAGCCTGAAGTTCCATGCGGTTATTCGTGGTTTCCGGCTCACCGCCGCTAAGTTCGATCTCTTTGCCACTTGCTGGATGACGCAGAATGCACGCCCAACCACCAGGGCCCGGATTACCTTTGCACGCACCGTCTGTGAAGACGCGGACAAACGGCAGAGCTTCAACAGGAGTCGTCATCGAGTTTGGGCCGAAATGCTGGTTCTGAGTCGCAGAACTTTATGTAGAAAACGTAAGTTCTATCGTTCTCGATAAACGATGCGACCTCTTTTGAGGTCGTACGGAGACACCTCCACAACGACTCGGTCGCCAGGGACGATTCTAATAAAGTGCTTTCGCATTTTACCGGCCACGTGGGCCATGACCAAGTGGCCGTTTTCGAGTTCCACGCGAAATTGAGTGTTCGCGAGTGCCTCGACAACGTTGCCTTCGACCTGAATTGCTTCTTCTTTCGCCATTCTGTAATTGCTTTAACTGTATCACTAAGAGCCGTAAATGTGGGGACATCCTTTCGGATGTGTTAGACGCGTTGTTCGATTCTGTCGGGCATTGTAGATAATAACGCCGAATAATGCGCCACTTGGTCACCGATTCTTCCATTTGACGCGTTGTCAGATGAGCACGGGAACGGGCGTTTCGAACTTTTTGCCTCGACACAACCACATCAGACTACGTGGAAATGTCTATAAGTACCAGAGTCGTTACACTCCAGCATCAGAAACTCAAGGGGATTTGGCGTATCATCGTCACTCGACCTTGAAATTCTCCGCTTTGTGACCCGCCAAACGCCAAATCGAACAGGAATCGTCGTTTTTTGACGACGAACGCCTTGTCTGGTTAAAAAACAGTATGCACCCGTTCTCCGAGATTCCGGAACTTTCGAGCACAGGCCACAACGTCGGTGTTGTGCGTGTGCCTGTCGAACAGGACATTCCATTCACAAATCGAGTCCGAGCAATTGTCGACACGGCGGAATTCCAAAGACTTAGGCAAATTACACAACTGGCACTTGCGTCGCGAGCCTACCCCGGTGCAGTTCATTCACGATTCGAACACGCTTTAGGCGTCTACCACAACGCGCTGCTGTATCTTTGGCAACTGGGTAAAGACGACAGGTTTGCGGCCGCCGTTTCTCCGCACGATGCCGAAGTTTTAATAGTCGCCGCCTTGCTTCACGATATTGGACACTGGCCGTTTTGCCATCCAATTGAAGATCTGGAACTGGAAACAATGCCTCCTCACGAGGCCTTCGCCGCAGAGTTTCTGGGACCAGACAGCGAATTGGCTGATGTGCTGAAAAGCGAATGGAATGTAGCCCCCCGTGAAGTGCTGGAAGTGCTGACCGGAAAATCCCAAGATCCGAGCCTGCTGCTGAGGCAGTCTATTTTGTCCGGGCCAATTGACATCGACAAGATGGACTACCTGAACAGAGACAGCCAGCACTGCGGAGTGCCCTACGGAAGAAACTTCGATCGCAACAGACTCATCAGTTCTTTAATTCTCAACGAAGCCGGTGATGGCCTTGCAATAACTCACAAAGGAAAAACGGCCGCCGAGATGATGGTGTTTGCTCGGTATGTGATGTTCAGTGAAGTGTACTGGCATCACACCGTTCGATCGGCTACCACAATGTTTGCTCGAGCTTTTTATGATGTGCATCAACAGCTGGATCTGCCCACTTTGTTTCGCATGACCGAGCCTGAAATGATCAGAACTCTGGCTGACTCCTGCAATGGCTTACCCGCTCAATCACTGACAAATGGCCTGTTTGGGGCAAGGCGACGGCTTCATAAAAGGTTCAGCGAATACAGCCTGTTCCAGCGTCCGGAACTTTACCGAGCTCTGCGGCAAATGCCCTACAAACAAATTGTAGATTGCTCTAATCAGCTGGCGTCTGCGTTATGCAGACTATGCAAAATCGATATCAGCCCCGTTGAAGTATTGATTGACGCACCACCACTACATCGCGAAGTGGAATTCAAGGTCGACATCTATTATCCAAAAGAAAATGCCTACCGACCATTAAAGCAGGTCTCACCAATTGTCTCTGCCATGTCGGACAACACGTTCGACGACTGCGTTAAACGTGTCCGTATCTGTGTGGCGGATCGACTTCTGCCATTCCTTCCGAATGTCGCTGATGTTGACGATTTGCTGGGTGAGATTGTAATTTAAACAGGCGACAGATTTCTGCGGCCGGCAATCGCGGGCTTCCGGGAGAATCTCTTTGCTGGAGATGATGGCGTTCGCATGAGATGCTGCATGGATTTTCATCGAAACGGCACTTCCAGTTGCGAAACACCTCCGCCTGCATGAAACGCCAGGAACTGGTTCGCAGCTGGACCGCACGTTAGATGCCTCACATCGGACGCAGCCGTGATTGACGCGACCAGCAAAGCATCTCCGCTTTTGCGTCGATGAAATTCAATTCGGCGTGTTTGCTGGCACGCAGCGGACAGAATTCCGTTCGCCGAGAATGCAATCAGCGGGCTCACCAAATCGCCAGCAAAGTAACAGTGGCGTGCCCCAGTTCTCAGTACCACGGTTATGAGAGTCAGTTTGGGTTAAGGCTGACCGCAGGTGTGGGGCAGTTTTCTGCTTCTGGAGCGGACGCGAAAGAAGCAGAAAACGGCCGCGCGAATTCGACAGGAGTCTGGTCGCCAAGTGAACTGTGCGGCCGCCGCTGATTGTAGCAGTCTCGCCACGTCGAGATCACCTGACGAGCTTCGGCAAGACTCCAGAATAACTCACATGCCAGGCACTCGTCGCGGAACCGGCTGTGGAAACTCTCCACGTAGCCGTTCTGCCACGGACTGCCCGGTTCGATGTACGATG
>Ga0209491_10009657_pt1 | contig 11772 bp, 12 predicted proteins | sample BON02_FD_187213 | JGI IMG/M metagenome (GOLD analysis project Ga0209491, IMG submission 187213) | Freshwater microbial communities from Lake Bonney liftoff mats and glacier meltwater in Antarctica - BON-02 (SPAdes) (version 2) | ecosystem: Environmental > Aquatic > Freshwater > Ice > Glacier... | reverse complement strand
ACGGATACGGTACGACTCGCCGCCCTCTCAGCCAACCTGCCATTGCCGAGTGCAAGTGCACCTCGTCGCGTGTTGGGGCTCTAACTCCCGCAGCCAAACGTGCTTTGCAGGCGGCATACTGTGCACGCGCCAGCTACCGATGCTGCTTGAGGTGTTCTACCTCTTGCATCTCCTGCTGTTCATGGTGGCACTGTTATTGCACGGTTCCCGCCCGCGCGCCTTGCCCTGATCTCGCTCCTGCTGCTGTGCGGTGGCCTGTCTGGGCGTCGGGCGCCGCGCGCGCTGAGGAACGCGCCTACGCGCCCCTCTGCCGCAGCTCCATCTCAGCCTCGGCCTCCGCCTTCACCTCCTCTTCCTGCTGCTGCCCCTGTGCACGGCGTGCAACAGAAGCCCCGGACGCCTCGCAATTGGTAGCTCGCTCGGACGCTGGAGGGGGGGTTTGGTGAGTGGTTGCAATGGGTAATCTGAGGGCACACTAAGCTCCCTTGGGGTGCTGTGGGACGGGAGCAGGCAAAAAAACCGGGCCCCTCCGGTCGATTTTAGTCCCCTATGGCTATACAGGCGAGCGTTTCTGCCCCGTACATTTCTAGGGGGGGGCCCAGCGATATTTTATCATAAAAAAGACATATGTGCCCCCTCTGGGACGCTATGTGCACGTATCACCCCGATGCAAGCCGCACACAGTGCACACACCGCACACACGAGAGACATTCGCCAAAAACAGCAGACTCTTATTTCCAGAAATATCCTCAATACTGCTACTCTGAAGTATGCCGCTACTGCGGCCCGGCAGCGCATGCACTGTCGAGCTACATGTGGTTGAACTACATGTGGTTGATGGGAGGAAGAAATGGCATTGCGCGCGTCGCACACGCTCGCGCCAGCACTCTCGCTGCGTGCGCTAACACACGCCGCAGCAACATGGCCAGCCGCCTCGCCCGCGCTACACGCGGTCGAGTTGAACAGCGACGGGTTGTTCATGTCTCCTGGTTGGTAATGGTCCGGGCCGAAGCCCGCTGGTGGAAGGGGTACCTCCGGCATGGTGCCGCGGGGTACGTAGTGGTCATGGTTGTTGGTCTGCTGGTGATGGTTGATGGAATGGTTCCTGATGGTTCGTCAAGGTTCTCCCGGTCGGCACGCTGCGGCCGCTCGTCGGCTGAACTGTGGTGTATCCGCAATGGTCATTCACGCGAATCTGGGTGTTAATCTATTGTGGGTGTTTCGTTATCTTAGAGAGTAAGGAATAAGGTTTAACCTTAGTCGTTACTCTGGAAGATTGACGATAAATCTGGGGGGTATGGGTGGCTGTAATCCGTTACTGATTCCTGTGCTGATGATGACTGAGGCCGGTGCGTACGGGCCTCGTCGTCGGGTCTGACTACGTCTCATCATCGGGTTTGACTGCCCAGGTTACATCTCGGCAATATATATAAGCTGATTGGCCGCGGTCAGTGTTTGGAAGAACACCGGCTCGTGCGGTCATCAACTGCTATATAATGGGGGATGTTACTGTGCACCCAAGACGCTCTGTGTCTTCCTGTTCTTGTTCCTGTACATCGAGTTGGCCTTGTAGAGGTCGCCTCGTCGTGCCCGTGCCTGTAGTCGGCCTTAAAGTCGTAGCGTCGCCTCGGTGGCGGTACGTCTTGGTTTACTGTCTACTAGGTGCTAAATACTATGGTTATCTCGTCTTACCCCCAAGTATGGAGCTTAAGGTTATCCCTTTAGGCTCTATGTCTCTCGCGGATGCGACACCCCCCGACTAAGATCGAAACTCTGTTGAGCAAGCATACCTAAGTATGTATACTCTGTCCGATACTAGTATAAGTTGGTGCTAAATAGAATAATAAGATAAAATCAAAGAACTACCGAATAGGTCTCCAAATGCTTTTATAGTTATAGTAGTGAGTATAGTGACGTACGTTACTGGGTGTCTCCACATGTGATCCAGTTAAAACGGCGTGCTATCACTTCTCTATAAGTATCCATGCATGTCCCGGTTCTATTTCAACGCGTCCAGTAATAATAAAGTAAAGTATCTATATAGCGTCCTAAGGTAACCATATATATATAAATACATTCACTAAAGAGAACTAAAATTAAAATAAACTAAGGTAAACTAAAAAAAAATTCGTGGTTTAGTGGTGGAAAGAGGAATGTCCTTAATAACACATGCGTTATCATCCGATCCTTTGGTTTGTATTATCTTACTAGCGTGGCTAGTTTTAGATATAATATCACCTTGTTCTTTTGTGTTTCTTACCTATTGGTTTCGAAACGATCGGTTTAATTATGCACTGTTCTTTCAGGCTTTTGCTCTGTTCTTTCAGGCTTTTGGAGTTTAAATTTAAATGTGTTTGTTGCCTACTGGCTTTGACACTGGTTCATTTCAAACTCTGATCCCAGGATGTGGAGTTAATACTAATGTGTTTCTTGCCTACTGGCTTTTGAAACTGGATTCGGATTAAACATGCATATCATGAAATAAATGGAATAAAATAACTAGCCTAAAGGCTACCGGTCGTATCGTCATACGTAATATCATTAAGGTGTAGGTCCATATATATATAATCTTGTTAGCTATACAAAATTATCATCCAAAGGTAAAAATAGAACAGACTTAGCGATGTATTGCTAAGGATGAATGATAGGAGGCCTCATATCATTTTAAGTTCTAAGAGAACGTGCTTTAAAGCACGGGAGCACAGAACCGGCATCCAGCGCGTAGTAAACACGCTCGGGAGTATGAACCCCCTATGGGTGCAAGGTTCTACACAAATACCCACCTTTGTCTTCTCCCTTTTACGGAAGTTTTGCTCAATCTGTGTTTCGCGGTTCAATGCCGGCATTGTGCGTCTCTCTTTTGCAGATTTTCAACTTTGGGGAATGTTTGCGGCATACATTCTAAATGGTATAGGTAAGTAAAACGAAAGGTCTATTGTTGGTCTAGTCTTTAAATATAATTTATCCGTGTGTCTGGGTACCACAAATGTTGGTTATCCTGATTTTAAACGAGTGCTGCGTCCGCGTACAAGTTGAGTTCGTACAATTCCATCTTTTCATAGCATTTCTCGAGCTTCTGAAAAGGGAGGAGTAGTGAGCTCTTGTGGTGAAAACGTTTGGGAAGGCCAACGAGGGCCTTTGACATGGTTGGTGGTATAATAATACCACTCGCCAAGTTTAAAGGTGGCTGAAAGGGGTTCGTACTTGACCGTGTGTGTATCGGTCTTGTATGTAAGTACCGGATGGTAGATAGCGTTAACCTTATTACTAGAGGTCTCTTTATACCGCACTGGTGCCCGTTTCCTGAGAGAGAACCTACCGGCCGACCTGTTGTGAAGTGCAGGGTCGTCGGTTGGTGTTACTTCCTGGGCCGAAGGCCAAGGAGGGAATGCCGTAGGTGCGTTCTTTCCGTGTTTAAGTTTACGGGTTGGTAATAAGTCGTAAGCATTTAACATATCGGAACAGCGACGTACAAGCTCGGTACGTGGCTCCCATGTGGCTTCCTTCCTAGAATAGCCTCGCCATTTAACTAGGTATTGACGGTCTTTGTCTAGGCCTCGGCGATCGAGTAGAGAGTCAATTAAATACTCATCCGATTCGACGGGCTCCAAATCGGTTTGAGTATAGTATGGTTTGAGGTTAGATACGTGTATCTCGTCCTTAATCATTTTATTCTCTAAATCCGTAATCTGATACTTGCCGGAGCCTAAGACCTTGTGGACTCGGTAAGGCCCCGAATAGTGATATTCTAGTTTATTAGAGTGACCTGGTTTACGGCGGCAGACTCGGTCACCAACTAAGAAGGTGACGTGGGTGTCCTGAGTACGCGCCGTGTCAGCAACGGCGTCGCTCTGAGACTCCAAGGTGGCGTCCCTAGCGGCTGTCCAAGAGGTAAGCAGGCGGTTGTGAAGGAGCTCTGCGTATTATTGGATAGATGCTGGTAGGTCATCCGGAGTGGTTACGTTCGCTACAGCGCGAGGGTCCCCTATCTGAGAAGGAAGCCGAAGCTCACGCCCATACAAGAGCAAAGCGGGTGATTGGCTAGTTAGACGATTAGGGGAAGCACGCATGCTCATAAGAAAGAAAGGTAGATGGTCAAACCAATGTTTGCCGCCTTCGTTGGTAGCGCGTGCCAAGGCAACTAAAGTTTGTTGGGCGCGTTCTACCAAACCCACACCCTCATGGTGATGTGCCTCAGTAGGTGTTAAATCTGTACCGGTGAGTCTAAGTATCGTAGACGTAAGTTTGCTAACAAAGTTAGAGCCTGCGTTGCTGCGGAGCTCTCTAGGTGTACCGTGGCGGCAGACTACGTCTGATAGGTAAGAGTGTAATACCTGTTCTGAAGTCGGGTCGGTATTAAAAGGTGTTGCCTCTATCCATCTGCTCAAAGAGTCGACGAAGACTAACAACTTGGAATAGCCCTGCTCGCCCTTTATATAGTCATGTGTCGGCTCCATTGAGACGACGTCAACAAAGACTCTATCAAAGGGGTAAGAACTACCGGGAGGGCCTTTGGGTGCGGCCGGCCTCCTAAAAGGAGGTTTAGCCAAAGTGCACTCGTGACACTCCTTAACATGTGTGTAAATATCCTTAGACTGGCCTGGCCAGTAATATCGTGCCCTGAGTACTTGTGCCATGCGGGTTGAACCTAAGTGGCATAGGTGCTCATGGAACGATATTAAATAAGAGTGGCGTAATGACGCCGGTACGTAAAGCCTAAGGGCTTCTGTTGATTGGCTATCGCTATCCTCAGGTAGACCGACACGGCGGTATAGAAAGTTGTCTTTATAGACGCATCTATTAGATTCCTTATATAACCAACGGTTGTGTTTGAGGTCAGCGGAGGACATAGGGTCCGATGGTAAGCCCGTGATTAAGAAGATAATAATCTCTCGGGTGATTGGATCCGATGGTTGTGCTTCAGCTATCGCCTGATGGCTCTTAGCGTTAGATTGGAGGTAGTCCTCTAGAATAGAAGAATGGGTCGTGCTATCGCTACGTGCGGCTCTCTCGGCGGCTTGCAGGGAACGTGCGGTAGTGGTGCGGGTACGAGCTTTTCTACTAGACTTGAATTGGAAGGGGCTAGGGTTAAGAGATTGCACGGCGGCAATGTAAGTGTCTCTGTTCAAATCAATAGAGGCGACTAGTCGAGATATACCGTCGGCGTCCTTATGAAGGGCTCCCGGTTTATGTTCGATAGTAAATCTATATTTGGCTAGTTTAAGAGCCCAACGCATTAACCGTGAGGCGGGTCCACCCTCAACTGTATCTTTCATAGTATGTAACCAGCGTAGCGCTGAGTGGTCAATTACTAATCGGAACTTCCGACCCCATAAGTAGGGTCGCCAGTTACGTATGGATTCTAAGGCGGCTAAAAGCTTCATCTCTGTAACAAAATAGTTACGTTCGGCTGGAATAAGGCGACGTCCATAGTACGCGATTACCTTCTCAGGCCGTTGTCATCGACTTGGCTAAGCACGCCACCAATACCCTCTTGCTGGCCGCGTCCGTCTTAACGATGAACTCGCGGTCTCCCCTAGGGGTGGTGAGTACTGGGGCTGAGGTAATGGCTTCTATAAGGGTACGTATCGCGTTCTGACATTCATCACGCTTGATCTCCTCCTCTACGTTAATATCTTTCTTAGTGAGGTCTGTTAATGGAGTGGCAATAGTGGAGAAACCCTTAATAAAGCGTCGGTAGTATGATCATAAGCCCATTAAAGAACGCACCTTACCAATATCATTGATCGAAGAGATAACCGTTTTACTGACAGTGTCAATCTTACTCGGGGCCATCTCTAGACCCTTGCGTGAAATAATGTGTCCGAGGTACTCGGCTGAAATAGAGAAGAGTAGACGTTTAGTGGCCTTACAGGTGAGGTTAGCCCAAATGAGGCGCTCTAAAACAAGATCAAGTCGATGCATCATCTGCTCGAAGAATTGTTCTATGCGCTCCTCAAGAGTGTCGCCGGTGCCGTAAGATCAAATACCGATATCATCTAAATAAGGCATACATACTTCCCACGCCAGGCCTTGTAGGACCGCGTCCATAAGGCGGCACAAATATGAGGGTCCTGACTGTACCCCGAAGGGTAAGTAGATATACTCATATTTTTGCCGGTGGGTGCAGAAAGCCGTTTTACTCTTATCTTCTTCTTTAACAGGCATAGCCCAAAAGCCAGAAGCTAAATCTAGTGTGCTTAAAAATAACGAGTCACGTGACCCATTCCCGGAGGATAGGCGATCGATCGCCTCTGCAGTTAGTGGTAGGGGACTGTCGCTAAGGCGCAGCTTGCTATTAAGGTTCCTGTAGTCTACGCAGAAACGGACGGAGCCGTCTTTCTTAGAAACTAAAACTACTTGAGATGCCCAAGCTGAGTTGGACTTACGAATGATACCGGCAGATTCCATTTCTGCTACATGTTTATCTATGATACCTTGACCTACGTCTCCAACCCTAGAGGGGGGGTGTCGGTGCGCGGTAGCTCCGGGTAATAAAGGAAGCTCTACCTCCATAAGGTGCGTGTGACCAGGGGACTTCGGATCCAGGGCGAACGCCTTAAACCTCTTAGCTAGTAGTTGACGAGCTCGCTCGAGTTGGGTTGGATTGAGCTGGTTGTCAGGGTCGAGTTGTATAGAGTCTAATAGTATCCTTTCGGCTTCGGACAAAGAAGAAAGGGGGTCAGACGGATCGGATCCCTCGGCCTTGGCTTCGTGGATTTTAAACTTTATACTAGCCGACGCTACTGCTGAGAAGCTAGGGAGCGTTACGTCCATGTTAAAAGTATTCCATACGGTTACATATACTGATCCTTCGGGGGTAGGTGTCTCCACGCGCATCTCCACGAGAGGCGGGTCCTCCAGGCCTGCACGGTTGGGTAACCGATCTACTAATACTAATACGGCCGAGTCTAAATGACTTTGGAAAGTTTCCGGAAGCTTAATTAGAAAGGTTGCTTTGCATCTTTTGGGGATGCGTACTGCTTCGTGAGTGAACAGTAAGCATTCTTCTGAACATAGGCGTGGAGGGTTTCCGCTCGTATCAGGAGTAGTGGGGTCTGGTGGTTCGGGAATAGGGTCGATGTTGACCTGTTGCCCTTCCGTGGATACTCGAGGTTGACTAGGGTCAGAATTAAAATCTAAGGGCTGGATAGGGGTGCTAAAGTCAGGCCTCTCAAGGGGCGGAAGATTAATTCCATTTTAGTCGTAGGCGCTAGCGCTTTCGGCTCTTCTGAAAGTGTGAGTGCCATAAGCCGCTCCCCCCCTGGGGGAATGGTGGTGACCGGGACGGTATGCGCCTTTCTATCGTCCTGCCTTGTAAGGAGGGTCATGCTGCATGGGCCAGGTATACTAAGGTTAATGGTGGCTCCTCTACTATGGAGAAAATCGTTGCCAAGCAACACCATAGATGAGCCCTCTACTACAAGAAAACGGTGACGGCAAGCTAAGCCTGCTAAAGTGAATACTATGGTAGCATGTCCGGCAGTGGTTAAAGCGCGACCGTCTGGTCCGCATACATGAGTATTAGTTTCGTCATAATCGCGGATAACCGAAGCGTCAGTAGGCAGGCTTGAGAGGAGTTCAGTTGTATCGACTGAAGGTCCCGCACCTGTATCAGCTAGAGCTCTGGGTACCCGAAAAGAATCGTCACTAACGTAATTAGATTGCCCGCGGGCTCTACATATTATAAACTCCTCAACAAATAGGCAGTGCCTAGGGCTGCCGGAAGCGGGGGTGTTGGTGACCATGCTGTGGTGTATAGGCATGGTGGCGGCTACTATGACTATGCTAGGCTCGGCTGGGGTCTGAGCTACGAAAAGCTTATGTCGCGCACGGATACTGTTTGCAAGCTGTTCGGGGCCAAGGCGTTTAGATAGGGGTGGGCGGGCTGGTGTGCGATGGGTGGCTCCTAGACCTAGGTTAGAGCAATTTCTGGGGGGTGGGAGTCTGTCCCATACCTTGTACATGGATTTATATAGTGGTGCCTTTGTAGAAACATTGGCTATAAAGCGACTGTTAGGATTAACGTGTTTCATTAATGAAACCATATGTTCCGAAACCGCGTTAAGGGATGGTTTAAACCGCTTTCTTCGAGGAGTGACGTGACGGGGCACGTGTTCATCCGAGGAAGAGGAAACCGTGAGAACTGAACCGGGGTACAGTGCCGCGTTAAGTTCTATATTAATGGAATCAGAGAGGGCTACCCAACCGTAAAGTCTAGCCTCCGGTCTGTCGTCGGTCACTTGCCATGCTTTCCACGTGCCTCGTATGTTGCGTACGTGGCGAACGGGTCGCAGGGGTAGAGGTATACGTGGTGTATGGTCTAACCAGGGCTTGTACCTAACCGAGGGGCCGGTGTGCGTAGAGCAAGTGAAGACGGGTAGACCCTTGCGTTGAGCCTTAGCGAGCTTATCTCGGACGAGACCTGCGGCTACTGTTGGGGATACCCAACTTTACACCTCGGGAAGGCCTGGGGTATTAGCTTCTACGAATACGCGAACGAGTGGAAGTGTAGTTGCTTCCTCTGATTTACTTATTATAGAAACAATATCGCTAGGGGCGTTAATGGAATTAAATATATCTATTACAGTCCGGGGTATAAGTACAGGGTTACTTCTACGCCGTTCGTTTAGGAAAGGGGTCCACTGTGCTGCCATAGCTATAGCAATTCCGTAAGTAGCCCATGTGGTGTTGGGGTGCGGGGTGTGTTGTGGAAGTATAGGCTTATCCTTGGTGGCCGTGACGCAATTTGGTTGAATCTGGGGAAGGCCGGCACTAAGGGTAAGTCCCATACGTTGGGCAGACATGATGCCGTGGTCACAAGGGCATACAAGTTGGCATATGGTGGATCGGTTTATAAACGGGTCGGGGCTTTCATAAGATGACTCGTAGACGAGGTACGGGACGTCAGATGTAGGCGACTCGGGCGTTCTAAAGATGGATGGGCTGGAGTCTGTATTTAACCAAAAAATTAGGTCAAATCCTGCGTCTAGCAGGACGTCGGGGGCTCCTACAAAATGGGGAATGTGAGATACTGTGGATGGGAGTGGATCGCTAGTAGCGACGTCCGCTCCCGCGGCGTGAAACATGGATGCAATACCGCCGTGAGTATCTCCTACTATTAATACGAGAGGTCTGCCTATCCCCACAGCTTCGAGTGCGGCGCTATCCTGGTGGATGTCGGATAAACCGGAAAACAAAGCATTGTATTGGAGGGGTAACACCTCCACTAATGGCGTGAGCGGCGTGGCAGTTGAGTTGATCTTCCAGGCTGCTTCCATTAGCGATGTGGGGGTAAGAGCGTGAGAGCTCTTGATAAGGGGTATACTAAGCGCCACATCAATTAGCCGATTCAATAGAGAGGGGCCGTGTTCATGCGTGGGTGAAGGATACGCGATACCGTAAGCTATGGATAGCGCATCTACTAGTGTGGTTGTGGAAGGGAGTGTGTGTGTTACCGGAAGGGGTTCCTTGACCTGCTCGCCAGAGGTCTGAGGGGGACCGTTTCCGTCACCATTACTCCGGCACCGTTTCCCGAGGAGTTGTTCTGCGGGGGTCAGGGGGCGTTGGAGTGTTGGAACGGAGGTGGTAAGGTCCGCCGCGGAGTGAGGCAGAGGGGAAGCAGGGGGGCTAGGAGCCTCAGGTGGCGGTGAAGGGGGACATGGGGGCATATCATTAATGCAGCCATGCTGCCTAAGAACTTTAGGCTGGTGTATAAAATTAGTCATCCTTTCCCACAAGGTATAATTAGGCTTAGTGCTTTCGGCGTCTAGGCTTAATTCTACTACCTTAGTCAGAAGTGATTCTAATTCTATGCCGTGCCCTGGCGGGGACGGAGGAGGCGAAGGCGAAAAGTATCGTGTGTGGAGTGGCGTCCTAGGGACCTCCCTATCGCCAACGAAAGGGGATAACTCGCCGGTTTCCTACAGTTTGTTGCCGCGTTTAAGTAGGATTCCCTGAAGGTAAGGTCGGTGGTTATCCGGGGTGTCGGGTCCTCCTCCCTCCGCGAGAAATCGGATGAAACACTGGCATCGGTATGGGGAGTGAGATCCTTGGCCGGTGCCGTACATCCATTTGTCGGCCTCGGCAGTACCAGCCGGGGCTCGGGGCCTAAATAGACAGTAAGCGCACCCGTTTTTGTTGGTCCATGTTCCGCTGTCGCTCTTAGCGCGACCTACACGGTGGGTAGAAAGAGTGTCGTTGCTGGGTCTAGCCTCGGCCAGAAGGGAAGTGAGTTCGCCGTAGCCGCCTAGTCAAGACCACTCATCAAAATCCACGAAAACACCATACTCCCAGAGTTCCGGTGTCCAAATAACGTTACTAGGATTACCAGTGGCGCCGTCGGGATGCGCGCATTTGCGTCCATTGGAGTACGTGGGATCACGTGGGTCCGATCTACTACTATTCGGAGGTGGTAATCCAGTTGAGATCACCCTAGGGACTGCGTTATAGGATTGAATCCTGCCTCCGCGACCAGTGTTGCTACTTCTATCACCCTTACCGCCGCGAGACGGGGCAGGAAGGTTCGGGACAGTTAATGCAACAGTAGAAGTAGTGGGCTTCTTGGTGCTGGTCTGTAGGTTAGACACCTGTTTGGATAGGGCCGCCACCATCTTGTGAAGGTTGCCGTCCTCTTTCCGACTCGGTGTTGGAGCAGGGTCGGTTGAAAGTTGAACGGCCGCTACTCGTCTGGGTGTAGGACCACCTTGGCGATGTGCGCTAAATATTTTCCCTGCGTCGTTAGCCAACTCAAAGGCCTGGATGTGGTGGGAGGCGATGTAAGTGTTACTTATCTCCTGTACACCACAACCTCCAGAGCGAACTTTGTGTTGGGCCTCATGCCAGCGAAGGTAAAACTGATGATGGTTTAGTTTACCACGGGTGGGATCGCTAAGATCGTTTCCAAGGCAGAGGGCGGTTCTAGCGTTAATATTGTTGGCTGGCCTGTGTGCCAGCCGGCGTCTCTGCTGAAGTGCTGATGCGTGCAGCTGCGGCGCGCCCGCGGCGGCCAGACTGCTGCCAGCCCGAGTCTGGCATGGCGACGCCCGAAGGCTCTCCAGTGGGACGCATGATAGCAAAGCTACGAGACGCGTCAGAAGACCGCAGGGGGGCACAGCCTTCGCACACCGCGGGGGGAAACACCACAAGGGGGGAAACAGCACACGGGGAAACCCACCCGCCAACACCCCCCCCGCCGCGAGTCCTCCAAAAGAGGGCCGCGGCGAAACGTGACGGTGGAAAGATCCTCGGACTCCCGCGTAAAAAAACACCGGAGGAGCGTCGTTCGCAGGGGCAATACGCGATCCACCCCCCACTGCAAGCCCCCTAAAAGGCTCCACAGAAGGGGTAGAGCTAATACGCTACCCACCCCCCACTGTAAGCCCCTGAAAAGGCTCCACAGAAGTGGCAATACGTGTTGAGGAACGATCTCCTCCCCCCACGGTATCCAGTGTGTGGGTTGTGGCTGTTTCAGGTGCCCGGCCAGTTTGGACGGTAGTTTCGGCCGCCCGCCGAGTTTGGCTTAGGCGCGCGCTATTAGTAGCTTGGGTAAGTAACGACTTCCCGAGCGGCAGTTAGCGCATGTCTGTAAATAACCTTGACGGGGTTTTATCAGACTTTCAGAGCAGCCCTTGATCGATCGCTTCACTGCTCTCCACCTCCGACGCGGCCGAGCATGGCGGCTCATGATGGTAGCGGCACGTCCCACAGGGGACTTGCGTCTGCCGTGCAGCGCACGGCAGAGGGTTGCGGCACCAGATCGCGTTCGCGCGA
>Ga0209491_10009653_pt1 | contig 11774 bp, 6 predicted proteins | sample BON02_FD_187213 | JGI IMG/M metagenome (GOLD analysis project Ga0209491, IMG submission 187213) | Freshwater microbial communities from Lake Bonney liftoff mats and glacier meltwater in Antarctica - BON-02 (SPAdes) (version 2) | ecosystem: Environmental > Aquatic > Freshwater > Ice > Glacier... | reverse complement strand
CCCCCCCCCTGCTACCCCCTTCACCGCTATGTGGAGTATTATCGCATCTGCTATCCAAAACACCATTTCCAATCGTTACTCGATCGGGAGCCTTGCTATAACGAGCACATACCCCCCCATGCTTCTTAGCTTGTGCGCACGCAGGCCTATACACAGATATCCACACATACAACTTTGCACATAGAGACTCTACCTATGTCTCCATACACACACACAACGCCTCACTCAGCGGGGGGCGGGGGTGCGTGCGAGCGAGTTCGAGGGCGTCGGCGGGCTCGGCGTGGCCGCGTCGCAGAGACGCGCGCGGTCTTCTGCAAGATCCGGCCACTGCGGGGGCATGTCGTGCCCGGCTGGCGGCTGGTATGCCGCAAAGGCGGCGGCGTCCGGCGTCGGGAGGAACTCGGGGGCGACCGTCATGCTGTCGATCTCCGGGTGCACGTCGAAATGGACGTGGAAGCGGCGCTTGCGCTCGGGCGCCTCGACCTGGCAGTTGCATCCCGCAAGCCCCCCCCCTGGCACGTAGTAGTTGCACGAGAGCGCGTGCGACGTGTACGCGTTGGCGGGATACAGCCACTGCTCCTCCACGGGTGCTGCGGGCGCCTGCGCGCAGCTCGACGACAGCTGCACCCGGGTCGAGCGGCGGTTCTGGCCGGCCTCCAGCGCCGCGGCCGCGTGCGCGCTGTCCCACCTCGCCTCCTCCTGCGCATGTGCGAGCTTCTGCGCGTCAGCGACCCGCCTCTTTGCCGCAAAGGTCGCCCTCCGCTTTGCATTCTTCGCCTCGGCCTTGCCGAGGGCCTGCTCGGCGAGCTGGTCGCGGTTCGCCGCGAGTGCGGCGAGCACCGTGCTCACAAACACAGCGTCTGCGCTGCGGGTCGCGCGCGCGCGCTCCTGTGCCTCTGCGCACGCCTGCTCGAGGTTGAGCCCCGAAAAGGTCGCCACGACGCGCTCGCCCGCGTCTGCGCCTGCTGGCGCAGGCGCGAGGGCAGGAGGCTGCAGGCCGAGACGGGGGGCCTGCGGGGCGAGGAGGAGGGTCTGCATGGCGGTTTCGGGGGCCTGGAGGGCGAGGGCACGAGGCTGCAGCGCAAAGGCGGAGGTGCGCGGGGCGAGGTTGAGGGGGGCGAATTCGAAGGCCTTGAGGGCGCGGGCAGGAATCTGCAGGGCGCATTCGGGGGCCTTGAGGGCGAGGGCAGGAGTCTGCAGCGCGCATTCGGGGGCCTTGAGGGCGAGGGCATAAGTCTGCAGGGCGCATTCGGGGGCCTTGAGGGCGAGGGGAGGAGACTGCGGGGCGAGGTCGGGCCTGCTCGCAGCAGAAGGGCTGTGCTCGCTCAGAGCCTCGGGGGAGCTTTGTAGATCGATGCCCGCAAAGCTCGCTCCGGCGCACTCGTCGTAGTCCGAGTCGCAGCCGGAGCCGGCGCAGTGGCGCTTCGCGAGCACCGCCTGCGTGCGCGCGCTCGAGCTCCCGACGCACAGCGCGTCCTGCTTGCTGCCCCCTGCGCCGAGGCTGCGGTGGGTGGCCTCGTCGAGCGGGACAAAGCAGACGGCGCTCGGCGACCGCGGCGGGGTCCAGCAGCCGACAAAGATGCACGCCGCTGAGCTCGACCCGTCGCCGCTATTGCTCAACGCCGCGACGGCGAGCGCCCTCACGCGCACACGCTTCCGCGCGTTGCCGCCCGCCGCGCGCGCATCGACATCCCCGCTGTCGTCGCTAGGCGCACGCACGGCATGCTTGTTGGCACCCGCCAAGCCCGCGCGCATCATGCTCGCGAGGAGTGTGCGTGGACGGATGGCAGCGAACTCAAAACTCGCCAGGATTTCAAGGGGTCGCACGATGCGGTTCGTGTCGGAAATCTTAAAAAAAATATCGAAAAATGATTTATTTTTAAAACAATATAGTTCGTGTCGGAAAATTACGACCCCTTCTTGAAAATCCAGTTCGTAACGTTTTTTTTTTGAAACAAGTGTGTTCCCAACACCCATCTAGACATTGCATGCGTATATATGTATCATCAACACTCTTCCATCAAAAAAAATATATATATATGTATTGCGCATAAACAAGCATGTTGCGCGTCTCACGCCACAAAATCCCGCCCCCCGCGGGCTCCGCCACGACAACCCGCCGCATGCCCTCGGATAGGGGGAAAAGTAACGATAGATGGTTTATTTTGAAACAAATATAGCTCGTGTCGGAACATTCCGACCCCTTCTTGAAAATTGAGCTCGTTGGAAATAAACATATTCCCAACACCCTTCTATATATTGCATGCGTATCTATGCATATTGGCATCAGCAGCAGCGTTGGGTGCTCGTTGGCTCACACAGACGGCATCGTTGTGTCAATCCTCGCGTGCACAGGGCGCTTTGTACCGAAGAGACACGCGGAACCCCACAATTTCTCCATGTGGTGGACCTTGTCCGCCAGCTGCTCCAGCACTTGCTGCTGGCCCGCTACCGCTTGGAAAACATCGGGGGGCATGGGTTCCGGCTTGGCAGGCCAAGTCTGCTGCGGGGTAAAGCGCGCGCGCATCGCCGTATCTCCTGTGGCTTGCTCGTCAGTGGTCACCCTCTGCAGCAGCTCCTTCTGCCACAGCAAGCGGATGGCGTCGCGCGATAACATTTCATCAGACGCACCCGCCCCGGTGCGCAGCGCTGTCTGCATCGTCGGCGACATGGCGGGCGCTGCGTCGAGAGCGATGAGGTCCCTGACCAACACCTCGGCACTCAGAGCGTGCAGCCGCGGCGCGCGGCGCGCCGCGGCGGGTATCTTCATCACACCGAAAGAAAAGAGGGCGTCCTGCTTGCGTTTCGTCCCGACCACCCTCGGCGCGGCAGTGCTCCACTCCACGAACATTCGGTAGAGGTCGGGGCGGTGCGACTTGCTCGTGGTGTCGCGAAAAGGCTGATAACCTGGGTCTCTATCCATCTTACCACCGGTGAATCCGAGCATTGAAAACACGCCTGCGTCCACTTCTTCGCGAGACATTGTGCTTTCCTGCAGCGCGACTATATGCCGCATGAAAATGTTGTATTCTGCACGAGAATACGCCTCGTACACCCCCTTGCGCAGAGCCTCGGGCAGCGGCCCGGGCACATTTGCCATGCCCAGCGACGCAGGCACCCTGCCCCCCCCCGCCACCCTCGGCGCGGCAGTGCTCCACTCCACGAACATTCGGTAGAGGTCGGGGCGGTGCGACTTGCTCGTGGTGTCGCGAAAAGGCTGATAAAATGGGCCTCTATCCATCTTACCACCGGTGAATCCGAGCATTGAAAACACGCCTGCGTCCACTTCTTCGCGAGACATTGTGCTTTCCTGCAGCGCGACTATATGCCGCATGAAAATGTTGTATTCTGCACGAGAATACGCCTCGTACACCCCCTTGCGCAGAGCCTCGGGCAGCGGCCCGGGCACATTTGCCATGCCCAGCGACGCAGGCACCCTGCCCCCCCCCGCCACCCGCGGCGGGACGGGGGCATGCGTGTCCGGCCCGCGCGACATCCTGACGACAACCCACGCGTCCGTGGCATTTACTCGCTGGGGTCGCAAGCCGTAGTTCGCGCCGATTTTCACAAAAAAAAATGCCCGGGGTCGCACCAGACGCGCAGAAAGCTCTGCGCGAGGACCGCGGCCGCGGCAGAAAGCAGGCAATGCTCGCCGCAGCGAGGGCCCTCGTCCCCGACAGCTTCTACCACGGCACGTCCGTCGACGCCGCGCTCGCGATCCAGAGCCGCGGGTTCAAAACGTCCCTCTCCGGGACGGGGTCCGGCACGACGCTGCTCGGCCCGGGTGTCTACTGCACCACCTCGCTGGAAAAGGCAATGGGGTACGCCAAGCACAGGCAGTGGGGCGGCGTCGTGCTGCAGCTCCACTGCGACCTCGGGCGGTGCAAGAAGCTCACCGTGGACGACCCGCTGATGACCAGCTGGCAGGAGCACGGCTACGACTCTGCGTGGGCTCCGCAGGTAAGACGCCCTGGCAGCGCTGTGCTGCAGCATTGCGCTAGGGGCATTTTTTAAGGATTTGTGTTTTGACTATGTATATATATATATATATATTTGTGGGTATTAATATACACATATACATGTCTTTTTGTGCAAAGAAGCATGTGCGCGCGTGTCATGCCCGCGTCCCCGGACTCGCATCCCCGGGTTCGGGGATGTCTTCCCGTCCTGGGAAAATCTTCGGACCCCCACCTAGCGCAATGCAAATCGGAGGCATCTGGAGGGGGCGCAGGTGTAGGCGCTGCTCCGGGCCCCGGGGCCCGGGGCCCCGGGTTGTGGGATGTCTTCCCGTCCTGGGAAAATCTTCGGACCCCCCCCTCGCGCAATGTAAATCGGAGGGATCCCGAGGGGGCGCAGGTGTAGGCGCTGCTCCGGGCCCCGGGGCCCGGGGCCCCGGGTTGTGGGATGTCTTCCCGTCCTGGGAAAATCTTCGGACCCCCCCCTCGCGCAATGTAAATCGGAGGGATCCGGAGGGGGCGCAGGTGTAGGCGCTGCTCCGGGCCCCGGGGCCCGGGGCCCCGGGTTGTGGGATGTCTTCCCGTCCTGGGAAAATCTTCGGACCCCCCCCTCGCGCAATGCAATTCGGTCTGTCGTGTGCGCCTCCAGGGGGGGCGCGTAATATTTTTGGAGGGTAACAATTTGCTGGGGGACACTGCTTGCAACAGGGGGTGAACCGACGGCGGCACGCCGAGAACTGCATCAAGGACGCCGGGCGCATCGTTGTCGTGCGCGCCATAGCCGGCGACACGGCGAAGCTCGCGAGCATGGGCATGCGCGTGAGCGCGGACGGGCGGCTGGTGTTGCTGGGCGACGACGCCGAGCAGGGCGGCAAGCGCGCGCGCGAGGGCGGTGTCGTGGATGCCGAGCTGCTGCAGCTGCTGCGCGCGTGGCAGCTCGCGCCAGTGGCCGACATCCTGGTGGCCGAGGGCGTGACGGACGTGCGCGTGCTGCGCGAGGAGCTCTCGCCGCCGGTCATTGAGGGCCTGCCGGTCGGGGTCGTGTTCAAGAACCGCCTCGGCGCGCTCGTCAAGGCCGTGCTGGCGACGCACGACTTGCAGGAGCAGCAGAGCGCAGCGGCCCTGCGCACCCTGGAGCAGCTGCGCGTGGCGCCCCCCGGCGGCGGCGCGGAGCCCATTGCCACGCTCGCGGACGTTGCGATGGGCTCGGCGGCGGTGCTCGGCGCGCTGGTGGCGCATGACGGCGTCGGCGTGCTCATCGCGGTCATGGCCGCGCACCTGGAGGCCCCGGAGGTACAGCGGTCTGCGTTTGTGTTGGTCGCGCGTCTCGCGGTGTCGCGGCACCACGGCGCGCTCGTCGCCGCGGGCGGCTCGGCGGCGGTGCTGTGTGGCATGGCGGCGCACGGCGAGCATGTCGGCGTGCAGGCGCGCGGCGTCGCCGCGCTGCGCCTGCTGGTCTTTGATTTCGACAGCGTGTTGCACCTCGAGAACCTGGCGGTGGTGGCGACGGCCACGGGGGTCGGCACGGTGCTAGCCGCGATGCGCACGCACAAGGATGCCGCGGCCCTACAGGAGGACGCGTGTGCCGTGCTGTGCGAGCTCGCGCGCGTGCCCGGCGCCAAGGAGGCGATGCTGTGCGGGGGGGGCGTGCGCGCCGTGCTCGCGGCGATGACTGCGCACGGGGCGCGCGACCCGCTGCTGTACGAGGCGTGCCGCGCGCTCGCGCGCATGCTCGCGCCCGCATCCACGCAGAGCCCCGCGCTCGCATCCACACAGACCCCCGCGCCCGCATCCACGCAGAGCCCCGCGCCCGCGCCCACGCAGAGCCCGGCGCCCGCGCCCACATCCACGCAGAGCCCCGCGCCCGCGCCCACGCAGAGCCCGGCGCCCGCGCCCACGCAGAGCCCGGCGCCCGCGCCCACGCAGAGCCCGGCGCCTGAATCCACGCAGACCCCGGCGCCCGCGCCCACGCCAGCACGCGACGGCGAGATGCACGCGGAGGCCGTCCCGGTGCTGCTGGCGGCGATGGTTGCGCGCGTCGGGAATGTGAAGCTGCTGGCGGTGTGCTGCAATGTGTTGTACATGCTGTGCAAGCGCGACACGCGCTGCCGCGACGCTCTGCAGACGGCCGGGGGGGTCGCCGTGCTGCTGGCGGCGATGGAGGCGCACGCCGGCGGCATGGGCGACGGCATCCTGGTGCTCGGAACGCTCTGCTACACGGAGGGCTCGCGATCCGCAGTGGTGGCAGGGGGGGCGGTGCGCGTGATGCTCGCCGCGATGCAGGCGCACGCGCAGAACGCGCGCGTGCTGGCGCACTGCGCGCTCTGTCTGTGCAACATCGCACAGTGCCACTCGCACCGCACGCTCATTGTGCTCGGCGCGGGCGTCGAGGTCGTGCTGGCCTCGATGCGCGCGCACACGGGGGACGCGGGCCTGCAGGAGCACGCGTGCGGCGCGCTTGTAAACGTTGTGAGCAACAGCGCCGAGGCGCGCGCGGCGGTGGTGCTCGCTGGCGGCATCCGCGGCGCGCTCGACGCGATGCTGTCGCACCCGCGCAGGGAGCGCATGCAGGAGGTCGGCTGCATGCTGCTGCGCGCGCTCTCGGCCCTCCCAGAGCACCAGCGCGCGATCGCGCGCGAGGGCGGCATCCCCGCGATCCTCGCGGCCATGGCCGCGCACCGCGCGGCGTGCAACGTGCAGGAGCACGCGTGCGTCGCGCTCACCAACGTCATGGCCAACAGCGAGCCCAGCCAGCAGGAGGTCTCGGCCGCAGGCGGCGCCGTGTGCATCCTGGGCGCGATGCAGGCGCACCCCGCGAGCCGCGACGTCACGCAGCGCGCGTGCCTCGCGCTGCGCTTCCTCGTCGATCTCGCGCGCAACCAGTCTGCCATGGCCGACGCGGGGGGGATTCGCGCGCTGCTGACGGCCATGACGCTGCATTCGGCGGACAGTTCCGTGCGTGAGCCGGCGTGCGTGGTCCTCTGTGGCATCGGGTGGGCCGACGCGCTCCTGCAAGTGAGGATCAAACACGCCGGGGGCTCCGCGGTGCTCGCGCGGGTCCTGGCGCACGAGGGGGTCCACGCGCGCTGCAGGGAACTCGGGCAGGGGCTCCAGGACAGGCTCTCGCGCGTGTGAGGCGTTGCTCGCGCTGTGATCTGGCGCTAGGTACTCGGGCAGGTCCTTCGCCCAGGCAGGGGCTCCAGGACAGGCTCTCGCGCGTGTGAGGCGTTGCTCGCGCTGTGATCTGGCGCTAGGTACTCGGGCAGGTCCTTCGCCCAGCCCGACTAGTTGTCTCATTATTAGAAGACACGCGCAGTTTGCTTGTTTTTTGAATAAAGGCCTTGGGCGCTTTTTTGGGGAGCCGGGTGTCGTATTACATGCCCCGTGTGGGCAGGGACGCGGGGGTGCTGGCATGCCTCCCGGTGCGCGCCTGGGCGTGTGCTCAGCCACTTTGCATGACGCACGCGCCTCACACACTGCGCGCAACAGACGACGCGTCCGACAGAGAGACGACGCGTCAAGGCAATTCCATTGATTGCATTTATTACACGTGCAAAAACACCCATGCCCTCGGCGCCGCTACGGCTCGCGCACAAACACGCACTGGCCAATGCTGAGGAGGAGCTCGGGGCACATCGTCCACAGACGCTCGAGCGACGCCGCGTGCTGGGCCTCGAGGTCGAGCAGCACCCGCTTCGTCTCCCACAGCATCGCCTCGTTCGGCCCGCGCGACGACTCGAGGCCCATCACGATCCCGCGGTTCGACAGGATCGCGCCTTCCTCGTGCACGACGCGCGCGTATTCGTCCACCACGCGCTGCGGATAGGTGCGCTCGGCGTGCACGGGGCTGGGCGGCGCCTGGGCCTCGCGCTGCAGCGCCTGCTGCTGCTCGTTCCAGGCCCTGAGGTACTCGCCGTTCATCTGCGGCGTCCATCTCCCGGCGTTCCGCAGGCGGCCGCGCGGGTGCAGGAACCCGCCCCCGATCCACTCGGCGCGTGCTGGCATGCTGCGGTGCAGCGCGCAGGGAGGCCGTGGTGTGGCAACTGGCGGAGCGCGCAGCGATGCCTTGCGGGGTCGCCGTGGTGTGGCCGCAGCGGAGCGCGCAGGGATGCCTCGCGGGGTCGCCGCGGTGTGGTAAACACGGGGTCGCAAATTCGTCTATCCCGGGTCCCCGGGGACGGATCCCGGGGTTCCGGGATGTCTTCCCGTCCTGGAAAAACATTTCGACCCCCCCCCTCGTGCAATGCAAACGAGAGTGAATGGGGTCGAACCCCTCCAGAGCATGCCTCCGTCCAATTCGTGTGTGTGCACCCTAGAGCGGGACCGGCCCCGGCGTGGCGGCCCCCTCGTGCGCGGCGATCCCGTCCGCGTCCGGGCCCGCGGGGGGCCCCAGCTCGGGCAGCGCGACGTCGCCGCCGAGAAAGTGCGCGCGGCGGCCGGGGCACAGGAACGTCGTGCACAGGTAGGCGGGCATGCTCGTCTGGATGAGCGCGGCGGGGATGCGGTGCGCGATCTTGGCGTGCTCCGCGGGCAGGCGGCTCCAGTGCATGCCCGGGAAGAGGTGGTGGATGGTGTGGAAGCCGTTGTTGAACGTGAGGAAGTTGAGCAGCGCGCCCGTGAAGTTGCGGCTCGCGCTGTACTGCGCGCGCGCGCCGCCGGGCGCGGGCCCCTGCGTGTCGCAGCCGTCGTGCTGCAGCATGTTCATCGTCACGATGGCCCACTGCGCAAACACGTGCGGCGCAAACACGTAGAGCCCGAAGCGCCGCCAGTCCCACAGCAGCAGCGCGCCCTGCGTGAGCAGCAGCGCGGCCCACTCCTCGCACGCGCGCCGCCAGAAGGGCGCGCCCTGCGCGCGCTGCAGCAGCGTGTAGCGCACGTCGAGCCGCAGCACGTCGGGCGCCACCGTCGCGTGGAAGAGCACGAGGTTGAGCAGGTGCACGCGGAAGCGCATCTTGCTCGTGCGCATCGGGTCCAGCGCGGTCTGCGTGTGCCGGTGGTGCGAGAGCACGTGCCCGGGCACAAACGACGACACGACGTGCCCGTACGCGACCGTGAGCACCTGGTGGTACGCGCGCTCCGCCGCCGCGCTCGCAAACGTGCGCGCGTGCACCGCGTTGTGCGTCACGCACGCCACGGCAAACGCGCAGTAGCAGAGCACGGCGACCTGCAGCAGCACCAGCCCCCCGCGGGGCGGCGCCGCCAGCGGCGACGCGCCGCCGTGCTGCACCCAGCACGACCCCGTCAGCACAAAGTACAGCGCGACCCACAGGAGCGCCCTGCGGTCTGCCGCGTGCAGCAGCATGGGCCGCGATCCAGCGTGCGCGCTGTCGATCCGCACACGTATATATATAGCCACCCGGCGGCGCGCACACTGTACACCAGCGCACGGCGCATCGATGCACAGGGCGCGGGCGGCGCTGCTGGCGGTGCTGTGGGCCGCAGCGGGCGCGCGCGCGCTCGAGTGCGCGGCGGGGAGCTTCCGCGACGTGAGCGTCGTCAACCGCCGCGCCATCGCGCTCGTGCCCGGGCGCGCGCAGTTTGCGACGTTCGCCGCGCGCAACGGCGCCGCCCCGCTGGCCACGGCCGGCTTCAACGGCACCGGGGGCCCGCCCCCGGCGCACGGCGGCGCCGTGACCTTTAGCCGCGCGACCCGGCAGTACCTGGACGCGGGCCCGCGGGACCTGAACATCAGCTCCAACGGGGGCTTCACGGCGGTCGCCGTGGTCATGTTCACGGGCGCCCCCGGCACGCTAGAGCGCGTGTTTGACCTCAGCAGCGGCATTTTTATCGATAACATTGCACTCTTCCGGACGGGGGCCACAAACACGATTCAGTTTGCTGTCATGCTGCGGCCGCCGGACTCGTTCGGCAATTTTCAGCATCTCGATTCTTTGTGGTGCAAGGTCGAGGCACCCGTGACGCAAAACAGCTGGCTCACGATCGTGGCGCTCTACAGCAACGGGCGCGTGGAATTGAGGGTCATGCATGGCCAGGCCGTGCAGCAAACCGCGACCCATGTCTGCAGTGAGATGGGCGAAAACCGCGCGGTGCCGCACACCTACGTGGGCATGAGCGCGGTCGGTGGCCCGTTTGACCCCAGCTACGAGAATCTGCAGGCCCGCGTCGCGGGCCTGTACGCGGTGGACGCCCGGCTGAGCGAGGCGGAGATTGCGCGGACCGCGGCGCAACTGCGCGCGGGCGGCGACGCGCTGCAGACCTGCGAGCCGTGCCCCGCGGGCTCGTCCGCCCCGGCGGGTTCGGCGGGGGGCGGCGCGTGCCTGCCGTGCGCTGCGGGCACCTCCTCCGGCGCGGGCCTCGCGTGCACGCCGTGCCCCAACGGCACGCACGCCGCGCGCGCGGGGGCTGCCGCGTGCGCGGACAACCCGCCGCTCTCCGCCAGCTCCGCGGACGGCACCGGGTTTGTGTGCAACGCGGGCGCGCGGCACCGCAATGGCACCTGCGAGCTCTGCGCGCCCGGCACCTTCCAGGCGCTGGCGGGGGCCGCGCGCTGCGAGCCGTGCCCGCGCGGCACCTTCCTGCCGACGGCGGGCGCGGCGGGCGGCGAGCGGTGCCGGGCGTGTCCTGCCGGCACCTACCTCAACGCCACCGGCAGCGTCGCGCAAGGCAACTGCACGGCGTGCCCGCTCCACGCCAATACCTCGGCTGCGGGCAGCGCGGGCGTCGCGGCGTGCCAGTGTGTCGCAGGCGCCGCGGGCGCGGGGGGGGGGCCAGACTGCGCGCAGTGCATGCCGCGCTGGTACCAGCCGGCGCGCGGGGCGCACGCGTGTCTGCAGTGTCCCCCGCGGTCCGGCAACAACCCGCCGGGCAGCACGGACGAGGGGGCGTGCAGGTGCGACGCGGGGTCGGCCGGCGAGGGTGGCGGGCCGCACTGCAACGCGTGCCCCCCCGGGGGGGTGCAGGTCACGGGGGTGGGCGCGGCGGTCTGTGCGCCGCCGTCCACAACGCCGACGAGCTCCACTACGCAGGAGCCCAGCACCACCACTCGCGCGCCCAGCACCACCACACGGGCGCCCAGCACCACAACACAGGCGCCCAACACTACAACACAGGCGCCCAGCACCACCACGCCGGCGCCTAGTACTACAACACAGGCGCCCAGCACCACCACGCAGGCGCCTAGTACTACAACACATGCGCCCAGCACCACCACGCAGGCGCCTAGTACTACAACACAGGCGCCCAGCACCACCACGCAGGCGCCTAGTACTACAACACAGGCGCCCAGCACCACAACACATGCGCCCAGCACCACCACGCAGGCGCCTAGTACTACAACACAGGCGCCCAGCACCACCACGCAGGCGCCTAGTACTACAACACAGGCGCCCAGCACCACCACGCAGGCGCCTAGTACTACAACACAGGCGCCCAGCACCACAACACAAACGCATAGGACCATAAAATCTACCACAACAACATCTAGCACCACAAATCCCGAGTCTAGCACCACAACACACGAGTCTAGTACCACAACACCCGAGTCTAGCACCACAACACCTGAGTCTAGCACCACAACACCCGAGTCTAGCACCACAACACACGAGTCTGGCACCACAACACCCGAGTCTAGCACCACAACACCCGAGTCTAGCACCACAACTCCAGAGTCTAGCACCACAACCCCTGAGTCTAGCGCCACAACACCCGAGTCTAGCACCGCAACGCCAGAGTCTAGCACCACAACACCCGAGTCTAGCACCACAAGACCCGAGTCTAGCACCACAACACCCGAGTCTAGCACCACAATACCCGAGTCTAGCACCACAACACCCGAGTCTAGCACCACAACACCCGAGT
>Ga0209491_10009652_pt1 | contig 11774 bp, 16 predicted proteins | sample BON02_FD_187213 | JGI IMG/M metagenome (GOLD analysis project Ga0209491, IMG submission 187213) | Freshwater microbial communities from Lake Bonney liftoff mats and glacier meltwater in Antarctica - BON-02 (SPAdes) (version 2) | ecosystem: Environmental > Aquatic > Freshwater > Ice > Glacier... | reverse complement strand
TGAAGAGAAATGGAAGAAATGGCGGAGGAGAGGAGGGGGAGGAGGAAGATGAAGAGAAATGGAAGAAATGGCGGAGGGAAGGAGGGAGAGGAGGAAGATGAAGAGAAATGGAAGAAATGGCGGAGGAGAGGAGGGGGAGGAGGAAGATGAAGAGAAATGGAAGAAATGGCGGAGGAGAGGAGGGGGAGGAGGAAGGAGGGAGAGAAATGGAAGAAATGGCGGAGGAGAGGAGGGGGAGGAGGAAGGAGGGAGAAGGAATAAGTGAGTCGATTTTGATTGAAAGATTGAAGGGGGGAAAGACGTAGAAGGGGGAAAGCGTGAAAAGCAAGCGCAAGCCTCTCGAACGTCGAGCCATGTATAAAGATATTCTATTCCATCCATCCAGCAACAAGAAAAAGAAAGAGAAGGAGAAGTGAAAAAAGATGGGAAAGCAGAAGAAACAACCTATCTACTAAACGGCCGAGAAGACGGCACACAGTCCCCTTCCCCACCTTCCACTGTAGAAAAAAACACCACACAGCGCACGCGCTGCCTGATGACGGGCAGACGAGGATGACGAGAGGGAGAGAGGAGGACTAGCAAAAAGAAGCAAGCAAGAAATGGAAAAGTCAATTTACCCCCAAGATGATATTATTTGTGTCAATACTCCCTAAATTTCTCAACTCTCCATGTGCGTCCCTTCTCCTTCTCCATCTTCTCTCCTCCTTCCCTCACGCCACCACACCCTCCCCCTCCCCCTCCCCCCTCTTCCCCTCCAACATCATCTCCCCAATCTCATCATAGCCCTTCATCTTAGCATAAAACATGGGCGTATGTCCATTCGCATCCTTCTCCCACCCCGCCTTCCCCACCATTTTTTCCTTCAAAAAATAGGAAATTAACTCACGATGGCCCTGCATTGCAGCGATATGCAAGACACCTACCCCGTCGTGATCGACATGAGTAGGGTCTGCCCCATGGGCGAGAAGGAGAGTGATGAGCTTGAGGGAGGGATGGGGGCCGTAGAGGGTGAAGAGGAGGGGGGTAGACCCGCGTTTGTTTTGGAGGTTGACGAGGGAGGGTTGGGTGGTGGTGGAGTCTTGGGAGAGGAGGTATTTGGCGCACTGGGAGGGGATGAAAAGGGTGGGGTTTGAGGTGATCCAGTGTATATTTGGAGAGTGTGTTGGGATTTATTGAAAAGGAAGGAAGAGGTGCATGAAAGAGAGAAGGGCAGTATCCAGGAGACCTCTCGGCGCGCGGCAATGTTGTTTGCATCTCCTCCTTCTTCCGTGCTCCTGCATTTGAAAAAACCCACACAACTCTACCTCTTCATGTCCCGTAATGCACGTCTCATGGAGAGGCGTGTTGCCATACACATTGCCCTGGCGGACGCTGCAGATGGCGAGCGTAGGGGTCTTGGTAGGAGCGGCGAAAGCAGATGCAGCAGCAGCGGCAGGGGCTTCGGGGTTCGGGTGCTTTTGGTCGTGCTCTACGAGCAGCTTGACCGTGGCCAGGTTCCCTGCTGAGGCGGCAAAGTGCAAAGGCAAGTTGAAATCGGGAAGGGTCAAGACGCTGGTGACGGCGCCGTGAGCAAGCAGACGCTGGACAATCTCGGTGGCATGGGCCGAGGAGGGGGAGGACGAGGGGACGTGCGCAGCGGCATGCAACGCAGTCTGTCCTCCCTCCTGGTAATTGTACCAATTGGGACTGGCGCCCGACGCAAGCAACTTGTCGACCTGGCGCACGTCCTTGGCTTTCGTGCACGCCTCGAAAAGGGCAATGTTGGCGTCGCTCGGTTGCTGGTGGGAGTTGCGGTTGTGTGCCGGCGGGGACATATTATTTTTGGTGTCTGGTTGGGGGGATGTGGTGGACGAGTCAGGTTCATGAGGTCCGAAAAGGGGTCAGGGAGGTCTTCTCAATGAAAAAGATGTCCTATTACCCAATACCATTCTCCAAAACTGCCCCCCGTCCTCCCGTCCTGCTTGCTGATGATGAGCTCTCTTGCGCCCTGTGCCACTGCATGCGTCAAACAACTGGCATCTTCTCCAAGCCCGTGAATGGTAGAAGGCCTTGCCTTCGGGGTGTGCAGCTCTTGCGGAGGCAGGGGGGGTTTGCGTTTTCTCCCACCGCAACCCCGCCGACGAACGCTCGCCCATTCCAGCCTTCTTTCCCCGTCATCGGGAGCTCTCAGCACCAGCCAGCACTCATCCACCACACACCACACACAACGCACAGGAGCACACGCCAAGCACGAGCAGGAGCAAGCGCTCGCCTGCGTCGTCGTCGTCGTCGTCGTCGTCGTCGTCGTTCGCCCCTGCACTATTTGCTGCTGCTGCTGTCAGACCAGAGTGCCAGCTCGCCAGGTCATTTGATTATTCATCATGGTACGTCTCTGTGTATTATGTCCTGTTTAGCATCCCCGCAATCATCATCTTGCATTTACCGAATTCCTCACGATTAGGTTGTCGTTCTAAGCTCTGTCAGCCGCTCGCTAGGCTTCAATCCCAGCCGGACCCGTCCGTGCCGAGCCGAGGGCTGTCTCCCTCGCCGGCCCCCCTTGCCGCACGCATTCACCCTCTTACAAACCCACCCACAAACCCAACACATACACCTCACACAGTCCGCCATCTTCGATTTCTCCAGCCTCATCACCGTCATCCTCCTTTTCATCGTCACTTGTACCTATCTCCGGGGCTTCCGCGCCACCATTTTTGACAACAAACCTTCGGCTGACGGGGCCATTAATCGACATGAGGGCTTGCTAGGCTTCTGTTGGAAAGCGTCGCGGATCGGGGAACGGAAGAGTGAGTGGGTAGGGGTTGCATGTGTGGCTATGGCAGTGCATACCTTGTTTTTTAAGAAGCCTTAAGGAGGAAAAGGAGGAGGAGGAGGAGGAGGAGGAGGAGCGGAGGGAAGGAAAAAGGGGGTGTAAAGCTAAAAGAGAGGAAGGAAGCGAATGGGAAGGGAAGTGGCGGAAGCAGAGAAATAAAGTAAACACATCTCAACGCGTGCTATTTTCTATTTATCGGTTTTGTATATATATAAGTACATGGTTCTTTCTTTTGGTTGTCTTTGCTCTCTTTGGGGCTGGGCGGATCTCTTCTCTTCCTGCATACGACATATATGCTTTGTGTCTTTCCTCCTTCTTATAATCTGTCATATTTTCCTCCTCTCTCTTTAATCTGTTCGCTCCTTGGTCTGCTGCATCGCCCATACCCCCACGGCAGGCACAGGCTCGCGTTTTTCCTCGTCCTTGTCCTCGCGAAAGGCCGTGACCACGTACAAGGCAATTATGACATTCACGGACGCGACGGAGGCAAAGCCACTATGAGTAGAGAAATGGAGGTGAGAAAGTGAGTGAGACACGTCGGCAAGATTTATGTGAGATATAAGCACATTTTCCTCGCTTCCAGTCTCATTTGGATGGTGGCCCTGTCCTCCTCTTCTCCTCAAGGCCGCGCCCCCCCTCTCCCTCCTCTCCCCGCCCTCTCCTCCCCTCCCATCTCCAAGCGTACCTCCACATGTCCCTCCGCCGTGGGTCCGACGCAAACACCCACTCCCGGCAAATGAAAAAGACGACGATGGGGACGCTGAACATGGCCATGGTGTACAAAAAGAGCTTGTGGCCGACTTGCCTATTTTGAGGCTCCATGAGCCTGTCGGAGAGTGTGGTGAGAGAGGGGCGTGAGATAGACCATAAAGCAGAGGACGGGAAAATTGTGCCGGGGCTTGGGAACGTGGACAGGGAGGAGTACGTACAGGTTGACGAATTGCAGTACCATCGTTGCGTTGTGGTTGGGCGCTGGAAGGGATGATGGAGGCGGCGGTGGAGGGGAGGCAGGAGCGAGGCTGGGCAAGGAGGAGAAGTGGTTTGACGGACGGACTGCGCTTGTGTCGAGGAAAGCAGAGCGCTGGGGACCGGAAGCGCGGCGACGACGAGCAAGGGACGAGTCTGTAGCATATAATGGTGGAGGGGTGGAGGGCTTGTGGGTGTGGTCATGGTGCATTTGCCGCAAGAGGCAGAGCCGCAGAGGCAGCATCATCGCGCTCGCCAAGGAACTGATGCAGCCTGCCTCGTCATTGCGACTCATTGACGCCCTCCACCACCACCCGCACACCCCACAGGCCCGCAAATGTCCTTCTTTGAGCGCCTGGAAGCCCGGGTCAAGGCCGTGGACTCGCTGCTGTGCGTGGGGCTGGACCCGCACGCTGCCCAGGTACATACACCACCCCTCCTCCTCCTCCCTCCCTCCCTCCCATCGAACAAATGCCCCTGGCCGCCTCCCACTCCTTGCTCACCCTCTCACACACTCTACACACGCGTACAGCTCCCAGAAGCCACGGGTGCCGCGGCCTATGCCTTCTGCAAGCGACTCATCGAGGCGACCTTGCCGCAAGCAGCGGCGTACAAGCCCAATATTGCCTTTTTTGAGGCCTTGGGCATGGAGGGGTGGCAGGCGTTGCTGGACGTTATGAAGCTCATTCCGGCCGAAGTCCCCGTCCTCCTCGATGCCAAACGCGGGGACATCAGCACGACGGCGGATGCGTACGCAACAGCGTGCTTGGAAGGCGTGGGCGCGACGGGCGTGACACTGCATGGGTACATGGGAGTCGATTCCATCGCTCCTTTTATGAAGGACCCGCGTGCCGGCGCTTTTGTCCTGTGCAAGACCTCCAACCCTTCCTCTGCTGATTTCCAGACACTACCTTGCTCCTCTTTCACCCAGCAACAATCTTTCACCCAGCAACAACCTTGGTTGCTCTACGAAGAAGTCGCGCGTCGCGCTGGGGAATGGGGCAAGCAATACCAAGAACGCATTGGCCTGGTAGTAGGTGCCACAGACACAAAAGCCTTGCAACGCGTCCGTGCCATCGTTCCCGAAATGTGGATCCTCGCCCCAGGAATCGGGGCACAAGGCGGTGACCTAGAAGCGGCGTGTGCGGCAGGCTTGTCGGCAGGAGGGAGTAAGTTGCTCTTACCCATCTCAAGAGGTATCTCCAAGGCGACTGACCCAAGGGAGGCAGCAGAAGCTTTCCGCCTCGCCATCAATGCGGCACGAAAACAACCCGTCCTCGCAGCAGCAGCGTCCAGCAGTAGCAGTAGCAGTAGTAGTGCTCTCAAGTCCTACCAATCGGAATTCATCCGCTTTGCCCTCGAAAGGGAAGTGCTGCTCCTTGGTTCTTTCACCTTGAAATCAGGTCGTGTCTCCCCCTACTTCTTCAATGCAGGCAAGTTCACCTCGGGGCTTGCCCTCAAAAAAGTCAGCCATTTCTATGCGCAATCTATCCTGGAAAGCAAGATTGAATTCGATGTTTTATTCGGGCCTGCCTACAAGGGGATTACGCTCGCTTCTGCTGTTGCTGTTGCGCTTGCGGAGCTCACGGGAAAGGATGTTCCGTTTGCGTATGATAGGAAGGAGGCGAAGGACCATGGGGAGGGCGGGAAGTTGGTCGGGGCGGATATGAGGGGGAAGAAGGTGGTGATTGTCGATGATGTCATTACGGCAGGGACGGCGATTCGAGAGAGTATGGAATTAATGGCTTCTGTGCAGGCGGAAGTGGTGGGGGTGTCGCTGGCGTTGGATAGGCAGGAGAGGGGGACGGATTCACCATTGTCGGCGGTACAGAGCGTGGAGCAGCAGTATGGGTTGAAGGTGTTGAGTGTCGTGGGTTTGGATGCTTTATTGGCGTTTTTTATGGAGGAGGGGGAGAAGGGAGGGGGGGAGGGAGGGAGGGAGGAGGTGGTGGCGATTAGGGAGTATCGGACCCGGTATGGCGTGACGTTGCCGCAGGCGTGACTGTGAGGAGGGAGGGAGGGAGGGAGGGGGCGAGAAAAGGAAGACTAGAGAGATGCTAGTTTGATGATGACGAAATAGAAGAAGAAGAAACAGGGCAAGAATGTAAAGAATTAGTATTAGGATGGGCTTTTATTGATTGCTTTTTCTTTTTTTGGGGTTGGTGTCCACCCTCCCTCCACCAAAACGCAGTGCGCGAAGCTCGACCACCCAACTATTACCACCACCACCTTCATGAATCACAGAAGCACGCACAGGACACACAAACAACCAAAAGCACATATATCCCCCCTCGTCCTCCCTCCTCCCTCCCTCCCTCCCTCCCTCCTTCCCCCTGCTCACGCCTCAATATTCACCATCTTGGCACTCCTATCAATCCTCTTCATAATCCCCGCACACACCTTCCCAGGGCCCAATTCATACCCCGTCTCCAACCCCCCCTTGACCAAATCATTCATCGTCGTCTCCCACTGCACGGGCGAAGTTACCTGCCTCGCCAGAATCGCCTTAATCTCCTCGGGGTCCGAATGCGCCTTCCCATCCACATTCGAAATCACGGGAATCCTCGGCGTCTTGAACTCCGTCTTCGCCAACACCTCTTTCAGCTTCTCCACCGCCGGTGCCATATACTCAGTATGGAACGCACCAGCCACCGCCAGACGGACCGTCATCCGTGCCCCAAACTCAGGCTTGGCGATCTCCTCTAACACCTGCGCAGCTTTCAAGCTCCCAGACACGGCATAATTCCCCGGACACAAATAATTGGCAATCTGAATCTTCTCCCCCGACTTTATCGAAGCCGCCGCGCACAACTCCGCAACCTTATCGGGTTCCAAGCCAATGACACTCACCATCGTAGTGTCCACCAGATCCGCCGCCGCTTGCATTGCCTCCCCTCGGGCCTTGGTCAATCGCACGCCGTCCTCAAACGAAAACGCGCCCGCGTACCACAACGCCGTGTACTCCCCCAACGACAAGCCCATAGCCACCGTCGCAGCATTGACCGCATCCTCGCCTTCGGTGGCGCGGAGCTTCTCCACCGCGGCCGCGGACGTCACAAAAATGGCAGGCTGGCTGACCGCCGTAGAGTCCAACAGGTCCTTAGGCCCGTTCACCGATCGCTCCAGCAAGTCATACCCCAGAATCGCGCTGGCCTTGTCAAACAAAGCCTTGGCCGCGGGCACTTCCGCAGCGACTTGGGCACCCATGCCCACGTACTGGGCGCCTTGCCCGGGGAACATGAACGCAACGGTGTAGTCCACGGCCGAGGCCTTGACCAGGTTCTTGCGCGCGTGCGTAGACGCTGCGCGGGACAGGGCACTGGCCGGTGCCCGGGAGACGAAGGCAAACGTCGCGGGGCTTAGCAAGCTAAGCAACATGAGGCTCTTGGGCATCATTCTCTGTGTTGTTGTGGGGGGGGTGGTGGCGTGGAAGGATGAGGATGGGGGGAGGGGGAGGCAGGGGTGATGATGATCCGCGAGACAAGTCCTGCTCGACGGCAGGGTGTGCAGCACCAGACACAGCAGCATCTACAGCCAGTGCCAAAGGGTTTCCAGACAGAAATGTGGTCACGTAGCGTGGAGACGCACGCGCACAAAAGAATGGCGATGCGATCCACGACGGGGCGGGCTTCGACGCGTCGCGCTCGTTCGACAATTCGCGCAATTTTAGATCGAGCCGCGAACTTTTTACGCACTTTTCACCTTTCGCATCGTTGGCAGCTTTAATCTTTTTGATGTGATGGAGAAGAAGCAGGCGGGTTGATTGTTGGTGCGAGCTTAGAACTCATGCACGAACTTTCCCTCTAGCAACGGAAAGGATTTTTCGTGTACGTGGGGGAGTGGGGAGGTCGAGACCTTTCCAGCCCTATTTTTGTGCCTTTCTTCTTTTGTTTTTGCTTTGTTTGAGATTTTCTTCGAGTCTTCTTCTTCTTTTGTGACGATAAAAGGGGAAAGTTATCAGACATACACACGCAATTCTCATCCACACCTCTTAAGGCTTCGTGCGCGCCTTCGCCCGGGACGTCTTGCCCGGTCGATTTCCCCCCTTCTTAGCCCCACCTCCCCCCCCACGACCACCCCCACCGCTCTTCCCACCCCGCGCCCCCCCACCTCCACCCCCACCCTTCGGCCCAAACGACTTGCCCTTCTTCGGGTTGAACGCCGAGAAATCATTCAAGCTCTTGGAATCCGTCGCCTTAGCATGACGCTTCGGTCCCCCAAACCCATACTTCTTATCCTTCGACGTACGACGACTTGCGTCCGCCCCTCCACCCCTCCCTCCCGCGCCACCTCGGCCGCCGCCACGGGCTCCGAATCGCCCACCCGGCGAGCGTCCGGCCAAAACGTCGTCCAGTCCGTCGTCGTCCTGCAAGGGGCCAGTGGTCCCGCCCCTGTGATTTGATTTGTGTGTTGAGGAAAAAGAAAGAATGTGTATGAGTGAAATGGTTTATTTCCAAATTTACAAAATTTCTTCAAATTTACAAAATTTCTTTTCCACTTTTCGGCACAGTTTCCTTCGTACATCAGCTCAAAAGCTCTTCTCGAACTTGTATTCTTTTCCCTTTCCCCACCTCTCCCTCCATCTAACCCCTCTCCATGCACGTACCGATGCGCCTTATCCTTCTTCCACTGCTTCACCGCATCCAACGTCCGCTTCTTATCCTCCGTCTTTTCCTTGGCCTTGTGCGACTTGAGCGCCTTGCTGAACTTCCTGTTCTCCTGCTGCTTGCGGCGTTCTTCCACGGCCGTGATCTTCTTCTGCTCGAACAACAGGCGGTCCTTGACCTGTATTAGTTGAAAGAGGAGGGTGGGAAAGAAAAGGAAAGAGAATGAGTGTGATTGATATATGAATTATGACACTTCCTTTCATGTCTGAAGCACAGGGAAATGTTGCCGCGCTTGTCGCTGCAGGGTAATCTAGGTCACGCCCAATGGCTAAGCTGCCTCGCCCCGCTGATCCGACACCACAAATCCTCACAACATACGCAGAGACACACAAAGATACACTTAAACCCACACACACAACCCATCCATCCCCCCTCCCTCCTTCCCATTCAACCAAAAACGTACCCGTGCCATATGATCATCGCTCTTGAGCATATCACAAAAGAAGTCCTCCGGCCGCTTGTAAGGCACCTTGTGCTGGGCCAGCCGCGCCCGTCCCTCCTTCACCGCCGCCAAGGCCACGCGATAAAACGCTGTCTCCCGTGCCAAGTCATCGTGCACATCCTCCAAACCCAACGGGAACTGGCACACCTCCATGGTCTCAGGCCAGGGCCGCGGGCCATTTGCCGTCTCGATTTCCACCAACACTTGCCGCAGCCCATTCTGATTGTTGAGGAACTCCCGGGGGCGGGGCTGCAAGGCCGTCTCGTCGTCTTCGTTCTCGTCATCGTCGTCATCCTCGTCGTCCATGTTAGCAGCACCACCACCAGCCAGGGCCTGCTCCCGTCTGATCTCCTCGGCCGCCGCGAGCTCCTTTGCGAACTCATCCTCCTCTTCCAATGCCATGCGCTCCTCGGGGTCCAGGCCCGCCGCCCCGGCCTTGCGTAGACCCTTCTTGCCCATGCTGTCTCTGTGGGGAAGGATAAAGTAAAGGAACACGTGTGAGAGGTGGGGAAGAGAGTCTTTGAGAACTGACGCCGTATGCATATGGACATGAAAGGGGCAGCAAGTGCTGGGCCATCGAATCGCGAATGATAAGATATCTTTTCGATCCGTTGCGCTTCTTTCTGTCGGCTGCCTTCGCTTCGTCCTTTGGTACCGCCATGGAAAGTGACAAGAGCACAAAATCAAGAAAAGCTTCCGATCACAACGTCGTTTTGCGTGTCTTGCTTGGCTTGAATTGTGGGCTGGCCAGTGGGTGTGCAGGAAGAGACAGCTTCAAAAAAAGCACGCACAACAACACGCTTTGTTTAACCTCCTCCCTGCAGGTGCCTCGCTCTGTGCAGTTGTCAATATAATTGGCGGCGTGAAGTCTGGGGTCCTTAAATATTGTTAAAGACGTAGCATTTAGGGGATTTGCGCCCGGTGTGCAGGTCTTTTGGGACCCCTCAAAGCGGAAAACAAGGCAGGAGCGGACGGGCGGCGTACACCCCATAGCAGTCCTTTCCAATTGGGGAGCTGCCGGCAGCACGTATCGGCAACTGCACCATGAGGTGCAACAAAGTGGAAAGACGTGCCTTTTTAATTCCTGCTCGTGGGTATTGATGACTTTCATAAAGTGAAAAGTGATAAGAGGCAAAATGTGAAACGTGAGATAGGCGGGCCTGGGTTTCCTTCGGCAAGCAACTACCCCACCCGATTTCCTGCGGCAGCTTTCCCGTTTGCAAAGCTTACGTCCTCAAACCCATGTGATTCAGTGGCTTAGGATCTTCTAGAGTGGCCGCTATGGGCAGAGCTCCGGAGGCTGTCGTCTTCATGAGCAATGCCTCCTCAAAACCGAAAGCGGGCCTAGCCACCTATAGACGACCAGCCCCACCGTTCAATTTCCCGTGGCGGCTTTCCCGTTTGCAAAGTTTTGGTCTTGCTGGTAGTGCAGCTGAATTGTTCAGGATGTCTACGAGAGGCCGCTATGGGCACAGTTTCATAGGTTTGGATCTCCATGAGCACCGCCTCCCCAAAGTCGAAAGCCGAATCACCTGTGGATGGCCTACCCCATCGTAGGACTTCCCCTGGCGGCTTTTCCGTCTACGACGCTTTCGCCTTGAAACTCGCGTGCTTCAGCTGCTGGAGAGGTCTACGAGTGGCCGCTAAGGGCACAGCTCTGTTCGCTCACATCTCTATGAGCAAATGCCTCGTTAAAGACGAAAACCGGCTAAGCCACCTATGTAGATGGCCTACCTACCCCATCATAGGACTTTCCGCGGCGGCCTGCCCGTCTGCAAAGCTTAACCCTTAAATTCTGCGTGCCTCAGCTGCTTATGATCTCTATGACTGGTCGCTATGAGCTCAGCTCCGTAGACTTACGTTTCGATGAGCAATGCCTCCTCAGAATGGAAAGCTTGCGGGCCCCCTATGGATGGCCTACTGCGTCGTACGAACTTCCGTGGCGGCTTTCCCGTCTGCAAAGCTCACCCCTTAAATTCACGCGTTTCGGGTATTCGTGATGCCAACGAGTGGCCGCTTTAGGCACAGCTCCATAGACTTACGTCTCGATGAGCAATGCCTCCTCAGAATGGAAAGCTCGCGGGCCCCCTATGGATGGCCTACTGCGTCGTACGAACTCCCGTGGCGGCAATCCCGTGGCGGCTTTCCCATCTGCAAAGCTCACCCCTTAAATTCACGCGTTTCAGGTATTCGTGATGCCAACGAGTGGCCGCTTTAGGCACAGCTCCATAGACTTACGTCTCGATGAGCAATGCCTCCTCAGAATGGAAAGCTCGCCGGGCCCCCTATGGATGGCCTACTGCGTCGTACAAATTCCCGTGGCGGCCTCCCCCTGTGCAAAGCATTGGTCTTGCTGGTAGTGCATTTTAGCTGGCCAAAATGTCTGCGAATGGCTGCTAAGGGCACAGCTCCATAGGTTTGGATCTCGATGAGCAATTGCCTACCCAAAGATGAAAGCGGGCGAGCGAATTTCGATGGCCTCCTCCATCGTACGATTTCCCGTGGCGGCTTTCTTGTCCGCGAAGCTTTTGCCTTGCTGATCGTGTCAATTACCTGCCCGAAATGTCGACCACTGGCCACTATGGACACAGCTCCCTAGGTGATTGTCTGGATGAGCAATGCTTCGTCAAAAAATAGCCCCCTATGCATGGCCTATACCAATTTCCGTGGCGGCTTTTCCGTCTGCAACGCTTTCGCCTTGAAAAATACGTGCTTCAGCTATTTGTGGTGCCAACGACTGGCCGCTATGGGCACAGCTCCATAGACTCATGTCTCAATGAGCATTGCCTCAGGGGCTCGTCTACTTGATCCTGTGGTTCACGGTCCGACCAGCCAGTACTTTGGGGCGGCCGGGCGCGGTCAACCACCAAGTTTTGGAGCCGGCTGTTCA
>Ga0209491_10009648_pt1 | contig 11780 bp, 10 predicted proteins | sample BON02_FD_187213 | JGI IMG/M metagenome (GOLD analysis project Ga0209491, IMG submission 187213) | Freshwater microbial communities from Lake Bonney liftoff mats and glacier meltwater in Antarctica - BON-02 (SPAdes) (version 2) | ecosystem: Environmental > Aquatic > Freshwater > Ice > Glacier... | reverse complement strand
CGAATTGTGGCATGGCCGCCCCTCCCTCCCCCCCTCCCTCCATCCCTCCCTCCGTCAGCATTTCCTTTTGCAGCGCCCCTAGTAAGAGCGCTGCGGCTGTTGCTCCTTGTGAAAAGGCGAATAACCCATCAGGCTCGTGTTCGGCAAGAGCTTGTTTGAGGAAGGGCAAGGTGGTCTTATGCAGCCCTTTATAGTGAAGTGCCTTGCTCGGCCTCGGCTGCAGAGAACCATCAGAAGTCATGTCAGTCCAATGCCACCAACTCCTCCCTCGCTCCCCTTCCTCCTCCTCTTCCTCCTTCCCTCCCTCCTCCTTATCTGTCACTGCCAATCCCGCCACTGCTGCTGAAAGCTCCTCCCCTCCCTCCGTCCCTCCCTCCTTCCCCTTCTCGTTTACTTTTCCTCCAACCGCTTTCAACAATTGCTCCGAAGGCAGCACCTGAGCAATAAAAGGAGCATCAATGAAAATAAATTCTGCCTTTGATTTTAAGCCCTTCCTGAGACTGCCGATCTTTCCTCGAAAAACAGAGGCCGATTGCAAGTATCCGTGCAAGCAGAGGATTTTGGCCTTGCGTTTTTGGGTGGAAGGAGGGAGGGAGGGAGGAGGGGTGGGGGTGCTACTGGACATGGTGGTGATGGAGCGCGAGAAGGAGGAGCAGGAGGAGGAGGAGGAGAAGAAGGATGGAATGAAGGCTAGTGAGGAGAAGGAAGACGAGAAAGAGGACGTTGAGGCGGAGGAAGAAGCGAGTAAGCACAGCAACAGGGCCTTGCCTCTCCGCTGTCGCATGCACTGTCCGCCTGTCTGGGGGGGAGGATGGATGGAGGGAGGGAGGGAGGGAAGGAGGGGGGGAAGGGAAGAAAAGAGAAGATGAGAAAGTGAAAAGCAATCTTTATGTGGGGCGGCGCGGGTGGGCCTTCTTGGCTCCGTTTTATTTGGTTTTGGTTCTGTCTGCCTGCCGCAGGTAAAGTCTTTGTGCGTCAGTCTGTCTTGTCTTCTTCCATTTTCTCTTCTTTCTCTCTCTCTTGCATTTCTCTTCTTTCTCTCTCTCATGCATTTCCCTTCTTTCTCTCTCTCTTGCATTTCTCTTCTTTCTCTCTCTCTTGCATTTCTCTTCTTTCTCTCTCTCTTGCATTTCTCTTTCGTCTTCTTCCATTTCCCTCTTTCTCTCTCTCTTGCATCTCTGCCTCGTCGGTGTGTGCGTATCTGTCTCTCTTTCTTGCTCTGTGCGTGCGGGCGTGCGGTCGTGCGGTTGAGGAGCCCAGCTGCCGGCACACGCCAAAAACACTCTTATTAACTTCCATCTTCGTTCTCTCTTTTCCCGTTAAAAACAAGTCAAAAAGGCATTTCCACACCCCAAAAAAAAGCGGATAAAGCCTCATCAGGACGACGCCCCTATCTCCACCCCTCCCTCCCCCTCCTCCTCCTCCTCGCCCTCCGTCCCTTCCGCCACTCCAAGCGCCACGGCCACCCGCACTTTCTCCATCTCTTCTTGGCATTTGCTCGCGGCGGGGCCAGAAGGAAGGCGTGCCACTGCTGCTGCTGTATGTGTTGCTGCTGCTACCAGCGCGCCTAGTTGGGACTCGAGCTCTTGCCGAATCTAGGGGAGGGAGGGAGGAAGGGAGAAAGGTAAGGCGGAGAAGCAAGATTGCACACTGGCCAACTAAGTACCTCTCTCACAATAACACACACATAACCAACACTCCCTCCCTCCCTCCCTCCCTTCCTCCTTCCTTCCTACCTGAGGCGGGTACAAGGCATCCGCCGCATTCACAACCGCCGCTGCCAAGCCCTGACAACTCTCCTCCACCTCCGCAACCCTCTGCATCCTCTCCCCCTGCCCTCCCTCCTGCTCTTCCTCCCTCCCTCTCTCCCCTCCCTCCTCCAGCATTGCCTCATCCACAGCATCTAGTAGCCCCTTCACCATTTCCCCACAATGCCCAAGGGCCACCAAACACCTCCTCACATTCTCCTTCTCCCACTCCTTCATCCCTCCCTCCCCTCCAAACATCCCTCCCTCCCCTTCAAAGAAATCCTCCTCCTCCTCCTCGTCCTCCTCTGCAAGCCCCATATTCTGCACACCCTCCACCAACCCCTCCTCCTCCTCCTCCTCTTCCTCCTCCTCCTCGCCCTCCGTCCCTTCCTCCTCCTCGTCTTCTTCAGCAAGCATCTCCTCAAACTCCCTCAAGGTATCTTTAACCGCCGAAAAATGATTCAAGAAAGCTCTTCGAAACGCCACTTTATTACTACGGGGTAGTTTCCCTAGCTTGTCACACTGCTCCCATACGACCCCTGTTTTGGGTGCTAGCTCCGTTTGAACCCCTAGGGAGGACTGACGAGGGGTGGGGGAGGAGAGGAGGTTGGAGGAAGGAGAGGTGATGTGCTTAATTAGATCTTCGGTTGCTCTGAGAATGGCCCGAGTTTGTTGGCAGTACAGCTCCATGAGCGGTGCACCGGCGCCTGCTGCTGCTGCTGCTGCTGCTGCTGCTGCTTCTCTTTCTGCAGCAGCAGCAGCAGGAGGGTCGACTAGGACAGCTAAAGCGGCAAGGAGGGAATCGCAGCTCTGTCGCATTTCGTCTGAAATGGATTTAATGCCTGGGCCACTGGCGGTACTGGAGAGGACGAGGCTGAACTTGGTGGCGGTGTCGCGGACTCGCTCCCCGCAGAGGGAGATGCGGGTGAGGGCGTCTTGTAGGGCAGGGGTGGTTTTCCATTGTAGAGAGGAGGGAGGGGCGGGAGGGAAGGCGGTGGTGGTGGCCTGTGTGGGGGTTGGGTGGTGATGGAGGAGTGAGTTGATGGTAAGGCCAGGGCATAGAAGAAATACAGATGGGGTGGGGAGGCTAGCGTGCTGGAATAAATTCGACGAAGACAAGTAAATGCACCGCTGGAGGCCGGCACTCCCCGCCATTTACATCAGCATGCACCAGCGCAGATGTATGTACGAGAAGGAGGGTTTAAAATAAGGCAAAAGGGGTCTAAAGGAGGGGAGTGTCATGTGAAATGCACGCGGCCTCGATTTCCAACACTTACCCGTAGCTTGGCAAGATGATTGCTCAAGTTTTTGAGCTCCACGTGGGGAAAGCAGACGCTGGCCATGCTGCTGTTGATTCTGCTGCCTGTCGTGGTGGTGGTGGTGGTGGGCGTTGAAAAGAGGCGAGGTGAGATGCTAGTAGTGGTTAACTAAGCAACGGAGGGAGGCGAGGGAGGGAGGAGGCGAAGCAAGGTGTCGTCTTTTGATATCGAAGGCCCCTCCAAATTTCCTCTCTATCTCACCGCACCCACGACCACACCACCCCCGCCCGCGATTCATCTAGTCCATGGCTGTATTATGCGCATGTCTGTGCGTGGGGCTGGCCGTGGTGGGGTGTGTGGGCTTGTCTGTCAGAGAGTGCTCTTGATTCACTAACGAACAGCCGCTTTTTACAACCCTATCAACAGAACACTCGCATGGCCGACGACGACCACGACGGCGCCAGCAGCAGCGGCGGCGGCACCACCACGCCAACGCGACGCTTGTACCGGCGGCCACGACCCGTGTCTACGCAGGAGGTCTCGGATCCGGAGGTGCTGTATGGGAGCAGCGGCGGGCTCGGCATGGCAGGGCATCGGCAGCGAGGAGGACGACGACGCCAACGGGAGGGCCGGGCAGGGGAGGATTACGACGAGGACGAGGAGGAGGAGGAGGAAGTGGGCGACGTGGAGTGGCTGCTGGGGACCACGCGAGGTGCCCCTGTCAGTGCGGAGATTGATTATACGAACTTCCATCGACTGAGCTTTCGGGACAAGGTGAGTGTGCGGGGGATGGGGTTGATGGAGGGAGGGAGGGAGGGAGGGGAGGGAGGACGGGGAGCAGAAGGGTGAGAAGCCCACGATGTCTAAGAGGCGATATACGTGTGTGTTTGTGTGTGTATGTGTGTGTGGGGGTGGGTTGTGTCGTGGGCGGGACATCCCAATAAAAGTTGGGCGCTGTTTCCTCCGTCCCTCCCTCCCCCCAGCGAGCAACGGCACTATCTGCCTCCACGGACCAAATCGGCTTTCTATCCATTCTTATCTCTTGCATCCTCATGTCGTGTATAGTAGTCGTAGCATGCTTTGTGAGTGAGAATCCTTCCTTCGATCCGGCTCTCCCTCCTTCCTTCCTTCCTTCTAGAGCTTCTCTCCGTGACACCCGATATAGTATTCCCCGCAAACTGTTTTACTCACATTTCTCACCAACTTACACTCACGCCAGGCTTTACACGCCCTTCCTCTTCACAAGAAAGCCCTACTTTCTTATTTTCTTCAACTCATACTCACTTGCCCTCCCGCCCTCCCTCCCTCCCTTCCACAGCTGCGCACCCTCATCTGGGTCCACAAAACCCGTCTTTTGGGACCATACAAGATTTTCCACCACTACATCGAACGCTGCCCCTGCCGCCCCTGCTCCCCTCTCTCGCGCTCCTACGCCCGCTCCTACTCTCGTGCCTTGACGGGAATTGGTCCTCGCCCTTGTTTGCGTGCCCCCCTCTCACTGCTGGGGCTGCAGGGACTGTTCATTCGCACCCCTTCCTCCGCCGATGCCTGGCGCTCGGCCGCTGGCTTCCTGGTGGAAGGAGGACGAGGACGGGAGGGAGGGAGGGAGGGAGGGAGGGAGGGAGGGGTAGATGAAAATGGGTCGAATGCTTATTTGGTGGAAATTTTTAGGTTGCAGCCTTATGCTGCTGCTGCTTATTTGAGGGCGTTGCTGTATTGTTGGATCGGAGGGGTGATGTTACAGCTGGAGGCAGCGGCGAGTTTCGGGAGGGGGGGGGATACATTCTATGAGAGAACAGCGTGGCATTGGCTTTGTTTGCAGTTGGTGCTGCAGTTGCTGCAGGCCCCCGCACGGTGTAAATTGTGGAGGAGGTTAGTGAGGGTGAGTCATGCGGCGGAGGCTGAGGAGGCGAGTGAGCGGATTCGGAGGCTTGTGACGAGTCAGTTGTGGATGTGTAGCCAGGCGTTGGGGACGGTGTTCCATGTCGTGGCGGCTTTCGGGCCTTTCTTTTGGTATTTTTTGGAGGGTGCGTCCCCGGTGCGACGGAGTGTTTTGGCTGCGTGTTGTGGGAATCTGTTGGTGTTCATTGTTAGGTCGGCCTTGACATTTTTGGTGGTTCATTCGATAATGGAGGCGAGGGGGGAGGGAGGGAGGGAGGCGGGGAAGAGGTTGAAGAGGGGGTTGTCGAGGAATAGTCTGTCGAAGTTGAGGAGAAGGGAGAGCAATGCTGAGGATGTGGTGAGTGCGAATCAGTGCGCGATTTGCTTGGCCTCTTTCCAAGAGGGGGAGTCTCTGTTGTTGTTGCCGTGTCATGAACGGCATGTCTATCATTGTGGGTGTATTGAGACGTGGTTGAAGAAGAATAGGTCTTGCCCGTTATGCATGGCCGATGTCACCTCGCCTGCAGTGGCTGCAGCGCTGGCGGCAGCGGCAGCAGCAGCGGCAGCAGCAGCAGCGAAGGAGGAGGAAGAAGAGGAGGAGAGGCAGAGGGAGGGAGGGAGGGAGGAAGTGCGGCAGGGGCTGCAGGAGCAGGAGGTAGGGAGTTGGTAGAGAGTGAGAGAGAAAGGGAAAGAGAAAGAGAGACTTAGAGACCTACAACAGAGACAGACATACAGAAAAGACAGTAAGTGAGCGAAGACGAGACGACCAAAAAGAGAGAAAGAGAGAGAATGTAATTAGGGGAATGATGCAGCCGCAGCAGGATCAGCGCGTATTCATCCTTTGTACATGTGTGAGTGAGAAGAGAGAGAGAGAGAGAGAGAGAGAGAAAGAGAGTCCGCAATACATTATGTTTCGAAGCTTGTAAGAGACCCTTCAAAAATGTAATACTGGACGAGATCCTTGGTGTGACAAAATATCTTATCACAGAGGAATTGAAGCTCTCTTTGTTATTACATTATATATACTGCTTTGGTTCTGTCGTCGACGAATAATAAATTCTCTTCTCAATTAGCATCACATATTTTCTTTAATAATAATACTCATTAATTAATGCGCTTGTTGGGTTCGCGTCCTGTCGTTTCCCCCCGAGTGGCACCTGCGTTTCCAATCTTCATTTCCAAAGGCAACCCACGTCTCAATTCGGCCCCTTTCGACCCAGACAAACGCCGGGTCCCTTTTCTTGGTTCTATTTGGATTTTGCAAGCACGAATGGGGTGGTAATTTTTTGCCGCGCTTTGCGTTTTTGTTTTTCCTTTTGGGGGGTGGTGGCCCATGCCCCGAGTACGAGTGCTCGATTCCCAGTGGCGGGGACCACGGAGGAGGACTCAAAGTGCTCCCAATCGCCACCACCGCTTCCAATCTTTCCACCACACTTTAGTCAAGCTTGTACTGGCCCTGACTGGTGAGTTTTGCCGGCTTGCTATGCCTGCCTGGACTTAAAAATGGAGGGCGGAGAGGAGGGCAGGGTGGGGAGGTTTTTCGCGCGAAGAAGACAAGACTTGCTACTTCGCTTTGCCCTCTTGTTTTGCTGGCCAATGCTATGAACCCTGAATGCATGGCACTACAAACGACACTAGAAGAAGAGAGAGGTGCTGTGGATTGTGCTGATTGTCTAATGCCGCTCTTGCCAATCTTTTCCATCCACCACAAACAACAGGGGCGGAAAACACTTCTGCACCACCCCTGGCTTGAGATGGACTCCATCCCTCCAGCAGGTAAGTTAGTAATGCTGCCCGCCTGTCTTGTGTATTGCACCAGGCCTGGCCTTTGACACATGCTTACTTACGCATCCTTATCATAACCACACAGACAAGGACAAGGAGGCCATGCCGCCACCGGCGCAAGACAAGCCCAAAGGTAAGCCGGCGCAGGGAAGAGGCAAACAAGAGTATCATCGTGCCCCAGCAGCCGCCAGTCATCCAAGCATCACACGGCCACCCCCTCACACAGCCCACACCTTCCATGTACGACTCACAGCGCCTGCTGCCGTCTCTTTGGTCAAGGATTCGGTCTTCCAGAGCCTCACGGGCGGCTTCAGCGCGGCCAGTATGTTGGGCTTGCCCCAACTCCAGCTGGGCCAGGCGGGCCGATACGCCACCACGAATGGCAGCAGCAGCAGTGGCAGCAGTGGCAGCAGCAGCAGCAGTAAATTTACGCCGGCATCGTCTAGTAAATTTACGCCGGCATCGTCTTCTATTGGCGCGTCCTGGAACAAGCCCTCTTGGAAGAAACCCACCAGCACTACCAGCACTACCAGCAGTAGCAGCAGTAGCAGCAGCAGCAGCGCCACCAAGACGTCGGCACCGATGCCTATCCGGCGACCCCTTCCTCCTCCCCCAAGCCCCGAGAAGACGATCGCATATCAACGGCCCTCGTCACCGGGTGCCGTATCCATGCCGGATGCACCTGCTATGACATTGCGGGCTTCACCACCACGTCCAGCCGTCGCGCCAGTCGCCGCCGCCGTTGCCGCCCCCGCGATTCTCGAAGCCCCAACACCTTCCACGACAACTACCACGAGCTCTGCTCCGCCGGCCCAAATGCTGAGACCCGTGTTATCACCTCCGTCTGCCTCCTCGTCCTCCTCGTCATTATCAACATTGCCTCCATCGTCGTCGGCCTACAGGAACCTCTCTCCGTTCGTCAACTCCTCTCCCTCGCCCTCCCTCCTCACCTCGACCTCAGCGACCGCAGCCTCGTTCAGACCGACCTACTACTTTTACAACACATCCAAACCCACCCTCAGCACCCTCATTAGCAGCAGCAGCACAACCACCACCACCACCACCAGCAGCCCCTCCTTCCTCCCACAGGAGCAGCAGCAGCAGCAAAAACCAAAACTCACCGCTCCCGAGTCCATCCGCGTCCCTGCCAAAACAGCCGGTCACGCCCTCCCCTCCGAATTCTCCTGCTCCCCCACCGACTGCTCCCTCGTCTGGCGCGCCTTGGGGTGTTATACCTGCCTTCGGACCCTCTCTCGTTTCCTTGCTTTGTCACCTTTTCCTGCTTTGGCCTTGCTGCGTGGGTTGTGTGCGCCACAACGCTCCGTGTTGTTGGATGAGATACACGTGCAGTTACTACGGGTGTTAGCAAGGGGGTATAAAGGCATGGGGGGGATGAACAAGTTATTCACGCCCAAAGCACGATGTAGTGCCTGGGCTTATCTAGATCGAAGTAATTGGCCTGTGTATTTCCATTTGCTGTTGAAGGCAAGACAGGATCTGAGCTGGGCGACGTGGGGGGAGGATGCAGAGGTCTTGGCGCAGGCGTGGAATGAGGAGGAGGAAGGGAGGGGGTGGGCCTTGAGTAGGGAGTTGGCGGGGGAGGAATGGCAGAGGACGACGGTGGAGGTGAGGGTTGGGGTGCTTGAATGGTTGTGTAATCGGTTGATGGATTTGCCGGAGGTGGGGGTGGTGTTAGGAGGGAGGGGGTTGTGCTATGATACGGAGAGTGTGGAAAGGGCGAGGCACCCTGATGGGCACATGGATACGTGTGCCGTGTGTATGTTAGGGGGAGATTTGGTGTTATGTGATGCTTGTCCGGCTGTGTATCATTATGCGTGTGTGGGGGAGAAGGTGCAGGGCTTGCCTGCTACGTGGTTGTGTCCTGAGTGTCGGTTTCCTGACCCTGCCTATTTTGCTGCTAGGGTGCCAGAGCACTATTGTCGTGTGGTGAGGAAGAGGGTCATGGAAGGGAGGGAGGACGAGGAGGAGGAGGAAGGATGGGTTTTACGAGTGGTGCATGGCTTTGTGTTTAAGCAAGTGGTGACAGGACCAAGGGTTGGTGTGTGTCGTGGGCCACCGCAGCTATTGACTCCTGGGCAAGTCTTCCTTCTCCTCAAGCAGCTTGGGCCGGAGCGTGCTTTCCGCTGGCCTTTTTCTCAATTACGCCGTCCACCTAATCTGTTTCCTCATCCTATATCTGGAGGAGGGAAGGGAGGGAAGGAGGAGGGAGAGGAGGAGGAGGTGGAGGTGAGTTGTATTTCGCTGGAGCGGTCCGTGCTGCGATTGAAGGAGCAGGTGGAGGAAAATCCTTTGGTGCCTGAATACACACTAGATGATATTTTAGACATTCCTCTTGGTCGGCCTTTCGACGAGGAAGAGGAGGTGTCTGCCCTCCCTCCCTCCCTCCCTCCTCCTGTGCAGCAGCAGCAGCAGAAGAAGAAAAAGAAGGAGAACAAGGAGCAGAAGCAGAAGAAGCAGCAGGAAGACAAACCAAAGCGACCTCGAGGCCGACCACGCAAGCATACTCTGGTGGTGGTGCCACCACCTCCTCTCAAGAGCAGCAGCAGCAGCAGCAGCAGTAACGCGGAAGGCAGCAACGCGGAAGGGGAGGAAGTAGAGAAGGAGAAGGAGGGGAAGGAAGGGAAGGAGGAAGGGGTGGTTGTGGTGGAAGAGAAGAAGAAGCGGGGTCGGAGGGCGGGGGGAATGAAGGTTGATAGGTCTCTCTTGGTCCCGAGCCGGCCGCCATCAGGGCGACAACGACGAAAGCCCGCGGCGTTGCGAGATGAGGACGAGGAGGAGGAGGAGGAGGAGATTGGGGAAAAGGGAGGGGAGGAGGGTGAGGATGAAACTAACGGATCTGGGGAGGAGGAGGAAGCTGACGACGAGGAGGAGGCCAACGAGGAGGAGGAGGAGGAGGAGGGGGGGGAGGACGATGAGGAGATCTTGTCGCCTCAAGCGGAGGAGCAGGAGAGAGAGAAGGGGCAACCACCAGCGCCTGCACCCGCAGCAGTAGTAGCAGTAGCAGCAGCAGCAGCAGCAGCAGCAGCAGCAGCAGCAGCAGCAGCAGCAGCAGCAACTGGGCCGACACCTTTTACTGAGGTGGAGGAGGAGGAAATGGAAAGGAGGGCGACTGCCATAAGGATGGGAGAAAAGGGAGGGGGTCGATCTGCCTTCTTGTCTGCAGCAGCACCAGCACCAGCACCAGCATCAGCACCAGCACCAGCACCAGCACCAGCACCAGCACCAGTACTAGCACCAGCACCAGCACCCGCACCACCAGCAACAGCAACAGCAGCAGCTGCTGCTGCAGCGGAGGAAGAGATGGTGGACGAGGGGGAGAATCTGCGGGAGGAAGAGAAGGAAGAGGTGCCCACCACGCGTGTGTTCAAGGAGGAAGAGGAGCGAGGGGAGGAAGGGGGGGAGGAAGTGGTGGAGGAAGAGTCTGCCGCGCCGACTTTGCCGCTAGGGGAGGAGCAGCAGCCGGTGAAGAGGAAGAGGGGGCGACCACCCAAGAAGAACAAGGGCCACCAGCAGCAGCAGCCGCGTGGGCCAGGACGACCTCGAAAGGTGGTGGTGGCCTTGCCTGAAGCTGAAGGAGGGGAGGAGGAGGAGGAGGAGGAGGAGGAGAGGGAAGAGGTGAAGGAGGGAGGGAAAGGAGGGGAGGGAGGGGTGGAGACGACGACGATGACGCGATCATCTCGACGGGTGCGCAAGCCCAAGTTTTTTGGGGATCTGAAGGAGCATGAAGAGGTGGCGGCAGCTGAGAAAGCTTATCTGAGGAGGACTAAGACGAGTAAGGGGAAGGATGAGGAGGAGGGCGTCGAGGAGGAGGAGGTAGAGGGGGAGACTGCGATGACGGTGGTGGGTGCTATGAAGGTGGGGAGGGGAGGGAGGAGGGCGAGGAAGGGGTGGAAGAAGGGTAAGGCCCAGCAAGGGTCGGATTCGGAGTGGGAGGAAGAGAAGAAAACGAAGGTGAGGCGACGAGGGAGGGGAAGGAAGAATATGATCAAGACAGAGAAATCTGTTGGCAAGCTCAGCAGGACTAGCAGCAGCAGGAAGACGGGTAGTCGAGGGGTGCAGAGGAAGGGGAAGGGGAAGGGTAGGGGTGGGGGTCGTGCTGGTGGCCGTCGTCGTCGTTTGACGTCCTCAGATGAGGAGGACGACAGCGAGGCTGATAACAGTGCGATGGAAGGGGAGAGTGAGCCGGAGGAAGGGGGGAAGGGAGGGGTGGATGATGATGATGGCGGGAGTATTTTTGGGGAGGGAGAGGAGGAGGACGAAGAAGATAGTGATTTCGATTTGGCGGGTGTGAAGAGCAATGAGGACGACGAGGACTTTGTGCTGCTGAAAGGCTCACGACGACCCCGCCGAGCACCAGCAGCGCGTAAGCAAGAGGAGGAGGAGGAGGAGGAGGAGGAAGGGTTGGAGCTGTTGGACGACCCTGATGATTACCTTGCTAGCACCCAGCCGGACATCCATCGGTTTCGAGTTTTGGCTCGCACGCAGGCCGAGACCGATGCTACTGCCTCCAATCCTTTCCTTTATACCAACAAATACAAATTCAGCGACGCCCCCGATGCGCCAAAGCTGGCCTTGGCCTTGCTCAAAGAAACGTGGCGCCCGCGGTTTGCGTTTCCGATTCGACCGGTGATCGAGGTGGAGGAGAGGGAGATTACTAGGTGTTTGACTGAGGCTATTCAGCCTTTACCACAGGTGGCGCATTTGAAAAGAGTGGAGGACCCTGCGGGGTCGTGGCACTTGATGAAATTGAAAGATGTGTTGTTACAGCTCGAGAATAAGTTGCGCGGGCTGTTGTCTGGGCCGTGGGTGAGTGGCTCGGTGGTGATTAATGGGTGGGGGGAGAGGGTCTATTGCTCTAGTAATGTGAGAGAGTTGGGGAGGATGACTAGTTTGTTGGTTGAGTTTGCCCACCCGAGGGCGTTTTTGCAACATTGGCATGTGACGCGAGCGGGGGGGTTTAATGTTCGAAAGCCCACGGAGTTAGGTCGAGCCCCCTTAAGGGAACCAGCTGGAGTGCTGGTGGGCGAGACGAAGCGGATGCCTAGACTGGTGGAGGGAGAGAGGGAGGGAGGGAAGGAGACAGGGG
>Ga0209491_10009646_pt1 | contig 11782 bp, 9 predicted proteins | sample BON02_FD_187213 | JGI IMG/M metagenome (GOLD analysis project Ga0209491, IMG submission 187213) | Freshwater microbial communities from Lake Bonney liftoff mats and glacier meltwater in Antarctica - BON-02 (SPAdes) (version 2) | ecosystem: Environmental > Aquatic > Freshwater > Ice > Glacier... | reverse complement strand
AATCCTGCATGCGCAAACGAGTCAGTGCATCAAGGGCAGCGAATGGCTCGTCCAGGAGTAGCACCCCCGGATGACCGGCAAGCCCTCTAGCCAAGGCAGCTCGTTGAGCCATTCCGCCAGAAACCTGCCTAGGCAGGTGCTTCTCAAATCCAACAAGCCCAACGGTTGCCAGCAGTTCTACAATTTCTCGCTGATTTCGTTTTGATCTTGCACCAATTGCCACGTTGTCTTGCAGGTTTAGCCAAGGAAGCAGCCGTGGCTCCTGAAACACAACGCCGCAACGTTTGTCGACGCCGGTTACTTGTTCGCCATCTACTTCAACAAGACCTTCACTAGGAGAATCAAGGCCTGCAATCAGGCGAAGCAAGGTGGATTTTCCGCAACCCGAGGGGCCTAACAAAACCAGCACTTCTCCGGCGTGAATTTCAAGGTTGATGTCCCTCAGGACATCAACTCGCTTCAGGCCCGACCCAAAGTGCTTATTCACACCCGTTATTTTTACGGAGGCAGCTAGGACGCTTGAAGCTTCGGGTTTAACGGATTCGGCTATCGCCAATTGGGGTCACCTTTTGATGTCTTAATCGATTTGGTTAGCGTGGGATTTGCAAGGTTTTACCCTCGCGGCTTAGTTCACCGTTTAGTTTGAAACGCAGAGACTAAGCGTCTAGAGCATTCGCTCCATAGACACCATTGGCATACCCATAGCGGAAACCGCAGAGTGCGAAATGCGCAACTTTAACATGGTTTCCTTTCCTATGGATCGATTGGGCTAACTATAGGGAAGGTTTAGGTGCATCGGTGTTTGAAGGCCACCTGCTTTTCGGTCAAGGCAAATTTATCGCTGCAAAACCCATAGCGATAACGTTACTTACAAGAGACAAATATGGGCTTTGCCCCAGTGGATTACTGGGTTCACGACAGTTTTGGTTCTCTGAGGAATTTTTGAATTGGTTACTTTTTTGCTGCCGCAAATAAGGAATACCGGTCGCAACAAACCGAAACAATTGGAGAATTTTCCCTTGTTGGCTTTTCAAAATAAGTTGAAGCTTCGAAGAATTTGCGTTTTTGAGTTCAGACGCAATTATGGCCAAGTGGGAGGTCTGACAGTTAACTCGGGAAAATTGAAGTTAAAAACAATCCCTGGCTCATCGGGCTAAATGAGAATAAGCATGACGCTTAGTAACACTTATTGCCAAACTGTTACTAAGATAGGATCCTGATAACAGTTCTGAATCGAGGTGTGATCGTGGGCGACGTCAAACGCAAGGCCGCGCCTCTTTACATTCCGGCGGTCGGACACGAAGACCACCAATGGACCGTCGATGCCGAGGAGCTATACAGTCGCGCCGAGCGCGCGCGCGGATCTGGGCCCTACCGGTCTACCGTTACCTCACCCATAGAGAACTATCGTCCCGAGCTCCCTGTGGACCTAGCTTCCGAAGTTGACGACGCCACTCAAGCCCTCGTCGCCTTTGATTCACACGCTGCGGTCACACTCGGCTCTGAAAGTCCAGCGCTCGGACCGATGAGTTCTGTATTACTCCGCACTGAATCGTCAAGCTCATCCCAAATCGAGAACCTCACGGCAGGAGCGCGCCAACTCGCGTTGGCGGAGCTGGATGAATCCAAGAGCTTGAATGCGAAGATGATCATCGCCAACGTGCGTGCGCTCAAGGCAGCTCTGAGCCTCGCTGATCAGCTGGACGAATCCAGCATCCTCACGATGCACCGTGAATTGCTCATGCACCAACGAGGGTGGGAAGAGCATGCAGGCGTGTATCGGAACCAGCTTGTGTGGGTCGGCGGGGAACGAAGTTCACCACGAGGCGCCGGACACATCGCGCCGCAAAACTCTCTCATCAAGGGTGCGATGCGCGACCTCCTGAAGTTCATCGCCCGCGAAGATCTGCCCGTGCTCGCCCAGGCGGCGATTGCGCATGCCCAATTCGAGACAATCCACCCCTTCGCCGATGGTAACGGACGAACTGGACGCGCGATAGTCCAAGCGATGCTGAGGGGTAAAGGTCTCATCACTCACACCACAGCACCGATTTCTGCCGGCCTCCTGCGCAACACGAAGTCCTACTTCGCCGCACTCACCGCGTATCGAGCCGGGGATGCCGCCCCGATCATCCGCGAGTTCTCATCGGCATCACTATATGCGGCCTTCACGGGAAAGAGACTCGTCGATAGCCTGGCGGCCGAGCAGGAGTCAGCACGACAACGACTTGGAAGCTTGCGCAAGCAAGCCGTTGGCTGGGCCGTGCTCCCCCACCTCATCGCGCAACCGGTGCTGAACACGACCTACTTGCAAGAGAAGTTGGGCATGAACGCTATGAGCGCCGGCCGAGCTCTAGCGCAACTCACGGATGCAGGGGTACTCACTGAAGCGACTGGCCTCAGACGCAATCGCGTCTGGCAGCAGTCTGAAATACTGGGCATCCTCGACGCTTATGCCGCAAGCATCCGACGGGATTAGTCGACCCGGCCGCAGGTCGCCTAGGCCATGTTCTCAAACGGTCGGAGCTGCCGTGGTCACCGTGGAGGTCGTGGCGTGAACTTTCGAAACCACGAATTTGGCATTGGTCGGAATTGTGGGCTCTCTCGCAAGTATTGGCTCGATGCCACTAGAGAGCCTCTTTGCCGACCGGACCTGCGAAACTCAATTCCGAGTGTCGATTCTCGGGGCTGATGCCGGAGATGAGTTTTTCTGAGTCAAAAGCCAGCGTCTCCGCAGGTTCGATAGCAATGCAGCCATTAATAACAACTATGTTGACTTGCTGATTGGCACTGAACTGAGCTTCCTCTATTGCCGCAGCTGGAATTCGCAATGCGGAGCTGTTTCCCTGCTTGCCGATCACTGACTTCATTGGCTAACTCTTCCAGGCACTGTGTTTGCATTGTGGACACGCGAATAAATCGAGTTGGATGACTAAACCCTCCAAGGCATATAGCGTTTGAAGTTGCTGAACGCTGGTATTTGTTCGATGGGCCAATGAGGCGATCTGCTTAGTTGCCTCGTGTGAACTTGGCATGTTACTAAACCAGAATCTCGAGAGTCTTTTGGAGGCTCGGGTATGCCTTGGGGAAGAGTTTTGCCATTCGCAAAAGTTCCCCTGGATTACTAGCTGGTCTTTTGAGCCACCTTTTTAGGCTTGTTAGGGCGAGGTCTTGACCAACTAAGTGTGCGGTGCGAAACAGGTCGATTACGGTTCGCTTAGCTGAATAGATGCCAATGCTCCCACCAAAATCAAACTCCCAAGTGCTTCGCCCAATGGCAAAAGTCTCTGGTTGAAACCTGTGCCATTGAAATGTTTTGTGGTTGGTGATTACCGGGTGAACACCTTTTGGGATGGCGATATTTGTAACAGAAGGTATCTCGTCGGTTAGTTCGTGAAAGACTAGGGCACTGACCAAACAAATCGTGGCCTCTGGGCTCTTTGCGGATAGCGCAGCCAGCGAAACTAGATAGGGGTCCAAGTCGTTGTCCTGCTTTATAAAGAGGCCTGGACCAACTTTCTCAAAGCGGCCGGAATTAATCCCTCTGTTTAGCTGGTGCCGAGTCAGGGAATGCTTGGTCAACTCACCGCTTTTGATTATTGAATGTGCCTCCATTTCAAGACCTCTTTCTACATAAACTGTAACACATACCTATGACCTGTTACAGTTTTCATGAGCCTAACGCTCATCTATTGAACTGGATCGCGGCTAGCGAGAAATTGACGCCTGCCTTGCTGGAATTCGCCAGTCAAGAAACCTCCTCCAAAGCAACCAATTGGTCGCATCCAAAGAACTACTAATGTGACCACCGCGGCATTCACCTGTGAAACATCGTGGTTTACGCCAAGGTAGCCCGAAAAGTAATAGTGTGCACAAAAAAGTGTGTCCCTGGAAAAACAGCACAGTAATCATCACCCAGACCTCGCGAACCTTCACGAACCTTCACGATGCATAGAATCGCGCACCAGGTTGATTCATTTACCTCGGTTTAGTTTTTGGCGTGCTCAAATATCGTCTTTGGCTACGTGAGCTTAGACATGAAGTGCTAATCCTTACTTTCTAATTGGTTGGTTCATTCGTGGATTGGGACAAGATGCTAAAAGTGCGCTCAAGGATCACATCAGTTTGAGCAGAAATGTCTGTGTAAACCTCTCCCAGCTGACTGTAGAGTCCTGTGAGGTTTGGGTTTGGGGTTGTCTCATCGGCAAGGTGAACCATGTGATCAATGGCGGATTCCAAATCTGGGTAGACGCCGCAGGCAACAGCTACGCAGATTGCGGAGCCCAACCCGGCTGCGCTGCGCACTTGATTGCGCACCACTGGAATGTTAAAGACATCAGCAAAAATATGAGCCATCAAATCGCTGTTTGAACCACCACCGGAAAGAACTAGTTTTTCAAGCTCAATTCCAAGACCGCTCTCCATGGCAGCCACGTTATGTTTCATGCGGAAGGCAATACCTTCCAGAATTGAGCGGTACATATGCGCGTAGCCGTGCCGTTCATCGAAACCAATAAACATGCCTTTTCTATGAGGCTGGGTGGGGGAAGCTAACCAGTCAAGCACGCACATCAGCCCTTCGCAGCCCGCGGGAACCCATGCTCCGACCTTGTTAAGGTATTCCTCTTTCGAGAGGCCTTCATTGGCCGCCGCAATCCCAATATCGGCACCAATCAGATTCTCTAACCAGGAGACTGTCCACATGCCCCTTCGGATGCCTGCGCTTTCATACACGTAGCGATTTGGCTCACACGCAAAGTTGGTGAAATAGCTCTCGGCATCTGCAACAAAACCTTCACCCACTACCATTGCGGCAATATAAGTGCCCAGCGACACAAGGCCCTGGCGGTTGTCACGAAGTCCTGACCCAAGTGCCTCGGTTGCCTTGTCATTTGCCGTGTGAATAACTGGCAACCCCACAAGAAGGCCGGTTGCCTTAGCAAATTCTGCGTTCACCGAGCCGCCGATATCTCCTGGCATTTGAAGTTCAAACAACATCTCTCGCGGCACATTAAAAGAGTCGAAGGTCTCTTGATCGGTAAACCAGTCCCAAGTGCTGACATCCATCGGCCAAGGACCGATGTAGTTTGCGGCGCTGTCGGTGAAACTACCCGTAAGTCGCCCCATGAGATACCCCGAAGACGTAGTTACGAACGCGACCTCATCGTTTGTGTGTTCATAGGGCCGGGAAAGCCGCAAATCCATCCAGCTCTGCACTGGCTCCGCGAGCATTCCGTCTTTTTTAACCAGTGCGCGGCAGCAACGAATCGTGCACAGCCCCACACCGATAATGTCGGCTGCCTCACCCGGCAATGCCTCAACCGCGCGCCGAGTGGCTTCGACAATTGAGTCGTAGAGATCATCATTGGGGTGCTCAGCTACTCCCGATCGAGGAGTATGCAAAGGAAGCAAGGCCTCAGCTGCCTCACAAACAACTTGGCCTTCGGTGTCAAAAATGACGACCTTGGAGCTCTGCGAGCCCCCGTCAATTCCGACAATATATTTTTTGGAAGGCATCAACGCACCAAGTATCCGCCGTCAACGGTCAAGATGTGACCGTTGACATAGTCAGATGCGCGACTGGATAGGAATGCCGTTGCCCCCATTAGGTCTTGGGTCTGTCCCCACCGGCCAGCTGGAACGTGGTCCGTCACGCGCTGGTTGATCACCGGGTTCGCGCGGGTGTCTGCCGTTAGGGCAGTTGCGTAGTAGCCCGGCGCAATGCCATTGACCTGGATGCCAAAAGGTGCCAGCTCATCGCAATAGGCACTGGTAAGCCCGACCATTGCGTGTTTGGTCGCAGCGTATGCCGGCGACCATTGCCCTCCGAGAAATGAGAAAACAGAGCAGATGTTTATGATTTTGCCGCTGCGCTGTGGCACCATGTGCTGGGCCACCTCATGTGACATTTCAAAGGCGGCGGTTAGGTTCAACGCCACCATAGGATCCCACTGAGTGCGAGTGAATTTCAACACGTCCGGCTCGTTGATGCCTCTCCCCGCGCAGTTGATGAGGATATCGACGCTGCCGAACTCCGCTACGCAAGCATCGACAACCTTTTTGGGATTTCCGGCGACCGTTATGTCTGAACTCATGTAGACATAACGCGAGCCTGCCTTTTCGACCAGGGCGCCGGTGTCTCCGTCATCAGGCATGATGCTGGCGGCCAGCACGTTTGCACCCATGGTTGCTAGCGCCACCGTGAATGCCTGGCCAAGACCGGTGTTACCGCCCGTAACAATCGCGTTCTTGCCCTTGAGTGAGAAAAACTCGGGGCTGAAGTCAGAAATGCTCATTCTTATCTTCCTATTTCTTCAGTGGGAAAATCGTGCCACGGTTCATGATTCCGTTTGGATCAAAGGCCGCCTTGAGAGTCTCCAGCATGTAGAGCGAAGATCCATACTCTTCAGCAAGAAAGTGCGTGCGGTGCTTACCAACACCGTGGTGGTGGCACATAGATCCACCGAGCTTCAGGGTCTCCTCGACGATGATGTTCTGGATTGGTTCATGGTAGGTAGTGCGCTCTAGGGTTGGATCAACATCGACCTTGTAGTAGTAGACAAAGTACATGTTGGTGCCATTGAGGTAGCTGTGGCTGGAGTGCCCTCCCAAAAGAGTGAACTGTGCCGGAATTTCAGCGCGGATTCGAGCCATGGCATTTTTGTAGATGTCGCCAATGACGCTCCAGTTGCCTGAGATCTCAGTGGTGTAACCGTTGATGAGGGTTTCTCGGATTTCGACTCGCTCTTCCTCGAGCTTGGAAACATCCCAGTTCAAGTTATTGAACCATTCCTCTATAAGTGAGTCCTCAACGCGGTCCACATCCTGAAAAGTGGCCACAATCTGCTCGATGGCTCCGCCCGTGGCGGTTGCGAGCTGCTCTGGGCCCTCGGCTACAAAGATTAGAACGCAGCGATCGTTAGAAAAGTGCTTGAAGTGACCCAAGCCATCTTCTTCGTCGTAAAGGCGGGCAACCGAGGGGCGAAAGCCCTGGGTAATAACCTCGCGAAGAATTTTGAGACCCGTATCCATGTCATCCAACAGGTAACCATAGAACTTGTTGTTTTCGGGGTAGTAACGGAAGATTTTGACTGTCACCTCGGTGATGAAGTTCAATGCACCCTCGTTGCCGATTACCAAGTGGCGAATGTCGGGACCGGCCGCGCGACGAGGCACGTTCTTTATTCGACATATGTTTCCGTTAGGAAACACTGTCTCGACTCCGACAACCATCTCTTCGATGCCGCCGTAGAGGGTCGAGAACTGCCCGATTGATCTAGTTGCAACCAGGCCACCGAATTGAGCCAGCGGCTTGGACTGCGGGGAATGCCCCGTGGTGTAACCGACTTTCCGGAGTTCATCCTCTAGCTCTTCAAGGCCAACTCCGCACTGCACGGTCGCCAGCATGTCCTCGATGTTGATGTCAAGAATCTTCTTCATCGAAGAGCCGTCAACCACGATTGAGTTTTCAATGACTGTTTCAAGGCCACCCTCGGTTGCACTTCCACCTGTTTTTGGCACAACGTTGATTAGGTTCTCATTGGCAAATTTCAGCACCTGCGCCACTTCAGCCGGAGTTCCGGGCTTCACCACAGCCGCAGGAAGCGGGAGTGAGTAGATACCGAAGACGTTCTCCACCTTGTAATGGCGGTCCACGCTGTTCAGTTTGAGAGTCTCTTCGTCGGTCAGAACTCGATCCGAACCGAGCATTTTCACGTACGCCTCAACAATTTCTTCTCGAGTTAGTTTCGTCTCAATGCTTTCTAACAATGGGAGGTGTTTCCTTTCGTTGTGAGGCTCACTGGCAGAGACCTCTGTCTGGATGGCATAAAAAAAGAACAGCAGACTCCTTAGTGGTAAAAGGAGGTTGCTGTTCTCTAATCTCTAGCAACCATTCCGGTAAACCGGATGGTGTATTCAATTTGTTACTAATTTAGCACATATATTTTTTGCACTTTTAAAACATTTGTTACTACATCTGCCAAACCTGACGGTTCGAAGAGGCGATGGCTATGGCACCGGCGCCCAGGGCGCTGATTACATCCTGCTTATCGCACACAAGCCCACCTGCAATCAATGGCAAATCTGTGTCCTCTCGCACCCAGGAAATAACCCTGGGCATGCAGCCGGGCAAAATTTCAATGGCGTCCGCCCCAGATAATTTAACCTGCTTGGGTAGGTTGCTATAGCTGAATGAGTCGACAAGAAATATCCGATGAATTGCGAACAAGCCCAGGGACTTTGCGTATTTCACAATTGCGGCTTTAGAGCTAAGAACACCATCCGCCAGTGTCTGCCCCTTCACAAAATCCACAACGACCGGATTAGTTGAGAACCCATCAATCAAATCGATGTCGACAAATACGGTTCGCCCGGCATCTTTGAGCTTTTTAACATTCTCAGAGATATTGAGCACGGAGCCGAAGAGCACGAACACAACTGGGCAGTGCACATCCATTACTGCGTTGAGACCATCTTGGTCTTTTATGCTGGCAATCACGGGGTGACGAAGCAAGATTTCTTCAATGGGCGAAGAAGTTTTTGAGGTAGCAGTGCCTTTTATATTCGCTGCATTCACTGTCGACCTCTTTCTGGAATGGTGTGTTTTGTGAGGTTATCACAATGAAAATTCAATGGGAAGTGAACTTAAATTAGAGAAAAGCCTTGTTACACCTCGACCTGTCGAGACCATGGAAAAGGTCTCTCACGTAGTTGTCTGCGCCTCTTGGGCAGAAGAACGGACTACTTCATCTGCTCCATCCAGCGTTTGACCATTTCTGCTGCATCGACCTTCAAAATCACCGTGCATTTTTTACCCACTCTAAATTCGTGGAGCTCGGGTGCGTCAGGGCGACGATCACATATTGTTTGTCCTCGACCAGGGCCTTTTGTGGTGTCAACAACCACGTTCATGGCAGCGCTTTCGGTCAATTCCGAATGCAGGAGAGTCGCCACAGCGCCATAGTCACCCAAACACATTTCTGAGCCCAAAGAGCCCAACCTGAACTCAATCAAGTCCGCGGCAAAGTTTGAAGCAGTGGAGCCTGTTTCTCGAAGTGTGTTGACGTGTGTTTCATCGACCTTTAGATCGTAAAAGACATCGAGCCCATACATCGTCACAGGAAGCCCACTGTTAAAAACAATCTGCGCGGCCTCTGGATCGTGCCAGACATTGAATTCCGCGGCCGCAGTCATGTTGCCCCCAGAAGCCGAGCCACCCATAAGAACGATTTGTTCCAGTTTTTTAGCAGTCTCTGGAAAGGTGGCGATAAAAAGTGCGATGTTGGTCAGCGGCCCGATTGGTACGAGGGTGACCGGGGTTTCGGAAGCCTCGATGAGGTCTCTGATTAGCTCAATTGCGTGCCGGTCATCTAGAGATCTTGAGGTGCCAGAGGCGGCGAGCCCGGCAAGCCCGTCCCCGCCATGCACGTGGGTCGCATCGCCAAGAGCCTCATCGGTGCCCATGAGTGGTTGAGCGGCACCCGCAGCCACCGGAATGTCGTACGCTCCGGCCATATCGAGCACTTGAAGAGTATTTTTGCAGACCTGATCAAGACTGGTATTTCCATCAACACAGCTGATGCCAAGTACTCGAATCTCAGGATTGCGGGTCGCGTAGAGAATGGCAAAAGCGTCATCAACGCCAGTGTCAACATCAAGAATTATGTTCGTAGTCAATTTTGAGCTCACTTTTTTCTGGTTTTCTTGAAGCGTATAGTGCGCGAAGCCATAACCCGCAAATAAAGACCCTCGAAGGCCCGAATCAAGTGCTCGCTTATAAGCTCTGGTTCGCTATTTATGCCTTTGGCGCTGCAAGGGCAATTCTCGTTGTGGGCGCTGAAGTAGGCTTATCTAATGAGAAAACAAGGTGGCCCAGGGGGCTTTATGGTGGACACCGAAAAACGTAAAGCAGAAAATGCCGCGGCACCTAAAGTGGAAAATCTGCTAGGTCGCATTGCAGAGTTGTTCATAAACCACCGGGGCCCACTAATCGTCACAGTTATTCTCGTGCTGGTCGGTGCCGGCCTCACCGTGATTCCCCCGCTACTGATTGAGCGCACTTTTAATGAGGGGCTGTTCCCTCCTAGCGGCCTGCCGAACATGACACTGCTTATTCAGCTGGTCAGCCTAATGATTGCGATATTTATTGCTGCGGGAGCCATTGGCGTTTGGCAAACCTACCTAACAGCGCAGGTTGGCAATGAGGTTATGGGGCAGCTGCGCGAGCGGCTTTTCTCTCACCTGCAAGCCATGGAGCTTGCCTTTTTTACCAAAACCAAAACCGGCACAATTCAATCGCGCTTGCAAAATGACGTTGGTGGCGTGGCCAGCGTGCTGAGCAACACTATTTCTAGCGTGCTAGGAAATACCGTTACCGTGATTGCCGCCTTCACCGCAATGCTGCTCCTAAGTTGGCAACTCACCTTGGTTGCCATCGTAATAATGCCGCTCATGGTGATTGCGCAACGCCGAGTTGGTCAGGTTCGAGCCAAAATTGCCGGCAAGACTCAAGAGTCCTTGAGTGAAATGACCGCCATTACTCAAGAGACACTCGGGGTTAGCGGAATTCTGCTGGCTAAGAGTTTTGGTCGGCAGCAGTTAGAGGTTGATCGCTACGCCGACGAAAACAAGATTCAGATTGGACTGCAGGTCAGGCAGACCATGAGTGGCCAATGGTTCTTCGCTTTGGTGCAGATTTTCTTCTCTGCCATTCCGGCGATTATTTATTTATTCGCCGGCTGGCTAATCACCGATGGCACCGTAGTTTCTATCGGCACCATCGTGGCTTTCACCACCGTGCAGGCCAGGCTGCTTTTCCCCTTGATAGGTCTTATGCGCGTAGTGCTAGATCTGCAAACCAGCGAGGCCTTGTTTGCCCGAATTTTTGAATACTTAGATTTGACTCCGGCAATCACTGACCCAGCCGAGCCAAAGAATCTAAACACCGACGAACTTGGATCCGTAGAACTTCGAAATGTCACTTTTACGTACCCTGGCTCTGAGCAAGAATCAGCGACCTTAAAAAACGTGAACTTGAAGGTTGAAAAAGGGCAATATGCCGCGCTGGTGGGGCCATCGGGGTCAGGTAAAACAACTATTAGTTACTTGATTCCGAGGCTCTATGAGACCAGCGAAGGGCAGGTGTTTTTTGCTGGAGTGAACGTTCGTGAGATTGTTCAAAGCGACCTAATCGACCAGGTGGGAATTGTAAATCAAGAGACCTACCTATTTCACTCAACCATCAAGGAAAATTTGGCTTACGCCAGGCCTGATGCAACGACCGAAGAAATTATTACTGCCGCAAAAGCGGCAAACATTCACGAAACCATCATGAGTTTCCCCGAGGGTTACGACACGATGGTTGGTGAGCGTGGTTACCGGCTCAGCGGCGGAGAGAAACAACGAATTGCAATTGCTCGAGTGCTACTAAAAGACCCACCAGTGTTGATACTTGATGAAGCCACCAGCTCTATGGACACCCAGAGTGAGCGAATTGTGCAGGAGGCCCTAGATACTTTATCTCGCAACAGAACCACCATTGCCATTGCCCACCGGCTCTCAACCGTCATCAACGCGGATGTGATCTTCGTCATTAGCGGCGGTGAAGTGGTTGAGCAGGGCACTCACACTCAGTTGCTGGCAGCCGAGGGCCTTTACTCGAAATTAGTGAACGAGCAGTTCAAAGGCGCCTAACCTAAATGAGCGGCTCGACAAGATTGCGAATGCGGAAGCTTGATTTAGGGCTGTAGGCGTTGAATCTTCCACTGGCTAGGCGCGTCAG
>Ga0209491_10009642_pt1 | contig 11786 bp, 11 predicted proteins | sample BON02_FD_187213 | JGI IMG/M metagenome (GOLD analysis project Ga0209491, IMG submission 187213) | Freshwater microbial communities from Lake Bonney liftoff mats and glacier meltwater in Antarctica - BON-02 (SPAdes) (version 2) | ecosystem: Environmental > Aquatic > Freshwater > Ice > Glacier... | reverse complement strand
ATGCTCAATAACCTGCAACTGATCCCACCGGCCTTACGGACACTGTCGCCCTTCCGAGACAGTCTAGTACATCTCAACATCAGTGGGTGTCAATCGATAAACAAAAGCGCAATCGACACCCTTCTATGCCTCTCTCACTCCGACCTCCCGAAGTTGCAACGCATCCACATGGAGGGACTCCGATTAGAATTATGCCAGCAAGCAGCTAAATCCTTTCTCCGGGAGAAATTGGGAAAGCTCGACAGTCTGGAAACAATGGGAGCCTTCACATTGGGACAGGATGGGCGAACGGGTGTTTACATGGATGAACAGGATCTCTTCGCCAAACACCTGCTTTATTGGCTTAAGGTGGACTCGAAGGAAAATCGGAACAGAATATACCAGACCACAAACATCTCCAACCCCTTCCCAGGGGAACCTCCTGTACGTCGACAATATGACAACCCCACCTGGACAGTTCCTTTCCATCACTCAGCCAACCTATTCAACATGCCCCAAACAGGTATGTTTAGGGAGGAAGACGGCACTCTCCGAGTCCCTAAATGGAGTTGTACTCTCTCAGGGACCCCCCTGGTACCAGAGCTGGATCCAATGGACACGGCTGCCAGTGGTCTTCCCCAAATCGCCACTCCCTGGTCGGAGAACGAAACTAAATTAATGAACCAGCTATTCCCATGTCCAGACTCCCTCTGTCTGAACTTCGGTAGAACAGGAGTCCTTCAATGGAACGACCCAAACTCATCGACCTTGAAACACACGACGCAGTTGCCTCAACAAATTGCTGGGGACCTTCCCCGGAGATTCAACCAAAGGGGAATCACATCAACACGGACAGACCCCCAGCCACATATGCCATACGTTTTCTTCAGAAATATGAGCCCCCACTTCGACTGCTACGCCAACAGTGAGATTCCCGATATCAAAGGAACGGAACATCATTTTTACAGTTGGGACGAAGGCGATAAAAATCTCCAACTTCTCCACATCCTGCCACACCTGCAGCTTAGTGATGTGGGAATAGGCATGGAGCACAGAAGAGGCGACCTACAGACACTGGCTAAAGCTATAACAGACAGCACTGGACGACGACCTGCCTCCCATCCCTACCATTCAACTACTCATAGACTGACCCAATTGAATGCAAAATCACTCCAACACGAGAGACGACAATTCGGTACCACAGCGGAAAATATCATTCACATCTTGTGCAAAACTGAATTACCAGACATTCTCACAGAAAGAGGATATACAGCTTCCGCGATAGACTATTTGGGATACCCGATAGGGAACCCTGGAAACACCGGGCCAGTTGTGTAAATCATGGTATACAGTGGCACAGAAACGCAGGAGTAACCCTTCACACATCACGATTCATGGCTGGCATAGTGACTTAGAGAATTGGACAACATACGGGGGAAGGATACTCCGGGAAATTCAAACCTCCTACAAAACCTACGCAAAACTGCATAGTATATACGTAGGATATGGGGCCATACAAAGTAAGACACAAGCACATGAACTCGTCAACATTCTGTGCGACCTGGCCCCGACTTTAAAGAAACTACATATGCCAGACACTACAACGGAAATTGGGCTACGGGCGGCAAAGACATTGGCGATGCAAGGACTGGGCCTGCGAGATAGCATACAATTGGTTACCTGGCTACACGGCCTGCCCATCACAGGGGCAAAGGATTTCTTGACCTTGATGCAGGACTCCCCCCGAGCCACCGTTATCCACATCCTGGAGGGATGCGAACAAATAGCACTTCTCAACCTAGTTAAAAGCATCATCATCATAACCCAGGGATACCTCCCAGACGAACCACTCCAAGAAGTCGGGGGACATCCGATCGGAGAACAGCTACTCTCCTTCGTCTTGGTGTTTGATCGAGAACTGTTCCCACGCCTCACCTACATGCAAAACTTGATTATACGCATCCGTGACTACGCGGCACACATACCAAGCACCACAAAAAATATTATCACCTACGACCCATTGCCGGACAGGGGAGATGGGCCTCTACCCTGCCCAAGGCCGAACTCTACTCATCCCCACATCAGACCCACGGTGAAAAGAGGATCTTCGATAACCCAAACGCACATCTGCCAGGTGAACAACCATGCAAAGACTTGGAACACGACGATCTCATTGAGCTGTATGGATATGACGAGGAAAGGGGATTACGCAAAATAATCCTGGAGAAGGGCACCGAGATCGAGATCCCAATCGAGGATGAACTAGGGGCAATAACCTGGATAGAGGGCAAGATATCATCTATTCAGGTGGGATCTCTGGATTTCCAGATCCGATTCCGAGGTAGTGCAATAGACTCAAACACCTGGAGACAGACACAGAACAGAGCTGAGATGGAAATCACATGGCGTCTTCCCCCCGCACTGCGGAGAAGGCAACCGTCAGTACACATCATACTCACTACACAAGGATACTCACCATGGCACCAACCTCTGCACGGGTCATACTGGCTCCAACTCCAACCTCGCGGGGCTTGGGCGTACAAAGAGCATGACGTGTACGGATACAAACAGGATCGGGTATGCGGGTGGAGAAGAGGACTATCTATGATGAATATGGACGTGGAGCACTCGGGCGGGGAGGATTTCGATATGAGTTCAGCCATTGAGGACCATATGTCCGAGGGGGACCTAGGGCCAGAGGCATCCAAACAAGACTGGACTGACTTTCAAACCCTCCGAGAAGATCTTAGATGGTGGGAGGAATCGATAAGCTGCCTGTTTCACCCAATACAGGAGAGAAATAGATGATCCCAAGTGCCTCCGAGGAGTAAAGAAAAATCCTGCTTCCATGCAAGCACCAAAGTGAGGATGTACACGACAATACAAGTGGCCCCACAATACAAGAGGATGGACAAATTGGTCAGAGGAGACAAGCTCTGGACAAGACGATACAGGCGAAATCGGATGGAACCAAGCCAAGGCCACGTCAGCATTGTGGAATGTGTCATGACTTTTGCTTGCCCGCCAGAAGGACAACCTATGGTAGAAGTGGAAGGCAATTTCCTGACCCCCGACCACTATGTAGCCAGGGGAAATGGAGAATGGTCCACAGCGGGAGCACTTGCACACCCCGGAGCCGAATCCTCACAGACATTGGCCCACACTGTCTATAATATTAAGCTACAGAACGGGGGCCAAATAGAACTTGGAAATAGAGTCTATGCAGCCACCCTGGGAGCTCGCTTCGATACAGCAGACCCGGGAAAGGAACCCATGTACTCTGAAGAGGCCTCGAGACACCTCAATGACTTAGCGGGATACGCCTCGGGACATATCCACTGGGTTCTGGGGACAGCCTCCGTAGACTGTCACGGGATGCCCAGCCCAAACAGGCAAACAGATCCTCCTTCAATAAAAGTAGTAGCACGGCAACACTCCTGGGTAAGGAAATCCTGGAAGTTATCCTCGTCTCACAGCAAGCCGATCAAGAATGGATTGACACCCTCAGTATGATGCGACGAGTCCATAGCATTTGGAATCACGTAGCCTGATCCATCTACCCGGAGTTCACCGTTGACACTCTCCGAGCGCCAACCCAGGAGGAAAAAGAGACGTGGTGATCCACCTTTTATCGAGAGAAAGAAAAGGCCCAAAAAAGGATTCGCAGCCGGCGGGAGCGAATAGACCCTGTCTTCACCCACACAGCGAGAAACGTCTTTGAAATCCTCCGGACCTACCCTGCCACCCTTAACATCCTGGTATAGGCCTTGACAACACTCCAATGGCGGACACCCCATTTAACTACAGAGGACAAGTATGAGCGGGAACTTTTTGCAGGTAGTGCCCACGCCAACACACTTTACTCCACTCTCTCAAGACACGCCCTGCGGCCCACTCCCTATGCAGCCCAGGACCTCAATAGTCAAATCCAGGAACAAATAGCGGCCACTCCCCGTGCTCTAAGAGTGCTCGATCTAGGCACCCTGATAATAGACACCCTGGGACAATTCAACCATCGCTGCCCCTCGGCAATACCGACCCTACTCGACTCTCGCACGGACCTGATCGCACTGGGTGGCAATGGTTTAGACTCCTCGAAAATATTCGTCCAGACCCACTTCATTTCCCAAGGAAGCCGATGGATGAGAAAAAGAACTTTCGCAGGCAGGTGTGCAGTCCAAGAATCGCTCACCACGAATCTCTACGACATCATCAGAGCACTCCTCAGTTTCCAAAGCAGACAGGACACATTGCACCACACAGACATGCTACAAGCCTTAGCAGACTCGATTGAGGATATAACACAGACTGACGAAGTGATGGTCTACAGCCTCAGCATCCTGCCTAATTTGAACATGGGACAAACCAGCTCCCCCCTTGACGGAGTGATCCTCAAAATTCTTCGCTCCAAATGGGACAGAAACTCCCTTACCCTCAAAGTCTGGGCACGGGGCCACAGTCAGAGGATAATTATGCACTCAGCTGGAGCAAGCTTTAACCCGGTGGAGACCGCCCGACTCATTCAACTTACGGCTGAAGTTATGAGATACTATGCCCAAAGCTCCCTTCACGACACAGCGGATAGGGCTAGCTTTCTCCAGACGGGGAGCACCTAGATACGAGTACTGGCTATCGATAATATGAGCAATTGGAGCCGTATCAGCCTACTGACTACTGACCTTATCCTGAATACCATGGCCCAAAGACAAGACGATCCTACCACCTTTGGAAACTGCATTCACACCCTGTGCCTGTTAAGCTCGACTGAGGAGACTGGCGTCAGGATCCGAGACCTAGGGGGGGTGGATAAATTATAAAACTCTTACCGAAACAATTCCCAGAAAAGAGGGGGGAGGCCATTCCACTATACACCCGCTCCCTGCACAATAGTAACCTCCGCTTCACCCTTCGCACCTTGAGGCATCTAACAGAACGACCCCCACGACTTCCGGATTGACACAGGCACCAACTTTAGGAGGGTGTTTGACACCCTACAGGCATGGATGGGAGATGAAACATCCCAGGTTCTTACACTCCAAGTGCTCTACAATCTGATTAGAGGATCGGGCAGGACGGGAGACCCAGCCCGACAAGATACCTCACCCTACCCAGACGCAGAGACCTACATAGACCCAAACCGGAATGGGGTGCGAGAGGACCTGGAGGGAGACAGAACCATTGCGCGAGCCCAGGACCTACTTCACAGACTGGAAATTGAATCACACAGGATCGAACAAGTCACTCGGAACCTGCAGAACCATTCTTCGTAACACCATAAAACACAAGGGATGGGCATGAGAATTCTTCAAGCCCTAACACCACGAGGATTTACCCTGGACGTGAGGACACCGGAGACACGAGACCTCAAGTGGTCCCACCCTATCTCGGACACATACTTCGACACACTGGAGATGATAATTAATCTGACCTACTGGCACTGTCTCAAGGCGGCATGGCACACACAAGAAGGGACCATCTCGGCACCATCATCTGGGAATATCTTTGAACTGAGCCAAATGCTCCTCTGGAACCATCCCTATGCAGCTATCAAATCCTTCCTTCATGGGATGTCAGCCTTTCACGAGACATGAGGCCTCCAGACAACGATCCCCCTAAATACCACCATACGGTCCCTAGGACTGATAGCCCAGAAACCAAAAATACATCTGCTGCTCCCGGCCTGGGAGGCAGGCCATTCAGACCTGAGCCCACGACTCGGACATTCGCGGGAAGAGCGCACGTTCGACCAGGATCAATGCAAGCAGAAGAGAATAGAACATCTGCCTGGAACCACGATGGAGGCGAAGCCGTAGGTAGACTCGGTAACCAGATCCTCGGGGGCCACAAACTAGTGCTACAACCCGCCAGCCCCATTCCCCAAACTAGGATACATGTTACGGTCATAGACCACTACATGAACATACATACACCCTGGTTCAGGAACACACAGATTCCCCCCCACAGACTCCGCATCCTTGGGAACCCCCGATCCAAATCCATAGATCTCCAAATTCCCAAGCAACCAGGACAAACAATTCTAGAAGCTATCCTACTTACACTCCAGATAGTTGGGTGCCAACATGGAAACATGCAGATAGAAAGCGAGGGAATGTAGGTATTCACGACGAACCATATTCCAAAGGTGGGACCACGTCACCTCGAACCTACATGGAGCGAACACACAGGCCTACTTCTCCTCCATCACCACTCCACATTAGAGCTGTGTGATCGGCTAACGATGTTCCTGCCTGAAGAGAAGAACACGATAACTTGGGGGTCCGCATGCTTGGCCGAGGACATCGAAATCCGTCTGGCTGACGGAACATTTGCCACGCTACAGAACTCCACAGGAAAGGCGATATGGACAGATCAACAGGAGACCAGGAAAATCAAACGGATCCACAAGTTCGACACTCTCGAAACAGACCCCCCTCTCTATGGAATCGGAGGCAACTGGAGGACAGAATCTCACTTTATTTGGAGACGACCAAAGTCCAAATGGCACAGGGCATTCGAGGTTCGAGGGAACAACAAAGTAAAGAAGAAAACCCCAAATGGACCTGTCTTCGCGGTGGAACTTGATACGGACGACTACCTGACACTCTGAGGGGGCATCAAAGCGGCTACCTTTGGAAACTGCCTCATAGTGGAACCACGCAGACAGGGATATACTCAAGATTTTCGCTTCAAAATGGATCAGGCTCTGCGGTGGAAGGGCCTACAGAAAGCATACATCATAGAATGGCACCATGGGGGAGTAGGACATAGGTTGGATGGCTCCTTAATCTTGGATACGGGACGTATTAAATCCCCATAACGGATGAATAGGGACCAGGGGGACAATAATACCACCAACACACCCCTGCTCCCCAAGCAGCGAGTATACCGGGAATGTGGCAGATGCCGGAAACCGGACGCAAAATTAAAATGCGCATGTTTAGCAACCCACCATTGCGACACACGGTGCCAACGAGAAGACATGCCAGAGCACAGACGGGAGTGCACATACATGACCCTCAAAGAAATCAATCTCATCCAAAGCCAACTAAACCAGCATAAAGCCAATCATGGGAAGTTTACAATACAAGTTGCGAGGCTGGAACTCCTATCAACAGAGACACATGTCAAACTCGCAGACCTACTCCGATTTTTAGGACTGGGAACCAATCAGAAAGATTCGGAATATCAATATCTGCAGGCCCTCCAGAGTGTTGCTAGGCTCGAAAAATGAACATTTCTACGAGAAAGACCCTCCCTGCTTCACAATCTGAAAATAGACCAGGCGGCCGCACACCTTGGCCTAGGCAGCCTGTATCGGGACCAACACTCATTAGAGAAAGCCTCGGAACAGCTAACACAGGCCCACTATCTAACTCAGGAGCTCATCACCATTGCAGATTCCCCAGGTCAACAGGACAGGCTTGGCGTTATCCTGACCACACATGGAGAAATCCTCAACAGACGAGGTCCGAGTCAGCTTCAAACATCCGATCAGACCACCTCTGGGGATAGCCATACTGCCCAAGAAAAACAGCAGAGGGCCGTAAGAATCTTTCGCCAGTTGGAACAGACCACCTCTGGCCCTCTACGGGAACAGACACTCCGCAAACTCATGGAATCATTGATGTATATGGCAGACACACTAAAAAACTTGGAAATCTATGCAGAATCCCAAGTGGCAATGCAGGAGGCCCGAGTTATAGGCAAAAGAGCACAGAATGAGAACATCACCAGCCCTCTGCACCTACATCAGCAAATATGCGCCTGCACCAAAGACACGATGGAGGCGAGAAGAGAACTCGATGACCACGCCTCCACCCTACACGTCAGGAGCAAGATTCTCCTACACGGCCTACTTAACCATAATGGGAAACAGGGGACTGTGCTAGGAGCGGCTAGCAACAATAGGATCGGCATCCAACTACAGGGGGAACAGCGACAAGTCAGCATCCGCATCCTCAACATACGATATTGGGGAGACCCGGAACAGAACTGCCAAACTCTTTATGACAAGATGGCAGCTAAGGCCCAAAATGAACTCCAACTCCTTAGACTGGAGCTAAAAATCCGAATTAAAAAGTCAGGAAATAAGAACATTAATACGGCACGAGCGCGATACAACCTAGGAAGTGCATTATGGCTATCCAACAAACCCCTAGAAATAACTCTGGCGGTGGAGGAATTCGACGCGGTCATCCCGTTCATGACACAACGTGAGCCCAACCACCAGATCCTGAGCGAACATAAAGATTCGAGACATGGCTTTGAAAGTCATAACCAACTTCGAAGCACTAGGCACCCTCTCAGCCTGGCCCTACTGGAAGCCCCCCACGGCCAGATGGGAAGACAAATTGGACATGACACAACTCTTCAGAGAACTCCTAGCCATGATGGACCGCGAAAAGGAGCTCACAATCACTGCCAACACGATGCTACATGGATTGCACCGCCACGGGCTACACGATTTCTGCAGTCCCACACCACAAATAATCGATCAGACCACATCTAACGAGGGAGGGAAGATCCATCCTGACTCAAGGAGGGGCACATGATCCCCCCCCCACCCGGGAGGGCCGAGAAAAGAACTGAGAAGAGCAAACGCAAAGCCAGCAGGACCGACCAGAAAAATCAACACGACGAACCCACGCGAGTAGGGAATTACGCATGCTACACCACAGTGATAAGCCTCCCCCAAAAAGGGCCAGACGGCCCACTAGAGGGATGACCATTAACAACTCATGTAAAGTAACGAAAGAAAGCAACATGATCTGCCCCATCACATGCGGATGCCACAACTCCCTCTTGGACATCAGAGAGAAGACCCGAATAGTCTCTCAAATTCTCCGATCTACACGTAAAATCCGGAAGAATGAACTGATCGCTATTTTTGGTCTTACAGCAGCAATCACAAATTAGAACGAAATCTCAGAACTAAGGAAAGCTCAGGAAGAAAGGAACTCTGACCTATATCGTACCAGTATACAATATACGGTCCAGGAAATATCCACGGCAAAGAAGTATACCTAGTCCCCACTCAGGATGCGGCCCTACTCCTTACGGACCGCATTAGTCCTACACTGCGTAAACAGCTAAAACGACACAATACAATAGAAGGAGTGGGACAATTAGCCAACCACACTTGTTGTGATGTCCACTGGAACGCTAACCTTGAAGTCGCAGCCATAGTTCATCACGAGGAGACATCGATAGAGCCAATGGGGATCCTATGAGCCAGGCAAGACATCGAAAACGACACGGAAATTCTGACACGATACTGGCATACAAAAAAGGATGCATGGCACAACATATTCGAGTGTCAATGCTGTGCCTGCACAAACCATACTGGAAATATTCCAGACCCCTTGGCTACAGCAGACACAACCGCCGTTGAGGACATGGTGTCCACAACAGACCACTTATCCAGAAAGAGACAGGACCTAGAAGAGCTGAAACACGAACCCAACCAAGATAACTCTGCCGGAAGCAAACAGGAGTACCCAGAATATGAAATTGACGACTGGGATTGGGACGAACTGGAAGCCTCTCCCTTCAAGGGGACCACCACCTCAATCCAACCTCAGACAAAATTGCCCCCACTGAGGCTTAACGACGGGGCAACAAGGGGCCCTGAATACAAAGACGATCCGAATCACGAAGCAGACACCTTGAACACCACGAGCCAACCACCCTTGTGCTCCATACTTGAGAAGATAGCTTCAATCCCTCGGCAATCCTTTCCAGCAACATGGCAACCTACGATTGGAACACCGGTCACTGTATACACTGGAGGCGACGCTCAAATATGGAAGGTTTTGCCACATCCGACAGGGCATTGGCACCTCCATAACAATCAAACACGAAAACAGCGAAATGATAGTCGACATGAGTTGGCTTATGTTTGACATCAATATAGGCTCCCTAGTACTCTAGAGACTGGGCTTCTTCAGCGACACTGTTCTTAAACGCACTACAAACTCAATCGAAATTTGGCGTAACATCCTCAACCTAGACAAAATGATGGATGGACAAACCTTGACGGTGCTCCTAGAATGGACAATCCATGGAAGCCCAAGTAATGATAAATTAGGTTTACCAGAGGCACAGAGTAAGACATGTCTGGTCGACAGGTCCTTCTGGCAGTCCTGGGAATAAAATAATGAACCTCAACCGGTGCCCTGGGTGAAATGCAAGGAATGGGTATATATCAAGAGAGAACCAATGTGGGGCACGGAAGTAACTCACAACAGACTGTGCAAACTTTTAGACATATGTTTCTCCACATGTATGCAGAACATAGATCCACAAGACGGCGGCCCAGTGACTCGATGTGCCCTGCCGGACCAAGACAGGCCAAACACTGACCTAGATGGAACACAGTTCATGACTTGCGATTACATCAAAGGCACGAAAGGACATTATATGCCAAGGGAAAGCTTCTTATACTTCAGGAAATACGAACGTATGATCGAGAAGATAACTCTCCCCACACCCATCCACCTACTTGACCACATCATAATTCCAATATATATCCGAAAGTCGCACTGGTTCCCGGCGCACATAAATCTACAATCCCGAAGCATCAGCTTGCTAGACTCGAGCCAGGTTTACAGTGCGGCCGCTTACCCACAACAAAGAATGCTCATCTGGAAATTCTTCAGGATGGTGTGGACAACACACGTCAGTGCTGTGGATCCAGGCCCGTACTGGACTATTCCCCCTGAAAGATTCATTGGGCTACACCCAAGGTTGACGGACCTAACACCGGTAATGATGCAGATACTAAGATATCGCAAACAGGTAACCATCAGAAGCATAATGGATACCACAAATGACCACATCAAAACGAGATGGAATCAGAGAGGCATAAGACCAGAACTGGCCGGAACCCAATCCACAGATCCACCCGGACAAAACTGGACAGAACTGGAGCGACCAGGGACACCTCAGCAAAACAACTTCACAAACACGAAGGAGACAAGACTAGCATGCGGTATATACACAGTCCTCAGCGTATTATATGCGGTGCGGAACTGGAAGATCGACTTTGTTCTGCAGGCCCACATTAGCCAGGCAAGGAACTGGATGGCAGCAATAGGCCACGCCATAAATGAAGTAGTAAGCTTGCACCGATGTAGGTGTGGACAAAACTACGAACAATGGGAAGATCAACAAACCCCCCCTTACCCCACATGCGATAAAACCCGCCTCAGAAAAACAAGACTAGGAAAAAGGGAAAGGGAGAGCGATGAAATAACTGATAAACGAACGAAGTATGAGGATAGGGCAGACGAAGTAAAGACAGAAAATAATGACCCACCACAGGAAACAAAGCAAAACCCGACCTCCTACGCCCTCCCTGACCCCACGCCTGACCCTACGAAGCAAACACCCGCGGTCAACCTCACCACTCCCCCTCAAGCCCCGACCTCCAGATCCGGAGCAAACCTAAGACAGGACTCCGCTCTCAAGAAGGCAGAAAACCCACACTCATCCCGAGAACCCCGAGAACCCGAGCGAAACATAGAAAAGAGTCCTTCCCAGCAGAGATCTGGCCGGGGGTTGCGTAACACCGGAAACACATGCTTCCTAAACGCCACGATCCAATGCCTTGGGGCAATTGACGAAGTGAACCAATTACACCCCTTGACAAATGAATCCACAACAACACAAGACAAACTCCTGGCTTGTATCAGGGAACTCCAAAAATCGGGAACAGCCTACACGCCTGCCCCCCTCATTCAACGGATCCCACATCTCATACGCTATAGAAAAGGGGATCCAGCTGATGTCCATGAACTGCTGATTGC
>Ga0209491_10009639_pt1 | contig 11787 bp, 7 predicted proteins | sample BON02_FD_187213 | JGI IMG/M metagenome (GOLD analysis project Ga0209491, IMG submission 187213) | Freshwater microbial communities from Lake Bonney liftoff mats and glacier meltwater in Antarctica - BON-02 (SPAdes) (version 2) | ecosystem: Environmental > Aquatic > Freshwater > Ice > Glacier... | reverse complement strand
TTATTTGGGAAGCTTATCAATGACCTTGTCGCCCGGGGCTGAGCTCCAGCCCTACAGGATGTATGCCGTGTCATTCAAGCTCCAAAATGGCTTCACGGCAACAACAATGAGTGACGTTCGCATTTCAGCTCTCTTGAAGGGAACATGCATGCAGCCGTTGCAGGGCACTTTGTGCGCTGGTGAACGCATGTTGCAGAATTCAACCCTTGAGGTATGCGAGCCTGGCTTTTCAGTAAAAAGTATCGGTCAGAACTACCCATGGCCCGGCTGCGACGGAGCGAGCAACTACATTGCCGTCACGCTGATCCCTAATGTCAAAATCCAGCACCCGGCAGTAATGCAGTTGCTCCACTTTCTTGGACCCGCGGATGCAGAGGTCTTTCAAAATGTCAACGTGTCAACAATCGTGCCAGGCGTCAGATATGCTGCTGAGAATAGTACCAACGTGTCATTTGCATGGAATGACGCAGGCGACAAGGTGTTATTGCCTGTCTGGGCAAACTATCCTCTTCTTGCCGGCGAAGAGTATATTTTTGCATTCACAGTCACGAATCCGATACTAAGCCAACTCGAGGCCCCAATCTCCATCAGCGTCATTGGGCCTGTATTCAACATTTCGACAATGCTCGATCACGATATGACGGCAATTCCCATCGCAAGCCGTACATTTCCCGGCGACGCGGCTGCCCTGAGGATCCTCTCGCCTCAGTTTATAATCAAAATGATAGGACAAAATAATCCGTACCCTGATTTTGCGACCAACACCTTGACCGTCACGCTGGTACCCAATATTGCCATGGGAACAAAGAGCGACAACAACACGCTGATTCCCAGCAGAATCACGCTGTCGGGCCTCATCAGCACTGAAACGTCCACAACAACTCTTTCCATTACCCAGACGTCTCCCTCAACCTCCATCCTCAATAGCAATGCGACATGGTCGCAGCAAGATGGCGCTCTTGTCGTGTCGTTTAAGAATCTCACAAAATGGCGCACTTCAGATGAGGCCATCATTTTTTCTTTTCAGATCAAGAACCCTGGAGTCTGTCAATCGTCCCCTGACGTCATGGTGTCTGCTATTTCCGAGGGCACGGATTGTCCGAGTGTCATTGCGGCAGCGTCTATGGACAAGGATAACAGCAGTGTTCCGTTTGAAGATTGCAGAGCTTGTGGCTCTACAGGTGACCATTGTGAGGCATGTGAAAAATGTGATGAGAAGTGTGACGATGAAGACGCCACTCCGCTGAAAGTTCATTCACCTGCATTCATCGTGAAGAAGATCCAGCAGTCGACAACATGGCCTGGGGCAGCAAACAAATTGAACATCTCGTTTGCGGCAAATATTGACTTCACTGGAGATTCTGCACTCCTGATCTCAGGCTTTGTAGGAGGGATCGCTCCCAATGGCACGCTCAACTTGACTGAAGGCGGAAGCCTCTTTGATGTGGTGGAGTGGAACGATAACGACAAGGTTCTTTACCTTGACCTTGCCAGCGCGGGAGTTTCAGCCGGCGAGACCAAAACCTTTGAGTTTTCTCTCAAAAATCCTCTCACAGCACAACGAGCTCCTTTGATCACGATCTGGGCAATCAATGCAGGGTCATGCAAAAAGCCAGTGCCCAAATGCACGATGGACAGGCCAGCCAACACAAATGTGCGGCCTTTAACGGTCGACAGCATTGCCTTCGTCGTACGGGCCATCGGTCAGTCTAGCCCCTTCAGCCGAACAATCAATCGGATTACCGTCACTCTTGCCACGAACTTTGTCCTCCAGCGTCCCACCAAAGTGACAGTTATGGGTTTGATGGGCAGTACTATCCAGAGTAATCTTGCCCTCACTGTCGTGGCTGGAAGCCTGTTTGAAAACAGTGCAGTTTGGACTCAAGGGACAGGGACACTGGTTTTGTCACTGAAAGAAAACGCCCAGTCTACGCCTGGTCAAAACTACACTGTCTCTGTGGACCTCTTGAACCCGCCAGCGGCTCAGCATGCTCCTCTTGTCAGCATTGCTGCTAGCAACATCGATGCGGTCCTTGCCAACTCGTGGCCAAATGATGTGCTCCCTAGCGGGCACCAGCTGCCGATGAAAGTGATTCGGCCCCGGATTGTCACTGCCAAGATCGGCCAAAGCTCAGCGCAACCCGGTGCTCGAAACCTTGTGACAGTTACACTGCGCATGAATGCCTTTATCCAGTCGACATCCAAGGGGGCTTTCACTATTGCAGGCCTCATGGGTGCACGCAGCCGCACGGGCCCCATAGCGCTCCAGGCTCCCGAGACGTGTAACGGCACGTCATGCATGAATGTTTTCAAGGCGTCGCCCACTGGGGCGCCGGGAACCGCGTTTTGGCGAGGCGAAGGCAAAGCGTTGACGATTGAGGAGAACACCGAGTCTGCTCCGCAGCAGTCGCTTGTGCTGTACATAGCCGACTCCATCCAGGCCAACTACGACTACGTGTTCTCGTTTGATGTGCAGAATGCTAACTGCAACCACAATTGCTCGTCAGTCAGCATCATCACAAATGGCTTGGAATTTGTCCCGGCTAGCTGCAGCGATGACATTAGCAGCTTCATTGTATCTCCTGTCCCAAGTTTAACGGCTGTTGTCCAAGATCTGTCAACTCCCACATCGTGTGTCGGCATTGTGCATGCCCCCAGCTTTGATATCGAGACTATCTCGGAATGCTCGACGGTGAATGGGGATCCCAACACCTTGTCTGTGACTATCTCCCCCAACGTGGATCTTAAGCAAGGGGCAGTCCTGAGTATCTCTGGTCTCACAGGCACTGACACAGAGAGCACTCCAGATATTCAAGGCCCCGATAGTACTCTGTTTTCTCAGGTCGCGTGGTCGCGCAGCAAGGGGGAGCTCATCTTGACTCTCCGTGACGTAAAAGGCATAGCAATGGGGCAGGTGGTGGCTTTCAGCTTTTCGCTCAAAAACCAAGCATCTCCGCCCAGGTCAGCCGTACGGCCGACCATCGGAGTCGAGTCGGCAGAAATCATCATCGGCGAATCTGTGATGTCGGGCTTGGTGTTGGGGGCTGGTGACGCCCCCTCCTTGACAGTTGCTTCGATTTCAGAGAGCAGCGTCGTACAGCGGACCTACAACACTTTGATGATACTCATCAACTCAAATTCCCGCATTCCGTCGGGTTCGACAATGACTTTCTCGGGACTAACTGGAACGTCAAAGATGCCCACAGCGATGTACGCGATCACAGGAATGCACCCCTACTATTTCAGTAGCTCATTCCAGTGGTCGGAAGCGACTGGAGTGCTGCAGCTTTCGGTCGTCAGCGCCATAGCGCCCAGCGCCCAAAAAATGTTCGCTTTTGAAGTGAAGAACCCGTCTGCCGGACAAACCGCTCGAACCATCCAAGTTTCTGTGAATTGCCCTGCCGGATCTCCTGGTTGCCCCGCAGGGGGGTTTAATATACCACAAACTCCTATGCACGGCAGTGTGCTCTCGGCCGCAACTGCAAGTAGGTTCACCACTCGCATGATTGGCCAACAGACGCCGTATCCCGGAGAAACAAATCTTTTGACCGTGACAGTGGCATCATCTGTGGAGTTTCGAGTCAAGGGTGAAGACCAGGCAGTAATCACGCTGAGGGGCCTGCGTGGCGCCACGCAGCCAGGCACGACTGAAATGAAGCTGGCTGGCGCACATCCTTTCTCATCCGGATGCTGGAAGTGCAAGTGTCAGTCGGCTGTAAGCTGTGACTCGTCGACACCGCTAGACCTTGGAGATTCTCTTCTCACCCTGCATCTTGCCGCAGACATGGTTGCGGGCCGTCAGTACATTTTCGCCTTCGAAATCACCAACCCACTGCAGGAGCAAAGTCTGGGACTTTCTGACCTAGAAATCGGCATGGGCTGGAACACCGATCCAACAGCCGACTGGAACGTTATGATGCACGACCTTGCGACCGTTCCCAAGGCAGTGTTTCAGGGCAAGCAGGGAGAGGCTGCGCCTCTCACGGTTCGCAGCGCCGAATTTAAAACCAAGTTCATTTCGCAGTCTTCACCCTACCCGTGTGACCTAAATTGGATCTGTGTCACAATATCGTCGTCTGTGCCGATGACTGCAGAGAAGGAGAGCCTGATCCGCTTTACCTCCTTCAAGGGCGCCACGATTGCAACGGGATCTGGGGAGATCAGCCTCTACAATATCTCCCGAGATGGCCCTGTTGCGAGCCTCAAGTCTGCCGTCCGCAATGGCAATACCAGCAAGGGGTTCTGGGTTCAGCAGCCACTTGCAGTGCTGACTGTTTACGCAGCTTGCCGTATCCAGGCCGGGGAAGAGATTAAAATATGCATCCAGGTGACGAATCCGACCGAGCCTGCACACAAAACGCCAGTCCAGATTTTTTCCAGCGACAGCAGCATCTATCAGGATATGGATGTGCGCACCTCGGCAAACCTCGGACTGCCGTTTGGAATCGCAGACGATGCGCATCCCATGTACATTCGCACTCCAGAGTTCAAGACACTCAGTGCAATCCAGGCCAGTCCGTTTCCGTGTGACGCCAACTCTATTACCCTCTCCGTTGTCAGCAACGTGCCTTTCCTGACCGTTGAATCATGCAAGACTGTGCTAACAGTGACCGGCCTCACGGGCTCTACCACGGAGTCGAGCAAATCCTTGCAACTGCACAATGATACCAGCCAATCTGTGGCAAGACACGGCGTATGGGAGATGGATTCAGGCACGCTCACTGTCAACGTGACGCAGCCAACCCTGGCTGGTGAGATGATTTCTGTGATTGTCGTGCTCAAGAATCAGGCATCCCAGCACGACCCCCAAAATGTCACGGTGTCTGCTAGCGGAGTCATTGTTGAGCCTACCATGGTTGACGCTCAAGACAACACGCCCCCCCCCAAGGTGCTTTTCTCCAAGTGCACGTATGTCACGTCTGATCTCAAGGAAGAATGCGGACGGGGGGACAGCGCCCCGATGAAAATTTACGCGCCTTCGTTCCTTGTTGCCGACATCCGCCAGGAGTCTGACTGGGTAAGAAAGAGAGAGAGAGAGAGAGAGCGCGCGAGAGCGAGAGCGAAAGACAGGAAAAAAAGAGAGAGAGCGAGAGAGCAAGAGAGAGAGAAAGAGGGTGATCGAGAGAGAGATTGAGACAGAACGCGTGCGTGCGTGCGTGCGTGCGTGCATGCGTGCGTGCGTGCGTGGGCGCAAGAGACAGAGGCAGGAGGAGAGGGAGAAGAAGAAAGACAAAGAGGGGCAGAAAGGGACAGAGAGAGAGAGAGAGAATGCATTTGTGTACATACGAGTGCATGTGCGTGTGTGTGTGTGTGTGTGTGTGTGTGATTGTGTGTGTGGGTAATTGTGTGTGTGTGTGCGTGCGTGAGAGAGAGTGTGTGTGCGTGTGTGTGCGTTTCCGTGTTCATGCGTGTGGTAGAGCAGAGAGAGAACGAGCGGGAGGGAACGAGAAAAGGATCGAAGGCGGAGGCAATGGCGAGGGAGAGAGCGAGCGGGATCGAAAATCACAGCGAGAGGAAGGGAGTGTGATAAGAGAGAGACCCAAGGGAGCCTGTGATTGAGTGTGATGTGTCAATATATTGACACCATTTTTGGCAGCCTGGAGCCACGAACAAACTGACCATCAACGTGGTGACAAATACCGAGCTTAGCGGTGCTATCATGGCAAACATCACAGTCGTGAGTGAAAGTGACAAATCGAGTGCTCCAGCACCTTTTGTTGTCGGTGACAAGAGGAAGGGCGCCTTCTGCGGGGTTGAGATTTCCAGCGCCGATAATCTCTTTGTGCTTTACTCTGAAGCCAACGTACTCAGTCGTTTCGGGTCCATGGATGACTCGAATGCTGAGCATTTCGCGTGCGTCAAGATTGAATACTTGTATGTGAATCGCACTGTGGCGTGGAGTTACCTCAACTTAAGTCATCTGGATTGGAAAGTCCACCCCATCATCTCCAACAACGCCTCTGTCATGTTGTCTGCGTTTCAGAACGCGACCAAAGGTGGCATGACTGGGCTCTGGTCCATCAAGAGGGGCTCTAGTGTCACGCCCCTGGCCGACGGATGGGATGATGGATGGGCGAGCTACTCCGAGAACAATCACATTCTTGTGGATTCACGCAACGTGTCTGACCCCTTGAGACAAACCCTTGTTGCCGCCCAATGCTGTGACACCTGCAATGTCAGTGTGTGGGTACAAATTGATTTGGGCGAGCCCATGCTCGTGACTGAGATCAATCGCTGGCTCTTTGGAGGAGATGCGGGGAGCACAGGACGCAGCTACTGCACTCAAAGAGCTGTTTTGTCGCTCGAAGACAATTTCTCGGCCAACTTTACTGCATTTTCGTGCGGAACGTACGCTGAGTGTGGAGAAGAGACACTTGCAGGCAAGACTGTTCGCATAGATCCACCGCGTGCTGCGCGCTATGTTCGCTATTACAGCAGTAGAAGTTCGATTGATTCGGACGCACATTTCACGGAAGTCACTGTTCGGGGCCACACACTGCCCATTCCAACCACCCCCGCACTCTTCAACTGCACTGCCACGGTTGGCCAACCTTGGCCGCTCGGATACTACATGAACACCACGACAAACGAGACCATCAACTGTACCTTGCCTTCCAACACCACAACCCCCACCAACCAGACGGTGCACATGAACTCGAGCCAATTTTATGTAAATCACACCACGTGGCGCGTTTACAATGGCGCCGGATGGGAGATCTTTGCGGCGGTGCCGACAGATGTTTTGGTGGCGAACATCTCCAACGGAGTCGTCTCCGCAATGAGCAGTGGTGGTGTCGAAGAATACGACATAATCGGGGGAATCACGGCTGGTTTCGTTTTCACGGACTCGGACCTAGTCTTCACCGCAGGCCAAGACTCCAACGTGATGGTGTCTGGCGATTTTTTGACGCCGCCAGTGGTCGCGCTGATGGGCAACGATGCCACCTTGTTCCGCACCGGACCACATGATGCAAACCACCTCAAATGGAAGCAAGACAGCCCACCAATTGGTTTAGACCCCTGGGTCACTCCAAAGGACAAGTCGTTGGTAGGCTCAGCAAAGATCACTGATGCTGGCGGCAGCGCCATTCTGTTCCTGCAAGTAATGCCCGAGAAGACGGTACAGCTCGGAGTTCGCATCGAGTTTTCGTTTTATGTGTTGAATCCAGTGCATGCTCAGTCGGAACAGCGGTTTACCATCTCTGCCTCGAGTGGCTGTGCAGCCATCGCAGCACAAGATATGCTGGGTCTTGCACTCAAGGTGACTTCGCCCCAGTTGATTGAAAAGCAAGCTGGCCAGTCCAGTCCGGTACGCACGCACGCACAGACTGCACTCTTCTACACATGATGTTTATTTTTTTTTGAAATCTGCTCTTTCGATGACTATTATGGTTCAGTGCCTTTCACCTGACACACACTCTTCCTTTGCCTCGCCCCCATTCTCGCACGCATGCTGTATCCACTTCTCCTCTGCCCTCACCCTTACCCCCAATTTTTTTCATGCATGTTCTTTTATTTTTACGTGAGTACAATGTTCTTCCTGTCGCTCCTCCTGTCTGAAGAAAAGTCTGAAGCCCCTCTCCTCTCACATGTGTCTTCTTTCTTACTCACGGTCCAGTTTCCCTGTGATATCAACACAATCACGGTAACCCTGAGCTCCAACATGCATCTTCGAGGAGTCGATGGCGCGCGGATCCAGCTCAACGGGTATATTGAAGAATGTGATGCATGAAATGATGCGTAATCTAGTGTCATGTGTTGAATGCACTTTTCTTGTAGAGTCTGCACTCACACACACTGAGTACCAACATACTCACGCACACATATGCGTGTACACACACATGGAACACCCAGATTTGATGGAGCCATTGTCGGCGACACGGACTCTTCAGTCAGCGTGCTCGATGCCTCTGGTACAGAACACATTGATATATGACATGAATCATGTATCTGTGACATGGATTTTGATGATACACTTCACTCCCTCATAGGCAGCGTCAAGCGGCACTTGGGTGGATCCATAGTGTGCTTCTCACCTGTTTGTGACATGACTCATTTATATGTAACATGATTGATTCCAACGTGACGTCAAGTGACACTTGGATGGATCAACAGGTGGATCCAAGCATGGCGATCTCTTCCAGAATTCAGCTGGCCTCTGGAAGGCTGATCCAAAGGGACTTGCTCTTGCGCTGGCTTCAAATCAAAATATGATTGCGGGTCGTGACTACCGCTTCAGTTTCGAAATCGACAACCCAATCGTGAGCGTCTCTGCCGGCACAGTCGAAGCACTTCCTCGCGGTGGGTTCACGACTGCGCTGCCGCTCGGATCTGCCTCACAATGGGAAGCCCCAGACCTTCACGTCCATGCAGAAAGCACGGCAAAGTCTCTGTTCAATCTACTCGGCAACGTGACAATGAGCAGCCAAATAGAGAATAATGACGCGTCACTAAACATGTGTGGGCATACAATCAATGGAGATGCGGCGCCCTTGTTTATTTACAAGCCCCGCTTCACAAAAGCGTACATTTCACAAAATTCTGGATTTCCATGCACGCCCAATGAAATTAGCGTCTCGATTGCAACGAGCGTGCCATTGTGCGCCAAAGATTGCAGGGCGCAGATCACCATCAGCGGACTGCACGGTGCGGTGGTGCAAGACGGGGACATTCGCCTGGAGGCCAGCACTGACGCCGGCCACGAAGACGACCGCGACACATTTGCCGCGGCAATCAAGGGGGCTAAGGGATACGGCAAATGGGCCGATAATAGTCTTACCCTGTTCCTCACGTGCTGCCTTGAATGCAACAAAGAGTATCGGTTCTCCTTCCAGGTGAAGAACCAAAACTGCCAACGCGCAGCCACCGATGTTTACATCGAGTCAACCAACGCAGACTCGCACGTGGCAATTGCGCGGATTGTCATGAACACTACGCAGCAGCAGCTGCTGTTGGGGGGCAAGAAGACAACGCTGGAGATAATGCAGCCCGAGTTCACCGTCCAAAACATCGAGCAGAGTTCCAGCGCGCCCTGTGCCACCAATATCATCACAGCCACTGTGGCGACCAATGTACCCATGGATGCAGGTATCTTGATTACCATCAAGGGCATCACGGACTCGCAGACAAATAGCACACAACACATGGCCATCACGAGCGCTCTAGGTGCCAGCAATGTGTCTTGCCTCAACTCGACAGGCAGCTGGAACGAAGATACTGGGGAGCTCGTGCTGCAAGTGGCTGCAAGCACGTGCTATGAAAACAGCACGTGGGTCGACTTTGCTGGCCAAGGCTGCGCTGAGTATCTTGCCAACGCCACAATGTGCGACACGGCAGCTGGACGCATGCAGACGGCTGTGAACACAACAGCGCACGCACGCTTCAACGAGGGCGGTCGCAGCGCCAAGGACGAGTGCTGCGCCTGCAGCTGGCCGAGGCGCGGCGAGGTGTGGGGCTGTGCCTTCTCGTTCGAAATGTTGAATCCAGCGAAGCAATCGGATGGCGTCGAGCCGCTGCTGGAGTCGACCATCTGCACGAATTGCACCGTGATCAACAACCAGATGCATGGCAAGATCATGCACGTCAGTCCTCTGGACTTTGACCCCTACATCTACCAGTCATCGCCCTGGCCATGCGATATCAACAAAATCACCGTCTCCCTGCGACACATGGAAGTGCCCATGCTTGCCGTCTGTAATCCCTCCGTGACGATAAGCAGTCTGACCAACGCAGTACACAACGATGGAGTCATCCTGGTGCAGGATGTGGTAGGTGGCCAAACAAGGAACGGCACCTGGAATCATGGGACAATCATCCTGAGGCTCTCCGACTTTATTGCCACCGGTGCAGAGCAAAATACCTCGCTCTTCGTCGTTTCTTTTGACGTCATCAACCCCAATTTTGCGCAGGTTGCTCCTGACGTCAAAATTGAGGCTGCGATTGAGGACAATCGCAGAACCCCCCCGAACGTGCTGACTGCAAACCACCAGACTATGGCAAAGAGGTCCATGAAGCAGCCCAGACCCACCGTGTACGACTTTGTGACGGGACAAAATGGCCTCCCTGTTCCGTTCCAGATGCCCGGGAACTCGAGCCAGCTGAGTGGGATGGTCAAGAACGACAGTGGCGTGCTCCAGAATGGCGATATTGCTGCGGTCGACTTCACGGGCAAAGCCTACGCTGACTGGTGGTTCACCTGCCGCAACAGCGACGCTGCAGAAAGCTGCGTCAAGTTTGCCGACGATAGCGATGATCGCAAGCCGCTCTTTGTGCGACCAATCTTTTTCATACAAAAGAGCATTGGGCAGAGCAACGCCGAACCATGCTCGCACCTGACTATTACCGTGACGCTCGAGACCTCTGTGCCCTTGCTCACCCGCTGCAACCCGCTGCTGACCATAAGTGGCCTCACCGAAGCCGTCGAGCTCCAGGCTGCTGTGACCAACGTGAGCAATGAGGTCAACATGTCAGACTTTGCTATCAATTACCTTGGAGTCTCGGACAATATCAGCACCCCCTTCGTGGTGGACTCCTTCGATCGTGAGGCAGGCAACGTTGTGTTGCGGGTCGCAAACAGTACCATGGCAGGCATCACGTACAAGGTGAGCTTCAAACTCCGACACAGCGCCCAACAATCCGAAGGAGTTGATCCTGTCCTTTCGATGCAGTATGTCGCGAGCAACAACACCAATGATCGGTCGCAGGAAGACAATCTCGGAATCAACAAGGTGTTTGGCTTCATGTTTCCGAATTATTCCCCTGGCAGCCTTGCACTGGAGGCGGGGCCTGGCGATTTTAAGCCCATGAAAGTGAAGGCGCTTAAGTATCTGGCGTATGCGGGCCAAAGCAGTTTTAATCCGTGCGGCACTTCCACCATCTGGGTGAAAATGGATGCTATCAACGTCAAGATTCTGCACTCGTGCTCCCCTGTTGTGACCATTTCTGGGTTGGAGAATGCACAAACCGAGTCGGGTGTGCTGGAGGTTACAAACAAGGATGACAATGACGCGAAAGTGAATGGCACGTTTTCGAAAGAGAGCAGCACTCTGCAGCTGGATCTGACCACCCTTTTTGATTCGGAGGCCGGTGTGCTAGCACAGAACAAAACGTTTGATAGCTTCAAAACCAGCTTCCTCTTTACGTTTGATCTCGTAAATCCATCGTTTCCTCAAAGCAGTCAAGCACCAGCCGTAAACGCGGGCATATCTCTCGGCCTCGACAGTCAGACGATTGCACTGAACCTCGCGCGATTCTCAGAGTCCTACCTCCGACAACAAATCAGCAACACCTCAAATCTCCTGAGCTTGGAAGGGGCAACCAATTACTCTCTACCGCTGCATGTCGAGGAGCTGGATTTCGAGATCAGACGAATTCAGCAGTCTAGCCCATGTGCGTACAGATATATATATGTACATATATATGTACTTGTAATTTCGAATATATACATGTATATATATATATATATGTATATACATATATATGTATATTTATATATATACAAATACATGTATATTTATATATATACAAATACATGTATATATATATATATATATACATATATAGACATACATATATATATATTTATATATATATATACATATATATATTATGTATATATATGTACATAAATATATACATATACATATACATAAATATATATATATGAATATATATATACATATATATATATATACATATATATATATATACATATATATTTACATATATATATATACATATATATTTACATATGTATATATATCTATATATATATATATATATATATAT
>Ga0209491_10009638_pt1 | contig 11788 bp, 15 predicted proteins | sample BON02_FD_187213 | JGI IMG/M metagenome (GOLD analysis project Ga0209491, IMG submission 187213) | Freshwater microbial communities from Lake Bonney liftoff mats and glacier meltwater in Antarctica - BON-02 (SPAdes) (version 2) | ecosystem: Environmental > Aquatic > Freshwater > Ice > Glacier... | reverse complement strand
GGTCCGCAGTGAAGCTCGCGCTTTTGATAGACCCGTCCAAAATGGCATTGATGCAGGTGCGCGTGTTCTTGATGCTCATCCGCTTGCCCACGCCGTACCCGCCGCCAGTCCAGCCGGTGTTAACCAGGTAGGTGGCCTAGAAGAGTGAGGGAGGGAGGGAGGGAGGGAGGGAGGGAGGGAGGGAGAGAGAGAGGGAGGGAGGGAGGGTGAAAAACGGATGTACTCGTTTGGGAGCGCATAGCATCACACACCGAGGGAGGGAGGGAGGGAGGGAGGGAACAAGATAAGGAAAAGAACGTACCGTCCCATGCGTCTCCAACTTCTTCTGCAACAAATCCGCGTACTTGGTAGGATGCAACGTCAAGAACGCCGCGCCAAAACACGCCGAGAACGTCGCCTGGGGCTCAGTAATCCCACGCTCCGTCCCCGCCACCTTCGCCGTATATCCACTCAAAAAGTGATACATTGCCTGCCCCGGGGACAGCTTGGCAACGGGGGGAAGCACGCCAAAAGCGTCACAAGTCAAGAAAATGACCTTATCCGGGTGCCCGCCCATAGAGGTGGGTTCGAAGTTCGCGATGTGATGCAGGGGGTAGGAGACCCGGCCGTTCTCCGTCTTGGTGGTGTTGTAATAGTCGGGGATCTTGGTCTTAGGGTCAATGAAGCAATTCTCCAACATCGCATCCCGCTTGATCGCCCGATAAATATCCGGTTCATTCTCCTCGGACAGATTAATCGTCTTCGCATAACACCCGCCCTCGAAATTGAACACGCCATGATCATCCCACCCATGTTCATCATCACCAATCAAATACCTCGCCGGGTCCGCAGACAAAGTAGTCTTCCCCGTACCCGACAGACCGAAAAACAAGGCCGTATCCCCCTTCTTCCCCTTGTTGGCCGAGCAATGCATAGGCATGATCCCCTCCAAAGGCAACCAGTAGTTCATCATCGAAAAGATCCCCTTCTTCATCTCCCCTCCATAATGAGTCCCCCCAATAATCGCCACCTTCTTCTCAATGTTAAACGCGACAAACACCTCAGAATTCAACCCATGCTTCTTCCAATCCTCGTCCACCACCTGACACGCATTGATAATCGTAAAATCCGGCGCGAACCCCTCAATCTCCCCCTTGCTCTCCGGCCGAATAAACATGTTCGTCACAAAATGCTGCTGCCAAGCCTGCTCCGTCAAAAACCGCACCTTCTTCCTTGACGCCGGGTTCGCCCCACAGTACCCGTCGAAGACATAGGCCTTATCCAAGCCATTATAATGAGCCACGCACTTCTTGTACAGCTCCTCAAAAACCTCCCCCTTCATAGGTTGATTCACCGAGCCCCACCACAGGTTCTCCTCGCTGGGGGCCTGCTTCACGATCCACTTATCCTTGGGGGAACGACCGGTGAACTTGCCCGTGTCCACAGCAAAGGTCCCGTTGGCAATGAAGGTGCCCTGGAAGAGGAGGGAGGGAGGGAGGGAGGGAGGGAGGGAAGGAGGGTGAGGTGAGGGGTTGCACGAGGAGGAGAGGCACGCAAAGACTAAAATTCCTCAAACACACAACAGCAATCGAAGTACTGATGAATATCTTGATTCAAAAAGCCTTAACAAGCAAAAACGTACCTCCTTGTTGGCCTCCTCGTGCTTGGCCAAGTCCGGGTAGGACAAGTTGCGGAAGATGGTGGTGGGCTTAGTGATGCCCAGCTTGTCCAGACCCAGAGCCGAGACGGCGGGGGAGGCGAAGCCACTGTGGTTTTTGGTATGTGATGATGTGGAGGGAGGAGGAGGAGAAAGGTCAGTGCTTGGAGTGAGATGCTTGCATGTCAGAGAATGAGGTGGGCGTCTCCGGCTAGGAGGGGATAAGGCCGAGGGGGGAGGAGGGGAGGAGTAGAGCCACTAAGTTGGTGGTCCAATAAGAGGGGAGAAATGAGAAGGAGGGCAGGCAAATGTAAAAAGATGACTACCAGCAAATTACTCTAGCGCTTAGCTAAGCAAGTGGTCGTCCAGGACTGCATGTGGAGGTTCGTCCTTTCCCCGGTCTGTGTCACATATGGCACGGGCCAGGGACGGGACGAAGCACGCTGCCACCACACACACGCTCAAAACCCACCCCGCCCTCCTCGCCCCGTCTTGCTACGTCTACGCTCATCCTCCACACCTCGAGAGTACGTACCGGGCTTGCACGCGCACCGTCTGCAGGGCCAAACGGCGGCCAGTGCGCGCCATCATGGTGGAGAGGAGCATGGCGCTGGAGGAGGGGTGTAGGGCAAGCAATCGGTGTAGGGTGTGCTTTTGCTGGACGAAAAGCGCCTGTGTGGGGTAGGGTCAGGGCAAGGGGTAAGGGGGAAGGGATAGACGGTGGTGGGGAGCCAGGGAGGGAGGAAGGGACGTGCTTGTCACCCAAAGGCCTCACAAAGGAGGCGTGCCTTCGTGCTGCAAGCTTCAACCACAGAGCTTCGATGCAGCAGCTGTTCTTGATATGTGGTGGACAGTTTGTGGTGGGGTGAGAGCTGCTGTGTGAGAGGCCTGCCATGCTTTAGAATTCAGTGCGTCACTTGTAACAAGCTTGGCTGGATGCGCAAGACTATGGGACACATGCCGAGGTCGTAGAGGAGTATGTCTCGATGGGAAGACACGATCTGCTTGGTACGCTTCCTCAAGATCAAGCCAAGGAGAGGAGACTGCGGGAGGGGGCGCCGCCCGTTGCGGGTGAACCGATTCATGGGCCAAGCAGCAGGTGAAGGGCAAGTAAAGCGCAGGAATGGTTGTGCGCTTTAGTGGGCCAAACGCAGCGGGATGAGGTTCGTTCCCTATTCTGTATGTCGGGAGATTTTTGGGATGGAGCACATTGGCTTAGAAAAGCCCTCCCAGAGGGTGCACTCTAAAGAAACAAGACAAGACAAGACAAGACTTGCGGACTTGCGGGCCTCCGGCTGGCCAAGGACAAAGGAAAACAACGAAGTAAACAAGCAATTTCTTGCCCTTTCTGCTTTTGCATTGTGTGTCTAGCTACATTCTTCTTTGTTTCCATCATCTCCCGTGTCTGCTCTCTTCTCTTCTGTTCGTTTGCGCGCGACCGACGCCTATGCAGAATGGTAAATGCACTTACTTTGTGTGTATGTGTACGTGCGTGGTTTACGCTGCTTTAATCCGCTTGCAAGCCTTTTTGTATCATTTGGTGTCTCCATTCTCTCACACAGTTTCTCTCTCTCTCTCCCTTTACGTCAGTCAATTGATTCCTCCCCTCCTCCCTCCCTCCCTCCCTCCCGCTTCTCTCACCCTCTAAATTTGAGCCGTCAACGCCTCCTCCTCCTCCTCTTCGCCTTCCTTCTCCAACTCCTCCCATTTCTCTTCCATCCCTTCCTCCTCCTCCTCCTCTTCCTCCTTCTCTGCTTCCTCCTCCTCAGCCTCCACCTCCTCCGCTTCCGCCTTGACCTCCATCCCCTCCTTCTCCTTCTCCTTCCCACCTCCACCAACAGCAGGCTGCTCCCCCTTCCCCTTATACAGCAACCAATCCTCCTCCACCGCCATCACCGGGAAAGGATGCGCCTCCGTATTGAACACCACCTCATCCAAAGACAACACCGCGGGGTCCGCAAACAACAGATAAAAATACTTCAACGTCTCCCCCAAGAAAAAACTCTCCATCTTATCAATCCGCGCCGAATCCAACACCTCCACATTCTGCAAACCCGAATACCCCCCCGTCTCAATCTTAGCATGCCTCTCAAACGCCACAAAGATCTGCCACGCCCACTCCTGGTACACCCTCTCCCCCGTCACCCGATACATATAAAACAAACTCTCCACCGTTTCGGGCCTCAAAATATTATGCGTATCCCGTGGCTTAACATACAAATCCGACGCCCCCGGCAAAGGCGGCTCAGCCGTATTCGAGGATTCCACCCTAAAAAATGCAATCTCAGGCGACAACCCCGTAATCGTCTGATTATAAAACTCAAAACACGTCACCATCAACTCCCTCGCCATCTCCATATGTCCTAACCCTCCCTCCGGGTCCAGCCCATGATACACCCCCAAAGCCAACGTGCCCGGTAAATAACAAACCAAATGATCCATTTTCGGGCTAAAATTCACGCCCCTCCCCAATTCAGCAATGAACGCCTTGCCTTCCGGTTCGGAGTGTCTAAAGAGCTCACTCTTGATCCCTTTGACTGCCTCTAGATATCGTTGCTTGTAGAATTCCTCCCTTTTCCCCGTCAATAACCACTGTTTCAACAGGTACTCATAATAGGAATCACCACGCGCGCCTAGGGTAATGGTAGCAGCTTGATTAAATTTCCCGGTCTCGGCATTGATAAACATGGGAAGCAACGCTTGCTTGTGCCCTTCGGTCGGCAACTCCGCCCGTGCAGCATCCACGGCACGCATCGAATGCTCGGCTAGCCGGTAGAGGGACTCATCCTTGGAGGCATGCGCGAGATATTTGAACTCTAATTGGATGGAGGTCGCTTCGGAGATGGAGCTTTCGGGGGCGGAGACGGGGGCGAAGGCTTGTTTGGTGGCGAGGATGGCATCAGACCACGGCACGCCTGAGGGGGAGTTCATTGCTAAACGGAGGTTAGTCCCAAGGGATTGTGCCTTGCTGAGGAAAATCTCGTCGTGCGAGTAGTGGTAGGCCGAGAGGAGGCCACCCATGACGCGGATGGTGGTTTCGAAAACGTTCACGTGGACATCTTGATCGACATTGAGCTCGGTTGCCACCCAGTCCCTCGCTCCTTGAAACTCATCTTTTTCGCCAATCAACCACAATAAATCCAACGAATCCACCAACGTCAAGCCCAGGCCGAACCACTTCAACCCTCCCTTGGAGACAGGCGCCAATTCATCCATCCCCCACGCCCACTGTTTATACCCATCCCACGCATGCATAATCGCCCCTTTAACCGCCACTGCTCTCTCAGCATCCAAAGCCTGCTGCTCCTCCTCCGTCCGCGCCAGCATCACCAGAATCGCCTGTGCTTCCGCCAACGCCACAGAAGCATGCGTCGGCAAGCTAGGATCCCGCGGGCCTGGGTCGATAATGGGAGCAGCTGCCTCCTCCTGCTTTTCCCGGACGCGGTCGGCGGCTTCTTGTGCTGCGGCTGCCAGTCCTTTTCCTCCGTCTTTTTGCAGGAGCTTGTCCAAGGCCATCCTTTCAATGGCCTCTCTTGTCTCCAAGTCTAGTCCCTCCATGCCCTTCCGCCGCGGCATCAGTCGCTCGGCCAACGAAGCAATGTGCTCCTTCTTCTCCTCTTCCTCTTCTTCTTGCTCGCCGCCGTCCTCCTCGTCCCACCCATCCTTCCACTCGTCCCCCTCACCCCACCCATCCTCATCCTCCTCCTCCTTCTCTTCCTCCGCCTCCACCCCTTCTTCGAACATCTCCCCCTCTTCCTCGTCCTTCTCTTCCTCAGCTGCCGCCTCGGCCAGTGCTGCCTCCAGCCGACCGCGGCGAGGCCTCTTGGCCGCTGCCGCTGCCCACCGCGGCGTCTTGCTATTGCCCTTCTTGACCTGCTTCTCCCCCCGCTGCTGTTCCTCCTCGCTTTCAGCTTGCAATTTGCGTTGGACGGGGATGGGGTCGATGCGTTCGTTTTGTCCAGGAAAGGTTTTAATGCTGCTTAGAAGCTGGTTGGAGCTCCCGTCGGCCAAGGGCGGGTTGAGTAAACTCATGACCATGGAACCACCGCAAAGCCCCACCAGCATCAACACCAGCCGGCCACGGAGAAACATGAAGGTCTTGAAATTCCAACGCTTGCGCTTGGAGGCGTCGGCGGGGGGGTCTTGGGTGGGGGCGCGGCGGCGGGCGTAGTAGACCCCTGTCTCCGGGTCTGGCGACCTGCGTTCCATCTCGCACTGTTTCTGGTTAGCTCCCTCCCTACGCTACCACAAGCAGACGCAGCGGGAGCTCGTAGAGCTCGTAGAGGTGATGAAGGGGGCGTGGCGGCCTGACGGTGCGTGTTCAGGCTGCCACCACCAGGGCGCATGTGCTGGGGGGAGAGGTGGTGGTGTGGTGTGCGGAGCGTGCGTCGGCTTGTTCTCTTGACTTGTTGGCCCTGGTTGGGGCAGACAACGACGAGCGATCACCGCCTGCCTGTCTAGGGTTGTGTGGTGGTGGTGTAGGGAGGGAGAGGCGTGAGTGATTGCGCTGGGTTGTCCTGGTATGGCTGGGAGGGCATGTGCTAGCTAGCGAACGTCGAGCCGTTATGGAAAAAGGATTGGCTTTGGCTGGGTCCTTCCCCTCCCTTTTCATTTTTGTCCAGGGTATTAATAAGAATGTAGAGCAAAGATAAAGGGAGAGAAAGCATAGCTGCGGTTTTGTGTTGTCGCTGCCGTTTTTACTTCTTTTCTCTTTCTTCGCACACGCAAAAAAAAATCACACCCCTTTCTCCCCTCGCTCGCCTCGTCCTCCCTCCCTCCCTCCCTCCCCTACTACATAAACACACAAAGCAAGCCCTCCACCTTTTCCCCTCCCCTACTTTGTGTGATGCCACCCACCACACGCACGTATGCTGACCAAAATCATTCTCTCATCGATCACACACATCCGCTTTCCTTCCTCTCAGTATAAGCATGCATGAAAAAAAGAACAAACCATGCACGGCGGGGCTGGGGGCAGGGAGAGGGGGGGAAAAAAGGAGGCAGGAGGTGGCCTCCTTTCTTCTCCTTGTCATCAGCATCCACCCAAACTAGCTAGCTTGTTTCTATCCCTGTGTCTTCACCAACACACACAGTAGTTCCTCCTCCCATCTCTCCCTCCTCCCTCCCCCCCTCCCTTCCCCCCCACCCTCCTTCATTTAAAAACAGAACACCGAAGACGAAAACACTCGCTTAGCTGCTGAACGTGGCATGGCCCGTCACCAACGCATGGTGCACAAGGCCACCGATCGCAATCATTGCCAATCGCCCATTCTTCAACTCAGCCAGTGCCAGCCTCTCGCGCTTCGCCGGGTCTTTTCCAAATCCAAGAGGATCAAACCCAAAGTTCCCGGGCTCGTGCGTGCCATCCGCAAACATATCGAACTGTGTCAACTTGCCCTTGTGCAGGGTGAACTCGAGGATTCCGCAGAAGAGGAAGATTTGCACGAGCGGCTGGGGGCCGACTTGGAAGAAGGCCTTGACGCCGTTGGGCTCCGAGTAGAGGTCACCGGGGAGGCGGATGAACTCCTGGACGATGAAGCCCAGGAAGGCGAGCATGGCCACTCGGCCTGTTGTTGTAGGATGGAAAGGAAGGAGGGAAGGAGGAAAGGAGGGAGAAGAGGATTAGTATGCGATTTTGATTTACGCTTACTTCCATCCCGCATCGATATGACACACGCCACCTATGCTCCTATTTTTTCCAATTCCGACAATGCCCACGACGTACCGTTCTTAAGCTCTGCCTCTCGCAGCCATCGGATGTCCACGAAGGACGCAAACCCCAGAGGGTCAAAGCCGACATCGCCGACCATCCCGTCCAAACCCGTAGGCTTCAACAGGAAAGGCACCGACTTGGAGAAGACCTTAGGGGGAGGAGGAGGAGGAGGGGGCTTGACCGCAGCGGCAGCCGGGGCGGCAGCAGCGGGGGCAGCGGCGGGGGCGGCGGCGGGGGGAGCGGCGGGCTTGCCTTCGGCGTGAAGGCGCACCGAGCCTCGGCTGAGGGGGGCCGGCACCTGGAAGGCGACGGCGGAGGAGCACAGGAGGGCCAGCGCAAGCTTGCGGAACATGGTCTTCTTATGTATAGGAATAACGACTGTGTTTGGTATGAGAAGTGATAATGATATGCGTGAGATTGTCGTCGTTTTCTTGTGGTCGAAGCGCCTGGGCTTTCTGGCTGAAGGAACAAAGAGATGGTGTGTGTAGGGGGTGGGTGCGGAGGGAGGGGAGGCGAGCAAGCCTAGACCAACACGGCGCTGCGGGCTTGACGAAAGTAGGCACGTCCTCTCCAGCTCCCCAGCAAGCAAGAAGGGCAGCAGAAGGCGCTCGCAGCTTTGCGTAGGGACTGTGGATGTGGGTGTATAGAAGTAAGATCAGTCTGGGCCCTGGGCGAGGGGGAGGGGAGGCGAGGGCACAGGCATTAGGACCGCGTCCACAACCCATGGACAGTCGTGTGCCTTGTGACCACCACCACCAGACGCCCCCCATGCTAACATGACCTGAGCTCATAGCTTTGATTGCTACGGCACATGAACAGATGAATGAGAGCAGAGGGCGGAGGGGGCAAGGCGAAGGATGAAGGCTCGCAATCGCGGAGGATCCTTCACCTCAACCAGGTGCATTCTCTCATCCTCCTGCCCTGGGGCAGACCATGGGCCGAACAAGCAAGCTTCCTTCTTTCTGTTGCATCTCGTCGTCGTCTTCTTCTTTGTTGTTGTTATAGGCCCCTTGTTGGGTGGGCGTCCTCGTGCAAGCTCCCGCGCGTACTTTTTGTCCCCCTTATTAATTGGGTGGTGATAGTTGATGGTCTTTGCGTCCACGCAAAAACCTCCCTCCCCCTAAACACCCACACACCCCCAGACCATTACACACACGTACATAGACATTTATACTACCAATTCTCTCTTATCTCTCCCCTTTAACACACACACATATATAGGGTTGTACACTCGCTCCTGCTGCGCACGCATCGCACCGCTTTGTAAACACGTCGCCCGTACTCGTCTTCATTCTCTTCCATCCTCCCGCCCTTTCTTGTTATCCTCGCTTCTCCACACGTCCCTACACATCTTTTTACCGTTTAATTCAGACTACACACCCGTATGCAAATCCAGATTTTTTTAAAAACGAGTGATGGTATGTTGCTGTTGCTGCTGCTGCTGCTGTTGCTACTGCTCCTTTTTGAATGCACAATTTGATCAAGTATTTACAATGCTCATTTTTAACTCTCCTTTTATTTTCTCTTCCCACTTTCGCTGGATTAAAGGACGCGGAAAAGGGGTGCTTTGGCAGTGCCCGAGGAGGCACCGAATGAAGACGAGGTGGCCAGGCAGGAATCACGGCCACCGCGTTTTGTTGAGGGGGAGGACGAGGAGGAGGACGAGCCCGACGCACAGACACCGACCAGCACAACGGCAGCCGTGACCCCCACAACCACCGCCACGGGGACAACAAGAGTGATGAGAAGCACGCGCTGACGAGGTTGCCTTCGGAGGTACGGGCAAGAAAGACGGAGCTCGTCTTGAAGGCTGTAGCCGCTCCCGCTGCTGCAGCAGGAGGAAGGGTCGGAGAGGGTTTTCAGGATGGCCCTGAAATGCGTCATCAAGAGCGACGAGACGCGCTGCCACCATCCACCATCCGTTTTGCCCTCTCCTTCCTCCTTCACTTTTTCCCCCTCTCCGGACGAAGCCTCCGCCGCCGGGGCAGGCACCGACTCTGCTTCTGCTGGCGCCGCGGGCTGCTGCTGCTCCCCCTCCTGCTGATCTTGCGACTCGTCCTCATTCCGTTTCTCTCCCTCCTTCTCCTCCTTTCCCTCCTCCTCCTCCTCGGCCGTCGTCGCAGCCGGCGTGGTCATTGCCCCCCGGTCCAGCATACGGAACATTGAACCCCACATCGACCGATTTCCGGCACTGCTCGAGAATGCAGCCACCTCGTCCGGATGAAGAGACAACACCCCCAGCACCTCATCCTCGTCTTCGTTAAACGTATGACCATCGCGCGGGCTCCGCTGTGGGGGCGGCAGGAAGGGAAAGGGCGGAAGGGGAGGGCATGAGTCCACTATTCCGTCCAGAGAGTGTCAACTCCCCGCCTTCTTTCTTCTTTTGCGTCTTACCTGCTGCACGGCCACCTCCTCCCCCTCCCGATCAAGGACGATCCATGACGCGCAGAGCTGCTGAGGGCCCTCACGGGGCGTGGTGGGGCGCATAGTGTCTGGTTTGTCGCCCTTGCCGCGCCTACTAGTAGAAGAGAGGCGCGGACAGCAGCAGAAGCGCGTGCTGTTGCTGTCAGTTGACGAATGCAAAGTGGGTGGGAAAGAGAAACGAGGAGGGTTAGAACGAGGACGGGTACCACCACCAGCCATTGACAGGCATGTTATCAATTGTACGTGGTGCATGCAGCAGTGGGGTTGCGTGCGGTGTGGCTCAATTGGCCAACGAGAAGGCGCAGGGAGCAAACGTGGAAGACGCGGCTCCCTCTCCCCCGCAATCGCGTTGCTTCTTGCCCGGCCCATGCTTCTTCGCTTTTGACCCCGCAAAGGGTCACGAAAACAAGGTAAACCCGCCCAACAAAACATACCGACCCCTTTATCAGATCATTTGCAATGTTGCCGTGTACTTTGTCTAGTTCTTTTCTACCCTTTCTCGTACTATTTGGTCTTCCTTTCCCTCTTCTGCCTCCCAATAACCTCCTCCCCCACCCTCTTCCCTTGCCAAGACTCATTTCCCCCTCTCCTTCCCTTCCATCACCCGCCTGGCCCACTGCCCTACGTCGCTAGCGTCATTTATCTCCACGACTTCTCCCTCGACCAGGTCCCCTAGCTCCACCCTTCCGTACCGCACTCGGTGCAAGCCCACAACGGGATAGCCCGCATTCGCCAACAACCTCCGAACCATCCTATGCTTCCCCTCCGCCACGCCCACACGCAGCACCAACAAATCCTTCTCGACACCATCCTCCTTTTCCTCCTCCTCTTCCTCCCCCTCCTCTTTCCTCGTCGCTTCCAGCACCCCCAACAATTCAGCAGGGTACGTGCCATCCGCCGTCTCCACTCCCTCCTTCAATGTCTCCCTCAGCTTCGCTTCATCAAATTTCCCCTTCCCTCCCTCCCCCTCACCCTCCAGCTCGACCGTCGCTAGATATTCTCTTTGGACATTCCCCGAAGGGTGTAACAATCGTTGAGTCAATTGCCCATCAATCGAAAATAAGAGCAAGCCCGTAGTGTCTGCATCGAGCCTGCCCACGGGATGAAACAATTTCGCCAGACGAGGAGGTAAGGTATCTTCCAAGTTAGGACGACCGATAGGATCACCCATTGTAGAGTGCACGCCCAAGGGCTTGTGGTAGGCGACGAGGAGGGGGAGGGGACGGACGGGCTCTTGGTTGACGAGGAGGAGGGCGGTGGAGGGGAGGTGGAGCTTGGGGTCTCTGTGGTGGAAGGAGGGAGGAAGGGAGGGAGGAGGGAGGGATGGAGGGAGGGGGGCGAAGGTGAGGGTCCAAAATATCTCAATGACGAGGAATCAGATGGTAAGGGGGTGCAAATTCAGTGAGCGGGGGATGGGAAGATGGAAGATAAGCTCTTTCTCTATCTCTGGTGCTTCGAAAATAGATAGACACATGTGCTTATGCGTGGTCCCCCTTCCTCCTCCCCATTCTCCCTCCCCTATCGACTCTTATATTTACTTGACCACCTCGCCATTCTCCAACGCCACCTTCCCCCGACGCACCAACGCCGTGACCTCCGTCCGACTGCCCACCCCTCGATTTGCTAAGAGCCTATCAAGACGAAACATTTCCACCTTTTGCTTCGGCTGCCTCTGTTTGCTTGCCCCAGTAGCAGCAGGTCCTTTCTTTGATGAAGATGTATTTTTCCCATCATCACCGTCTTTCTCGCTGGCGGAACGGCTGCTGCTGCTGCTGCTGCTGCCACCGGTGCTGCGTGTGCGGAGGCCTTTCGACGGTTGGTAGCCTTGGCGTGTGGGGTGGTGAAAGATGAAGGCGGAGGAGCACGGGGCCAGGAAGAGGGCTGATTTGAATGCTGCGGGTGATCTTCTCACGGTGGCTGCGCCGATCGATGCGAGCGCCTGCAAGGAGGGGTTGGAAGAGAAGGAGGAAGGAAGGGTGAGCGGGGAGGGAGGGGGGGGGTGGGGAGGTCGGTGG
>Ga0209491_10009637_pt1 | contig 11788 bp, 16 predicted proteins | sample BON02_FD_187213 | JGI IMG/M metagenome (GOLD analysis project Ga0209491, IMG submission 187213) | Freshwater microbial communities from Lake Bonney liftoff mats and glacier meltwater in Antarctica - BON-02 (SPAdes) (version 2) | ecosystem: Environmental > Aquatic > Freshwater > Ice > Glacier... | reverse complement strand
ACCAGAACACCGAGCTCAACAACGGCCGCTTGGCGATGATTGCTTGGCTCGGAGCCGTGGTCGGCGCTGGCCTCACTGGCGGCGAGGACCCCGTCGCCACCCTCCTCCACAAGCTCGGAAACTAAGCAGCAGCACCTCGTGTGATCTGCTTGGTTGAGTGAGCGTCGGGGGCGGGTGCGGGTGGGTGCCCTGGGCCTGTCCGTCTGTGCGTGTATGTGTCCTTACGAAAGTGAGACTTTGGTGTTGGGGGTGGCCCTTCGTCCATTGATTTTATGTTGAGTGGGTCGCACCGGCTACTAAGCTGGGTTTGCAGTTCTTGCGTTCTCTCTCTGGCCGGCCTGTTCCGAACAGGAAGGAAAAGAAGTATTGATGCTTGCGTGGTGATTAAACTAAATTCGTTTTGCTCTTGCTTGTTTCTTTTGCTTGCGATGCTCTTTTTCGTTGAAAATTCCAGGTCATGCATGCATGTGCGCGTGTTTTGTTTTGAGTTTTTTGTCTTGTCTTGTCTTGTTTCTTCAGAGTGCACCCTCTGGGAGGGCTTTTTCTGGCGCATGCCGAAGCAGTTGTGGTGGTTCTTGCCCGTTGACCTCACCCCTTGAAGAGAAAAACGGTCGGCCGCTCCAAAAATGGCCCGCGCCGCTTTGTTTTTTTGTGTACATTGTGCCACGTCCACACGCCTTCCATTCACGTCTCAGTCCTTTACGTTTACTGAATCAGGCATTTTCCTTCTCCATGAGCCAGATGGAGGAGGGCAGCGGGTAAGTGTTTTGCTTGGAAGCGAAAGTGAGAGCAGGAGGCTTTGCCCAATTTTCGTGGCTCATCCCGTCTCAAATCGCCCTGTCTACCCACGCATATAGGCCTCAAGACACATACCACGCTGCCTTTCGGCGCTTGGACTCCATGAATAGCTCGTTGGTCGAGGAGGCTCCGGCCACCGAAGCGGGAGAGGCTCTGTATGCACGGCGCCGTCGATCGCTCCGAATGATGGCGGCCATGAGCCTGAACCAATCTTGCAAGGATGCCATCCAAGACGTCCTCCTGCCTTCTTCCAACCCTCTCGACAACGAAGGTAGGTTTAAGTGTAGCGAGTGATGGATGGTCCCGCCCTCTTGGCTAGGCCTTGGCTTACTTTTTTCTCTTGCCCCCCAAACTTTATTTACCCAATGCCCCATCCCACACACACGCACCACAACAGCCGACCCCACAAGCAAGCTTCGGGAGCTCCTGATTGAGGCCAAGGAATCAGGCTTGACGTGGGAGGGCATCTTCTCTAATTTCACCCCCACGCCTGAGACCATTGCCGCCATTTCACAAAAAGACTTTGCCGCGGGCTTACAAAAGCTGAGTTCGGACACCTCCTGCACCTTGACGTCGGTACGTATGAGCCGCAAGATTGATAAGCTGTATGCCTGGATAAGGGTAAATTTAGCTTGTTCAGGCGTGGATGACAAAACGTGGGCGGGGCTCTTCATTTTGATTCATAGAAATGCTTGCCTCCCTTGGGACATGTGTGTGTGTAGTGCGCACTCCCGCCTCCCCACCAATATTAATTCCTTCCCCACCACGCATAATAGGCGGAGGTCGACTTGCTGATGAAGAATTTTGCGACAGCGAAGGGCAAGCAGGTGTCTTTGGATGAGATCAAGGCCTTTGCGCTGGAGATCCCCCATGTCTCATGGAAGGTGGAGCGCATCCGTCGTCTCTCCTCGGCCTTGTCGCAGGAGGAGGGCAGTGACATTAGCAGCAGCAGTTCTGGGCAGGTAACCAAACACTTTTAATATACGAAAATTGAATAGAGATAGAATGCAAGTAGCTCTCGCTAGTACTCTTTACCTCACGACTACCCGACAGGCAACCAAACCTCAGATCAAGAAGAAGACCTCGATAACGGTGCCCGCCCCGCCGGCCGTGGCCTTCAAGACGACATCCGCTCGCTCCTTCTCGCGCCGCGAATCCTCTACCGTAGCAGGCAGGGTGGCATTTTCTAGCAGCGTCCCCGCCATGTGCACGAGCCGCAGCCGAGTCTCCCCCTCTGCTTCAGTGTCGGACTCTACCTCGGGGGCTTCCAAGCCTCCTCTTGCTCGCAAGACCAGCAGCAGCATCGTCCCAGAGGCCGCACCGCTGCGACCCAATGGAAAGTCATTCGTTATGCCCAGCCCTTCGCTCGTCGAGGTACGTAGCTCCAGATGCGTGCGATAGCACCAAGCGTGCACACGCACATCAATCACATATCACCTTTAATTCTTACTTATTAAATAGGAGCCGGCATTCATGCCCTTGGTCAGCCTGGGCTTGCTCGCCACCACCTCGAAGCTCATGTGGCGCCAGCAAGAGAACCTGCTTATCGAGCTTCACAGCCATGACAGCCCCCCCCGCATCATTGCTATCGTGGCACACAACGAAGCGACGCAAGAGGTAAGCGACTTGATGAGAGCGAAAGACAAAATCAGCACGCCGGGGAGGTAATCCACTTACAGGCACATTTATATTAAACCTGAAAATAGGATTATCCACCCATCTACGTCAACCGAGACCACGTTCCGCTCAACCGAAAAGCCATTGAAGCTCTCGCGGAGACCAAGGCAGCTTTGCTCGGGAATGAGGAGGATGGCATCGCTGGGGACCCTGCAGGCATGACCCCCCTCCAGCAGGCAGAGCGCGAGTACCTTGCTCAGTACCTGGTGCAGCGATTGATCTTAGAGGAGGGCCCAGAGGATGCCAGCGACAGCAGCGGGCAAAAGCACATCAATATTCTGCCTCAAACAGGCAAGTAAATGGAGACGGAGGAGGGGGGGAGGGTTGTAGGAAAGGGAGGCCTTTTTTGTTTCTCTGGTGCTGAGCCAAGGACTTTCTCCTGTCCTAACAGTTGAGTTTTTGCACCCACGCAACACCCGCACGCACCATAGGCGACACCTGGGACAGCCTTTTGACCGAGCGGCCCAGGCTCCTCCAACCTCCTGCCCCTATTCGCGGAGCCCGCTTGGTGTCCTTGCAAGACTTCCACAAGGCGTCGGCCGAGATCGCGAAACTTACCACTCAGACGCGGCGTCACAGTATGGGTAAGTAAGCCAGGGTGGGCGTTAGAGGGGGAAATGCAGAGGACCAAGCATGCGAAGTGGTCGGAGGCCCACACCCACACCAACTCACCCACACACACACCCCTCTCCAAAAAAGCTGCCGAGCTGTATGCGACCATGACCACGACGGAGTTAGACGACCTGGCCGCGGCAGAGGGTGGCAAAAGTACCGGCGAGCAGGGGGCAGAGACTTAAAATGCACTGAGGAAAAGAAACAAAATTACGCAAGAGAAGCAAAAGGAAGAGTTTGAGGATCGATTGAAGCGAGCGCTCGCGCCGTCGTCGGTCCCCCGAGTCCATCCGAGAGGAGCGGCGAATTCCGAGTGAGGACAGAGCAAATGTAAATCTGCCGCCTTGGTCACGTGCATTGTCCCGCAAGGTCACAGGCCCGGCCGTCATGCGTAGTTTTTTTGTCCTGATTGGACGTGTGACGTGTGCGTAAAGTCTCCCCAATGGGCGAGACATGCGCAGCCACACAGCCCCTCCCCCGGCAGCATCATGCATCGCCAACAAATCCCTGCCAGCGGAGAGGCCCAAATGAGCTCAGCAATTGCAGGAACGGGCATCGGTCGCAAAGATTTGTTGACACCTCTGTTCTGATTCCCCTCTCGCCTCTCGCCCCGGCTAAAACCTTGCTTGCTTGCGCACTTCATCATCATCCTTGACCTCTACCCTCCACACACAATTTGTCATGTGTGACACGATCATCAGTTGGGGGACGTTGTTTACGGCTCCCCTAGCTTCGGAACAACCAGGCGAAGCAGGGGGCGCGTGCTCGTCGGTTCTGAGTTTTGGTGAGCGCGGCAGGAAAAAAGAGGAAGGCGCGTGAAGGGGCAAATGAGGGGGGGCGGGTCGTGCCAATCTTTTGTCCTTGTTGTCCTGGCGTAGATATTACCCAAAGGGTCCACCTCAACCTCACTAAGGGTCGGGCTTGTCCAAGCCCCCGCGCGTCGTGTGCGCGCCGCGTGTGCGGTGTCGGCCCCCCGGCCCTCTCACTCACATCTTCAGAATCGCTCAAGAAAAAAAACAGCCCCCTTAGTCGGCTCAGAGCATCAGGTGGTCTGCGCATGCACTCACAGTTCCTCCCGTCTTTCCCCCCCCCCACCCACAGCACCCCCCAACAAACCACCCACCACCACCAAACATGGTCTTACGGCCCCAGCGCCAACGCCGTGCGACGGCAGTGGCAGCCGCGGCTGCGGAGGAGAAGGAGGCAGCCGCCGCCTCCCTCGGCGCTCCGCTCGCCCCGTCCCCAGTGACGGGACTTAGTGCCGCATTCAAGGCCCCCATGCCCACCCCCACGCCCGCCCCCCACCCGCGCACCCTGGTAGGGAGGGCAGGCAAGTCGACCACCAACAACACTGTAAAGCCCCGCAGTGTGTCCGTGACCTTGGGCAGCAGCAGCAGCAGCAGCAGTGGCTCCGCCGGGCGTATCAAATCTTCCCCTGGCGCACCCGTCGGGAACGAGGACGGGGCCGGAACACACACCCTCTCCACCTCCACCTCCTCCGCCTCCCTCGCCTCCTCCTCCACCACCACCACCTCCAAGAAGGGCCAGACGCCCGAGTTTTTGGTCAAGCTGCATCGGATCCTCCTGAACGAAGATAAGGACATCATCTACTGGGACAACGGTGAGTGAAGGAAAGAGTGAAAAGAACACCCCTCCCCCCCCCAACAAAAGATGTGCCGTGGGCAACCAAAGAGGGTTTGGATGAGTAGTGCCTAATTGACATGTGTTTGAGCATGTATATGCTTGTCCGCACTTTTTTTGCGCCAGTATTTATTTGTGCCAAGTCGACCAATGGATCTCTCTGCGTATGTGCCGCACTTTAGACCAAGCCACGTCCCACCCCCTCCCTCCCCTCATTAGTGTGCGATTCTGTCCTTCCTAACAAGCTCAAACAAAATATGATAAGCTCTGCCAAAGAATCGCGCCGCACTTCAGTATTCACCACCCCACCGACCTTTTCTCACTAACCTCCCCTCTCCCCCTCCCCTCCCTCCCTCCCTCCTTCAACAGGCCAAATTCACGTCCGCAACCCGACCATCCTGGGAGCAAGCGTCCTGCACAAGTACTTCCGGCACAGCAAGTACAGCTCCTTTCAGCGTCAGCTCAATTATTTTGGGTTTAGGAAGACTCAGGGGAAGGGGAAGATGAGCGCGTGTACCTACACGAATGTCCAGCTCTCTGGGGGGAATATCAAGAGTCTGTTGAACGTGAAGAGGAAGAGCAGTACGGGGACGGGTGGGAAGGGGGAGGGCGAGGAAGGGGGGGAGGGAGGGGAGGAGGACTTGTTGTGTTTGGCGGAGGAACTGGAGGAGGGGACGGACTCGGATGAGGACTCCTCGGAGGGCTATACTCCTGTTACTGCTGCTACTGCTGCTCTAGGGCAGAAGCGAGGGGCGCCCTTGTCCTTCTCTGCTTCTTCTGCCTTGACGATGTCCTCCTTTCCTTCTGGTTCTTCAGTGAGGAAGCGCGTGCGTTCCTCCTCCTCGTCCTCGTCCTCTTCTTCGCGGGGAGGAGGGGTTTCCCTGGAGGAGAGTTTGGCGGCGGATGAGTGCTTGGAGGGGGAGGGGGAGGAGGAAGAAGGGAGCGAGGGCAATACCTCAGCGGGTGCCCATTCTGAGTATTCGTCTAGTTTGGGGGATGAGGAGGAGGATGAGGAGGAGGACGAGGAGGATGACTATGATGAGGACGACGAGGAGGAGGAGGACGAGGACGAGGACACCCACCACTCCTTCCCTTCCTCCCATCACGCAGTCAAGCGCCACCAGTCCCACATCCACCTTCCTCCCCACCAGCAGCAGCATCACCAGCAGCACCAGCTGCAACTAGAACGAGGCGGGCCCCCGCGCCTGACCTTCACCCTTTCCGGCGGCATCCGCACCTGCCACTCGGGCCCCACCACCTCTTCCTCCCTCCCGTCCTCCTCCTCCACCTCCCTCCCCACCACCACCCTCCACACCACTAGCACCACCACCAACAGCAGCAGCAGCAACAGCAGCAGCAGCAGTGCTGGTGCCAAGCCCCTAGACCTGAACGCCCTTCCCAACTTTTTCTCATCCTTCAACATGTTACCTGCCCCCTCCCCTCGTGGAGCCGATGACCTTTTTCCCTCTTGCCTTGCTTCCTTTGATCCTCTTGGTGATTCTGCTTCTTCTCCGTGGGCGTGGGTGGAACCCCCTATTAGTGGCAGTCTGTCTTCGCTTTCTTTAGAGACAGGCTGTGGCATGACACCGCTCGGCACGCTCGATGAGGGAAACAGCAACCACTCAGCTTTTGCCCGGGAACCAGAAGAAAAACATGGGAGGGGTGGAGGCAGGGAGGGAGGGAGGGAACATGCCATGCCCTCGGCGGCGGCGATTGCGGCTGCTGCGTTGTGTAGCCCGAGGGGAGAGAACGCGTTTTTGTTGAGTGTGGAGCAGGGGGGGGATTTTTGGGGGGGGAAGGCGGCGAGTGCTTCTTCTTGAGGAGAGGAGGAGAAGGAGGGAGGAGGGGAGAGAGGGACTGATATACATATTTGTATTTGAGTGTTTTTGTGTGTGTTCTTGATCATTTTTTCCCTGTTTTTGCCATTGTCCGACTAAGAATGAAGTGTCTGTTGTGTGAATGTGTGTGTGTGTGTGTGTGTTGCGAGAACGGTGGAAGGAGAAGAGGGACAGCTCTTAATGTATTATGCCCGCGTGCATCCATCCACCACTCAATCAATCAGCAGCAGCAGCAGTAGCACAGAATGAGTAGAATCGCAGAGCATTGAATAGTATGAAGATAAGCAACGACGACGACAGCTCACTATTTTTTTAGGCAGTTAAGAGAGAGAGAGAGAGAGAGAGAGAGAGAGAGAGAGAGAGAGAGAGAGAGAGAGAGAGAGTTAGAGTAAATTAGTAGGACGAGGAGGAGGAGGACGAGGAGGAGGAGGACGAGGAGGAGGAGGAGGACGAGGCCGAGAAGGATCAAGAGGAGGAGGGCAAGGCACACAACCCCAGGCGGGCCTGCTCATTCCTCCTCCCTCCCTCCCTCCCTCCCTCCCTCCCTCCCTCCGTTGCATTAGGCCACCAAAGCAACCCCCACGACTGACTGACCAGAACCCACTTTCCCTCCCTCCCTCCCTCCCCCCCACCTTCCCGTTAACGCGAAAGCATTCACACTTATTTTTATCTGTATCATCATCAGAACAAGAAGAGAATTAAATCGAAAAAGCCTAATAGAGAAAGGAAGGGAGGGAGGGAAGAGAGAAATAACCATGAGTAGATAGCCACTACATTTCAACAACAAAAGTGAGAGCAAGACGGTCCATGCGAAAGAGGAAGGAAAGGAGGCACTAGGGAAAAGACAGGCGAAAACAGAACGCAGAGCACCACCCCCCAAATAAAATACCCTTTAATAGAAAGAGATGAACGTGCGCGCCAAAGCGGCAGCAGTAGCAGCAGCAGCAGCAGCAGCAGCAGCAGGAGCAGCAGAAGGGGACAGAAAGCAAGCAGAAAGACGAATGTACACGCCAAGCGGCAGCAACAGCAGCAGCAGCAGCAGCAACAGCAGCAGAAAGCAGGAGTAATAATATCTGACAGGGAATCAATTTTTTCATACACACCTACCGCACCACCACCACTACTTATATATATATCTACTTATTCATTTATCGATTGAAAACTTATAAAATAAGTGAAGAGCGTACGCTAAGAGGAAGAGAGAGAGAGAGGTACTTGAATATTAAGGGTCCCAAAATCAAACAAACACCAGCAGCAGCAGCAGCAGCAGCACACATGAAGACGATGGGGTTAGACGAAGGGGGCGTAAGAGAGATGATGATGCCTGTTTCTGTCTGTGTGTGTCTATGGGTGTGGGTGTGGGGGTGGGTGGGTGGGTGGGGGTGGGGGTGGGGGTGTGTGTGTGTGTGTGTGTGTGTCGAACCCCCAGCCAACAAGAAAAAGAGAGAGAAGTAATGGAAGGGAAGCGATTGCGAGTGAAAAAGAGAGGCGCACGTGGTAGATCTGTTGGCCGTCGAAAGAGAGTGAGAAATATTCATGTGTGGCGAGGCGAGGCAAGACAGAGTTAGAGAGAGCGCGCGAGATAAGGTATGAGTGAGTTAATGATTCAATGTGCGTGTGTTCGTGTGTTTTTATATCTATGTGTGTGTGTGTGAGAGACGGATCGAAGAAAAGAAGGTGATCTGTTGGTTTGCAGCAGCAATTTTTAATTCGCGTGTCCGGGTGGGGGCGAGGCAAAGTAAGAGCAAGAGTACGAAGGTGCGTGTGTGTAAAGTGAATGGATACATGTGAGCAATAGCAAGCGAGGAAGGGGAGTAGGAATGGAGTGAAAAAGAGGGCAAAGCAGCACAACGATACCGATCTTATCATTTACCTATCTACTTGTTATAGTATTGACGAACAAAAAATATTCATCACATGTAGCGTGAGGAAAGAGAGGGAGGGAGGACGAGCGGGTGATGGAGGGCAGCATCCAGTCTCCTTTTCAGACACGCACGTATGCTCCCCTTCTATTTATATTTTCTGAATACATCTTTTTCCTACACTTCTCATTTCTCCTTCAACAACAACCACCCCCCCAAAAAATAATTCGCTAACTCCTTCATTTATTTATGTCTTCCCTTCTTTTCTTCATCTATTCTATTCTATCCCACCCAGCTGCTCCCTTTTTTCCGGGGTTTGCAAGTTATTTGCGCTTCTCATGTGATTAATGCATAGGTCAACAACAACCAAAAAGGAAAACGAGGGAGAGAATTGAAAGACAAAATAAGTAGAAGAGAAGAGACAGAGAAAGAAAAGGGAATGGACAACGAAAAAAAACAACAACAAAACGAACAAACAAACGAAGAAGGGGGAAGAGAGGAAGGAAGGAAGAAAGGAAAAGAAAAAACAACTGGAATTCATACAGAAAGGAAACCAAAGCGCGAGAGTTTTTCTTTGGTATCGGGCTGGCACGCACGTGAATTGTTGTATTCCTTTTTTGACAGGGTGGTTTTATTTTGTTTTCGAAATCAGATGTGTGTGTGTGTGTGTGTAGATGTGTGCGTGAGAGTGCAAAACAAGAAGAGAACAAAAGCGAGAGATCGCCGCTGCTAGCACGCACATGGTTTATTTCATCTTCTTCTTCTTCGTTTGCCTTTCTTCTTTGGCTTAGCTATGGATCTCCAGGTAAGAGTGTGTGTGTGTGTAGGTGTGTGTGTAGCTGTGTGTGTGAGAGTGCAAAACAAGAAGAGAACAAAAGCGAGAGATCGCTGCTGCTAGCACGCACATGGTTTATTTCATCTTCTTCTTCTTCGTTTGCCTTTCTTCTTTGGCTCAGCTATGGATCTCCAGGTAAGAGTGTGTGTGTGTAGCTGTGTGTGTAGCTGTGTGTGAGAAAGGAAAACAAAAGAGACTTTACATATACAACAATAGAAAGAAAGATCTTCTTTGCAGGCACGCGCATTTATATATTTCGTTCTTTGCCTTGTCCCTTTCCCTTTCCCCAAGCGCAAGCGCCGTGGGCCAAAATGTAGAGGTTGTGATGTTTTTCCCCTCTGCCCTTCGTCATGGTGTCATTGTGTGTGTCAGCGGGGTGGGGAAGGGTGTCGCCGTCAAGACCCTTTCTGTCTTCTGTCTGGTGTACCCATCTAGATATACATGCATCTTCCAACAGACTCTATTCCTCATTATTTCGATGTCCATTGTGTTGCTTTACTTTGGTCCTTCTCCCTTCTCCTGAGCATCCGATATTCATTCTCTGTGCCTAAATGAGCCTTCCTTTCTTCGTGCTCTCTTCCCCTTTCTTTCATCCTCCTGCTACAACTACACAAGCTCCTTGCTACAAGCTGTCTCCCTCTACACCAAATTAGACTCTCTTCTCCCATGCGCACCCTGCGCCGGCTGCGGCTGCTTCGCTCCATTGCCGTTGTTATTGTTGCTGCTGCTACCACTGCTGATGCTGTTGCTGCTACTCCCATGAAGCACCTCACTCGACCCCCGTCCACGCACCCCCCCTCCTCCCCCGGCACCTCCCCCTCCTCCCCCTCCTCCTCCTCCAGTATTCAACAAACCATTGAAGGGGTCATTGCTGCTGCTGCCGCTGTTGCTGCTGCTTTTCACACCTCCTCCAGGTGTGTTGCTGGCAGAGGAGGTACCAATCCCCGGGGTGGGGCCTGGGGAGTGGGTGAGGCGGGGAGGGACGGCAAGGCTGCTGCTGCTGCTGCTGCTGTTGGGAGTAGTAGAGGGTTTGAGGACAGCAGAGAAAGCATCGTCGGGACTGCTGCTGCTGCTGTTGCTGTTGCTGTTGCTGTTGCTGATGTTGTTGCTGCCTGGTTTGGCTGCGATGGGGATGGGTGCGGAGAAAGGATTTTGTGATAGCTGCTGCTGCTGCTGCTGCTGCTGCTGCTGCTGCTGCTGTTGGGGGTGCTGCTGCTGGAAGAAATCGGGGTGGAAGGCATTAGGGTTGGGAGGGGTGGAGGACGGGCTGGCCGCCGCGCTGTGGGGAGGAGGAGGCTGGTGCGGCAAGTGCTGCAGTTGCTGCTGCTGCTGCTGCTGCTGCTGCTGCTGCTGTAGAGATTGCTGCTGCTCCTTTCCTCCTATGACCGTAGGCCCTGACCCTCCCAAGCTCCCGCCTCGAAACTGTCCAACCTCGTGCACTAATCCCTCACATCTCTCCTTCATCTTCTCAAACTTCTTCTCCGTCTCCACCCTCTTCCTCCTCTCCTCATCATTTTTTTCCTCTAACGCCCTGTTTTTTTCCTGCAGCCTTTTCATCTGCAAGTCCACCTCCTTCCTCCTACTCACCGCTGCCTCCACCTCAACCTTCATCTGCTCCAACAGATAAGTCAACTTCCCCGCCCCGATATCCTTCCCTGGCCCCGAGGACGAGGAAGGGAGGGAGGAAGGGGTGTCATGATGATGCCCCATCCCACTCTTCAAACTACTGCTGGTTAATGACCCACTTCCTCCCCCCATCCCTCCCCCCACCCCTCCTCCTGCCTTCTCGGCCGTCCCTCCCGGCGTGGTAGCAGCACCAGGGGTGATAGGAGGGTGAGGGAGGGAGGGAGGGTGGGTGTGGAACGACCTTTCCATCTGTGCGAGCCTTGACAGGATCAACTCGTTCTGTTGCCGCAACAACCGAAAGTTTTCTGGTTCATAGTAGGAAGAGGAGGAAGCACTACCTGACGGCCCACCCCCCATATCATGCAAGGACGACGAGGACGTAAATTGAAAATGAGAATTGTAAGCCCCACCACTCGCACTCGTACTGGGCGAAGCATCATGCTGCTGCTGCTGCTGCTGCTGCTGCTGCCCACGATGCCCATGGCTCATATCTCCATACCCCCCACTTCCATCCAGCTGAATCGCAGAGGAGGAAGGGCGAAGAGAGCTCCCTCCTTCCCCTCCTCCTCCTCCTCCTCCTCCTCCTCCTCCTGCAGAGCTGTGTGTCATGTCGAGCTGCTGCGCAGAAGAGGTACGCATCAAGGAGTGGTGGTGCGCGTTGTGATGATGCGAAGAATGATGGTGTCCGCCATGCCCACCATGAGGGTGGGGGGGAGGGCGGGAGTGAGGGTGACCGTGACTGGCGTGGTGACCACCGTGCCCGCCTTGGTGGGAGGATTGGTGGTGATGCTGGTGATGGTGAGGTGTGGAATGTTGGACGTGCGGGTGCGGATCAATATGCACATGATGACTAGGCGTAGACACCCCAATCCCAGGGGTATGCGGCGCGCCACTGCCCC
>Ga0209491_10009634_pt1 | contig 11789 bp, 10 predicted proteins | sample BON02_FD_187213 | JGI IMG/M metagenome (GOLD analysis project Ga0209491, IMG submission 187213) | Freshwater microbial communities from Lake Bonney liftoff mats and glacier meltwater in Antarctica - BON-02 (SPAdes) (version 2) | ecosystem: Environmental > Aquatic > Freshwater > Ice > Glacier... | reverse complement strand
TTCTCTTATATACCCCCGTCAGGCAACACCGATTAGCTTTTTTCCTTTTGTTATAGTTGGGTTAGTTTGAAATGGCTTTTTTCCAATTAATAAGAAACTATGAGCGAGTTCTTTTGTACTATTTATAACTAGATAGGGTTTGATTTCCCTAGCTGCTTGTTATGAATTAGTAGACGCTCGTAAGTATCGCCAGTGGTTTAAACCATTTAGACTTATGGGTGTGAATACGATTTTTATCTATGTAGCTTCGATCGTCTTAATTAAGTTATTAATAGTTAATAAAATTGGCAAGGGAGAACAAGCTCGATCGATCTACGAGTTATTGAAAGGGTAGTTATTTGGATGGGCGGGTGCCCTTAATAGTAGCCTATTATTTGCGGCCGCGACTGTCTTACTATAGCTGGGTGTATCGTACCTGATGTATCGTCAACAGTGGTTTTTAAAAATATAATTCTGAGATTTAAATGTCAGTAAGCTGAAGTTCGTCTATTTATGAGAGAATAGTCTTAATTTATAAATTAATAGATGAAAAAACAGAACCTAAGAATCAAGCTAAGTTTTGAGCAATTAATCATACTTGCAATAATCTCGATCGCCACAACTATTCAGCTAACTTGGTTGATGCTCGATCGATCTGTCCCCACTTGGGATGATGCCTCTCACTTGACTAATGCGCTCAACTACCAAAGAGTTATCAGTCAGGCTCAACTATTTTCATCAGATTGGTGGCACGAACTATGGGCACAATCACCATCGTATACAGCACCATTTATCTATATTCTAACAGTTCCATTTCTAAGTATTTTTGGTAAAACTGTTAATTCAGGTATCTTAGTTAATATCCTGTTTATAATCACTCTTATCTTCACAATTTACTACCTCAGTAAGAGTGTATTTAGTACTCAAGTAAGTCTATGGGCATCTGGTTTGTGTTTGATGTTTCCAGCTCTAATAAATGTCCAAACTATGTATATGCTCGACTATGGTATTGTTACCATGTCTTGTCTGACATTTTTGATACTAACACTGTGGAAGGATGCGAATACACTCTTAAAAAGTTGGCAATGGAGCTTAATCTTCGGTATTACTTTTGGTTGTTTAATGTTAAGCAAACCAACAGGATTCTTATTTATACTCTTTCCCATTATTTTTTTACTAGGCTCGTTTATCAAAAATCGTAACTGGTTGGGACTAATTCAGTTTGGAATAGCACTAATTATCTCTTGGTCGATCTTTGGTAATTGGTTTAGTCAAAATTGGGTGACAGTTATTACTTCAGCACTTGGAGCCAATGCGATGGGTAAAGCAGAGGGCGATCCTGGTGGTAATACTTTAGCAGGTTGGTTTTATTATGTTAGGATTTTACCAGAATTAATTTCGCTGCCCATATTAGTTACTACAATCGGGCTAACGCTCCTGTGGATACTAAGAAAACAACCGATCGGTAATCCACTTAAAGCTCGAAAGTCTTTATGGTTAATGATATATTGTTTCGGCGGCTACTTTTTTTGTAGCCTAGCTACTAATAAAGATTCTCGATTTATTTTACCAATTCTTCCAGTAATAGGAATATTTATATCAGTTAGTTTTAATTTATTTCAAACTGCTTGGGCAAGTAGATTGAGATGGACTACGGTGGGGATAACTGGCTCGATCGTCTTAATTAATCTATTTGGTATTCCTGGGGCGGATAATTTACTAAAAGTACCATATATTGGATATGGATCGATTCATAGAGTAGATCTCCAGTCAGCGTTCCCACATCAACAAATTATTCAAGAGATCGTCGCCGATCGACCCTATCTCAAATCGACTATTGGTGTAATGTCGTCTAGTCACGATCTAAATGCCGAAAATCTAAATTTATATGGTGCTTTGGCAGATTTTCAGGTTTATGCTAGATATTTTGTACATAGTGCCACAGCAGATCCTCAATTAATTGAGAAAGATCTTAAAGCTGTAAACTGGTACATTACTAAAACTGGAGATATTGGATATATCGATCGGAAGGTATTAGCTGTCATCGAACAGAATCCCCAATTAGATCTCGATCGAACGTGGCAAATGCCCGATCATAGTATTGTCAAGTTGTATCAACGTAAAAATCTACCGATTTTAATCGAACCTATTCCCGAATATTTTCAGAAAGTCCGACTAGAAAAAATCATTATTTCCCCATCTTCAGAGCTAGCAGTTAATACTACTTATCAGCTCAGTGGCAGTCGAGATTCACTTCAGAATGGGCTACTATTACTAACATGGCAGAGTAAAGATCGCACTTGGAATCACGATCGAGCGATTGGATTGGGAAATTTATATTTACAGCACACAAGTAATCACAGTTTTCGGGTAACTGAAAATTCAGCCATGCTACCCCCAGAAAAGTCACCACTAGGCGACTATCAGCTTACAGCTACCTACCTCGATCGAAAAACTGGCGCAACATTTCCGCTGATAGTACCTGAAATTGAGGTTCAACAGACAATCAAGGATATATTCGAGCCAGAGGCAATTTCTAAACTGCAACAGTTGAGTAAGTTATTTGCTCAAGGTAAAATAGACGCAGTATTTAGTCAGCTTAATACTTTAAACCAATACGATCCCACTCAAGACTATTTAAATCAAGCACAACAAGCCCTTAAATATCGAATCAAAGCAGATCGGCATGATGCTCGAATGCACCATGCCGATCTGACTCGGACAATTCTATGTTATTCAACGATGATAAATGTGGAATCGATCGACGCACATCTAGCCAAAACCGATCTAGAAGGTGCCAATTTGATAAATGCCAATCTCATGCGTGCAGAAATGAGTAGTGCCAGTACCATCGGTACGATTCTAACTGGTGCCAAGATACCAGATGGTAGAATGTATGCCAACGTATCGCAAATTTTCAAAATCAGACTATGGATCGTCTCTCCCTCGATTGGGAAAGGTTAAAGATCTGTAGTTTGAATTTAAGAAATTGGTATATTTAGGGACTAGCAGCTAAATAAAGTACCGACGGTATTCTTTCCACTCAACATTTCCAGTCACCGTACCTCATCACACGACAAGACAGCGATTTACAGCAGCTATCGGCGATTGGTATTCGATCTATCTTACGGGTTATTAGCTCTTAACTGTCAAATTATTGGACTGTCACTTTAATAACTGTCACTAAGGATCTCACTAATCATCCCGTGGTTGGGTAGATTGGTAGATATCTGGAATTAATAAATACTCAACTGCTATGACTCGCCCTTCAACTACCATTCCCCCCGATGCCCCGATTCAATCCGATCGACAATCAGCCGGAGTCTCTGGCTGGCTATCTAAAATTATCTATCCACTCGGTCAATACATAGTACTACCCGGTTATTTTCGCGAAATTAAAATAATCGGCAAACAGTATATCCCTCATACAGGTGCAGTAATCTTAGCTCCTACTCATAGAGCCAGATGGGATGCGATCTTGATTCCTTATGTATTTGGCCCATATGTCACGGGTAGAGACTTAAGGTTTATGGTGAGTATCGACGAAATGAAGGGAATTCAGGGCTGGTTTGCGAGACGATTAGGCGGTTTTGCGATCGATACTAAGAAGCCCGGGATCTCCAGCATCCGTAATAGTGTCGAACTGCTCCACAATGGTGAAATGTTAACTATTTTTCCTGAAGGTAATATCTTCCGCGATGGGACTTTACATCCACTCAAAAAGGGTTTAGCCCGAATTGCAATGCAGGCGGAATCGCTCCAACCAGGATTGGGTCTAAAGGTTATTCCCGTTAATCTCAATTATGATTCCGAACCAATATTGCGCGGTTCTCTGTTCCAATGGCTAAGACGCGATCGAGTTTCCATCCAGATCGGCGAACCACTAGATGTAAAAACTTATCAACAGTTTTCTAATAAAATAGGTGCCGAAAAACTCCATCAAGATCTGACTCACTCTCTTGAAGATTTGATGCAGCAATCCTTACAAAAATTAACTTAAAATAGCTAAATATATCTTTAAATCTCTATGATTGCATCACCATAGTTTAACGATCTCAGCCCTACAGAATACCTTCAGCTCGCAGCACAAAGCGATCTCAAGCATGAGGATATAGATGGTAAAGTCTATACGATGACTGGGGCTAGCGATCGACATGTAACAGTGTCTCTCAATCTAGCCAGCTCTTTGCGCGACCACTCACGCGGCTCTGGCTGTCGAGTAGATCTGTCCGATATGAAAGCTAAAGTAATAGTGGTTCGCGATCGATCTGAGAATACAATTGCTTGCAAAGACTAATTTCTGTACCTTGACGATTCCAGACGACTCGATCGAATATTTGATGTAATAGAAACATCCCACGTCCTGACTCTGATTCTACGTGGGGGAGGTTTCCTGGTAACTCTTGACGGTTGCGTTCTGGAGGTTGAAAGCCACTCCCTTCATCAGAGATGATCCACCAATAAGCACCCTCTTCAAAACAAAACCGGACATTGACTTGCTTATGAGGATCGAGATTATTTCCGTGTTTGGCTGCGTTTACTAACGCTTCTTGGAGTCCTAGTCTAATTTCTGCGTGCCATTTGCCAGGAACTATCGACAAGAGGCGATCGACGATCGGACATAGAAACAGTGTTGAGGAAAAGCTAACTTTATCCCACTTAGATTTCACAGGACTTAATACCATAGCAACCTTTCAATCCCCTCTGGGCACTTTTGCTGGATTACAATCACAAACTGTTCGATAACAGCTTGGCTCTAGATTCTCCGTTAGGGAAGCTAGGCCAGAGCAAGTCGGTAACTACCAATCGATCGACTTGGAGTAAGTACTCCTTTTGATAGAGAGATAATAACGCTCACATATACCATTGTACTTAGAAAACAGTTGTTAGTCTAGGCGATCGATGGTAGTGTTTATCCATAAATCTACTACTATTGGCTGATACGTAAGGAAATATTCATATTAATATTACTTGCTTAGTGCTAAAAATATGCCATTACATAGAGAGTGAAGGCGCGGATGTTGTCTGGGTTTGTCCCGATCTTTACATGGGTGGGTAACATCTAGTTGCTATAGCAGTAGATCTCAAAGTTTTGGCGATCGAATTGAAACAATACTTATGAACTATTAAATTATGATTGATATATCAGCTAAACTTATAACAAAAGTGAGAAAGAGACGAAAAGTTGTTCAAGGAGGTGAACTTGAGAGGGTCTCTGAAAAGGGGGTAGAAAAGCTCTCCAGATGATCAGAATCTGTCTAATCAGTAACTATGCGAAATTAATTATCCAGTGACTCTATGCTCTGAGAGGCTTTCAGCCAATATTTTGGGTAATTAATTCTGTATAACTATTTAGTTGATAAGTACTATTTTAAGGCAATCGCCAAAACTTTGAGATCTACTGACATTAGTAAGACAGCCTAACTCGAAGAAGTTGGGGATCTCGCAGCAACCACTCTGGCGGCTGTCAGAGCAGTACGAAGCTGTGGTTATGACAGTAGCGACGACTAGAAGTTGCCGCTACTGATGCAAAGTCCGCCGTCGCCGGATCAAACTCGTCCTAACGTGCTTGCATAGTGCTATCTGACTGGTATGGCTGAGTTGTAGTTTGAATTGCGCTCAAAACTTAGGGTAGGGGTAATCGCTCGATTGCCCCTACCCTAAATTTCGCCGATTGCAGCGCGATCGGCATATTTATTGCCCTAGATCGCGGTGGACTCGGGGCTGGTAGCTGAAGCTTCACCTCTGGTGAGAAAGGCGACACATTCAACGTGAGCGGTTTGTGGGAAGAAATCAGCAGGTTGAACGTGGGTGAGCTGATAGTTACCTTGCTCGCACAGGATTTGTAAGTCTCTGGCGAGAGTGGCAGGTTTGCAACTGATGTAGATGATTTGAGCGGGCTGCATCTTATTCAGGGCATCGAGTACAGCTCGATCGCAACCTGTGCGTGGTGGATCTAGCATCACGACATCTGCTTGAATATCCAACTCCGGCAATAATTCTTCAACTTCACCAGTCCGAAATTCGACATTATTGATACTATTGAGCCGAGCATTCAATCGAGCCTGAATCACAGATGCGCTATGTACTTCGATCCCGACTACTCGTTTTACCCGTTTGGATAAAGGTAAGCTAAAAGTACCAATTCCACAATAGGCATCAATTAGGGTTTCTGTCCCCTTGAATCCGACTCGATCGATAATCAGATTGAGTACAGCTTCAGCTTGCTCGGTGTAGATCTGAAAAAATGTATCCGCCTTGAGTTGAAATTGCAGATTGCCAAAAGTCTCACAGATAAACTCTCGCCCTGCAATACAACGAGTTTCTGAGCCAAAGATAGTATTATTGGGTCGATCGTTGAGATTGAGACAGACTCCAACGAGGTTGGGATAACGCTGCATCCAGCGTTGTGCTTGTCCCTCAATGTCTGGGATATTGAGATCTGTAACTACTAAGGTGAGGAGAATTTCCCCAGTCCGACGACCGATTCGGAGCAGTAGATGCCGAAATTTAGGGCGAGTGTCGGGGATATCGGTTACTTGAGTAACCATCGGGCGGTTGCGGAGCTTGGGTTTAGAACTACCTCGATCTGTCGAACCCGTATCTTCATACTGGCTGACGATGATTTGTACTCCAGTGCGCCGCGAACCTGGCTCTCTGGCTCCTTTACTCTCTGGCTGATAAATCTGCCAACCCCGATCTTGAATATCCTGTTTGATTTCAGCCAGGAGGGGGTTCAACCGCTCATCTTGGACCGGACACTGATTGAGATTGACGATTTGATGGGTACCTTTGCGATAGTAGCCAGCTTTGACAGTACCTGAATCGCTCACACCTAGAGGGTAGGTGACTTTATTCCGGTAAGCGAAATTGCCCTGTGCGCCGACAATCGGCGCGACGGGAGGTTCGGCAAATCCACCAATCCGTTTGAGAGCTTGAATTACTTGATTTTCCTTGGCGGTGAGCTGGTAGTCATAGTCAATATGTTGTAATTGACAACCCCCACACTTATCCGCCACGATGCAACTAGGACGAACACGATGAGCCGAAGCAGTGACGACTTCTAATAATTTGGCGTGGGCGTATTGACGTTTGACATTAGTAAGCCTGGCACTGACTAGATCGCCTGTAACTGTATCTGGCACAAATACTACTTGATTACCAACTCGCCCAACGCCTTCGCCACTCTCGCTGATATCGGTAATTTCAACTTCTACTACATCCCCTTGTTTCAATGAATGGTGCTGGAGAGGCTGTTCGCTAGAAACATCAGGAGCCGAATTATCAGGAAACATGGTTGGTTTTGGCAGGGGAGCAATCTACTATCATAACAGCTATTTAGAAACAGGAGCATCTACTATTTTCTCAGTGTCAAATTGAGAGATCTAGGATAGTGAGTGCCTGGTGGATCGATCTGCGGTGCATAATTCGGACGCAAGTTAGATACCTAGAAAATCTCACTAATTTAGGAAGAGGGAACCTTACTAGCGAACAGATTAAGGAATCGATCGAATGCTTGACTGATTTTCTGGAAATTGTGAAAGATAATCGCGCTAGTAAAGGCGGATCTGAGACTTGGCACTTTAGGCTAAATTTATGGCACGATAGATTCGATCGAGTTGCCAATATCTACAGGTTTGCGACTGAAGGGGATCTCCGCAAATCGCCCCGAGATCTCCCAGCCATTCAGATAGACTACTGGCTGGAGCTAATCCGATCGAGTCTGGCTACCCAGCAATATCACCGGATTACTACCAATCCCTCGATCGATGAAGACCGACTCAAATTTAGTCTAGCTGAGGTCTATGTGCCGCTGGGATTGGTAAAAAGACAGCGAACAAGTATTTTTATTTATGCTTTCGATCATTCCACCTTTCAAGAACATTTTATGGCTCGATCGATCGCCGATCGGTATTACTTCTTTACTAGTGATATTATTAATAATCTAGTAATTTTTAATCTTTATTGGTATAAAATAATTATGTTCTGCTTTAGGAGGCAAGATATTGCCGTCAGTGAGAAAGAAGCATTAATCAACTTCGATAACTAGTGCGGTAAATTTTATTACTCTCGAGCTTATTTTCTTGCTGCCGCCGCAATTACTAAATTCCCAGAATCTATTCATAGTAAAGAAATTATCGACCGATTATTACAACAGCGATTCACTAGATTTATTCCCGCCCAAAATACCTGGAAATTTTATCCATTGCTGACGTAGTATAGGGCAAGAGTCGCACTCAGCAAACCGATCGATTAGCCGCAATTTCAGGATTAAAAATATTTGTTTAGACTATAGAAAATCCTTTCCTTTGTTGGCAAGTAGCTCATAGTTTGGGTAAAGTATTCGATGCGGTTAGAATTGTCCTTTCAAAACTGTCGAATCTTTGACACACAGAACTCATGTCTTCTCGCAATGAATCCATGTTCTGCTTCATCGCCGTCATATCTTGCTTCATCGCCGTCATATGCTGCTGCAATGTAGTTGTATCGTGCCGCAATGCAGTTGTATCCTGTTGTAATACAGAAATTTGAGTGTCTAGATGATTGAATCGTTCTTCTGGAATCGATTGTACGATGAACAGAATCTCTGTCACTGCTTCGGCAAGTGGTCGAATTAATTCGCCATTAAATTCTGGGTGCGTGTACAGAATTGGCAAAGTCCAAGCAGGCTGATTGAACTTGTATGAAATCAGCAATTGTTATCTGGCAATTGCGGCGGCTTCATCAATACTCAGTCGCTGTGCTCACGCCTGAGTAAAAGACTAAGAGGATTTCGATCGATCGAGTCGTTGCGGCGGTAGCGGATCGACATTACTATTGGTGCGACTAAATAACACCTGTCGATCGAGTGAGAGTACGGGCTTGCCTGGTTGCGACTAGAGGATTTCCGATGGTAATGGGATCGAGTCGGGATCGCGGATTTCCAGGCGGAGGCGGAGCTATTTACCCTGCCCGATGGCGATGCCCTCGCAATATTGAGAACAGGATGTTCATCCACAGATAGAGAACAGAAAAATAGGGGATAGAAATGTGTGAGGAGGTGGAATGATGGATCGTATCCAGTGCCATTATCGGCGATCGACCAATTGTTGTCACGAGCACAAGTAGCAGATATATTATCAAGCTGCTACTTGTGCCCCAAAGTCGCTATACTTACACTGTATAGTCAATCTTCAACTATTCACCTTATGGGCTTAATTGAATTACTAATCCTATTTGGCTTAGGGGTAGGAACGGTAGGATTTATTGATAAGTCTAATCGACGCAAACGCCTAGAATCTGCTTTTTACCAATTATTACGGCAACAGGATAGTCAGATCTCCCTAATTCAGTTGATGGCAATTTCTCAAGTCAATAGCCAGACTGCTAAAATCTTCCTCGACGAACAGATGCGTCTACTCAACGGCATTCCAGAGGTTGATGACGACGGCGACACCTTTTATCGGTTTCCCAAATTGCGACTCCCAGATTCGATCGTCAATGATGACTGGTGAGAGCGATAGGTTTTAGGCTTTGGGTTTTGCGGATGCGCGCACGCCTTTGTTCCCCGACGGTTTAGCGACCCAAATCGCGCTGAGGTCTCCGTCTTCGACATGTCTCGCTTCACTCGCTTACAGCCTGCGTTTGGGTCAAGACAGCGCAACCTTGCAGGCTTTAGGCTTTAAGCTGGGTAAGGGGGAAAAGGATCGAGCAAATATAATTAGTCCCCCCATTTCCCGATCCTCTCATCTTGACGATCGAAACCAAAGTGGAGCCAGAGTGACACATTTATAAACAACCAGAAGGTTGGTAGCTGTAAGGTTGAGGGAAAATTAAGGAATGTAATGTTTTCCACTCAGGGTCAAAGGTGGATACCAGATCGGGATTATGATGAGAGAAATTTGTAAAGTTTCGTAAGAAGAGAACTTTAAATATATGCCTATTCCATTATTAGAATACGCCCCTTCGTCGCAAAATACCCGCGTGAAGGGCTATGAAGTGCCAGGGGATGAGCAGCCAAAAGTATTCTCGACCGATAATTTGCTATCCTCTGGTGAGATTAGCGTCTTGATCGAAGCTGCTTATCGTCAGATTTTCTTTCATGCTTTTGCATCCGATCGTGAAAAGTTCTTGGAATCCCAACTTCGGAGCGGACAAATCACCGTTCGTGACTTTATCCGAGGATTGTGCTTATCCAACACCTTCACCAACAGTTTCTACAACCTCAATAGTAACTATCGGTTTGCCGAACATTGCGTGCAGAAGGTGCTAGGACGCGACGTATTCAACGAAGCTGAAAAAATCGCTTGGTCGATCGTCATTGCTACCAGAGGTCGCGCTGGCTTCATTAACGACTTACTCAACAGCGATGAGTATCTAGAAAACTTCGGTGACAGCATCGTCCCCTTCCAACGTCGTCGGGTGTTACCTTCGGGCGCAAGCGAACTACCCTTCAACATCAAATCTCCACGCTACGATGCCTACCACCGCCGTCAGCTAGGATTCCCCAAAGCTTCCTGGCAAGCTGCTGTACGTGGATACAAAGCTCAAGAGAAACAACCCAAAGCAGGCGATCCCGCTCTATACATGTCAATGGCAAAAAGTCTGGGAGCGGTTGGCAATCAGCCTCAATCAATCTCTGCTTACAATCTTGACTATCTAAAGCTAGTACCCCGTCGCTAAGTTAGTGTAGGTGACTAGATTACTCAAGAGGCTTTCGATCTGTTGCTTTGCCTAATGGTTGAGCGACTCGATCGAAAGCCTCTTTTGTCGTACAGCAATCGCAGATCGGCTAAGACAAGACACAATCGTAGGAATTCTCCAGGTAGCGGATTAGCTAAAATCTAACTTTACACAGATATTGATTCTACTGATGTCGGATTTAGTAAAAATGCCGCTGAACGTTGTGCTGTAGCTTCAGAAACCTGAATCTGAACGAGTGAAATCGAACTATCTTCCAACAAGAAATCGCGGACAGTGACATTATCACCACTATTAAATGTCGTCTCATAAAATATCTCGCGAATCCCTGCTGAAATGATTAGCTTCAGACAAGATAAGCAAGGTTCTAAAGTCACATAAATAATCCCCCCATTTGTAGAAATACCATGTTTAGCAGCTTGAGCGATCGCATTTGCTTCGGCATGGACAGATCTAGATGGCAGCGTTTTACTAGCATTGCAAGCACTCAATTCAGGATAACAATATCCCTGCGTCGTACAATGCACAGAACCCGAAGGAGAGCCATTATAACCTGTAGCAATTACCTGACGGTCTTTGACTATTACCGAACCAACAGGAAAGGCTAAACAGGTAGAACGCGTAGCGGTTAATTTCGCCAACATCATGAAATATTCGTCCCAAGTCGGACGCGAAGAAATATCGTACATTAGGTTTTAGGCTTTAGGCTTTAGCTGTAGGGTGTGTTAGCGTTGGCGTAGCCTAACGGGGGTAATAGCGCGAGCGACCATAATTGTAGGATGGGCACTGCCTACCAGTTAAATATCAGATGACTATAATATAGATATTAGTAAATTACTAAAGGCTTCGGCGTGTAAATTTGAAAGGTAAACGGGTTTTTCCCTGCCATTTTGTCAGAAAAGCTATTGATAAAATGTGGTGGTAGATATGGCTCAAATTCCTTATCAATCGAGTCTAAATTTCGAGGAAAGAATGTATCGCAATTATAGCTTTCTTCAAGACGTGAAAGATAGATAATATCGAGATCGACTAGATTAAGTACCTGCTGATAGAGATTTGCTCCACCACAATAAAATATTTTAGTATCCTTGGATAATTCTATATTCCCGCAATTAATATCGGTTGTAAAA
>Ga0209491_10009633_pt1 | contig 11790 bp, 5 predicted proteins | sample BON02_FD_187213 | JGI IMG/M metagenome (GOLD analysis project Ga0209491, IMG submission 187213) | Freshwater microbial communities from Lake Bonney liftoff mats and glacier meltwater in Antarctica - BON-02 (SPAdes) (version 2) | ecosystem: Environmental > Aquatic > Freshwater > Ice > Glacier... | reverse complement strand
CACATATACATATACACACACATATATATATATATATAAATATATATATATATATATACACACATATATACATATATATACATGTATATACATATATATACATATATATGTATACATATATATACATATATATGTATACATATATATATACATCTAAATACATGTATATAGTGGTAGGGAGGAATAAGTGTAGATGTATGTGTGTGTGCGCGTGTTCAAATGTTTGTGGCTTTGTGTGTTCTTGCGTGTGTATGTGCGTGTGTGCGTGTATTTGTGCTTGTGTTTGTGTGTGTATATGAGTGTGTGCGTTTGCATGCGTGTGAGAGTGTCTGTGTTTCTCAGCGTGCGTGCGTGCATGCGATCGTGTTGTGCATGTGTGTGTGCGTGTGTCTGTGTGCGTGCCTACATGAGTGTGTGTGTGTGAGCGCGTTTTTTGTTCCCGCAACCTTATGTGTGCGTGTGCGTGTGTGCGTGTGTGTGTGTGTGTCACAGTCGAACAAGTGGCGGAGATTGTTCATTGCACCGCAGATAAAGTGAGCATATTCTTAAACACTGACCTTTGACATTTTTTTCAGGAGCAATGGGACAACGACGTGACCCTTCTCAAAGAGAAGCTTCAGACGGCAAAGTCGGAGTGGACGAAACAGCACAACGAAGCGGTCGACTTGAAGCAAAAGAAGGCAGTTCTCGAGACGCAGGGTGAGAAAATGGTAACGGAGATTGCCACTCTCAAAATGTTGAACAATAGACTGCAGAAAGATGCTGAATCCGCTCAGCAAGCAGCTGAAGCTGGACGAAGAGCAGTCGAGGTAGCAGACGCAGCCAAGAAGATTTTGACACAGGCTGCCGAAGTTTCTAAGAAGGAGAAAGAGGTCGCTGTTGCCAAGGCCCAGAACAGCGAGGATCAGCGCGTAGAACTGCAGAAGGAAAAGGAGCTTGCCGAGCAACGGCTAGCAGCAGTGAGGCAGGAGGTGGAGAAGAGTAAGTCAGCTGTCAAGAAGGAGCAGGAGTCAGTGAAGAAGACTGAGACCTCGAGGGATGCTGCGCTGGGCAAGTGTGCTAAGTTCGAGAGCGAGCTCAAGGCTTTGACAGACCAGAAGATGTCTGCGGATGGCACAGTTATCAAGCTGAAGATCAAAGTGGCAGAGGTGGAGAAAGCACTGGAAAGGTCCATGACTGAATGCAAAAAGATTGGCGAATCTTTGAGTGAAGAGGAACACGATATGGTTGCTTTGAATGTGCAGTTAGTCAAGCGAAAGTCTATTATTGTAGCTCTCGAGGCCAAGGTGGCAGATCAGGATCTGAAGCGGGACGAGGATGTGTCCAAACTTCGCAAGACTTTTGCAGAGCAGCAGAGTGGATATCAGGATCTCAAGACGCGTCATGCAGCTACTGAGATAGCATGTGCCAGCTCAATATCAAAAAGAAAGGAGCTTGAAGACAAGCTGTTAGCTGCTCATGAGGAGTTTGCTGAGAAGCAGAAGGCACAGGAAGCACTTGCTGAGAAGCTGGAAGGGACAACAGCTCAAGTTGCCAGCCTACATGTAGAGTTTAAGGACGAGAAGGAAAAGGCATCGAAGCTCCAAAGCCAGGTGGTGCAAGAACGCGAGAAGAAGAAGGAGTTGGACGCTGCCAACGCTAAGCAGATATCTGAACTGCAGACCAAAATCAAGAATCTTCTAGTGAAGAATGATACGTTTGAGAGCACAATGAAAGTGTTCGAAAATTCGCGGAAGGACCTCGAGCACCAATTGCAACAAGAAATCGTGGTAAAGACAAGAGCTGAGCAGGAACTTGTGAAAGGGGGTCAAAAGATCGAGCGTGCGAATGCGGAGCTGGAAACAGCACTGGAACAAATCAAGCAACTGCAGGATCGGATCATCGAACTCGAGGAATGCGTTGAACGCGATCAGCTTAAAGCAGAAGATGAAGCTAAAAAGTGGCAGGAGGCGCATGCTCAGCAGGAGCAAACAGAATCAGTACTAGAGCGCAAGAAGCAAAGTGTCATGAGCCTCGAGGACAAGGTCAAGAAGCTTCAGACTGAATTGCGTGATACTGCCGCCGAAGCGGCCAAGCAAGCGGCAGTGCTGTCTAAAACAAAGTCAGAAAACATTAGAATGGATATGGAAATAGAAAGTTTGACTGCCAAATTGAGGAAGCTGCAGACAAGCCACAATGAGCTTGAGATTAGGGTTGTGGATATGGATCGCAAGCTCATGCAATCGCACGATGAGGTTGAGGCCCAGCAGAAGCGGTCAGAAGAAAAGTCGACGGAGATTGAGTTCCTCAAGGCTGAGATGGAGACTGCGAGACGCGAGGTAGAGAAGGTCAGTACAGAAATGATTGAAATGGAAGAAAAGCTGTGCACGGACATCACAGATCTTCAAGAACATCTGCATAGACAGATTGCCGACCTGGAGAAAAAACTCAAGGAGGTGCAAACGGCGCGCGAGAACGTGACACATGAGTATATGCAGGTGCAGCATCTGGCGCAGGATTCGATTCTTCAGATGAAGGGAGTGCACATCAGCGAGTGCCAACGTTTCCAGGTCATTTGCCTCATGCTTGAGAAGGCAGTTGAGGGCTTGCGGCTGGAGGTTGTGGGAATGCATTCAAAGATCGAGAAACAGTCAAATCTCATTGTCGAGTACGAAACGGCGCTTCATCAGAGAAATGCCGATCTGCAGGACAAGACGAAACATCTAGGTATTGCCTTGGTACACATTGACGATGGCCGTCAGCAGGTTGGTGAGCTGCAGGTATCTCTCAAAGTCGCCAACGCCCGTGGCAAGGACTTAGACCAGCAGTTGCACGATATGGAGAACTTGAATGAAGAGCTCTCGCGCCAGAAGAATCTGCTCGCAGATGCGCTCGACGCCGACAGAGTGACGCTGCTGGGGTACATCAAGATGCTGCAGGCTGCGGGCACCAAGTTTTTCCCAGACCCGTTCCCTGAACGATGCCACCTCAAAATTCCTGACAGGGTGTGGCTCATCACCATCGAGTTTAGCGAGAATCGCAAGATGCTTGACGACCTGCTGCACCAGTCTTATATCGAGGAGGATTTTAACAAGGGAACGATCCATATGACTGCTTTGCCGGGTGGCCTGACCAAACGCAAGGTCGACAATTTTGGGGTATTGCTCCAGAAGATGCTCGAGAACCACGCTGACAGTAAGACAGGACTGGATCGTGAGGCGTTGGTGGCGGTGGGCCAGAGCATCTGGCTCGACTTGAATCCGAAGGAAGCAGGTAGAGCTGATCAACAGGCGGCGATCTTGGCGACTGCCATCCTAGATGGTGTTGCACCGAAGACGAAGTTTGCTTTCGACATGCTGCAGAAATGGCTTGACTCAATTACGCAGATCATTGGAGGCCTTGATGTGGACGCGCCGAAGAGCGATCTAGCCGTAGCATGCCGCCGCGATCGTCACACATTGACGGCTGCCGTTGATGATTACGATCGCAACGCTCTCTGGATCCACTCATGCTCACTCATGGACTACATGCTTCAGTCCTGCGGCCGCAAGATTGCGCATTTATCAACTGAGGAGTTGAGATTGCTGCAGCTCACGCACTTCTTGAGGCAGCATGAGGAACAACAGGACAGCACGTATGAGGATGACGACATCCTGCACAACCAGCGCGACTCTGGAAACGAGTACTGGAAACGGGACTCGGACAGCACCTACAGCCAGAGTTCATTTGTCGATAGATTCAGGATGTCTTGGGATAAGTTCCAGAAGGTGTCGGCTGGCGGTATCTCTGCACCGACTACGCCCAGGTCACATTTTTCACTGGGCAGTATTTCGATGGGCGGTGGCGAAAAAACTGCGAGATCTAATATATCCAATGATGGACACAAGACAGCACGATCAAACTCTTCGTGGTTTATGGGTGATCACCTTTTTGAAGCGTAATGATTTAATTACATGGCTTTCACGACCACAGGCGAGTGCGCCAAGACCATTCGGACCCTTTAAAACATAACGATTTGTTTAGATGGTTTCCATGACCTCGGCGAGTGTGCGAAAACTATTGAGAGGTGCATGGTGCTTGTTGAAAACTGAAGTTTTAGTCTGTATTAATACAAGACAAAAAAATCGAAGAGACCTCTTTCGAGAGTAGAGTTTTGATTGAAAACAGATAGTGGGTATCTCAAGGATGTGGGGGCAGGTCACACTCACAAACCCTGGGAATTCCCTGCGCTCTACTACCCATTGGTCAGCCCACAAGCCTCTGAATCGCCTGTTAAAGGGAAAGTTGTAAAACCAGTCAGAGCTTGCGCTCTCGGCTTCGCATACCGGGACAGGCCCAATTCTATAGTGGGGTCATCAGGAAAATAGCGTAGACCGTCGATGTCAGCTGTCTATTAGGGGCAAGTTCTGGCGTCTACGGAATCCGCTACTGCAGGGCAATCGGCTACTTCTCGATGTCTCAAAGCGCTACCAGTCCGGCTAGGAAGAGTAGACTTGGTCCTAGACGACCTCGGATTGAAAGATCGAACCAGCGCACCTATTACTCTCATACGACCACTGCCTGGAGATTCAGCACCCTTGCATACAATTAAGACAGCAGCAACTGGAGGCGGAAATGAAGTGTACTCAAGGGGAGGGTGGGAACTGATTCTGTGAGTACTAATTCCCCCAAAACAGAAATCATAAAAATATCGAGGAACAAAACCGTGACACCCGCGCTAGAGGGGTCGAGGGCCAAGTCTTTGCGTGACGAGTCACATTACTAACCGTGGTTTAGTAACATGCCGAGCCACCTTACTAAACTTTGGACCCCGTGTTCTAACCGGGATATTCAAGAGCAATGGGGCGGGGGGACACCTTTCAGACGGCAGGGCGTGTCTCAAGGAGGAAAGTGAGATCAAGCGTTGCAAGGATTTTCTCCGCTTTCTTGGGGGGGATGGAGAGTGTCGCTTTTGGTTTCGCTTGCACCGACATAAATGTAGACATACATACAGACATAGATGTAGACATACATGTTTTTTTCCAGTTCAGTTTTTTTCCGTTTTTCCAGTCCGGTTTTGTTTCAGTTTTCCTGTCTGGTTCTTTTGGTTTGTTCTGTCCAGTGTCTGGTGGTAGAGTCTGGAGGTAGAGTCTGGTGGCTTGGACAAAACCGGGAAATGTATCAACCAAGGACATCATGGTTATCGGTACTGTTGGACAAATCCGCACAGATTCTCGGATTTGAGATTCAAGGAACCGGCTCATTTGCTGGCGAGCCCTCTTCCTAAAAACAAATAACGAACTGGCCCAAACCTAGCACTATAGTTTCTACCAGCTGGTTTCTAGAATCTGGAAACCCATTGGGGTGCTATATGCATGAGCATATGAGTGGTATTCGATTGTGAGAGTTGTCATGTTTGTGTGTATTCGCATTGATGCAATGCTCGCTGTGCAATCTTTGATATATGTAAAAATAAATTTGTTACAACACAGCTGATATGGACAGCCTACGCTGCTCTCCTGCTCCCCGAATTACCTTCAGTATGTTGCAGTGTGTTGCAGTGTGTTGCAGTGTGTTTCAGAGTGTTGCTATGAGTTGCAGTTTCATGGGCGCGTGTATTCATCTCGACACGATGCTCACTTATTTTGCCTAAGGAAGAAATTGAGGAGCAATCTCTCAGGCTGATGTCTACTGCCGTAGATTCTGGGTGCAGTAGAGTGCTGCAGAGTGTTGCATAGTGGTGCAGTGTGTTAAAGTGTGCTGCAGTGTTTGGTGCGATGTGTTGCAGAGTGTTGCAGAGTGTTGCAGATTCGTCTCCCCGCTCCCGCGCCCAGAGCTCATACAGTCATCACATTTGAAAAGAGACATGTCAAAGAGACACATCAAAGACGCCAACTTTCTGGCTACCGTACTTGACAGCTTTTACCGGCTGACGTAACATGCACGTGACAAAAGAGACGTATATAAGAGACTCATGAAACAGACCTAATCACTATGAAAGACACATACTTGCTGGTTGACGTACCAATGCACTTTGCACACGCGACAGGCGGTGCTGAAGCGGGATCAAGGTGCCGGGAAAAAAAATAGATCTTGCAGCAGCAGACAGCGCTGAAGAGGGAGTCAATGTGGGCTCTCAACACCATAATTTGTTTGCGTCATTGCACATGCGCTTGATCTCCTTCCAGTCTGCATCCGTGCACTTCGAGAGTAGAGTTTTTATTACAAAACTTTGTTTTCCCCTTATTTCCGATTGCCAAAAGAGTTGAAAATTTTCCTAAATTGTCGATTTGCCGATTTGCCCGACCTCCCCCCCTCCTCATCTAATTTGAATCAGAGATTTTAAAAACAACCCCCCTCCGCTTCCCAAAAAGTGGTCAAATTTAATTTTTTTCAGCCCGAGGATTTGAGAGAAACAAAGTTTTCAATAAAAACTCTACTTGTAAAGAGAAACAAAGAGAGCATGACGTAGACACAGGACACGTGGCGGAGAACATGCGAAATTACTGTTTTACATCGCGCTTACAATTGGCTGGCCCCCGCATTGTTTGTCCCAGAACCCTTGTGCTTGCCACAAGGAAGTGATCTCTTCCTCCTCAGTCGTTGTTCCTTGACAGTAGAGTTTTTTTTATTAAAAACCGATAGTAGGTATCCCAAGGATGTTGCGGCTCTACTCTAATACCCATTGGTGTGAAAAATGGACCAAAACCACACATGCAAAATGCCGTAACGTGGCCATGGGAAAGACAAAATCGACGGTCCTAGGATTGTCTTGGTACGGTGAAATAAAAAGCTCAAAACTGCAAGTAATTTCCTAGTCGAAAATCCAGTAATTTCGTACAAAAAATACAATCGAAATCAGCGGCAAATCTTGTCTTGTCGGACGCGCACATGTCTTGTTAAGAGACGATACATATCTATCGTCTTGTTAACATATTTTGACTGTTTAGCCCTAGTGTGCGAGGAAAAGGGGTGCTTGGAGCAGGGCTCTACCGCTACGGTGCTAACACAACATGTACAGTAATGCTCTGATTTACAGGAACCAGCCCTCTCAGCCTAGCAAACCTGCAAATACTTCTAGGCTTGCAGATTGTTTGACCACATATCTAGGTCTGCATCCCAATCCCAGCACAACTGTCCACAACAGCCAGCAGATTTGCCAGTCGAATCCTCAACGCACGTGGCACCGTTTTCAATTGTCATCAAGTTGGAGCATCCATCAAGGTCGTTGGTATTGCCGTCATCACAATCCTCGTGTCCAACCACACGGAACCCATTTCCAAGGACGGTATTGCAGACATTGACTTTTGCGTCCCGGACGGGATAAGGAGAGCAAGCCCATCCCGTTTCCATTCTGCATTTGGCATCGCAGCCGTCCTCAAGACCACTGTTACACGCCTCACCAGCATCCATGATTTGCCAAATTTGTCGAGATGACCTATTTTGAATTGCAGAGCAAAACAACGGTGCAGAAAGTGCGAGACAAAAAAATTGAATCCCACAATCTATAGATTCCCTCCACGCCATGAATGAGTTGAGCCGGAAAAAGTGGGAAGGATAATGCTTGTAGAAAATTGCTTGCAGCTTTGGGCTTCCCTACCCTAATCTTACATTCGAACCCCTCCCTTCACATAGGTCATTTCTAAGATAAGGAACTAGTCTAATTTTCTCGCACTTCAAGGTACAGACAGCTATACGTACGAACATACATACATACATACAAACATGCAAGCATACATACATACATACAAACACACAAACATATATACAAACATACAATACATACAATCTTGACACACATGCATACATGCAAACATGCATACATACAAAAATACATACCTACATAAACAAATATATACATAAATACATACAAAACTACATACAAACATACATACAACACCATTATACTTATATGCATTGCTCCCGCCCACCGACTGTCTGTTTCGTCCTACTCCCAGTGCATGTCCACTCGCAATTGTTTTGGTTGTATGGATCGCCTGATGCATCGTCAAAAAAGTGATGTCAGCTATGAAACCATAGGAAGAGCCAGGAAGGCACATACGCAACCATTGTGCGTGCCATGAACATGCAAATAATAATGATTTCAGGACTGACCGGGAGAAGTATACTGGGCAAACTCTGTGAGCGCATTTGTACAACTTATGCACTGTCCCTTCACGTTCCCTGCATCAGGGAAAACACACCTGCCGACAGCAGCACGCATAAGATTGCGCATGTATGCATTTCAAACAAAGAATGGCTTTCCAAGATGCACGCACAAAATACAGATCAACCTCAACACCTACGATCAGAAGACATCTGGCAACGTCAAGCATATAAACTACACAGAATGCCTTTCGAAGATGCAATACACAAACTCCAAATAAATCTCAGAGATTATAATCTGCACAATTACGTTGTTGCTGTAGTTACTGATGTATGGCTCTATGCATACCTGTTTATGCAGGGCGCACGGTAAAATCCATGTGCGCACTGAGCATACTCGCGCAGCTCCCAGCCCCCTTGCTTGACAACTGAGATGCCCTCACAAGGAGAGCATGTCAGGTTTCCACCGTCACACTCGGCATGTTCCCATTCGTAGCATCTGCAAAATAAAAAAGTCTCAGAGAACATTCGAATAGCAATAATGGTGCGATGCATTCTGTAACTCTTCAAGATGCAGACTTCTACCACAGAACACCATGATACATAGCAGGATGGATACACATTCTTGAACAATGGCGTGCATGTTGAAAGCCCAACATCTAATCCCTGGTGCTCTCTTCAAATCGCGGATGCAGCTATCTCAGACGAAAACTTACGGATTTTCGAGCAGAATGTTCCCTGCCCCATACGTGACTATCTGTGGGTATGGGCATTCTCCGGCGGGACAGCTCTCTGGCAGCAGCTCACACGCCATGCCATTTGCATAAAAATTCGCAGGGCACGCCCACGGGCAAAATGGCAAATCAACAATGGTGCCTGGTCCGTTGTAATTTGCGTGTGAAGGAATGATGTTATTGCACGGCAGACATATTCCGGCGCTCGTCTTGTAGTAGCCATTGTTGCAGCCAAAAGCACAGTTGTTGAGATGTGCTGGATCTCCGGGGAAAATATATTGCGAGTTTGCCGGAATTGTGTTATCGCATGGCACGCAGAAGCTATCCCGGGTTGTGTTGCATGGCATTCTATATTGTCCCCTTCCACACAGCGAGACGTTGCAGGGGACACAAGTGGTATATGAGTACGGCCGATCTGGATCAAAGGGCTTGTCGGCCCAAGGCGGAACCACAGTGGATCCTGGTAGGGTCACACACAAGGTGAGGAACAACACAAATACACAATTTCGCACAAACAAACAATAGCTACTAGGTTCCATAGTTAGAGCTGCAATACACTTCAATTTACAATATTTCGGATTACATTTGTCTGAAGGACTCACCGTTTGCGAATGTACCCGATGAGCACTGCCAAGAACATGACCCTGGTTCGTGCCATGTCTTGTAGCACTGCCTTTGCAGAATCCGAGTGACAATCCCAAAGGGAAGTTGCAAAACGTCCGTACAATTGTGAGATTTTCCCCATTCCACCGCTGGCCTGTTGATTCCAGCCGTGTTGATCACACAACTGCATCCGCACTGCAAGCCCCACGGCGAATTAGTAGTGGATACGCCAGCGTCATTGCAAGAGCAATTTGCGAGCGTGCATTGTGCCGTCGTATTTGTCATGTTCGGCAGAACATCTGGAGGCACCGGATAGGAAAGCGTTTCGTCATAAATAGTGGTATACAGGGTTTCTGAGGAAAATTCGTGAGGAATTGCTCGAAGCACAGGCCTGATTACACCTGGGCCCAAATAGTCGCTAAAGGCCGGACCATTCTTGCATTCGTCACACATTCCTTTGGATCGAATAGTGCAATTTGAGAATGAGAAGCCTTGAGTGCATGTCTCACAGGCAGCACACGTCTGATTTCCATATGTCTCCTTATAGGTGGCTACAGCACAAGGAGTGCATTCACCATTTGCCACCTCGCCAGAATATCCAGGTTCACATCTACAATCGTGGAGATGAACCGTGGCGTTCCTCGGAGCAGCAACTGGAGCTGCTGGATCACTGCGCGCCCCAATGTCGTACATGGACCATGCAAGATAGTTGCAATTTTGTCTCTCGAAGTAGGATACATTTTCCCACGTGCATCTATCTGTGACAGTGAATGAGTTTGCGGGGCAATTCGTACACTTGCTTGACCCTCGGACGGGCGCGTACTTTCCTGGCATGCACGAAAAACATTCGAGGCCATCAGCACTCCCACTGAATGGTGTAGGCACAAAATATCCAGGCATGCATGAACAGTTTGAGATGACAGTAGAGGCTCTGCTTATTGTTTCCGTATTCGTAGGACATAATGTGCAATTATCTGAGCCTGTAATTGTTTTGTATTTGCCGTCCACGCATTCAGAGCAATTGGCACCGTCTGCACCTGTGTACCCTCTGTTGCATTTACAAAAATCGTTTGCTGGACTCGCCGGGATAGAAAATGAGTCTAGGGGGCACTCACTGCACTGCCGTGTTCCATTTTGGTCCTTGTACGTCCCACCCTCGCAAGCCTCGCACGAAACACCATCCGGCCCTCTGTAATCACGCGTGCACCTGTCGCACGCAAGATCACCCCATCGACCACGTCCTGCGCGTATTGCGGCACCACCGTTGAGCACTCCGTCGTTGCCATTGCCACTTGCATCTACTATCTGCGACGCTCCAGCGCCGTTGAAATCATAGGAGCCAACAAGGGCACTTTCCGGGGCAACCAAACGGCCCTGTGTTTGTGCTAGGGCAGAAACCTCTCCACTGGAGAGAGCTCGCGTGTACACCATCAAATCATCTACCAACCCATTGATTGAAAAGTCTGAAGAATTCCCCGCCATAGCACCGATGGCAAGACCGTCGAAGCAGGTGAATTCTGCTTGCAATAGCGACGAATTTACAAGCACGCTATTCTTGTAAAAACTGAGCTGCTCTTCTTCAAAGTCAAAGACAAGAGTCCAGTGCGCCCAAGTATCAGCAGGATTGACAAAGAAACCTACGCTCCCTGTTGAGTGCCCGTTGCCGCTCCCTGACCCTGAAGCAAAGTTTGCCTGGAGGGACGAGCCATTTGCGGCGGTAACGGAAAAAGAAGTCATGCCCTGAAAATAGGCCCTGAATTGTGTGTTGTTGGCACAGTGCATCGAACAAAGAGTGCGGTCGGACTGGTCTGATGAAGACAGAAAGTTGAACCAAAATGCGAATGTCATCCCTTTGATTACGGTCTGCCCCGGAACAATACTTGAGCCCTCTGCCAATACGACTCTGGAATTGGTGTTGCCATCCAGCAGAAGTGCATTCTCGAAAAGAGAGGCGTTGCAATCGTAACCAGGCGCGCAACTTGCCGCAGAGTAGCCTTTTTGACAAGTGCAGTTCGTTATCAGGGGGCTAGATTCTGGAGACCAGGTGCGGACTGGGCATGCATGACAATCCTGCAGCGGGTTGGGTATGTAAAAGTTGCCAGTGGTGTTCTTGTATGTGTACTGCGGACAGGAAGCACACGCATCTCCATCCCTGCCAAAATAGCCCAGATTGCAAATGCAGTTCGTAAGGAAATACGACGCAACTCCAGAATTTGTGTTGGTTGGACAGCTGCTGCAATTGGTCGAGCCTATGATGGGTTTGTATTGCCCTTCTACACACGCCAAACAATTTCCACCGTCTGCACCTGTGTACCCTCTGTTGCATTTACAAAAATCGTTTGCTGGACTCGCCGGGATAGAAAATGAGTCTAGGGGGCACTCACTGCAC
>Ga0209491_10009628_pt1 | contig 11794 bp, 10 predicted proteins | sample BON02_FD_187213 | JGI IMG/M metagenome (GOLD analysis project Ga0209491, IMG submission 187213) | Freshwater microbial communities from Lake Bonney liftoff mats and glacier meltwater in Antarctica - BON-02 (SPAdes) (version 2) | ecosystem: Environmental > Aquatic > Freshwater > Ice > Glacier... | reverse complement strand
GCGCGAATTCAGAGTTTTGTTTTCAACTCGAGCTGCTCAAATCGAGTTTTTTTATAGCACGCTGTTTTGGACCCCTTCCAGTGGTGAGCGACCGGCCTAGAACGTGAAGTCTAGACGGGGATTCCGGCGGGCACCGAACTGTCCGCTTCAGGATCAACGACAGAGCGCGCGCCGCCATCGCCGCTGCCCTGCGCCTTGATTTTTGAGGTCCCGCCCCCCGTTTCCCAACCCCTCTCTTCGTTGAGTCTCGCGTTTCGTCGCGGTCTCTGTTTGTCTGTATGTTTTGTCTGTGGGATGACCGGCCATGGCACGAGCACCACCTTTCGTGGACGCCGTGTAAATCCGGAATTTGGGCCCCTGCGCTCGCGCGCGTGGGGGCATCGTGTGTGCTGCTGCAGGCTGCTGTGATGCGCTGTGGTGTTGCTGGGCGTCGTCTGTGTGGTGGGGGAGGGGACACTTCCTTGGGGGCGAGGGACTGCTCTCTTGCCCCCTTCCTCGTCCCTCCTTCTTTTCTTTTCTTTTGATCCATATACGTGTGCAGGTTTCCACTGTAGCCTACTTCCTCCTATATATATATATATATATATATATATATATATATATATATATATATATTATATATATATATATATATATATATATATATATATATATAATCTATATATGTATGTATATATATATGCCTATCCTACCGACCCGGGCACATAGGGCGAGGCCTGACGATCCACAGTCGTAGTCGTGTTCCCGTGTAGTTGAGGGCTAAGGGGGATATTTTGGAGGTCCAGATAGTGCTGAATTTTAAGGCGGTTTCTTCTTGTTTGGCGAGGAAGTGTGTAGTGTGTGGACTTGCTGGCGAACCAGGCAAAAATAAGAGCCGTGCATGCTTATAGAAAAGTGTCTGGGTCAAAGGATAGGGGGGGGGGGGCATGGATTTCCTGAATAGAGTTACTGTATGCGACGAGTGCTGCAGCGGCAGAGGAAGGCGATTAGTGCCATGGCATGGTTGTGGATATTTGTAGCGGCTCTGTGAGCGCTATAGTTTCGGAGCTCGACACCCCCGTGTGCAACAGCCCTTGAATGTTATGTAGTGCACTATGTAGGGCACTACACTGCTGTATGTAGTGTAGCCTGCTAAGCTAAGCCTGCCTTTCCATCAGACGCTACAGTGATGTTGTAGCGTAGCCCCACCCCCACCCAATCTTACATCTTACATATTTAAACCTACTAGCCTTAAAAACAATTGTTTTTAGTCGGCAAGCGGCTGGCGCAAAACTGCGTGGGGACGTACCGCGATCTGCGAGCAGCGCGCGGCGCGTGGCCAAGGCGCATGGCGCCAGGCGGTGTGCAAGCGCTTGGTGCAACGCATCGGCGAGGCCAGCAGCTTCCCGATGGGCACCATCGTCGACAGGTTCTCCGGCCTTACATCCGACGACGATATAACCGCACTGTCTGTGTGTTTCAACATAAATAAAATGCCCTAGGATAGTGTAGGCCTACAGTGTAGGACAATGCGTCACTGCGTAGCATGTAGCCCATAGCCCCTCCCGACACTATATACACACACTACAGGCTGCAGAACATCCAGGCATCCACAGGCACCAGCCCGCCGTTTGCTTGGGTTGGGTATATCTGCGGCTTGGGGTTTGTGGGCTCTCCAGCATCTGGGTCTTTGGCTCCTGGTCTTTGTTTGGTCGTCTGATGATGAGAAGCGCAGGTAGCCCTTTGGGCCGTGACTTTCCGTGCGCTGCTGTTTTGCGTTGCTGTGCGGCGAGGTCTGTGCAAGTCTGCAGTCCGCAGCAAGCAGCTTCCAGCGCGCGCTCCGGCCGGCGCAAGGCTTTCAAGGGCTCGTCGCCCCTGCGCCAGGCCGTTTCTATTTGTGTTGGCTTGGGTCATTGGGGTCTCCGCGCGGCCATGGGCTCTTGGTCGTGGGTCTCATGATGAACGCAGGCAGCCCCCTTTGGGCGCTGTTCTGCATATCACGATACTATGGGCCTTTGGCTTTGGCCTTTGCCTTTGGCCCACGACTTTTCCTACGCTGACTTTGCTGGTGCTGTGCGGCGAAGTCTGCCCGCGTCTGCAGCGAGCATCTGTCAGCACGCGCTCTGTGGCTCGAGCTGCGCCTTTGAAAAGCGGTAAGGGTAAGGGTACCTTTGCCACATGTCCATCGTGTGGCGTTTGCCCCGCGATGGTGGCGCGTGGCGCATTCATCGAGTCTGGCCTGGCGGATGCGAAAGCTGCGCCGATTATCGGCGCCCGATACGCTATACCAGGTACGCTGAACTTTCCGCGTTTCGACGTTGGACTGATAGATCAGAAACACGCTTGACTTTACGCATTTTATTTCCATGAACATTAACAACACACTCACACTCATGCTACACAAGCTACACTGTAAGCACTGCACGCATGACAATCCGTTGCATCTGGTGGACCCGACATTGTTTCGGCCACGTCGCCTCGCGTCAAGGTGAGACACCAATTGTTCAACCTGCACTCGCTTGCCGCTTGCCGCTAGAGAGCCCGCCGATGTCCCCTGGCTGGCGAAACGAACGAACACCCGAGCTGTACAGCTCGGGAGGACGGCACTACTACTACTACTATCCAGGGCACAAGCACGAGTTGCGCTTGTTGTAACCTAGAAGGGCGTACTCCCCACTAGGCCACCATCAGCGCTGATGGTGGCCTAGTGGGGAGTACGCCCTTCTAGGTTACAACACAACAGTGGTCCTCATCCGGAGGGACTACGGGGTGTCGACCACCCACACTGCCCGCCGCGAACGACTCGCGCGAGCGTACGTCCCCTATGTGAGTCATACTGGTGTACGTCGAAACCTAGTAGGGCGGGTTCCCCACTAGGCCACCATCAGCACTGATGGTGGCCTAGTGGGGAGTACGCCCTTCTTGGTTACAACGGGGGGGGTCGTAAAAGAGCGCTCACACGCGATGGCGAAGGCATAGTAACGCGCGATAGCGCCCTACAGTATCAAGGTAGAAAGGTTGTTCGCCCTAACTCGGGGGGGGTTAGGGGGGTCGGGTTAACCCGCGGTTCGGGTTAACCTTAACCCCTTCACCCGAAGTTCGAGCAGTAGCACTGTATCCTATGGGGTTAGCCTGAGCTCTCGAGCGGCTAGCGCTGGGGTTAACCCGAGCTAGCCGTTTGAGAGCTTGCTCACGACCCTCGGCGCGCAGTAGTGCGAGGCCGCCTTGCCGCACCAGATGGGTACGGTGGATGCAGCGGTGAGGATGGCTGCGCGGCAGGCGAAGGGGACTGAGAGCATGAATCGGATATCGAAGATGGCCATGGAGCCGCCGAGGAAGTCGGCCGAAGAGAGCGCCACGATGCAGGCCAGGTAGACCAGCAGCGTCAGTACCTGCACCCAAGGGGGTTAGGGGGTCAGGATGAGCACGGTGCAGGACCAGCAGCGTCAGTACTTGCGCCCAAGGGAGTTAGGGGGTTAGGATGAGCAAGGTGCAGGACCAGCAGCGTCAGTACTTGCGCCCAAGCGGGTTAGGGGGTTAGGATGAGCACGGTGCAGGACCAGTAGCGTCAGTACTTGCGCCCAAGGGGGGTAGGGGGTTAGGATGTGAGCACAATGTGTCAATGGGGTAATAATTCACCTGCGCCCGGGCGGGCGCATGGGCATAGTTACTTTACAACTGGGTCAACTAACTTCACAGCAGTTTCGTTTATCTGTAACGATTACTACTTGTCCCCTCTGGTGTCTCTCTTCTGCTTTGCGAGCATATTACTACACTGTACCGCTAGTCGCGAGACGCCGAGGAGGCGTTTAGAACCAAAAGCCGAGATTGTCTAGTAGCGGTGCTAGTAGTAGTTGTAGTGGTAGTAGTAGTGGTGGGTTAACCCTTATGGCCAAGGACGCACCTGTGCCAGCAGCATGAGCGGATGCCAAAAATATGAATAACCACAATTTGTTTATAATAACATAATTATATGGATATATTGAGATTTAAGGACACACCTGTGCCAGCAGCATGAGCTATACACACACATATATATATATACACCTTATCAATTTGAATGTTCCCTCTGCGCGTGTGCTCGTGTCCCCTTTGTATTATAAACCGTCTGTGAATACATACTTAAGAAAAATATGAATAACCAAAAAGTTTATTATCATAGAATTATATGGATATATAGGGATTTAAGGACGGACCTGTGCCAGCAGCATGAGCTATACATATATATATATACACTTTTATCAATGTGAATACATACTTAAGAAACATATGAATAACCTAAAAGTTTATTATCATAGAATTATATGGATACACAGGGATCTAAGGACGGACCTGTGCCAGCAGCATAAGCGGATGCCAGCACTTCTTGCTAACTGTTCTTTTAGGTTTCGTTGTAACCACCGAGGAGAGGACGATTTTTTCTATGATGAATAACCAACATTTGTTTATTAATACATAATTAGGGTTAGGGTTAACCCTTAACCCATTATAAACAAATTTTGGTTATTTGGGTAAACCCTTAGCCCGATTATATGGATATACAAGAATCTAAGGACGGACCTGTGCTAACAGCATACGGGTTAAGGGGCTAATCCTGACCTCGACCGCCACCATCAGCAGCTCGGTCAGAATACAAACAAATGCATATACATATATAGATACAGAGAGAGAGATATATAATATATATATATATATATATATATGAATACATGAAAACGCATATATACATATATCTACACGCATATATATATATATATATATATATATATATATATATATATATATATATATATATATATATATATATATAAATATAAACAAAAACATATATATATATATATACACACATATATATATATATATATATATATATATATATATATATATATATATATAGATCTGTATCTATCTATATATACACACACACATACATATACATACACACATGTACATATACATTTACATGCATATACAGATGCATACATAGGGATCTACATTTGACCGAGGATGCACCTGTGCTAGCAGCATAAGCGGATGCCAGCGCTTGACCTCGACCGCCACCATCAGCAGCTCGGTCAGGATACATACAAATGCATATACAGATATAGAGACAGAGAGAGAGATGTAATAAATATATACATATATATATGAATAAATGAATACGCATATATACAAATATATACACGCATATATATATATATATCTATATATATATATAGATATATATCTATCTATATATACACACACACATACATATACATACACACATGTACAAATACATTTACATGTATATACGGATGCACACATAGGGATCTACATTTGACCGAGGATGTACCTGTGCCAGCAGCATAAGCGGATGCCAAAAATATTAATAACCACAATTTTTTTATAATGATATACTGATATATGGCTATATAGGGATCTAAGGACGGACCTGTGCTAGCAGCATAAGAGGATGCCAGCGCTTGACCTCGACCGCCACCATCAGCAGCTCGGTGAGGATGAGCGCGGTGAAGGTGATGCCCACCACGTGCACGAAGCGCTGCTCGAAGAGCACGATCCCGCCCAGCATGATGACGCAACCCTACGTGGGGAATACGCAGAGCGAAGAAAAAAATACGATATTATATTCCGATTTAGCCTATATAAATTGAATATCCTCGAGCCTATAAATGGAATATGATTGAATATCCTCGGAAATATGATATTATATTCCATTGGACCTCCCCCAGGAATATCCATATTCATATTCCCCACGTAGGGACGAAACCCTGCAGAGAGAATTAGGGTTACAGGGTTAACCCTTAAAGGTGCCCTGTGCGCCTAAGTAATTCTCAAGCAGTTTCTCTTATTCAACGTGTACTAATGACTTTGGTCAATCTGCGACCCATAATGAACGGCGGTTTCAGTTGTGACTCGGCCAATCGCGTGTTCCGAGTTCTTCCGGGTTTTATGGGTAAATCGCTGGTGATCGCCGTCAGAAGTTCAACAAAACGTAACAACAAAACTCGCTCATGTACATGAGCAAAGCGAATTTACATATGACGGTTACTTAGTAGCTGCAGAGCACCCTTAAAGGTGTCCTGTGCGCCTAAGTGAACGACTTCGAGTTTCCTATAATCAAAACGAAGAAACTCGGAGTCGAAACTCGCTCAGGTACCTGAGCAAAGCGAATTGAACCATAGCTGTTATTTAGTAACTGCAGAGCACCTGTAACCTGTAGAGAGAAGCGGAGGGGTAGCCCGAGGGAATGTTGCCGCTTACGGCGGCGACTAGCTTTGAGCACAGGGGGCCCACAGCGCCTCCTGACCCTTTGTTTGCTCGACTAGCCCCCCTCTAGATCAGTTCCCTGTGCGTGTGTGCTCGTGTCCCCTTTGTATTATACACCGTCTGTGAAACTAGCTAACAGATCCAAGGGGCACGAAGCGCTGTTCGAAGAGCACGATTCCGCCAAGCACGATCACGTAACCCTGTAGACAGAATTAGTCCGCTTAGAGTAAATCCGGTCAAAAATACCAATCAGCGAATCCCCGTTCAAACTAGCAACCCCGGTCGAAACGCCAGCTAAACTCCAGCTAAGCTTTACCGGGTTTGCTAATTTTGACCGGGTTTGCTCAAGTGGCGAACTTTGAGACAGGGATCGCTCGTAAACCTCAAAGAAGTAGGGTTGCAGAGTTAACCCTGAACCTGTATAGAGAAGCGGAGGGTTAGCCCGATGGATGTGAAACTCGGGTTACACGTGCCTTGTGCTCCGAAGTGATTCGACTTCGAGTTTCCTATAATCAAAACGACGAAACTCTTAGTCGGAACTCGCTCAGGTACCTGAGCAAAGCGAGTTTAACCATAGCGATTAATTAGTAGCTGCAGGGCACCTTTAACCTTGGGTTAACCCGGGGTAAGCGCACAATCAAGCCTAGCGCAGTGGGGCACCGGGGGGGTATCCAGGGGCAATCCATGGGGTGGGGGGGTAAGAGGGTAAATCTATACTGCCCTAACCTATCCCCCACAAAAACTAGCCCCAGGGGGACTGGACTTAACGAGGAAGGGGGGATGTGAACCAGGAGGGGTGTGCATGAATCTGGACAGGGGTACGAGTGTGAACGGTAAGGGAGGGACGAGCTGTGAATCAAGGCCACACGTGCGCCGCAATCGATGCGCGAGCAATATAAACTAGCTAACAGATCCAAGGGGCACGGCGCGTATGATCGTTCTAGGTACGGTCGCACGCGAGCGAGCCCGACCTCCTTCGTCACACATCACACGCAGCAGATCTCCAAGGCGGCAGCAGTGAATGGCTCCAAGGCCATCCTCCAATGTATTAACTCCCGCAAGCAAAAGGCGTGCTTCTGCGCGCCTTCGACGACCGGAGCCGCGTACGCGGCTAGCGGTGCGTGGCGTGCCTAAAGGTGCGCTTCGCACGCACTGCCTAGCAGGCACCCCTATGGGGTAGCCTTGAAACTTGTAGAGTATTGTTTGCGCGTGAGCCAGTGTTAGGGCTGTACTTCTATGTTTCTGTGAGAGGACCACTTCCCTGTGCGTGTGTGTATAGCTCAACGCCGCAGGGTATATAGCGGGTCTCGTGTTCGTGTCAATGGGGTCATAATTCACCTGCGCCCGAGCGGGCGCACGGGCATAGTTACTTGATAACTAGGTCAACTGACTTCATGGCAGTTTGTTGATCTGTAACAAATTCACAGCCGTTGGTTACTCTGACAAAGCGCGCGCATCGCAGCCGTCCGCCCGGCTTCTACAGGAGGAGCAGGGCTGCCTCGAGCGCGGCGCGTGCTCTCTTTCGGTCTGTAAAATCTGTAGAAGTGGAGCGCTGCGTCTACGCATATGGCTCGGGTTAACCCGAGGGGCACCCCTATGGGTTGGCCTTGCCACTTGTAGAGTGTTGTTTGCGCGTGAGCCAGTGTTCGGGCTGTATTTCTATGTCTCTGTCACTTTCAGATCAGTTCCCTGTGCGTGTGTGCTCGTGTCCCCTTTGTATGATAAACCGTCTGTGAACGGATCAGTTCCCTGTGCGTGTGTGCTCGTGTGCTCTTTTCGTACATACACCGTCTGTGAAAGCTGTAAAGTGGAGCGCTGCGTCTACCCATATGACGGGTAGGGCAAGGAGAGGGCGTGGATTCGCCTCCCACCCCCAGCCCCCCACGGGTTAGGGTTAACCCTTACCCCTACCCCCCCACCCAGAAGCCCATGCCCAGCTCTATCCCCATATGCACGAGGGAACCCGATATATAAATACATATACGTATGCACATATATATATATGTATATATATATGAATATACACATACACATACGTACACACATACACATACACAAATACATATTCCACCCAAAAAATGTATGAATACATAAATATACACATGCATATATTTATTCCTAAATACGTGTTCCTAAATACGTGGATGAAGGAGTAAATAAATACATCTTGCTATCGATCTATCTACCTACCTATCTATCTAGCTACCTATATATATGAGTACCGCAGCCCACCTGGTAGACGGCCTTCTAAGGCGAGACGAGGAACGTCTTGACGGAGAGGGTTAACCCGAGCTACATTCTTACATTAATATTTGCTCGCATTTATATAGGTGCTGCTGCCCACCTGGTAGACGGCCTTCTAAGGCGAGACGAGGAACGTCTTGATGAAGAGGTAGCCCCGTGTCTGTAGCTCTCTGAAGGTTATACACAACTATATCAATACACACACATCGGGGTTAAGCCGTTTTTGAAGCTTTCTGTGGGTAGTTTATAGCTTTATTCTTACATTAATAAACACACACATACATAGAGGTACTGCTTCCCACCTCGTAGACGGCCTTCTAAGTGTTAACACGAGGAACATCAGAGGTGCCTATGCTTCTGCAGCTCTCTGTAGGTTACACAAAAATATATCAATACACACGCATCAGGGTAACTCCATCCATTCCGACACTCTCTGTAGTTTTTAGCTATATACTCATATCAATAAACACACATACATAAAGGTTATGTGTCCGCACCTGGTAGATGGCCTACCAGGTCCAGACGAGGAACGTCTTGATGGAGAGGTACCTCCGCTTCTGCAGCTCTCTGTAGGTTATAAATACGTATATAAATAGACATATATATTTAAAGATGATGCGTCCGCACTTGGTAGACGGCCTTCTAAGTCTAAACAAGGAACATCTCGATTGAGAGGTACCTCCGCTTTTGAAGCTCTCTATAGGTTATAACTGAATAGAAACAAACAGACACACACATCGGGTTAAGCTATTGCTGAAGCTCTCTGTAGGTCATGTATAGCTACAGTCTTACATTAATATATACACGCATATATATAAATAGATGCTGCAGCCCACCTGGTAGACGGCCTTCCAGGTCCAGACGAGGAACGTTTTGATGGAGAGGGTTAATCCGAGCTACATTCTAACATTAATATTTACTCGCATACATATAGGTGCTGCTGCCCACCTGGTAGACGGACTTCCAGGTCCAGACGAGGAACGTCTTAATGGATAGATAGCGTCGTTTCTGCAGCTCTCTGAAGGTTATACACAACTATATCAATACACACACATCGGGGTTAAGCCGTTTTGAAGCTTTGTGTAGGTAGTTTATAGCTACACACTTTTAATATTTACACGCATATATATATATATATATATATATATAGGTGGCGCAGCCCACCTGATAAACGGCCTTCCAGGTCCAGACGAGGAACGTTTTGATGGATAGATAGCGTCGTTTCTGCAACTCTCTGTAGAGTTCTGGAAACTTGAGCGCATTCAGCTCCGAGACGTCCTCGTCAAGCACCAAAGAGAAGAGCTGTGGACAGGAGACAGGCGGGAATGATTCAATGGCCATCCTCAAATGTACTATCTCCCGCAAGCAGGGTTAACCCGAGTGTCAGGGCTGTGTTTCTTTGTTTCTGTGAATACATCGGGTTCATTCCCGAGGGTATAGCCGTTGAGTTCGGAGACGTCCTCGTGAAGAACCAAAGAGGAGAGCTGTGAACAGGAAACACGCGTGAATGATTCATTGCCATCCCAAATGTATTATCTCCCGCAAGCAGAAGGCGTGCTCCTGCGCGCCTTCGACGATCGGAGCCGCCTACGCAGCTAGCAGTGCGTGGCGGGCCTAATGGTGCATTTGCACGCACTCTACCTAGCAGGCTCCCGTTTGGGGTAGCCTGGTTACATGCAGAGTATTGTTTGCGCGTGCATCAGTGTTAGAGCTGTGTTTCTTTGTTTCCGGCGGGCCGGCGCCTAAGGCGGCCACTAGGGTCGCGGCGTCGACTCCGCCCCCACGCATCTAGATATATTCCAGGGAGCTCCCTTTAGGCTCCCAAAGCCACGTTCGGATCAGTTCCCTGTGCGTGTGTGCTCGTGTCCCCTTTGTATTATAAACCGTCTGTGAATACATCGGGTTCATCCCCGAGGGTTTAGCCGTTTAGTTCCGAGACGTCCTCATCAAGAACCAAAGAGAAGAGCTGTGAACAACAGACGGGCGGGTGTGAATAGGCGGCAGGCCGGCGCGGAAGACGGTCGTAGTGTCGGGACGTCGCCCCCCCGCCCCCCCCCCCCACCAGCACCTAGATACATCCAGGGGAGCTCCCCTTAGGCTCCCAACGCCACTCTCGGAACAGTTCTCTGTGCGTGTATGCTCGTGTGCTCTTTGTATATGGGTTAACCCGAGAGACGTTTTTGTCAAGAACAATAGAGAAAAGCTGTAAACAAAAGACGGGCGGGCGTGAACCTACATGTTGAATACGCGGAGCAAAGAAAATAATACGGTATTCTATTCAAATTTAGCATGTTTCATGCATACATCAACCTTACATATGCCCATATCCATGTCATACACAGGGTTCACCAGGCGGAATACATTATTTATTTTCTCGTGGCTAAGTCCTAAGAATATGTGAAGGAATACCGATTCAACACGTAGGGGTGTGAATACGTCCTCGTTGGGTTGACCCCCGAGGGGTTAGCCGTTGAGCTCGGATACGTCCTCGTCAAGATTTAAAGAAAATCGTTGTGAACAGGAGACGGGCGGGTGTGAATACATCCTCGGTGGGTTAGACCCCGAGAGTTTAGCCGTTGAGCTCGAATACGTCCTCGTCTCAACGCCGTGTGGACGGGCTAAAACCAGCGTCCATGTGCCTTTGGTCTGTCCCCCGGGCCCAGGCCCTCCTTCGGGGGCGAGCTTGGGTGGCCCAACTATGGGCCAAATCGGTTGGGGCGGTCCGTCTACGGGCCCTACCCCCTTTTTTTGGTGCAGCAGGGGTGTCTCCGTGTCGGTGTGAGCCGCTGCTGCGGGCCGGCTGCTGTGGTGGGGAGGGGGTGTTAGGTGTTTATTAGGGGTAAACTTATCATCAAGAATTAAAGAGAATAGTTGTGAACAGGAGGAGGGGTTGGGATTAGGGGTTGGGGGCCTATGTGTTTAATACATATTCACGTATTCCTGCGGCGCAACCAGACGAATATGAATATCGTATTCAGCCTGGATAACCCTGTATATGGCATGGATACGTACATATTCAGGGGGGGGGGCGTATGCACAAAAACAGGCTGAATAAGTATAGAATACCGTATTGTTTTCCGCGTTCCGTGTATTCAACACATAGGGTAAGGGGTTCAGGGTTTAAGGGTTACGGGCCAGCCCTTAGGGGTAGGAGTTACGGATTAAGGCTAAACCCTAAAATCCTTATCTCGTCCAGAACAAGCAAGAAGAGCTGTGAGGGGAAGGGCGGGTGTGAAACCTGAGCTCTCGGATTAACCCTATTCGGATTAACTAACCCGGTGTGAATACGGAGAGGGGGGGG
>Ga0209491_10009624_pt1 | contig 11796 bp, 10 predicted proteins | sample BON02_FD_187213 | JGI IMG/M metagenome (GOLD analysis project Ga0209491, IMG submission 187213) | Freshwater microbial communities from Lake Bonney liftoff mats and glacier meltwater in Antarctica - BON-02 (SPAdes) (version 2) | ecosystem: Environmental > Aquatic > Freshwater > Ice > Glacier... | reverse complement strand
GCATCCCACAGACGACATCCATCAGGACTGAATTCATCACCTAATATAACTTCATCTTTGAATACGCCAAATTCAAGCTTGTAATCTACTAAGATCAAACCTGCATCAGCAAATAACTGTTTTAGTTCAGCATTAACTTTAAAGGTTAACTCTTTCATTTTAGTAACAGATTCAGCTGTAGCCCAGCCGAAAGTCTCGATGTGAAACTCATTGATCATTGGATCATGCAAGGCGTCATTTTTGAGGAAAAACTCGAATATTGGAGGACTTAATTCCATGCCATCCTCAATACCTAAACGACGAACTAAACTACCAGAAGCAACATTCCGAACTACACATTCAACTGGAATCATCTTCATATTTTTAACGAGTGATTCTGTGGCATTCAATAGCTTTTCGAAGTGAGTTGGGATACCAGCTTTTGCAAGATACGCCATAATAAAAGCATTAAATTTATTATTAACTTCACCTTTACGGCTCAACTGCTCAATTCGCTGACCATCGAAAGCTGAAGTATCATCACGAAAGCTTAAAATGACGAAATCTTCATTATCCGTGGCAAAAACGCTTTTCGCTTTACCGGCATATAATTGTTGTTGTTTTTCCATAATAAACTCTCTAACTATTAATCGTTTCACGCCAGTCAAAACCCAACTCTTGATCGGCGATGCCAATCCAGCTTTGATCACAGTTTAATGCCTGTGCAAATAATGGGGTTACAATATTTGGCGAATTATTTTTTTCACTTAAATGCATAACAATAATATGTTGCAGACGCGATGTATCAATTTTTTCTAAAATTTTAGCTGATTGCACATTATTTAGATGGCCTAATCGACCGGAGACGCGTTGTTTTAAATGATCTGGATATTCACTGTTATCTAGCATTTCCATATCATGATTAGCCTCTAACAATAAGGCATCACATGCTGACAAAGCTTGTTCAATAATAGGTGTTGTCATGCCAGTATCGGTCAATATACCTAGGCGATGCTGTCCGTTTGTAAATACAAATTGACTCGGTTCACGTGCATCATGCGGCACGGGAAACGGCAAAACATCAATATCAGCAATTTGAAAATGTTCGTGACAACTAAATTCAGTTATTAAGTGAACCAAGTCAGCCGCCATACACCCTGCCGTACCTGCCGTAGCATAGACAGGGATATTATATTTTCTCGCTAATACACGAACACCATTTATATGATCTGCATGTTCATGCGTAATTACAATACCGCTTAACTGTTCAGCTGTCATAGCCAAACGTTGCAAACGCTTTTCGGTTTCACGAGCAGAAAAACCACAATCAACCAGTAATGTGGTTTTTCTGTGCGAAATCAATGTTCCGTTACCTTTACTCCCGCTACCTAGCGAAGCAAAACGCATTATTGTGACAATTGTTCCTGCATTAACGTTAATAAACGTTGAGCGGTATCTGATGATGTTCTTTTTTGTTCTGCGTCTAAAATAACGATTTTAGTTTTATCAGCATCAGAGATAAGCTTAATATAATAAAATTCATCTGGTGTTTTTTCAGCATCATCTTTCCAGAAAGCCAATTTGCTCAACATGGCTGGTTTTTCAGCTTGGTCATCATTCAATGGATCAAGGTAACGAACAAAGTATGTGCCACGTGAACGATCGCGATCTTCAACAGCAAAACCTTTGCTATCCAAAACACGTCCGACTCGATCCCATACATCAGCAAAGTCTTGGTCAACCAGTAATGTTTTTTGCGCGCCTACATCATCCATTAACTGCGTTTTAACGGAAGCAGTTTGTGGTGAGCTTTGTTTGACTGCTTCCATTTTGGCTTGCTCTTCTTGGTATAAAACACCTATAAAATCAGCCAATTGACGTAACATTGCTTCATTTTTTTGTGCATTATCTTCACCAGACGCGGCACTGACGTATATAGATGATGTTTTTGACGTATCGCCGCGATCCATCTTGACCCGGTAAGCATAATCATCTGCCGTTGTTTCAGTATCCATTAAGCCGATACGAATATCTTTGCGTGTGATCTCAATGTTTTTTTGTGACCAAAAACCCAAGATTTGAGACCATATTACTTCACGGTCGCCGGGTACTATCAAATGACGTTTATTACCCTCGCCTGACAAAGCCGGTTTCGTCTCTGGCGAAATATTGTATTTAGAAGCAAGTGGATTATTGGCCGCTTCTTCAAACTCAGAATACGTAGCCGTGCTATTTTGACTAGCCGCAATATTATCATTGATACGAGTAGTACTTAAATCAGGAGGTACATCGAGTGGTGGCATTGTATCGGCTTTACGATATTTTTTTGAGTTGTCTGGTATTACTTCATCCAATGATGAAAAGGCACCACAACCACTGATTGTTGTAGCCAGTAGTACAACCAGAGAGAGATATTTTAAACGGGTAGCTTTCATGTGGTTAAGTTCACTTAAAAAATTAGTTTAACAAACTGGCAGCCATTAGTGCTTCACGCACTGACTGATGATATTTTTCTGACAACGAGGTCATAGGCAAACGAATGCCAGTTGGAATAAGGCCCATTTCTGCTAAAGCCCATTTGACCGGGATAGGATTCGATTCTACAAATAATGCTTTATTTAATAAGTCTAATTTCTTATTTATTTCTCTTGCGCCTTGTTCATCGCCAGCAAGTGATGCTGCACACATAGCTTGTACTAACACAGGCGCAACATTCGCTGTAACAGAAATAACGCCCTGACCACCGGCCAATATAAAGTCAACTATATTGGCATCTTCACCAGTGTAAAGCGCCATGGTGTCGCCACATAATGCTTTAATCTGCGCCACGCGCGACAAGTCACCCGTTGCTTCTTTAATGCCAATAATGTTTTTAATATGAGAAAGACGAGCAACAGTTTCTGGCAATAAATCACAGGCTGTTCGGCTAGGTACATTATAAAGAATTTGAGGTATATTCACTGCTTCAGCAATGGCTTTATAATGTAAATATAGGCCTTCTTGAGTTGGCCTATTATAATAAGGTGTCACCAACAACGCGGCATCAACACCTAAGTCTTTTGCATATTGCGTTAACTCTATTGCTTCTCTTGTTGAATTTGCACCCGTACCAGCAATAACTGAAATACGACCATCAACTTGCGTCACGACCTGTTTAATCACGTCGTAATGTTCTTTAACCGTCAACGTAGCGGATTCACCGGTCGTACCTACGGCGACGATCGCGTTAGTACCACTAGTGACATGGAACTCAATCAAATTGTTCAGGCAGTCACCATCCAACGAACCATCTTCTCGCATGGGTGTGACCAGTGCTACCATACTACCGCTAAACATGTTCGTAAGACTCCAAAATTAAACCGCCATATTACTTTGCCCGCTACAAGATGACAAGAAGCGAATATCAGAAGATATAACGTGAGGCGTTTGTATGGGGTATATTTAAACCTTTGACCTCAGTCTAAATAGGAAGTATTCCATGAGCAGTGTAGAGCTTGACCGTGCAGTGCCAGACTTTGAACTACCCAGTACAGGTGAAACTGTTTTTCGATTATCTGAACATAAAGGTAAAAATATTCTTATCTATTTTTACCCTAAAGATAATACGCCGGGTTGCACATTAGAAGGACAACAATTTCGCGACCATATCAGCGAGTTTTCAACACATAACACAGTCATTTTTGGTGTGTCCCGCGATAGTGTTCGTGTACACGAAAACTTCAAAACTAAACAACAATTTCCTTTCGAACTATTGTCCGATGCAGATGAATCTGTCTGCCAGCTTTTTAATGTCTTACATTTGAAAAAGAATTATGGTCGCGAATATATGGGTATTGTGCGCAGCACCTTCTTAATAGATACCCATGGTGTGCTCATTCACGAGTGGCGCAATGTAAAAGTAAAAGAACATATTTCCGACGTACTCAACACATTGAGGGCTTTATAAAGACATCGTAAAGATAATCGTCGCTAACGCAATTATGACCAATATTGTTATTGACCTATTATCCTTCAACAAGGCTGTAGGTATTTGTTCTATAGCCTTGTTACGCACTTAATTCGTGCCCTTTCAGCAAAAAACAGCATAGCGCGCACCATTTAAGGTTGAACAAATCAACTGAAATACGGTTAGAAACACATTAAGTAATTGATTAAATATCGAATGGCTCGCTCGGTACCGTTCGGTATTGGTAAAAAATACTGTTCAAAGATTAAGTTAGTTAATGGGGGGTGAGGTAAGTGCACGTTAGAGTTTAACCCTCATAGGATTATTTGAATTTAACATAGCCCAAACATTCAAAAATTTGATTTATTAATTTAAAAGCCTACTAACTAATGACAATTTGTTCATCAACTAACAGGCTTTTTTAAAAGTGATGTTGTACGGAAAAAGACTAAGATTCTGCTGAAAATAGCTTATAGTTTGACCAGTCGAAAAAAAATTCATATCAACATTTTTTGTCCATTTTCAAACAAAGCCGCGTCACACCTATGTCGCAACGGACCACAAAAAAGTTATCCACATCTTACTCACAAATTGATGTATTTTACCACTTGTCTAAATTCATAAAACACACTATCTTGTGGTTTACGTGTTACCAAACCACTACAGCTTGTGGTTTTGAATTTTTCATATTTCTTCTACATCCAGCGCAGGGATTACAATTATGGCAGCCGAATCAGCAGCAAAATCTTCTTCTTCAAGTCAATACCGCGTTATTCGCCGCGATGGCCAAGTGACTGACTTTGATACTAATAAAATTGCGATAGCAATTACTAAAGCCTTTCTTGCCGTAGAAGGCGAATCAGCGAAAGATAGTCGCCGTATTCACGATATAGTAGCGAATATCACTAAACATATCGCTCAAAATCTAACCCGTCGTTTAGATGATGGTGGCACCGTCCATATTGAAGATATTCAAGACCAAGTTGAATTAGCATTGATGCGTGCTGACCAACACAAAGTCGCTCGTGCTTATGTACTGTACCGTGACCAACAATCACAAAAACGTGCTGAAGAAGAAAAACAACGTCCAACCCCCGTTTCTGCAAACATAATTAATGTGACTGCAATAGATGGCAGCAAAGCTCCGCTTGATATTAATCGTCTACAAAATTTGATTGTTGAAGCCTGTGAAGGTTTAAAAGAAGTCGACAGTGCAGCAATCTTACGTGACACACAACGCAATATCTTTGATGGCGTTAATGAAGCCGATGTTGAAAAATCATTGGTCATGTCAGCACGCACCTTTATCGAAAAAGATCCTGACTACAGCACAGTAGCAGCCCGCTTATTGATGGATAGCATTCGTCGTGAAGCATTGACCTTTGTTTACAAACAACCTCGTCAAGCATCACAACATGAAATGATGGATGTCTACCCTGATTATTTTAAACGTTATATTCATTTAGCAATCAGCCATGAATTAGTGGCACCAGAATTGGCAGAATACGACTTAGAACGTATGGGTAAAGCATTGAAAGCCGAACACGATTTCAGCTTCACTTATCTGGGTCTACAAACCTTGTATGATCGTTACTTTATTCATAAAAAGAATATTCGTTTTGAATTACCACAAGCTTTTTACATGCGAGTTGCAATGGGCTTAGCGATTAATGAAACTAATCGTGAAGAACGCGCTATCGAATTCTACAACTTATTATCGTCATTTGATTTCATGAGCAGTACCCCTACCCTATTTAACGCCGGTACATTGCGTCCACAGTTATCATCTTGTTATTTAACAACTGTACCCGATGATCTTGGTGGCATATACAGTGCAATGCGAGACAATGCCTTATTGTCTAAATTTGCCGGCGGCCTAGGTAATGACTGGACACGTGTTCGCGGTTTAGGATCACACATCAAAGGCACTAACGGTAACTCACAAGGTGTCGTACCGTTCTTAAAAGTAGCGAATGACACTGCTGTTGCGGTCAACCAAGGCGGTAAACGTAAAGGTGCTGTTTGTGCGTATCTAGAAACATGGCACATCGATATCGAAGAATTTTTAGATTTACGTAAAAACACCGGTGATGATCGTCGTCGCACTCACGATATGAATACTGCGAACTGGATCCCTGATTTATTCATGAAGCGTGTTGCTGAAAATGGTAGTTGGACATTGTTCTCGCCGGAAGAAACACCCGATTTACATGATTTAGTTGGCTTGAAATTTGAAGCCGCCTTCGAAGCCTACGAAGCGAAAGCAGCACGTGGCGAAATGCGTAATACCAAAACACTGCCTGCTAATGACTTATGGCGCAAAATGTTAGGTATGTTGTTTGAAACAGGTCATCCATGGATTACATTTAAAGATCCATGTAACTTGCGTAGCCCACAACAACACGTTGGTGTAGTTCATAGCTCAAACTTATGTACAGAAATCACCCTTAATACATCCGATGATGAAATCGCGGTATGTAACTTAGGCTCAGTCAACTTGCCACAACATGTCGGTGAAAACGGTCTCGATTTAGAAAAACTAAAACGTACCATCACCACGGCAATGCGTATGTTAGATAACGTAATTGAATACAACTACTACAGCGTGCCGCAAGCGCGTCATTCAAACCTATTACACCGCCCTGTTGGTCTAGGCATTATGGGTTTCCAAGATGCACTTTATAAACTACGCCTGCCATATAGCTCAGATGATGCCGTTACGTTTGCTGATACTTCAATGGAAGCGGTGAGTTATTACACGATTGAAGCATCCTCTGATCTAGCAGCAGAACGCGGTAGTTATCAAACATACGAAGGTAGTTTGTGGAGCAAAGGCATCTTGCCAATCGACTCGATCAAAATCCTTAAAGCAGCACGTGGCGAATATCTACAACAAGATGATAGCCAAACGCTAGATTGGGACACATTGCGTGACAAGATCAAGAAACAAGGTATGCGTAACTCGAATACCATGGCGATTGCCCCTACTGCAACTATTTCTAACATATGTGGCGTCAGTCAATCGGTTGAACCAACCTACCAAAACTTATTCGTTAAATCGAACTTGTCTGGTGAGTTCACCGTTATCAATCCGTACATGGTTGATGATTTAAAAGCACGTGGATTGTGGGATGACGTCATGATTAATGACCTTAAGTACTTTGATGGTAGTGTGCAATCAATTGACCGTGTTCCTGCTGAATTAAAAGAACTCTACGTGACTGCATTTGAAATGGATGCCCGTTGGTTGATAGAAGCTGCATCACGTCGTCAAAAATGGTTAGACCAAGCACAAAGCTTGAACTTATATATGGCTGAACCATCAGGTAAGAAGATGGATAACTTATACAAACTAGCTTGGGTTCGTGGCCTAAAAACCACCTACTACCTACGTTCTATGGGTGCAACAGCGGCAGAAAAAACCAGCAGCACGCAAACGCTAGCAGCAGTAGCTGTTGCGCCTATTTCAATTGTTGGTGACGAACTCATCTTAGGCAAAGGTATGGAAGCACCACAAGCGTGTTCAATCTTAGAACCAGACTGCGAGGCTTGTCAGTAATGTTAAATTGGGATGATCCTTTTGCAACGCCACCTGCCAAAGTTGAAAGTAATGAAGTCTTAACGGTAGCAACATCACCGCCAGTAGAAGCCAATGCACCTAAAATGTCATTGCCTCTGGCGAATGTTGCACCTGTTAATCCAGACGATAAACGCGTCGTCAATGGCATGACAGATATCAATCAACTAGCACCGTTCAAATACCCTTGGGCATGGCAATATTTTCTTAATGCAAACAAGAATCATTGGACACCGCTTGATATCAACATGGCACAAGACGTACACGACTATCGTCATAAACTAACTTTAGAAGAACGTCATGTATACGAAAATGTGCTGTCGTACTTAACGACATCTGACATTCTCGCCATGCGTAATATCGGTTTAGCCGTAATGGAAAAAATGTCAGCGCCTGAGTTACAAATCTATCAAGCGCGCCAAGTGTATGAAGAAGCCTTACATACTTGGACATATCAGCACTGCATCGAAACCATTGGTCTTGATCAAAGCGAAATCTACAATCGTTACCGCGTAGTGCCTGAAATAAACCAAAAGATTCAACTTGCCAATGGTCGCCTTAACTCGATTATGCGTAGTGATATTGACTTGCATGATCGTGATGAACTAGAAAACTTCGTCATGGCCTACGCCTTCTTTGCTGCTATTTTTGAAGGTTGCTGGTTCTACAATGGTTTCAGCCCAATCTTTGCCCTGCAACGCCGTGGATTAATGAAAGGCACTGCCGAACAATTACAATACATCATGCGAGATGAAGTCATGCATGCGTCATTCGGTATTCGTGTGGTAAAACAAATCATTAAAGAAGAAAACGTTGTTTTAGATCCCACTAAAATTCAAATAATGTTTGAAGAAGCCGAAGAAGCCGAACGCATCTACGCCAGCTACATTTTGCGTGACCCTATTCTAGGTTATTCAAAAGAAGACCATGTAGCTCAATTCCGCTTTATAGCTAATCGCCGTGCGAAACAACTCGGCTTTGCAGAACCCTTCCCCGGCGCCGAAGCCGCCCTTCCTTGGTTAGATGAACAATCTAATATGAAGAAAGAGAAAAATTTCTTCGAGACGAAGGTTACGGAATATCAGACCGGTGGTGCACTTAATTGGGATTAAAGTAGAATAAACTATGCCAACAGTATTGAGAATTGGGCCTTTTCGTTTCTTCTTTTACAGCAATGAAAATGGTGAACCCGCACACATTCATATTCAAAGAGATACAATGTTGGCAAAGTTTTGGTTAAAACCTGTGGCATTAGCAAGTTCTACTCGTTTTTCACCCAAAGAGCTCAAACAACTTGAAAAGCTCGTAATAGAACATAAAAAACTATTTTTGGAGGCATGGAATGAGCACTTTAACCGTTGAACTACATCCACAAGCACACACTATACAATGTAGTGATACAAGCATCATCATTGACCTTATTGATGGTCGCACCCTCTCTGCGCCCTTAGTATGGTTTCCTCGGCTGTCACAAGCAACAAAGTCTCAACGAAATAATTGGGAATTATTAGGTGATGGAGAAGGCATTCATTGGCCTGAACTTGATGAAGATCTAAGTATTGCTGGTTTACTGATGGGAGTTCATCAAAATCAAGCTGGCTGACACCTTGATTTTTCCAATTACAATACATCATGCGAGATGAAGTCATGCATGCGTCATTCGGTATTCGTGTGGTAAAACAAATCATTAAAGAAGAAAACGTTGTTTTAGATCCCGCTAAAATTCAAATAATGTTTGAAGAAGCCGAAGAAGCCGAACGCATCTACGCCAGCTACATTTTGCGTGACCCTATTCTAGGTTATTCAAAAGAAGACCATGTAGCTCAATTCCGCTTCATCGCTAATCGCCGTGCCAAACAACTAGGTTTTGCCGAACCCTTCCCCGGCGCCGAAGCCGCCCTTCCTTGGTTGGATGAACAATCTAATATGAAGAAAGAGAAAAACTTCTTCGAGACGAAGGTTACGGAATATCAGACCGGTGGTGCACTTAATTGGGATTAGAATTTAAAGCCAGAATGAGTTGTATTCTGGCTTTTTTGTTACAAATCAATGGAGTCTGACCCCATTGATTTCGAGGCAGCAGAATATATTAAGCTGCATCAATCGACCCTTAGAAAAGTCGATTGCATGTCTAACATTGTAGAGAGAACGGTGGATACTTCGCTAATAACTAATGCTACATGGAAAGATAAATACGGAGCACATCCTAAAGCGTTAGTAGAGTACGTCAAAGAGCATTGGTTATGGTCATTTTTTGTAATGTTTGGCATCGTTACTGGCGTGTTCGGTCGCATCGCAGGTTGGTTCTAACAAGGGCGTCAATTAGGATGTCCACAAGATCGCGCCTATTACGCGGGCGTTAGCTTCTTATACTTCTAGATTATCGAGGATATAAATGACTGATATTATTGGCAATAGTGACGACAAGGATAGTCAAGTAATTCTTGGTGATGAAACCTCACATCAAGCGATGAGCTTTAAACTGGCACAAGCTTTCTATAGTGAAATTACTGGTAAAGCTGAAAAAATAAGCGAAAAATTTGTGAAATCGTTTATTTTAACAATCGAGAATGTTGATCAACTTCATCAGCGAATCATTCAATCAACTACACAGTACAATGTTGTGTCTGCGAATGTGTCATTTTCAGTTGAATATCAAAATGACTCTAGTGAGCGCTTTAGCTCGATTGAACGTTTCAAGACACATGCTGGCGCTAAAGGTCTTCCTGTAGAGGAGGTGGATATAAACTACAATTTTCTCTTCATTCTTCCTGGCACTCAAAAACCACAAGAGTATCGAATTAATATTAGGCTTATATCTAGGGTTGTAAAACTTGAAGACCTCAGAGAAAAAACAGAAGATATGCCGTTTTCAGTGCCCTTATGGCAATATGATAACGAGCTAACGTGCAGAGCATCAATTGACTTCATCGATATTACTGTTGCAAACGCATTTATGTCAGTAATTAAGACTTGGAATAATGCACTTGATGAAGTTGATACACACACCATAATAAAAAAGATAAGACCATACTCTAGATATTTGCCAGAGCTATTCAAGTACGGTTTATTAATTGCAGGAATTTATTATACTTTTGGAGTTGTAGATAAATATTTCATTTCCAGTGTGCCTAAAACAACAGCGATGTTCGTACTCATTGCCTATCTGTTCAATTTTATACTCTGGAAGATCGGTCTTTTTTTAGGTAGAAAAGCAGAATCTCACCTAGATCAACTATATGAGGTTTCATTTATTTCCTTTTCGGGTGCTGATAAAAGCTTGGCGAAACGTTGTGCCACAGCAAAGCGCATGAATACAATCTATAGTGTTTGTTATTTAGCTGGAACTTTTATACTTGGCGTTTTAGCTTCAAGTATGGCAAATATTGTATTTCAAAATTAACAAGCCGTTCCAGCTCACTAAAAAATAAAGGGGACAGATTCTGACCAATCCCCACGGGAAATCAATGAAATCAATGGGGTCAGAGTCGATAGATTCAATGCACTTCACCGCCCATGTTATCGCCGCCAAAAAATAAGCTATTTGGTGGATTAAGTGGGCGAGTGTTTGAGCGTAGCGAGTTTTCGCCCACGCCACCACATTGTTTATTTTTTGGAAATCAGGCGATAAGGGTGGCCTTTTCTTTGGTTCATTTCTTTTGGCCACGCAAAAGAAATGAACGCCCAGCGGCAGCGTTGAGTTTAGGAATCAATGGGGTCAGAGTCAATTGATTTAACTCCTTCTTCCCTGATGCCAAATCAAAGGGGTCAGAGTCGATTGATTTAATGCCCTTCAATGCCCATGTTATTGCCGCCGAAAACTAAACTATTTGGTGGATTAAGTGGGCAAGTGTTTGAGCGTAGCGAGTTTTCGCCCGCGCCACCACATAGTTTAGTTTTTGGAAATTAGGCGATAAGGGTGGCCTTTTCTTTGGTTCTGTTTCTTTTGGCCACGCAAAAGAAATGAACGCCCAGCGGCAGCGTTCAGACTTTTAATTAAAAAAACAAAATGTGATAACAACATGATCAATGGGGTCAGAGTTAATTGATTTAACTCCTCCTTCCCTGATGCCGACCATACCCTACCGCGGTTAGATGAACATTCTACTTCGAAACCAAGATCACAGAGTAGCAAACAGGTTGTCCAATGGATTGGGATTAAACAGAAAGCCAGAAATCTTAGTCCAAAAGTTACAATTTAGTTTGTGTTCAATAAGTCGATGTCCCCTGTTTTACGTATCGAAAGCTCTTTCTCTGCTACTTTTTTAAATAGACCAGACATGGCCTGTTCCAC
>Ga0209491_10009620_pt1 | contig 11798 bp, 17 predicted proteins | sample BON02_FD_187213 | JGI IMG/M metagenome (GOLD analysis project Ga0209491, IMG submission 187213) | Freshwater microbial communities from Lake Bonney liftoff mats and glacier meltwater in Antarctica - BON-02 (SPAdes) (version 2) | ecosystem: Environmental > Aquatic > Freshwater > Ice > Glacier... | reverse complement strand
GGACGGTGGTGTGCCCCCTGCAGGAGGGCCACAGTCTGCCTCGGATATGCTAACAGTCCAGCATATTATGCCACAGCCCTGGCGGCAATACATTTAACTTTCTAAACGACTCAGAGACAGCACAATGAGCAGCATCGCGATTCGCAATGGAATCAGCCACGTCGCCGTCGGCGTACTCGCAGGAGCGATAATTGAGTCGATCATGCCCGTTTTTTCGGGCGAGGGATCCGACGCAACTTCGCAAGTCCTCGAATTGGCAATTCAATCGGCATTGAACGGACTTGCTGTCGTCGCTTCCTCGAGTCTAATTGACGTTGATAATGATTCAACGCACGGAATTCCGTTTTCCTTGGGGCTGCTTTACTCACAGGAGTCTCTACGTCTGCGCATCGCAAGTGCGTCAACCTTGATTCAAGCACAGATTCCAAAACTCGGACAGAAAATTCGGGCACGGGCTTCAGCGGTTCGAACTTCCACATCAATGTAACGCACATATCGGCCCAGATGGCATCGAGGGCCTCCAGTTTTGACTTTGACTTGATGATTGGGAAGAACATGCAGTATTCGATGCAGCCGAGTTTCTGGAGAAGTCTGTGAAAGACGTAATTGTAGTTGAGCATGTTGGTGCGTCCGGTGGGTTTGTGCTTCTCGAAAGGGCCCTGAATCTCGACAAACAGCGTGTCTAGCGCTTGTACCAGCTGTGGCCCAGGCGGAGGCGGCGTGTACCCAGAGATGCGGTGGACGATTTGAAGCCATCGCTCGATCCAATTTTGTTTCTTCAGAGATCGGAGTACCGCCCGAACATTTGCTTTGTCGAGTATGGTGTATCCGCCAGCCTTGAAGCCCTCAGCGATAGCGAGCATATCGACTGTAGGTATTTGAGTCTCGAGAAGCAGTAGCTGACTGATTCGCTCGTGGAAGTGATGAATGCGTTTGTAGTTGCTGTGGCGAGTCGTGAGACGCACGCCGTACATTTGCCCATATAGAACGAGGCCGCCCAGCACACAACCGCAATTGTTACAAACAGCGGACCCGGGATGTCCTCCCGAGCAAAAATACACGAGGCATCCGTTGTCGCAGTTCGGGCAGACAGTGTTGTCCCGCTTGGGCTGGTCAGCACGTTCAAGATCCAAAGCAGTATCCATGTCCGCAAAAGCACAGCGCACGAATTCATCATTGTAGACGACGGTTTCCATACTGAAGAGTGTTAGAATAAAAAGAGGTGTTTATCTTTTATGGTACTCTATGTATCTCTTATGTATCTCTTATTATACTTTTAGTATTAGATGTATTTTGAAGCTCCGACCAACTTACTATTTTAGGAACCCGTCTAATTCTATCTTGATGTGCCAAACGAGTAAATTGTCTAGCATCTGAGTATGTGCCAGTTCTTGAAGACTCTGCCTGTCGCGACATCGCGTGCAAACACGCTTGTTCGTCTTTGAGTGCCTGCACGCGCGCCTCGACTGGTCGAAAATGCGCCTGTAGCGAATTAAAATGGCCGTCCAATTTTTGGGACATATCTATTGACATCGCATCTACGACACCACCTAACATCTGTATACACATACAAATAGAAATTCTTTTTCTAACTTTAATGTATAAAAAGAAATATTATGGAGATGCTCTGCAAGACCCCACTCGCCAGCATGGACTATACCAAGGGCATGACCTACGGCTCGATCCTCGCGGGCGCCGCGATGGCGTACTCCGGATATAACCGCATGTTTCCGATGCCGCAGTACTACACGGGCTGCATGGCTGCGGGAGCCGTGTTTGACTACTACTGCCGTGGCGATGCGTTCGCTCTGGACAACCGCCTCGCACAGGAGATGGTCGTAGCCGCTGTCGCTGGATATGCAGTTACTCGAATTTATTGAGTATCATGAAAGTATATCAGATTATCATAAGAGTAAAATATGTGTAGTCGACACTGGTGTCGTTTGTGCTGTGCGGACCTCGAGCCACGGAAGGCCTTTATGATGAGGCATGGCCCCATCGACTACTTCTTCTGTGACGAGAACCATGCTGCGATATGGGAACGGTACAGGCTCGACCCAAAGTACTATGTGTTCCTGCGCAGTATTCCATCGGAGCGTGTGCATGAGACACTGCAAAAGATTATTTCTGAATATAAAGATGAAGATGCGTAGTCAAGGGGTTGTTACAATGCTGCTGTTGTACGCGGCATACGTGACACACGTATGTCCGTGTCCGAAGACACTCAGTTGTCATTTGCCGCAGTTCTACGGAGCCGTCGGTGCGTCTGTGGTATTGGTGTTTCTAGAGAATATGTAAACTATAAATAAAATCTAAGTCAAATGTCACGAGCACTATGGCAATGGAGCGCCCCCGCCGCGTATCAAAAAAGCCGCTAACATATTGGGAAGAGTATGTCGCCACCGACCAGTGGTACCTCAACGCACTACTTGAGGACATTCCCGAAAATGAGCTTTCTGCTGCGTGTGTAGACGACGATTTTTCTGGAACTGAAGCGGAGGTCGAGGAACACGAGGATGAATATGAAACGCAAAGTGAAGAGTCGCTTTCTTCTGACATTGAAGATAGTGATGGATACGCCAGTGGTTCAGAAACGGAAGTATAATGGTCCTGTGAAAGGCAGCGAAGAGGCAAAGGAACGGATGCAGCGGGTGCGCAGTTCTGCACAGCGTAATCAGCCGCAGCCGCAGCCGCAGCCGCAGCAGCAGCCACAGCAGCAGCCACAGCGCCGTATGAATGAAAATACGACAACTCAGATGTCCAGCCTGAACAGCGCACTGCAGTCTTCACAGAGAATATGGGGTACGTCGGTGTACCAGAACCCGTCGTGGTTCCAAAACAGTTAGTATTCTTTTCTAACCTTACTACTGGAGATGATTCGAATCACGATTGCGTTCATTTGTGCCGCCGTGGTTTTCCGACTCCGGGCAGTTGCATCTCGCTCACAGTCCGCTGGACCGTCTGCATACGACGAATTTAAAGAACAAGAGCGGAGTATGTTTAACTTGTAAATATTCTAAAAGAATGCATAAGTCAGACACCAAAACATGCCGTCTATTGGTGGTGCATCAGCATCTAGTCGAATGCCGTCTTTCAGCCCGGGGCAGGGCACCAATTTTGATAAGGGGCGAGAGATCTCAGGCGCCGAGATGGGAGCGAAGCAGCGCTACACGACGCCTACTACGTTTCCGGATGGTGCGGCAGGAATTGATGATGTTGGCAACACACTGCCACGAGGACAGTACAACACCCAGCAGGCGCCCGCGCCTGTAAAGTACCATGTCCCTGGTCCTCAAGAGCAGTATATGCAGAACCGCCAGGAGATCCGTAAGACGGCTGGTGCTGGTTTGAGTGCGGGTGTCATGCGCACTGATCCGATCACGGACCAGGAGGTCGCCTACCTGCAGAAGATGAAGGACCAGGCAGAGGTCGCGGATTTCGACGTTTACGTCAACTCCTTGATCAACCCCCGCAAGCCCGGCGAGCTTCAGTGGCTCATGTCGGTGTACCCGGATTTTGTGCAGCGCCGCATTGAGCAGGTCCACCAAGACTACGAGTTCGCGCTGCGTAATCAGATGATTGATATGTGGGGAATCAACACCAAGGACGATCTCATGTTCAAGTACCTCGTGGACCAAAAGAAGGTCAACGGCCCGCGCCTCGGCAGACATGTGCCACTCAGCGACAAGTACGCAGCTGGAGCACTGTCGCCGTTTCTTGCCAAATTCAATGGCGATTCCAGGGGGGATGGCCTGTACGCGCCATTTTCGAGTGCACAGGACGGCGCAAAGCCAGACGCAAACGGGTGGAAGTTTACCAATGCGACGAATCCGTTCTCCAATGGCCGAACGACAGCGGATATGGCAAAGGCCATGTACAATACGGGCAGCAAAGAGTACATTGCTGGCAGGGACGCAGAGACCCTACCAAGGCGGAATGCGCAGGCGCAGGAGTACGGACGAGGTTAAACCGACATTTTCTAAGAGTGTGTGTAAAAGAGAATGTCGTTCATCGAGGTCGACGGAATTCGCGGTATGCTGGTGCAGATGGGGCTCGGGACACCGTCGTCGCGCGCATTCACGGTGGGTGGTATCGTGGGAGTCGCTATGTACGCGCTCGGTCTGCCAAAGGAGTCATTCACAGACGAGGGTGAGATGCGTCCGCTCAAGGCGCTGTCGCCACACCCAAGCGCGACGAACGTACATTTTCTAGTCGTGCCAGTAGGAGCCGCGGTCGCAGCGTACCTATTCACGTAATGGCGACAATCGGGGAATTCATCGCCGAGAAGCTGTTCAACATGGCGGCGTGGTTAGAGAGGGAGGGGGTAGAGGGGTCGGAAGGGCTGGTTGTAGAGAGTAGGAAGCTTACGCCTCTGATCGCGACGCTGATCGCAAGCTCAATTAAGACGGAGCAGGTAGCAGTGGCCGCGCGTCACTGGGGCCGCCTGTCTGAGAAGTTCAAGGTTGACTCTGGCAAGTATCCTATGTTTAAGGGATTTGTGTCTATTTTTGAGAGTGTGCGCGCGCGTCCAGAGACGCACGAGCGGTTCTGGCGGTATATGGATTTGATGTGTGAAGTAGTTTAAATTGAATTTAATTTTCCAATTCATAGATGAGTGTGCACCATGTCAGAGAATGTCGATCCGCTTGATTTGAGCACTGTGTCGCGCGAGGGCGTCGCACGCGCTGGAAATTTGAAGGCAGCTGCAGCCTCGAAGCCACCCCCCGCGCCCAAGAAGTCTGCGCCTATGCCCATTCCCGCTCCGGCGCCCAAGAAGGAGATGGCGATTGACCAAAAGAGCGCGCTTATTGATAAGATTACCGCCTACCGCGAGAAATTTACGTGGCTCAAGAAGCGAAACGGCTCGCTGAGCGCGAAGTCTGCAGACGCCGAGCTCCTCGACGAAGTGCACTACATTGAGATCCAACTCGGTTCGAAGGCCGCGTCCGATAGTAACGTGGGAATTAACCTATTCGGCGCTGCCATGAACAGCCTAGAGATGTCGACGCACGTGTTCAACCCGCTCAATTTGCAGCTCGGCGGCCTTGGAAAGATCGCGACTGAAAACGCGGACCAGTTCAAGGACGTACTGGACGAGCTAGTTATCAAGTACACGACCGGGATGCACGTGTCTCCAGAGGGGCGTCTACTCCTAGGGGTGGGGGCGCTTGTTATGACTGTGCACGCCGCGAACACTGGCGACCCGCGCGTGAAGGCGGCACTCGAGCGAATGAACCTCGCGCCGGATGTGTCTAGCGCGCACAGCGATCTGTGAATATAATTCTGAAATTTATGTTATATGTATGGTGAATTTTGGCAAGATTGTATCATCTGCGGGGCACGCGATCGGCGAGGTGTCGAGTCACACTGGAAATAAGATTGCGAAGGTGGGTAAAAAGGCCGGTTTTTTGGGGACGCTTGGGATCGGGCTCGGCGCCGGTCTCGGAGCTGGAATGTTCAAGTGGGTGGGCGAGAATGGCAATACCGTTCTGGTTGTCGGGGCTGGAGTGGCGTTATTCGTGCTTCGGCGTAGGTAATTTCTTTTCTAAGAGAGCGGTATACCATGGGGAACGGATCATCTGCACCAAAACAAGGGTGCACCGGCGATCCAAAGGCAGACGCCTATGCATCTCTCGGTACACACGGAGTTTTAGCAGTTACGTCCATGGTGCCGTTCGTGGGGTGCGGCGCTGCCATCGCAGACGTGGGCCTCACCACGGCAGAGGAGAGTGGAATACTATGCGGTGGCGAGTTACAGACCCCCGACGCTGGGTGGAGGGCCGTGAATATGACACTCGCTGTAACGGGCGCTACGCTGAGTTGTATTCCGGGGATTGGTACAATTTTTGGGGGGGTCAAGAGCCTGTTTACTGGTATTTTCGGAGGCGCGGCGCGTACAGGAAATGTAGTCACACACATAGCCACAGAGGCTGCCTCTTCCGCAGTGAAAATCACTAGCGCTGCCAAGGTATCAAAGCTAGTAGCTGCGCCGGCCGCGACGATTTTGGAGCACACAGCGGCACTTGCGGACGCCGCGAAACGCGCTACAATTGCCCCGGTGGTATTGAAGTTCGGACGATTCACAGGCGCGGGGGTCGCGACTACCAGTAAAGTCGCTGTGCTCACAGAGAAAGTGACTGCAACTGGGGGGAAGGGGGTTGATGCAATAGTTCGTAATATCGGACGCGCTGAGCCTCCACACATGCCCGTGCCGCACACTAAGCCGGCCGTTATACGCGACATCGGCGCCCCCCGCGTGCCGAGCAAGCCTCCCGTGAAAGTGCCATTCAAAACGCTGCAGATGGGTGCCGACGTAATCGCTGGCGTGGCTCAGTACGTCCAGGCGAGGGCAGAAAACGCTGGTACGGTGGAAGAGGACGAGCCTGTGTGGGAAAAGCTAGTCACGCTAGCATTGATTGCCGGACTCGGGTACTACACAATCCCACGCCGGGTTCGCCCAGTGACTGAGTTATTTTCTTAGCTACTATCAGAGATGCAGTCATATTTGATCGCTGCTGCCGTCCTTTACATGATCGCGCGGGGAACTGACCCGGTAGCCCCAATGAAAGTGTCATCCGAGAAATCAGCAAATCACGAGCCGCTTCCACCCCCTGTGAGTGCAATCACGCCTACTTCTTCTAATCGCATGTCAACAAGCACGCCGTCATGCAGAATCGCGTCGACTATGGACAGCATTTCCTTCTTGACGGTACTGAACCAGGGATTCAAGTAGCAGTGGACCCACCAAAACGTCACGCACATGTCGACTGCTCTGACCGAAACGATCGTTCCATGTTGCGCCGCCGCGATATGCATATGATCAAATTGGACGAGTCGCAGCATGAAGCATGGGAGCGCACGCATACTACATTTAGGCCCATTCCAAAAATGAGCTGGATCAAGCACCCTGTTGCATCCAGGGCTGGTATCGAGAGTGACTCTCCAAAAGAGTCTTGGATTTTCCGTCTTATCCGATCGCCGTTCGTTATCTTTGGGGGGTCTGCAAGCAACATCGAGGCGACCGAGAGCGAGCGAGCGCGGCGTCTTCGTTGAAAAAAATCTAGAGTGTTGGTAAACGGAATGGAGTGGTTCGTCGTATTTGGGATGCTTGTAGCATTTGTTTACCTCCGGGATGGCGCGGAGACGCAAGTAGAAGCAGACCCGCCAAAACCAGAATTGGGCGGAATTTCAGACATACTGAAGAGTATGAATTGAGTAACAGAAGAGTAAAAATAGATATGGGAAAACGCAAGCTGGACGATACTCATTCATTCTTTGTGTGCGACCACACGGGTGTGCCGCTCAAGAGAGCGACATGCTACATACCAGTGATCAGCCCTGCCGGCAAGCTCACGAAACGCGGGAATTTCTGCAACTGGGAGAGCGCGATGGCCGCACTGTTGCAGTACAAAGAATGGCCGGACAAAGACGCATCTGGGGGCGTGACACGCGGCGTCCAGCACATACAGAAGCTACTCGGGGGCATCATTCCAGACTACACACTCGCGGACATCACAAAACTCGATCATCTCGGTGGCACACTCTCACAGATCGAATGGCACGAACACTGCTGCAATACGACGCGGTCTCTACAAGCGGTGCGCATCGACGCACTGACAGGGGCTAAAGTTGCCGTACTGCTCCCGCCCGGAGACGAGCCAGGGCGACTCAACACTTCTACTGTCTTCGGGGTTACTCTCGGTCTAGAGACTCGCGAGATGCCACCCTCGGGCAAACTCACAAATCGCAAGATAGTCGTCTATTGGGACCGTGACGCTCGGTTTGATGAATCCAAGTCATACAACACCACTGTCAACGACATCTTCGGCTGTGACTATATCTATGGCGACGTTGTGGTCTCTCATGTCGTGTACGAGGAGTGCGTCTTTCCACGGGTGCGGTGCACAGACATACTGATCGAGGAATGCATTTCGAACAAGCCCGCGAAGAAGAAGAAGACTCGAGGACTCAAGAACGAGCCACCCCCCAACGTAAACACCCAAACCGTAGAGGAGTTCAATGAAGAGCGCGCGCGCATGGCACACGAGTTCAAGGCATTTGAGGCACGCGGCTCCAAGGACGCCCACTGCCCACGCGAGGTTGCGAATTGCTCGGTCATGCCCCCTCCAAGCGGAAAGGAGCTTGCTCAGATCGCATTTTTTCGAGGCTTGCCGCATCCCGACGGAGACGCTTCCGAACGCGCGGCCAAGGCTCTAGAAAAGGCACCTCGCGCTCCCGCCTAAGGCGCTCTATTTCTGGAGTGGTGTTGGTGTATGGGGTGCGGGGGGGCGGAGATTGCGGATCCATTCTTCTGTGACAATGTCGTTGGAAAGTATAGCTTTGCTGCGCGCGCGTGTGGGGTGTCTTATAGCGGACAGAGTTGGCGTCATTACGCCGTGTTGTAGAATGTAATAACCTCCAAATGGGATCAATATAGCGTCGTCTGTGCAAGTTGTATCATAAAAATATTCTGAAGTATGACTAAGTGTCATCGCTAGAATGGTGAATGTGACGTTCACGTGTATGACCAAGAAGGAGAAGTTTGACGTCGTGGACCCCGAAGTCGTCGTGCTGAAGAACGGCCGGTTCGCGTACAAGTCGCGCTGTCCATGGGAGGGCAAGGACCATCAGACTCTGCACGCGTTCAAGTTTTGTGGGCGGGCCGACCACGAGGCGTACATCGCTCGGACCGCCGACCCTGCCATTGAAGAGGAAGACCCGGCCGAGGTTGAGCCTGAAGCAGAACCCGCCGAAACGCAGCCTGAGGCAGCCGCACCTTAAGGCTTGGAAGTACGATAAAAGTTCCAACTTTTATGGTACTTAGTACAGATGCCACGGAAACAGACAGAAGAGCAGACGCAGAGTGTCACAAGACTACTATACAGAGCGAACGAGCATCGCGTGCAACCAATCTCAATGGTGAAGGCCAAGACCTCTGTGCGCATCGCCGTGGAGACGGTGGACTTCAAGAGCAACGTGATCTCGAAGAACGACCAGTCCTGGAAGTACAAGGGCGGGCTCGTGGACCGCGCGCCGAGCGTCATGCTCGGTGGCGCGCATCTCTACGACCATAAAGTTGACAGTACCGGTACAAAAGTGCCGCGGAGGCGCCAGGAGAGTAACTTCTTTTTGACAATAAACCCAAACCTCGCGCCACGGAGTGTGGATGACGTGTACAAGGTGACCGCTGCCGTTGAGGCTATGGCGAAGGAGCTCGGGACGGACACTGGAGTTGCGAATATCCTGAAATACGGGCCTAAAAACCCAGAGGTGTACGGAGAAGACACGTACTCCCAGGTCATATCCGGCATCGAGTGGAAGGCTGGTGTGGAGATGGGCGGCGTGGCGGGGCGCACTCACATGCACGCGTGGTTGACGGTTACACACTACAGCCAGGTCCAGATCGACGTGCATAAGCTACAGTACCTGGCTCGGCACTTGTACAACGAAGCCTACGCCGGAAACGACGTCAGCTTCCCACCTGCGTCGGAGCTCACGAAGCGGCGCCATATGAGAAGTGACGACAAATTCATTATTACGAAGCTCCCCTACGTGCACGTCCGCCTCCTGCCGCAGTCGAACTGGACGTCTATTATGAAGTCGTATATTCAGAAGGGAATGAGTGTATAGTATAGTATTTCTGAATGTGTGAATGAAGATGAGCACGAAAGCACGCGTCGTGTTAGCGCCGCTAGGTGTGCCGGTATCTGAAGATGGCAAAAAGAATATGTCTACGTGGGAAGCAGCGCGAGAGTCATTTAAAAAAGATCCTAAAACGTTTCCCGATACAATCGGGTTTGAAGCATGGTGTTCTCTGATGAGTTTTGACGTAGGCAAAGTCGACGGTGGATCAGATTTTCAGGCTCTTATGGCCTTCTTACTGAGCGACAGTAGTTCGCCGACGCTTGGAACATTAGAAGAGGCTATTAAAAAGAAGCAACATTTCACCGAAGCGTACTATGATGCAAGTATTGGATGGCCACGCAACAGTACCCTAAAAGTACAAGATGTAGGCGCAGTCGACAGAAATCAAAATAAAGCTTACTACGTATCGGAAACGGCGCGGTCTACAACTTTAAAGTTTCGCTCTGCTACCCTGGGAAATCGCAGCAATAACACAACGTCAATTTTCGAGTATCATGGAAAGCCCCAGGACGGTGCAAACTCGAATCGAATCGAGATAAATGTATCCCACGATATTTATTCCCAAGTCTCTTTTTTACTAGCTTCTGGCGTAACCCCTACGAACGCTGGGGGGGAGGGCGTGCATTCGAGCGCGATGTCATTTCTGACGGACGGCACTTCGAGCACGAATAAGGCTAACATGGGCGAACAATTCGGAAAACTCGCAGTTGGTAATTTATGTGCCCAATTGTTTGGGTTATACTGGTATAAAGGCTGCAACGATAAAGTAAATAACTGGTCCGTGAATGGCATCAGAACGCGTATGTTCAACCCGAGTTACAGCGGCCCGTCCTATCGGATGCTGCTAAAGTTGTCGACTACAGTGTCTGCAGATCAGCGCAACGGAGGGGGTGCGTACATGGGCGGAGACTCCGGTATCAGCCTCCCTAAAGTGAAGCAGTACGAAACCAACGTAAGAAACCTCCTGTTCATAAAAAATAAATTTCGACTGGTTGGGTGGATGTGTGGTTGTGACAGCCAGTCGAAAGTCCAAGGTTCTAGGGCTACAACTACTAGTAAGCACCCTATGGGGTCTGGTGTTGACCTTGATTATTACATACCTCGTTCTTTAATTGGGGGTTCTAGCACCCGGAGTTCTACAATGTTTGAGGCTTTTGGAATGTTAGTTTACCACCCGCGCGATGACACGGATGGGAGTCGAACCGACTTAGATTTTGGATTTCAGATGGTGCTACATCGCAATAGCCCACTGAACCAAACTACTACCTTGGACGATATATCACAACCAAAATCGGCTTACGTATCATACCCAAAATGGCGCGGGATGCCGCCAGACATACAAAAAGACGTCAAAAAGGCTCGAGTATGGGTGCGCGCCCGACTACAAAAGTGGACTAAAACGTTGTTAACAGAAAAAAAACTGACTACAGAGTCGCTATTTACGTTCGAAGACGGCAAAGACGTCGAATACGACGCACCGGCGAGTCCCGTGAATGTGGACGTAGTTATGGACGACGACCAGACCGACACCGATAAAGGGACAAACGCGCTTACGGAAGAGGTAGAGATTGTAACTAACTCAGAGTATTTAGACGGAGTGGAGGGCGCCAGAGACCAGCGCGTCGGAGAATCTGCGAATGCGCACAAAGAAATCGAGATTGCCATCGCCTCCAAGGAAGACCTAGAGGACTACAACGGAGAGAAGCATACTAAACTTAGTGTGCGTCCAGGCGCTCAAACTACATACCCGGGCTCAAACAGTCATTTTCACCCAAAATCGAACCCGTTTTCGCGTGATAAGCTATACACAGAGGCGAGGTTTGCGGTGACCACGCGCGCTATGTCGGACGCCGAAGAAGAGGAACACGCCAAATTATACGGGAGAGCCAATATGACGATGCGTCCAGACGTAATTGACCGCACCGGAAAGCCACTCAAGGTTATAGGCGTCCAAAATACCGTAGGGCGCCCTAGAACCGACATATTGAATAAAAAAATTAACGCGTTTCCTCGTGAATTTGTACGTGTACTCGGTATATTCTTCAACCAGCAGGATATCAAGCATATAAGCAACGACCGAACCACACTGCTAACTGACGAACAGAAGAGGAATGGGATGCAGCTCGGCGTCTGGCGCATAAAGCAGGGTGGTA
>Ga0209491_10009616_pt1 | contig 11801 bp, 16 predicted proteins | sample BON02_FD_187213 | JGI IMG/M metagenome (GOLD analysis project Ga0209491, IMG submission 187213) | Freshwater microbial communities from Lake Bonney liftoff mats and glacier meltwater in Antarctica - BON-02 (SPAdes) (version 2) | ecosystem: Environmental > Aquatic > Freshwater > Ice > Glacier... | reverse complement strand
ATGAGGTTCCCAATGCCAGCCAAAGACATTCTGAACGACCGCCAGACCGCCATTCTGGCGCAGATCCGCGACGCTGGTTTCGTTACGCTGGAGGCGCTTGCCGAAACGTTTGGCGTATCGATGCAGACGGTGCGCCGGGATGTGATCGCAATGCAGGCCGCAGGTTTGATCGAGCGTTTTCACGGTGGCGCAGGTGTGCGTGTGGACGGGCCGGCGGGACGGATCGATCATCTGGCCAAGCGCCAGCTCGCGCGCGACGAAAAGCATGCCATTGCTGTGCAAGTTGCCCGGCTTATTCCACAAGGCGCATTGGTCTACATCGACGTCGGCACCACGATTGAGGCTGCGGCGGCTCTGCTGGCGGAAAAGACGGCGCTGAGCATTGTGACAAATTCGCTGCGCGCGGCACTGCTTTTTGATCCCGCGCACCATGATGTGACAGTGCTGCCAGGTACCATCGCGGGTATCGACGGTTCACTGACCGGAGCCGATACCGTCACGGCTTTATCGCGGCTGCGACCGCATTTCGCGTTGATCGGGTGTTCAGGCGTAGAACCGTCCGGCACCGCAATGGACTTCGACGCCGGGAAGATCGCGGTGAAGCGTATGGCGATTGAAGTATCCGGCCAGTCTTGCCTGTTGGCAACGCGCGATAAGTTCGGTCGCAGCGCCCGCGCCGAAATTGCACCGTTGGACCGGTTTGACCACGTCATTGCTGCACCAGAGCAGCCGCCTCGGCCATAACCCATTCAGTAAAGACGGCAAGACCGGGATGGTGTGTCGCAAGACGCGGCAGTGATAACCAGTACCCGGGGGCGCTATCGAACCCCGCATTGCCCAGGTTTACCAGCCGCCCGGCCCGAAATTCATATATTGCGAACACACTGGGCACAAGGGCTGCCCCCGACCCTGATATGGTGGCCGAGATAACCAGAGACATGAAGCCATATCGCACCACCCTGCGCGGCAGGACACCCACATGTCCGCTCGACGCGCAAAATTCTTCCCACGGTCCTCGCGTCTGAAAATGCTGCAAAAGGGTGATCCGCGCGACATCGGCCACGCTTTGCAATTCTGCAACGCGGACAAGCGCCAAAGCCGCCACAAGCACATGATCGCGCCCATCCAAAGGGCGGATTTCAAGACCTTTTGATTTTCACATCACCCTAGCCTATCCGCTGCGCTCGCTGACCGAGGGGGAAGCAGTGGACCTGTCAGACCGCATCTTTACCCGGCTGTTGGAACAGGCTCCGCACTTCACGCTTGGCCCCCCGGCGAATTTTGAAGCTTTGACGAAATGCACATTTTCCCTACTTGTTGTGCTCAACGGGCAGGTGGGCACCAAACTTCGTGGTGTTGTCGAAAAACTGTCACAGAACCGTTGCCGCCAAAGTGGATAGATTGCTGGGAAATTGCAATTTCGGGGGCTGCCCGTGACCGAGCGCGCGCGTTACCACCAGACCCTGTTCCTATCGGACCTGCACTTGGGCGCTTTGGGGGGCAGATCGGATCTGGTTTTGGCATTCTTGCAGCAAAACCATGCGGAAACCTATGTTCTGGTCGGCGATATCCTTGATCTGTGGCAGCCGCTTTTGCCGCATTGGAGCGGTGATGATCAGAAAGTCCTGGATCACCTGAAGGCGCGGCAAAAGGCAGGTTCGGTGCTGCACTACCTGCGCGGCAATCACGACCCGGACCCAAAGCTGGTCCCACCGGAAAAGCGGCTCGATGGCGCGGTTCTGGATGAGATGGTGCATATTGCCCGCGACGGTCGGCGCTATCTCGTACTGCACGGCGATGTCGTGGATGGGCGCCTGATCCGGTCGCATCTGATGACGCGCATCGGCAGTCGGATCGACCACGGATTTCGCGTACTGGACCGGTTCCTTTCGGTTCTGTCGCGGCGTACATCCACCAGGACGCGCACAAGTATTGAAGCACTTTTGTCCTTCGTGAACGCCCTGTCCTATCGTAGCCGCCAGCACGAGGCGCGGCTGATCGCGTTGGCTCGCAAAAAAGGGGTCGATGGGGTGATCTGCGGTCATTTCCATATCGCGGCCCTGCACCGCGACTACGGTCTGATATATGCCAATTGCGGCGACTGGCTGGACAGCATGACCGCCCTGGCCGAGGCACAGGACGGCGCGCTGCATCTGCTGAGTGCGCGCGCGACCACTGCTGCGACGGCGCAAAATATCCCATCGTTCAATCTGGAGTCTGTCTGATGATTGCCATTGGCTTGATGTCTCTTGCCACGTTGTTGTTGATCGCGCATCTGGCAGCGACAGGTTTGTTCTTGGCGCGGTTGCGACGACCAGTGCCTCCCGTCGGGGTGATCGGCACACCGCGCATCACCCTGCTGCGTCCGGTCTGCGGCCTTGATCCGTTTGACGAGGAAACCCTGCGGTCATCCTTTCATCAAGATTACCCGGCCTATGACGTGATCTTTTGTGCGCAGTCATGGTGTGATCCTGCGGTCGCATTGGTACAGCGCCTGATCGCTGAACATCCTGAAACCCCGGCGCAGTTGCTGGTTGGATATGACGCCGTGACGGCTAACCCCAAGCTGAACAATGTCTGGAAAGGGTGGCAGGCGGCGCAGACCGAATGGATTTGCATGACCGACAGCAACATTTTGTTGCCGAACGATTATCTCTCCATTATCGTCGGCTCGTGGGGGCCATCGACGGGGCTTGTGTCCAGCCCACCTGTCGGCATCCGCCCCATGGGGTTCGCGGCACATCTGGAATGTGCTTTTCTCAACTCCAATCAAGCAGTTTTGCAATTTGCATCGGCCAGCCTCGGACTAGCTTTCGCCCAAGGCAAGACGCTGTTTTTCAACAGGCCTCTTTTGGAACACTGCGGTGGCCTGTGCGCCTTGGGGATGTATCTGGCCGAAGACGTGACTGCGACAAGGCTGATCCGCGAGATGGGACGCGAGGTGACTCTGACCCCCTTGCCCTTTGCCCAACCGATTGGCCAGCGGACCCTTCGGGAGGTCTGGGACCGTCAGTTGCGGTGGAGCCGCGTTCGCCGCGACGGCTTTCCGGTGATCTTTGCAACAGAAGTGCTGAATGGCGGGCTGGTGCCGTTTGGTCTGGTGACGATGGCCTGCCTGCTTGGCGGGTCGGATCTGATCTGGGCCGTTGGCTATGTGGGCCTTTGGTATCTTTCGGAAATCTTTGTGGCCAAGCGGGCGGGGTGGCCCATGGGCGTGCAAGATCTGGCGGGTCTTGTGCTGCGCGATCTGGTGTTGCCCTTGCTGTGGATTGCCACTTTCTTGCGCCGTGGCTTTGAATGGCGCGGAACACAAATGGCGCCACCGGATCAAAGAACCACGGGTGCCTCTGTGCCGCCCGCCACCCCATCAATATTGTCGGCCGAATGACACATGACTGAAGCAGAGTTCGGCGCACTGGTGCAAGCGTTCGGGTTGTGGATCATAGCGCCGATCGCCCTTGTCGAAGGGCCCGCAATATCGGTGGTATCGGGCTATCTGGCGCGGTTGGGATTTCTGGGTTTGCCGCAGACCTATGCCTGTCTGGTAGTGGCTGATCTGGTCGGGGACAGTCTTCTGTATCTGGCTGGTCGCCGTTGGAGGGGGAGGCTGGCCACGCCTTGGCTGGGAAAGCTCGGGCTGACGCGGCGGCGGCTTGCCGGGGGGCTGCGGGCGTTTCAGGCCAAAGGGGCGCGCCTTTTGGTGGTCGGCAAACTGACCCATTCCGCCGGTTTTGCCGTGCTGGTCGCGGCTGGCATGTCGCGCATGGCCTTTGGCCGTTTCCTGGCCCTGAACCTGGCCGCTACATTGCCCAAAGTGGCCGGGTTGATGGCTCTTGGATGGGCGTTCGGAGAAATCTCAGGACGCGTTACGGATTGGCTTTGGGGCTTGTCGATCCTTCTTGTGGTCGCTCTCTTGGCCGTGCTCCTGTCTCTTGTTCTGCGTAAAGGCAAACCACAATGAAGTTTGGATTTACTTGCCTGATCCCTGCTTATAACGAGGGCCCCCGCATCGGGGCGGTCTTGCGGGCGGTCATGTCCACCGCCGAGTTGTCGGCTGTAATCGTCATTGATGATGGATCATCAGACGACACCTTTCTGGTGGCCAAAGCAGCGGGGGCCCGTGTGATCCGTCAAGCACAGAACCAAGGAAAGACCGCAGCCCTCGCCCGTGGACTGACCAAGGTTACAACAAGCCACGTGGTCTTGATTGATGCCGATCTGGAAGGACTTCGCCCTTTGGATATATCGGCGCTGATCCGCCCCGTGGCAAGCCAGAGGGCAGAAGTCAGCCTGTCGCTGCGCAGCAACGCCCCATGGTTGTGGCGGGTGATCGGAGTTGACTACATTACCGGAGAACGCGTTGTGCCGACATGGCTTTTGCAAGACGCGGCCCAAGACCTTGCCACATTGCCGCGCTTTGGATTCGAGGTGTATCTGAACGACTGCATCCGTGCGGCGCGTCTTGCGACCGAGGTTGTTCGCTGGGATTCGGTGGCCAGCCCGCTGAAATCGCGCAAGCGTGGGTTTTGGCGTGGGATGCAGGCCGATTTTGCCATGATGGCGGATATTTTCGGCACTGTCTCACCCTTTGGTGCGATCAGGCAGATCAGGTATTTTCGCTCTGCAGCATCTGAGCTTGCAAAAGCCGCTCGAAGGTAGCGCGCTGTGGCGTCGGAGTGCCTGCTCGGGTTGGAGGTCAGACCTGCCAAATTCATGCTTGATCCGCCATCAAAAGCATATACATTGTATAGGCAAATTTCAGGTGGGATCATGAGCAAACGTAAATCAACCGGTAAAGAAAAGAAAAAGGCCAGTCAGTTCGTTATCCGCGTAGACAAGACCGAGCGCGATGCCTTCGTCAAGATCTGCGATCAACTGGATACCAGTGCTGCCCGCGAAATCCGTCGTTTCATGCGCGAGATGGTGGCGGCCCATGCTGGCAAGGATATCGAGCCAACTGTCAAAAAATCTGCTGTGGTGGCCCCTCATTCTACTGATGTTCCACAAGTCGCCGATGTCATGCAAGAGCCGGACGTGCAGGCGGCCATCGAAATTTCAAGCGAAGAACCCGTGAAATCGAAACGGAAGCCAAAGTAGGTCGGGACGGTGCTGTCAAGGTTCATCAATGCTTTTCTATAAAAGCGTCGATGGCCAAAGTCCTGATATCATGCAACGGCGCTTGCTGGCGCGCATGGTTCCAGTCCCACCAGGCAATGGCTTGCAAGCCGTCCGCCTGATGCGAGGCAAAACGCCACTCGATATGGCGCGCAGGCACACCGCCGACAATCTCGTATGGCGCCACATTCTTGGACACGACCACTCCCGCGCCAACCGCTGCGCCGGTGCCGATGGCCACCCCGGCCAGAACCGTGACACCGTGACCGATCCATACATCACCCCCCGCCGAAGCCATGGCCGACGAAGTCGCGGCCTTCAAATCAACCGTTGCACTTGAAATTGGAATCTGAGCACGCCGCACTTGCGGATGATGTAGAAAATGCGATGGATAAATACCGGCCTGACCACCCAAAGGCTTTTCTGCTCCTTGCGAAGAGATCCATTTCCTGCACAGCGGCGCCAGTCGGCGTTGCGGTCATGTTTGTCAAAGAATGGAACCACCTATGGGCCTCGATCTCAGTTTTCACGTCAAGGGCGACGACACGCCGATCCTTGAGATGGATCGTCACTACGAATTTCTCACGATGTTCACCAGCCAACCGACTGCGCGCGTCTATCGCGGCTACGATGATTTCTGGGTTGATGACGACGTACTTGATCGCGTCGAAATGCGGCTGGATCAGCGGCGTATCAGAGCCGGATTGTCGGAACACGCTTGCTTGACCGAACCCTTCGACCGGCTCCGCCTCTCGTGTCCGGAAAACCTGCCGCAGGACACCTTGATCCTGCTTTACCGGCAGGCAGTCGTGATGCTGCGCACGGCGATCCGGGATCATGACCGGCTGGTCTGTTCGTGGTCAGCCTGAGCCTGTTGCGGTAACCCTGACCTTGGGTGGATACGCAAAGCAGCGTCTGTATTGAACGGCAAGCGCAGCCGACACCCGGGGACGAAATCGGTCGGCCCGGGTGTCGCCCGGTTTCTAACCGCTCATCCTTGCGATCAGGATCCGATGTGCAGCGATATGGTCGAGGACGGAATTGCGTTTTTCGCAGAAGTGATCGAAGAGCCTTTGCAAACTGACAAGGTCTTCGCCGCGGTCCGTATAAACCGGGACTTCCCGGATTTCACCGTGCTGACCCGTTTCGTCGAAATGGGTTTCCACATATCGCTCTTCGACGCCAAAGACCTCGGCCTTGATATCGCGTTCGAGGATGCCTTGAATTGCCACGAGTCCACCTTCGACGCCGTTGGAAAACGGGTCGCGTTCGACAAGGCGGGCCGTACAACGGGCAATCAACGCGACATCGGCCGAATTGCCACCAAGGTGGAGGCCTCGCGCGGTTTTCACGAATTCGCGGCCGAGCCTGATGGTGAGGGTGGCAAGATCGTCGATATTCACAGGATCTTGGGGTGTTTTCATGTTCGGATCTCCGGGTATCGAACCGCCGGGGCTGGCGATCCGTCAAGCGGCCAAATCCGGTAGGATCCAGCCGTAGATTTTTCGGGAGGGGCTATGCGACGTTCTTCAACCCATCGTTACTGTGGTCGGAAATATCGGCGTCATCATCGGCGGAAATGCCGTACAGAAGCCCTTCGAGCTTGTCCGCAAGCAGACGGCATTCGGCAACGAACGGCGAGTCCGGGTCTGTTTCGCTGAAGAGCCCGGTTTCGATGCGGTAGGGGTCGCCGACATTCTGAAGCGTCAGAAGATGATGCAACACGACCAGTTGCCGTTTGTGGGCCCGGGTCAGACGCCGCGACGCACGGATCGCTTTGGAAAACACGAATACCCCGGCGCTGGCGGCGCGACCGCCCAGAGCAACCGCTTTATGGGCCAAATCCGTTTCGTATTCGGCAAGGAACCGGCGCACCTGCTTGAGATCGGCGATCGGGTCAAAAACCAGATCGATTGCGATTTTCTTGTTGTAGCTCATGGGGATCTTCCCTCCGTTTTCGCTGTACGGGTGTGTCAGCGTCAAGTGCCCTTGCCTCCTTTCCTCGGGCGGGTGCGGCGCAACCGGCTGTAGCAGCAGCATCGTCCTGCGGTCCGCGTGTCGAAGAATTTGGCGCATCATCATCGCCGCGGTTTCCGCTTCGGTGCGGCCTCACAGGAGGGCCGCACCGAGCCGGAAACTTGGCGATACGCCTCTCACCTTGATCGTCGCCCTCCACTCTTGGTGATGGGCGTTTATTGCCACGGTATCGGCGAGGGGTATGACTCAACTTAACTGGAATTTATAAGACGGCGTCGAAACTTCATGCACAGAACGAATTCCCTCTCCGAAAGAATCCTCATCGGTGCCATTGGCAACTTCGTCGAGCAGTTCTTCCATGAGGTCTTGACCGCGCTTGACCATTGCCGTGGCAACAGACATCCCCTGATAAAACGCCTTTGAGCGAGGGTCCGACTGCGCACAAAGGGCAAGCGCCGCTTCGACCGCTTTCGGCCCGAGCTTACCGAGTTCGGTGTGAACACGGGTTCGAGAAAGATGCGCTCCGGCCCCCATATGCTTGGACCAGACATTCGACGGATGCCCGACAGCAAGCATGCCGCCGGTCGTGTCTCTGAAGAGCGGCAATTGATTCGCCATCGCTTGTTCGCGCATCACCTCGAGATAGGCCGGATCCATCCCGTTCAGCACCAAAGCATCGAGGAACATCGTGAGCACGGCATGCAAACGGCCTTTTAGCGGAACATCCGCCTTTCGAGTGTCGATATCAGCTTTGTAGCCTGTGCCAGTCCAGACGATATCACTCCCCCAGCGTAATCGGCCGTCTCCAAGACGCAGCGGCAGAAGAGTCCAGAGCGCGAGAATGGCGGCTTCATTCAGAAGGCGCAGTGTCGATTGGCGTCGCTGTGAGTACCTGCTCTTTTCCCGCAAATCGGTCGCAATCTGCCAAGTCTCTTTCAGGTTTGGCAGATCGTCGAGTTTCCCGAATTTCAGGGGCACGACGGTGCTGAGGTCACGGCGAAGTCGATTCTCATGTGCACGCAGTGCCGAAATCAGCAGCGGGTCCATCCCAAGTCGCTCGACAAATGCACGAATGCGCTGAACAGCCGTATGACGCGTCGCGGGTCGATTGCCGTGATCCTTGTATTTCTTGATCGCTCGCTCCTGTGCGCGCTGCGTTCTCGCCGCTTCCCACCGACGAATACCATCGATAGTGATCTCGATCGGAAGATCTGCCCTGACCATCACTTGGGCATATTCGCGCAAGGCCTCCTCCATGCTCTTGATAGTGCTGTCGGCAGATCGTCGCAATCCACCGACATCCTGACCAAGCCGCATCGCTCCCAGGGCGGCTTGCCATTCGTGCGGTAGTGCCTTCAGTGCAATACTGTAACGGGCGCATGGTCGCGGCTTGGACGGTTTCGGATTCGGCGGTGGAGATTTCTGCCTGATCGCGTTCTGCAATGTCAGCAGCACAGCCGGATTACCCGGCAGCAGCGTGTCCAATGCGACTTTCAGGTTGCGCAGACGGCGGCTCGATTTCTTGTCATCGACGAAGCGCAGGAAGTCCTCGACTGTCGGTATCTCGATTCGTCGTGCCTGCGCGAAGATCAAAAACCGGTCAAGCACCCTCAAATCCTCGAGCCCCACCCGATTTAATTCGGGCAGGTGTCGATACAGCGCAAAATGCGCTCCAGCGACGATCTCCTCACGCGGCCGCCAATCGCAGGCGCGACCGCGAGGTTTTTTCCTGCGGATTGCGTCTCGGATTGTCCTGCGGATCGCCGCTCCTTCAGGTGCGATCTTGTCGAAGGCCACGCGCAGGTTTTCGAGCTTGCGCGGTGATGCAGTGCTTGCCGTGAAAGTGATGAAATCCTCGACGGTCGGCACCTGAACCTCGGTCTTCTCCACCCACAGAAGGAATGCATCGAGCGTACGCACCTCGCGCAATCCGACTTCATCAATTTTTGTCCCCTGCAGATAGGGGATGAAATGTTTCCCAGCCAATATCTCCGCACGAGACCGGGTATCATATGCTCGATCAACCATCCATCAACCCCACAAGAAGATCTTGGCCACGCTCGACGAGTTTCATTGCATTGAGCCAGCCGTAATACATGCGCAGTGTTTCGACCGTGTCATCGATGCGCTTGGCGATGACTTCGATTTCCTCGGGATGTTTGTTGAGCAAGAGCGACGTCTGGCCGTGGCGCATCTGGTGCGGCGTCATCGGAAGATTGACGGTCGTGCGCATGAATTCAGAGAATTTATCACCAAAATAGCCTGGGTCCAACGGCTTTCCCGCTGCCCTGACAGCTGGAAACAGGTATGGGCTGACCGCTGCATGTGGAAACAGCGGTCGGATGTTCTCAAAATACCATCGGATCGTGTCATGACAACCGTGCTTGTTATTCCTGATCGGAAACTTGATTTCTTTGCCATTCTTTGTGAACTCTCCGGGAATAAGGATCTGGATGGACTTGTTTCCTTTCTTCAGAATGCGAATCTGGGCATCTGTGCCCACGCAGGTGAGACCCATCGCATTTTCGACCCGGATCGGTGCACCGCCGATCTCGATCGCTGCAAAGCATGCGCAGGTGCCAAGTAGCCGGACGCGGGCGATCTCGGTTTTGGTCATCTTGCGACCCTCCCCCTTGGCTCTCGCCATGATCGCTTCGGCTTGTGCCCGCAGAGGTTTGTATGAAAACAGAAATCGTCGCCGCAGATGCAGCTTTTCGACCAGCGCTTCACAGAATGCCTGGTTCTTTTTAGTCATGCGCTTGTCGGCTTTTGCGCCTTTGCGCGAGTCCTTGTTATTCATGATGATCTGGCTCAGCACCGTAGTATCGACTCCAAGCGAGATCAGTACCTGCCGAAGTCCCTTGAGGTATTTCCGGCTGCTCTTGGGATCGAGCCGACCATTGGCTTTCGTCCGGGTCTTGCGAGCGAACATTTCTCTGGCGACGAGGCGGATGGCCTCATCACAGCTCAACACCGTCAGAATTTCTGTTGCATCTCGGGAAATCAGATCAAGCTCAAGGGCAATTCTGAGAAAACAGCGGAAGGCCGACCGCAGCACATGCGCATGGTCCTGACAATCATCGCTGTACGCTTCTGCAACAGGATCCCAGCCGGATTTCGTGACCGCATCGACCCACGGGATCAGAATATTATCGAACGTTGATGGAAAACCGGTCTTGATCTGCTGGCGGTGCGCAGCATTAAACCCGATGGGTTCGGGCGGCAGCAGGGGGAGCGCATCCGGAAATTTCCGAATCTCATCGAGGCGCACAAGACATCTGCGGTTCGAGAGGCGCTTGTTGCCACCGTAAAGGTCATCCAACAGCTTCGCTCTCACCGCGTTCATATCGCGAGGCTGCCAGCCGTGTGCACGCGGAACGAGCGCGAAGCTGCGCATGGCTTCGAGGCACATGGGATGCCAGTCCCAGCTGCCTGACCTGGCTTTTGTATAGGGCTCCATCACGACAAACAATTCAGTCCATTCATCTCGCTGCTCTCTCAGGCTTTTCAGCTTGGCGTGAATGCCAAGAAATTCCTTGATCGCCGCCATTACACGGCGACGCTTGAGATCGTATGATGTATTGGAAGCATTGAGGGTCGGGTCGAAACCGGTCTTTGGCAGGATTTCCGTCAGATTTTCCAAAGTGGCGTCGATGATGTCGAGCGGCTTGTTCAGACTATCGCCAATCGACTCGATTGCGCCGATATAGCTGTTGCCTGTCGATTGAGTCAGTGTGCCCGCGAGCATGCGGGCCTTCACACGTCGCACAACATCGGCAAGATTGGGTCCGTTGGTCACTGGTGTGCAGGTTGCTGTCGGCTGGATGGTCATCTGAAGCATTTCTGATCTCCTTGTGTCTCTAAAACGCGGTTTTCGTCGCTAAAACGCGGTTTCGATACACACGCTGTCTCGATTTCCACCGGTGAAACCCTTTGAGAGATTGTATCAGCGTCGCTTGCTTGGTATCGGCGTCGCTTAGCCAATCTTTGTGTATCAGGCAGGTCTTTGGGCATAGTCTTTCCTATTCATTTTGTGGGCTTGAGGGAGCCGAAGGTTGGAATGGCCCGGGCATAAACCGGCTGCGGCTGACGGTATTGCCAGGCCCGGATTTCAGATCGGCGCCAGCGCATTTTGCGGGCGTTCTCGCGACCCCCCGAAAGATCGATAGCTTTCGGCATCAGCCCGATCTCGGCAGGCAATCCTTGGCCTTGGTACCAGCGGTAGATTGTCCGGGCTGTTACACCGCAGAACTTTCCAACATCCGGGGCGGTCATCAGCGGTTCGATCAAATCGGCTTGGTGTCGCGGATCATCTTGCTGCGAAAGCCCAAGTGCATGCCAGACAACGGGCCATTGCACATTACCGCCGATGGGGCGGATTTTAAGATCGCGAAGAACTTTCCAAAGGCAAGTCTCGGACTTACCTAAATTGAAGAACGCGCGAAGATTCTCTATGTTGGCAGGTTTCTCGGTCATGGTCCGGAGGACTTAGACCCCGAACCGCCATTAACCAAAACGCCGTAAGCCGTAAGTGAGATGGTAGGTATTGCCACGATCTCAATGCTGCTGATTGCAGCGCGACAATCAAGATGAGAATCCGTATTAAGGAGATCGTTCATGCCATGCCGCCATGTCACTGATCAACAGGCGAGATGGAGTGGTTGCTGCCCACCCCAGACGGCATGGAAATGTGCCAAGGTTGTGGTGTT